>Ga0209573_1000059_pt1 | contig 308575 bp, 214 predicted proteins | sample TNRBio252014_DNA_FD_185870 | JGI IMG/M metagenome (GOLD analysis project Ga0209573, IMG submission 185870) | Wastewater treatment Type I Accumulibacter community from EBPR Bioreactor in Madison, WI, USA - TNR Reactor_6/25/2014_ DNA (SPAdes)... | ecosystem: Engineered > Bioreactor > EBPR >... | reverse complement strand
AAAACAGGGCAAGAAAACGGTTCGCCCAGAGACATGGTTCCGGCGCTCAATCCATTGTATTCACAAGGATTCGCAGCGGAGATCAGGGCTAAGAAGAGGTCGTGCCCGCCCGATAGCGATTGTGGAAATTTTGCGAAAGGGCTGGCCCGCGGTCTTCCCTCAAGGCATTTCCCCGCCCCGAAATTCTCACTTTTAAGAATCCTCGGAAGCGCAACCAGCGGTGCCTTGGTCCTCTATTTCGTGTAAATCCCACAAAATGCCGATCCAGCTACAGGTAGATTTGCATCTGCCCCTTCGGAAGGCATAGTACCTGGCTCTACTGGCTCTAAAACAAACAAGGCCATTATAAAAATGCGCACGACGATCATCTTCATTGCCCTGCTGTCGCTGCCCAGCGCTATGGTAGCGCATTGGCTCATCTATGAAGATCAGTACCGGCCACATCTCATCTCCAAGGTGCGCAACGCCCTGCGCGACATGGGGATTCGTAAACCCGATGTTTCACTGACGTTTCTGGATGCGGCGATTACAGGGATCGCAACCAGTGAAGAGAATCGAACGCTCGCGGCCAAAGCGGTTCGTGAGGTCCGGGGCGTTCGCTTAGCAGATGCGGACAACCGTATCATTATTCCAGCGGCTCTGGACGGGCACCTGGAAGACACCACCTTCACGATCACTGGCTGGCTGCCTGATGATGGAAGCAAAGAGACTATCTTGAAATTGATCCAATCCTTGCGGCCAGACGTGACCGTCATGCACGAGGACCTGCATGCCTCCGCCCATGTCCGTGTCCCCGAGGGAATTACGACACCTTTCACCCGGGAAACAGAAATGGTGGCAGCTCTGGTACAACAATTGCGGATCCCTGCCGAATTCAGCCTTCACCGAGTGGATGGACGCTATGTGTTAGCGGGACATTTGCCGGACAAGAATCTGCGGGATGCGCTGATAGCGGTGGTCAAAGAAGGCAGACTTGGCCGCGAAGTGGATGCCACCGAGCTCAATGCCAGCGAGTTTGTCGATCCTGCCACATTTACGGCGGGCGATGCGCTGGCCAAGTTCCTCCGCAGCTACTGCGCCGTGCCAGAGCCGGGAGACTTTTCGATCCAGAGTGGCACTGGCCCGGTCCTAGCCGGAGCAGCGACCCGCGAACTCGAGGCTCAGTGGCTTTCATTGCTCCGACCACTCAGCGGGACCTACAAGGTCGAGTCCCATCTTTCGATCCGCCCCTCCCGCTATCACCTACCTGGCTACCAAGCCACCAGCACCATCCCAGCAGAATTGTTAGCTCGCCTCCAGGAGAACCTGCGCCGCCGTCGGATCACCTTTGCGGAAGCCTCCATGGTGATCAGTCCTGAAGACACCTCCATGTTGTATGCCCTCACCGCTGATCTTTTTGCCGCCGGGCCGGCTCTGCACCTCATCATCGGATCACACCCCAATTCGGGTTCCCCGTCGGACAAATCAATGGCGCAGGCGCGGGCCGAGGCCGTTCACAACCGGCTTGTTGAATTGGGGATTCCTGCAGAAAATCTGCACATGGAGGTGCTGGATGACCTGCCGATCGGCAGCACTGGCGGTGCCGAAACTGGCTTTTCATACGCAAATAGCGTAGAATTGATCGTTCGCTAACTGGACCCATGAGCACGCCGACATTTTCTCCCGATCCACTGATCTACTTTCTGCTGCATAGCGGGGTGTTCGTCGGCGTTTTGGCGGCATTGTTCTTCACCCTGGGCTTTATCCTCGCCAAACTCATTTGGAGCCCCTACAAGCGGCAGACAAAAACATTGCTCGCCGAGCAGGAGGCGCAAAAAGGGGAAATCGCACGTCTCAAGCGGCACCTCGCCGAGGCAGTGCTCAGCCCAACTCCGAGCCCAAGCGTGGTCGCCACACCGCCACCCGCCGCAACTCCGTTTCCGAAGTTCTCATCGACGCCCGCTCCAGAGCCAACTCCACCTTCTCCAACCATCACCGAGCCAGCGCCAGCAGCGGCACGCCCAGTCATCCGCAGCAAAAGTGCGCGCCCGAATCCAGCGCAACCGGCCAGCCCGCCGGACGCGTCGAAAGCCAAGGAGATAGCCACTGAACGAGCTCCAACACCCGCGATCAGCGAGCCTGCCCCGAAGGAGCCGACTGCCAAGGCCTCCTCCGCATTATCCGCGATCATTCATCCGCAACCTCCGCAAAAGACAGCCGCACCGGGGATGGCTGCCGCAGAACCCACCAATCCCACCCCTGCCCCATCCGCAACCATTCCACAACCCGCAGAACCTGTGGACGATCCCGTGTACGGTCCGATTTATCGGGAAAAGCCGACTCTTTTCGATGATCTAACCCGAATCAAAGGGGTCGCAGCCGTGTTGCAGGGGCGGCTGAACAGGGCTGGCATCTACACTTTCAGACAGATTTCAAGTTGGAGTCCAGAACAAGTACGTGAGTTCTCCAATCGGCTCGCCTTCAAGGACCGCATCATTCGGGAAAAGTGGGTCGAACAGGCTACCGCACTTTTGGAGAGCGCAGACAGCCCCGCTCAAACCAGCGCGGGAGTAAAGAGCTGAATTGGGCCATGAGAGGCGGAATCAACCCAGACAGATTCATCTGAAACGCCAAAACCACGGTCAATTTCGGCCAACACCGACTGAAGTTGGCGCGTCAACTCTGCGACAAACACCTCACACCCCCGCCCGTACTCGCCCGCCTTCAGGGATCCCATCGCCGCCAAGAGACAAGGCTGCAAATGGCGCGCCGCCAAAAATGGCTCGAGCCCGTAACCGATCATTGTCACCGCGTGCTTTGATTTCGAATCGACCAAAAGAAGTATGCGACGATTCTTGCCGCCACGTTCCACGGCACTGCTGATCCCCGCACGATTAAAAAGCCAGAAGGCATATTCGGCAGGCGGTAATTGATCCGGTAAGGCCGTGACAACGTAGGAGAGCTCCACCTGTGGGAATCTCCTCGACAGGTCGCCAACCGCCGCAAGCGCACGACGACGATCTGCCCTCGATAGCTGTTTGTGAAGATCTGAAACCGGCGGTGTAAGCTGGGGAACGATGCCCATCCGGGAATCGATCACCTCCAGCGAAAAACCGCACTGGTGACAGGCGGCCATCGTCTCAGAGGCAATTGACTGGCAGGAAGGACAACGCACAGCGGAAGCTAGGCTAGGCCGTCAGATAGTCCACGACCTTTTGCGAATCAAAGGGCCGCCAAAAGGCGATCCCAAAGTGAATCGTTGACGAGCACCTTCGAAATAAACTGCTTGCTGCGCTGCGAGACATCTGGGTCAAACGCGGGCGGACGCAGCGGCAGTTCAATAGTGGCCTGGGTCGTGCCGCCTTCCCCTTGGGTCAGCGCAACGGTGCCACCATGATGGGCCGCGATCAGATAGACGGCCAGCACGGCCGCTCCAGGGTGCGAGGTATTCCCTGTTTGGGTGCCGACTGCATCAAACACATTGCGGGTCGCCCGGATCAGTGCGCCATCCCCGTTGTCTTCAACGATCAAACGCACGCCCGATACTGCAACCCCAGTTTTTAAGACCTTAGCGCTGACTTTCACATGAGAGCCATAAGTCAGCACTCCCAGTTCAGCCTGGAGGATCTGCTCCAGCATACTGCGGATCAAGGCCTCACTCCCGTGGATCTCAGGTAAATCTGCCTCCACTTCGGATGAAAGGTCAATCTTGATTCCTGCATAGGCCTCCCGGCAGGACGCCACAACCGCATCAATGATCGCGCCAATTTTCACCGGAGCATCTGTGTGCCCATCGGCGGTCAAGGTACCAAGAACGCAGCCTGTGCGGCCCGCCTGCTCCAAGACTTGGTCATAGATCTGGCGCCAGATGGCTGGATCCGAGAGTTGGCTCATCTTGCATTCGTCCCGTTCACGTCCTGGGGCCATTTCGAGAAAACTCTCCACTGCGTCATAGACATTCCGAACCTTATTGCTTAACCCGGCGGCCAGCACACCCATGCTCACCACGCGATCTGCAATGATCACATTGTGAAGCATAGACAGTTTCTCAGACAGAAGGTCGTCGCGCTCTCTTTGCACAGAATAGAATTCAATCGCACGCTGCATCGTGGTGCGCATGTCTTCCACTTGCAGTGGCTTTGCCACGTAGCGGAAGATGTTGCCCAAATTCACCGCATCGACCGTCACCCCAAAGTCGGCATAGGCAGTGATCAGCATTCGGATGATACCGGGAAACTCCCTGCGCGCACGCTGCAAGAGCTCCACACCCTTTTCACCCGGCATGCGTTGATCCGTCAACAACACGGCAATCTTGTCCCCTTGTTCTTCAAGGATTCGTTGGCCCGCAGCAGCATTGTCTGCGGTGATTACCCAGAAATCTTTGCCGAAAGTTTTTTCGAAGTATTTCAGGGCCATCTCCTCATCGTCCACGTAGAGGACAGCGTAGCGCCGGTAGTCGTAGTCAGTTTGCATGTGGTTGTGGGGTCTGGAGATTACTTTTAGAGCGTGTCAATATACCTCATCTGATTGCGGCAATTCCAGAAGAAATTCGCAAAATAGTCCGGGCTGGCTGTTTATCGTGATTCGCCCGCCAAAATCAGCGACAATTCTGAAGGTGATCGCCAGCCCAAGTCCGAGTCCTTCCCCGACCTCCTTGGTGGTGAAAAAGGGCTCAAAAATCTGTGTCTGAATCTCCGCCGGAATCCCTGGGCCATTGTCCCTAACCCGAAGGTAAACGATCCCATTCTGGGCCTCGGCACGGATCTCGATCCGGGGGCGCTCGTCCGGCTTGAAATCCTTTGTTTTAAGGGCATCGATGCCATTTTGGATCAGGTTCACCATGACCTGATTGAACTGGTTACCATCCCCCTTCACCCGGATGTCCGGCGGCACGTCGGTGACGATGTCCACATCAGACTTAAACTCATGTGCAAAGAACCGCAACGTGGTGGCGACAGCAGGGCGCAATTCAAACAAGTCTTGGGATAGGCTGCCTGTGCGAGTGAAACCGTGAAGGTCAGCCAAAATATTAACCACTCTATGGATACCACCCTCCACATCATCTAGAATCTCCAAAAAATCTGGACGCTGCTCATTCGGCACGTTGTCCGCCATCTTGCGGATTAAAAACAAGCCTTGAACCGCGTAATTGAGGGGATTGTTGATTTCATGAACCAACCCCGCGCTCAGCCGCCCCAGAGAAGCCAGTTTTTCATGCCTGATCAAGAGATCTTCCGTCTCACGCAGGTGTTTCACCGCCAGCTCCAACTCATTCCTGCGCTCCGCCAACTGCTTCTGATTTAATCGGTCGGCAGCGAGATTCCTCAAGCGCACCGAGAGTTCTGTGATCGAAAATGGCTTGCAGATGAAATCCGTCGCGCCCGCTTCGAGGCACGCGAGCTTGGTTGCCTCGTCGATCCGCGCTGTCAGCATCACCACGTGGGCATCCCGCGTCACCGGCATGGCACGCAGACGCTTACACAGTTCTAGGCCATCCAAGTTCGGCATCATCATGTCCGTCAGCACGATGTCCGGCACCCATTCTTTGGCGAGTTGCAGCGCAGCCAACCCATCATCCACCTCGCGAACTTCAAATTCGCCCCGCATTAGATCCCCGACGAATCGCCGGATCGCCAGTTCATCATCGACGACCATGAGGCGCAACACGGATGATCCCGGCTTCCTCCCTTCCGTGCCTGAAACAGAAATCCGCGCAGCCGGCGGCGAAAGGACGTGGGCACGTCGGCGCAGGCTTTCCACCCAAATGTCCACCTCATGGGAATCCGCCAACGCCTCTGCGTCCGGCACTTCACTGGGCGAGGCGCTCTCCGCGACGGGGAGGTAGGGCAGTGTGATGCGGAATGTGGTCCCTGCCCCAACATCACTTTCCGCCTCTACGTGGCCGCCCTGCACCTCAACCAATTCCTTCACCAAGGCCAAACCGATCCCGAGCCCGGCGTGCTTGCCGCTGGCCTCGCCACTGCCCTGCCAATACCGCTCGAATACCCGGGGCAGATCTTCAGACGGGATTCCAGGGCCCGTATCGCGGACCTCCATGACCAGTCGATCTCCCGTCCGCCGTGCGCTCAGCGTCAGGGATCCTCCGGGAGGCGTGAACTTCATCGCATTCACCGCCAAATTGAGACAAATCCGCTCCATCTTCTCCACGTCCAGGAGCAACTTCCCGATATCGCCCGCACAATCGACGGTGACGACCAACCCCTTGGCGAGCGCAGCCGGGCTGATGGCGGAGGCCAGTCCATCCAAAAAATGAGCCACATGCATCGGCGCGGACTTCACCGCGACGGTCGAAGACTCCATCCGCACCAGATCCAGCAGATCATTGATGAGCCCGAGCAGGCGGCGGACATTGTCCTGCATGGTCCCTAACAGCGGGCGGACCGCATCCAAAGGCGTTGTGGGATTTCGGGAAAGAACCATCTCCAGCGGGGCCAACATCAGCGTCAGCGGGGTGCGGAGTTCATGGCTCACGTTGGCAAAGAAGCGACTCTTCAACTCATCGGCATCGCGCAGGCGTTGGTTGCTGAGTGCGAGTTTTGAATTGGCCTCTTCCAGATCTGCTTTCTGCTGAATCTGAGCATCGCGCAGCACGAACTCTGACAACAAAATGCGGTTGTAAAACCACATCCCGACGATCACAAAAACGCCAGTGACCGTGATGAAGTAAATATTGTTGAAGAACAGCCCCAAACTGATGATCGGACCATGGCCCCAACAAGCCCACAGGTAGCCACCAAGACAGGCTAGGAAGATCATGACACTGTCACGAAAGGTCCAGCGCAGGAGAATCGCCGTTCCCAGCATCACCAAATTCAGACCCGCGTAATACGGCGACTCCGCCCCTTCCGTGAGGTACACCATGTAGCAAATAGCCGCCGCGGGGACCAGCGCCACCAGCCTGGCCAAGATCGGTGTTAGGACGGACTCCTCCTCCCGGCCGAGCATCATCCACACTACCCCCAGAATCAGGGCGGAACCGAGCCTCAGCGGCAGGAAGTCCCAGAGAACAGCGGGTCCATAGACGAAATAGTCCAGCGAGGCACCCGCTGGCATAAACAGCATCGCCAGGAAAGCGGCCAGCCGGTAATTCCTGATTCGTATGGGTCGGTCATACTCGGCGAAAGCCTTCGCCAGTCTGTCGGTTCCCATGTCGTCATTTTGCGCCATCAAGCGGTTTCCTTACCTCAAGGAAGATATTTACGCCAGTCTCATCCGCTCGCACAACGCAATTCTGAGGGTCAGCCTTTGCTGGTGCCAATTTCAGCAATCCAGGGGAGTCCCGATAGACCAAATGCCAGTCCAAAGCATACTCCATCCAGTTTCGGGACGGATTTGAGGCATCGACATTCGTCACCACCAGCAGTCCCCCGGGGGCGACCAAGTCGTAAAAGACCTCGACCAAACGTCTACAAATCCGGTCGGAAAGGTAGTCAAACAAGCCTGCACAATACACAAAATCAAAGCTGGCCACTTTAAATCCCGCCCCAGACTTGCCAGATTCCTTCAGGATCTGCTGGACGGATCGTTGCTGGAAACTCAGCTCGATTTTGCGCTGATGCTTCCCTTTTAGTTCCTCCAGATTCCGCTGCGTGTTGTTCAGCGTCTCCTCGTTGAAGTCGAGTAGCAAAAGGTCCGTTTGATCACACATCGGATCCCGGGCGATGTAATTCTGCACCTCACCCGCAGGTCCGCAACCCAGGTTAAAAACCTTCGCCCGCCCACCAGCAGCAGCGACGCGCGCCGTTTCGTCATGAATCCGGTCTTGGAGATAGACCACACGATTCCGGTGGGCCACGACTGGTGCGGTGTTCAGAAACATCCGGTTCAGCATTTTGGCGAACATCGAGCTCCCCTCCCAGGGATCCCGCAGCATCATGCTGACCATTTCATAGTCACCCGCGTATCCCAACGGCTTGTGATAGGTCCGGTAGGTGAATGGGGAGCAGAGTATCAGCGGGTGGATCTGGCGCTTCACGTAGCTGCGATGCACAGGCTGCTGTTCCACCGTCACATTGGCAGCAGTTTCTTCAAACTTAGCCATGATCGGCTCCACCGCTGTCAGGACGGACGCCTCCAGTTTAACCAGCGCCTCCCTCTCCACTGTCATTCGTTCGGCGGGAGCCAGGGAACGCACGCCGAGTTCCACCTGCTCCATCCAGCGATGGAGATCGGAAAGAAGCACATGCATATCTGCCACCACCACCTTGAATTCAGGCTGCACCTGGTAGATGCGCTTCGTGTCCCGCAGGAACTCCGCAAACTCCTGCTCCAGCATCCCCCGCTGGTGAAGCGGGGCAAAGAGATCCAGGTCAATCCAGCCGTCGTCGTTCAGCGAAACCTCGCAAACCAGCATGATGCCGGTGTTGACCAGATTCACCAACACAGCGCGCCCAGAATACACCACCCGGTCATTCATCACCAGACGGAATTCGTTCAGAACCTCCGACAATTGGAGGAAGCTGTAGGGATTGTACACCTCAAAGACCGCCAAATATCGGGTCATTCGGTGCAAGCTGCCGCGAACTTCGACCCCTTGACTGGTTCGGCATACCACGAACGTGGGCCGCTCCACTCCGGGCGGCGTGTCTATTGGAAGTGACTCATTGTCCATGGTTGTCCGAGGGTCCGATGTAGCTCAATAAATTCTCAACCAGTGAGTTGAAAACTCGTTATGCACTATGACTTGCACAGAACGACCCGCGCAGACAAGAAAAAACTGCCGCCGACTCAACATTACTCTTATTTCTTTCCTTCACGCGCCGCCCGCGTTTACAACTTTTCTAACTCAATATCAGAGCTCAGAATAATACCGCGCAATTCTCCGAGCATGTTCATCGTACGCCGCCTCAAAAATCTCATTGGCACGCTCCGCGCCGACGACCGCACCAGATGTCAGAACTTTCGGTGGATGACCCGCCGCCGTCAGACGCTGTGCGATTTCAGCTTTCAGCGTGTTGATCAAAAGCACCCCACCCACCGTGGAGCCCGGTGCTACCGGGGTTTCCAGGCCCTCAATGGTCACCATGGCATCCCCAATGGGTGCCCCAGTGTCGAGGACGATGTCTGCAAAATCTTGGAGCTTTTTTCCCTGGGGATGTCGGCTCGTGCTTACCGTCGCATGATCCGCGCTAACAATGGCAACAACCTGAACACCACGCCGCTTAAACTCTTCCGCCATTTCAACCGGAACGACGTTGCAGCCACTGGAGCTGATTACCAGCGCGGAGTCTTCCGTGGTTAGGGCGAAATTGCGCAAAATCCGCGATGCCAGACCGGATACATTTTCTAGAAACATCGCCTGACGCTGCCCATTCGCGCCTACCACCAGATTGTGGAAGGTGAGGGATAACTCCACAATCGGATTGAACCCAGGAAAGGAGCCATAGCGCGGCCACATCTCCTCAACCATGATGCGACTGTGGCCAGAGCCAAACACATGCACCATGCGCCCGGCTAAAATTGTCTTCGTAAACTCGTCGGCCGCACGATGGATCAGAGGCAGTTGATCGCGGACTTTCTTGAGAATTCCCTCACATTTTTCCAGGTAGGTTTCGGCAGGTGTCATAGCGTTGTGAAGACGCAGAGGTGCCGCCAGAACCTTATGAATGCAAGAGATTCCACACCGCACCGATGGCCCCAGCCCAGTCCCCTGCCCGAGCAAGCTCTAGCCTCACAGCATGCCCACTGGGTTGCCACTCAAACCGGGCTACTGCCTCCCGCAGCGGCTCCATCAAGGTCGCTCCTGCGCCGTTGGCGATTCCCCCGCCAATCACGACCACTTCGGGGTCAAGGACATTGACCAAAGACGCTATTGCGACGGCCAGCCCGCGCAGGGACTCCTGCCAACAATCCTGAGCCTGCGCATCCCCAGCCACCACGGCATCGACCAATTCATGAGTCGTTTGGAACCGCCCAGCGCTGCGGCGCTGCACCGATTGATTCCCCATGGCCTGTTCAAGACTTCCCGGAGTTTGAAAAGCATCCACCGGTCCGCCTGCATCAATGCTAATGTGTCCGAGATGGCCCGCCCGCCCGATCTGCCCCCGCAAGAGTCTGCCATCGGCAAAGATCGCGCCGCCAACCCCGGTCCCCAGCGTTAACATGATCGCGTTCTGGACCCCACAGGCCGCGCCGACCCAGACTTCCCCCAGCAGGGCTGCGTGGGCGTCATTCAACACCCGCACCCTGCGTTGCAAAAAGTCCGCCCAAACAAATCCTTCGATGCCGTGCATCCGGCCAGGCATCCAGCGGATGCTCGCACCCGATGCGTCCGCCAGACCAGGGGCAGAAAGCCCCACGTCGAGGGACGAAGCGCCCATTACGGCCTCCAGTTCCTCCACACAGGTTCGGACGCCGAAGGCAAACTCCGGCACATCATCTCGCCACTCGCCGTCTAGAGTCGGTTTCGAGACCGAGTGGTGCACGGCCCCGCTCTCCACATCGATCAGGGCGGCCTTGATAAAAGTGCCGCCGAGATCGATTCCAATCTGATAGTTGCCCGTCATGGGCAACAGTTTGCAGGGGATTAAGCCTCTGCCAAGTCCTTCATGCGCTTCGCCTCACGCGCCCGCAGGTGCTGATCAAGCAGTCGCTTACGCAGACGAATCGACTTGGGTGTAACCTCCACCAATTCATCACCCGCGATGTATTCGATCGCCCGCTCCAAGCTGAAGCGGATCGGCGGTGTTAGCTGGATGCCCTTATCGGCACCCGCACTGCGGAAGTTGGTCAATTGCTTTGCACGGGTCGGGTTGACCGGTAGATCGTCAGTGCGTGGGTTTTCACCAATCAACATGCCATCATAAACCTGTTCGCCCGGACCAATGAAGAGCTTACCCCGCACCTGGATCGTATCCAGGGCATAGGAGGTGGCTTCGCCGCCTTCCGTGCTGACCAGGGTTCCGGTGGTCCGTGTGCTCATCCCGCCACAATGGGGCGCGTACTCTTTGAAGAGGTGACTGAAAATGCCGTGACCACTTGTCAGGTTCATCAATTCGAATTCAAAGCCAATAATCCCACGGGTCGGGATGGTGCAGACAATGGTCGTGCTGTGGGCATGCGGTTTGATGTCATCAATTCGGGCCTTGCGAGCCGCAAGACGCTTCATGATGCCGCCCACATATTCTTCTGGCGATTCCACCCAGAGGGTCTCAAACGGCTCCAGTGTGGTGCCATCCTCGGCCTTCTTGGTGATGGCGATCGGCCGGGAGACGCAAACCTCAAAACCCTCACGGCGCATCTGTTCTACGAGCACCGCAATCTGCATGGACCCACGGGCGGCGAGGGCAAAGATACCGGCCAGATCGGTATCCCGGACTTGAATGGCGACGTTGGCTTTGGCTTCTTTAGCCAAGCGATCACGGATCTTCCGGGAGGTGACGTGCTCCCCTTCCCGCCCCGCCAGAGGACCATCATTGACTGACAATTGCATTTCGATCGTCGGAGGATCGATGGCCACGAATGGCATCGCTTCCGCAGTCGGACTGCCCGCGACCGTTTGTCCGATGTCCGCGTCTTCAAAGCCGGAGATGCCGACGATGTCGCCCGCAGTGCCTTCCACGGTGTCACTGAAAGCCAGACCCGTGTATTGAAACACCTTTGTCACCTTGAGAGCCTTCGCAGGCTCCCCCGGCTCTTTGCCGAGCAAATACACGCGATCCCCCATCTTCACCTTGCCACGGCTGACCTTACCGACAGCGACGCGACCGACAAAGTTATCCCAGTCGATGTTGCTGATCAGCATCTGGAATTCGCCATCCAGTTCCGCTACTGGCGGCGGGATGAATTCCTCGATCTTCTGCAAGAGGAAGCTCATGTCCCGCTGTTCGCCATCCGCAGTTTCGCTGACCCAGCCTGCGCGGGCGCTGCCGTAGATGAACGGGGCATTGAACTGCTCCTCGGTCGCCTCGAGTTCCAGGAACAGCTCCAAGACCTGGTCATGCACCTTAGCAGGGTCAACATTGGGACGGTCCATCTTGTTGACGAACACCACTGGACGAAGGCCCTGCGCCAAAGCCTTTTTCAACACGAACCGGGTCTGTGCCTGCGGTCCTTCATAAGCATCCACCACAAGCAGCACGCCATCGACCATCTTCATCACACGCTCCACTTCCCCACCAAAGTCGGCGTGGCCTGGGGTATCCACGATATTGATGATGTGATTGTTCCAATGGACGGAGGTGTTCTTGGCCTTGATGGTGATGCCCTTTTCCCGTTCCAAGTCCATGGAGTCCATCGCACGCTCGGTGGTGGCCTGATTTTCACGATAGGTTCCGCCTGCCTTCAGGAGGCCATCAACCAGCGTCGTTTTGCCGTGGTCGACGTGTGCGATAATGGCCAGATTGCGGATGTTTTTGGGTTCGGTCATGGGGTATTTTGGGGGGAGGGGCGCGCATCCTACGCCTATTCGGGGGGAGTGCAAGCACCCAGCGCGTAAACCGGACGCCTCCGGAGTGTCAATTGGGTCACTTGACTCCGATTTCTTGACTCACCGCTGCGTCGATCTGCTCCAGCGTGAGGCCATTGAACCTCTCGCTCATCACCGCTCGGGTGATCGCCTCGCGTCGCTCACCAAACGGATCGGCATCTGGGGAGGGCGCTGTTTCTGTCGATGACGGTTCAGCCCAATCGTCTGGGCGAGTGTCGGCAAAGGCTTTGTAAAGGGCAAGAAGGCCTTCTTCGCCGTGTTGCGACTCCAGCCACCGCACCGTTTCACCGCTGTATTGATACTCCAGCATCACCCGCGCAGCGTCCGCCGCGCCCTGCCCGAGATAGGGGATTGAGGACAGCTTTGACAACCGCACATCTGGCGTCAGTTGCTGGCGCAACGCATCGCGAGTGAAGCTATCGGTCTGTTTCGCATAAAGCATGGCCATGCCCTCGATCAGCCAACTGGGCGTCCATGGTCGCGTCTGGGCGGCCAATGCCAGATGCACAAGCTCGTGGTGAATCGTCACTTGGCGATCCTGCTTGGCCCAGAGCCGCTGCATGGAAAAGAAGCGAAAATCGTTGATGTAAACCGCCTGATTGATCACCCGCAACTCTCCATCCCGCTCTGAAAATGCCGCCGATGTCGCCCCAGCAAAGGTCTCCGCATCGCGCCCCGTCAGCACCTTAAAGTCCTCCTTATCCTCCACAACAAAGGCCAAATAGCGCGGCCCGATCGGGAGGAGAGTCTTGCGCAAGCGGTTCCACGCCTTTTCCAACTGCCCCATTGCCAGCTTGGCCTTTGCCGTCTGCTCCTCCCCCGGTTTGGAGAAGACAATGAAATGATCCGAAGAGTGCATCTGCGTAAATCCAATGGTCCAAAACGCAGGGCGCACCGCCTGGACGACCTTAGTGATCTCCCAGCCCCCACCCGTCACCCGCCGCATGTCACACTGCATGCGAGTCACAAATTCATTGTCTCGCGGCAAACCGGCCACCAGCCAACGCAGTTCGACCCACAAATTGCGAATCCCATCTGGAGCGCGGTGTAGCTTTTGATACGGTGGCACAGAAAACTCGATCTGGGTGACCGGCAACTTCTTGGCCCCTTCCACAAACTGGACCTGCGCATCGCGCACCGCCCCAGGTGCGAACGCCGCCAAATAGCCGTCAAAGCCCCGTGCCGCGATCTTTTGGGTCAATTCCTTCCACACATCGACGACCTCATCGAAAACCTGCTGCTCAATCTGGATCAAGTCCACTGCAGATGGCAGCGCATCTGCCGCCTGGGCGCGCGGGGCAGCCGCCCAACGGGTGCTCTTCTGATCGAACACCAAGGTCAGCGGCTCGTAGCCAGGCATCAGCAGGGACAGCCGCTGGGCCGCCAGCGGATGTGGCAGAGCAAAGGAAACAGTCCCCTTGTTCTCCTGCTGCGCCGCCCAAATCTTACCGGCAGGTGCGATGCGGTCCGCGATGGATCCAGAGACGTTTACCGGACGCCTGAGTTCGGCCTCCTCCGTCAACAACCTAGCCTGACTGGCCCCCAACGTTCCCGTCCATTTCAGCGGATAGCGGGAGGCATTGCGGAATCCCACCTCCATGACGATACGGTCGTCCAGGATCGCCGTACGACCCACACGCATCGGGAAAAAGGCCAATGCCTCCACCGCTGGCCGCATCGTCGCTGCCATATCCCACTCCGGCGTCAGCCGCGCCATCTCCAGAGGTTCCACTGCTGCGCGATCATCAATCTGAAACGACAGTGGCAGAAACGGTTCAAACACCAGCGTCACCGCACCACGCAGCCACGCCCCATCGTCCCCTTCGGCCAACTCGAACTGCAAGGTGCCCGCCACCGCCTCACGCGGACGCAGCCCGACGGGAAAGGTTGGACGCCGCAACTGGGCGTCGATGTGGGAGGCCTTTAGCTTCTTCCCGTGCAAGGACGACTGAAGCAACACCTCCCCCTGCGGGGCATCCACTGCCCGATCCCAGGTCCCCTGCCCCGAGTTCATGTAACCAACCCGCAGTAAGATCCTGCGATCACTCTGCTGAAGCGAATAGACCACCAGCCCCAGATCAGGGTATTCCCCCTTCGCCGTCTGCGTCATCCGCTGCACCCGATGTGCCCGAGTAGGCACGTGCAAGGGTGCGGGGAAAGCCTCACCACCGCAGAGTAGCACCCCCAGCGCAGCCGCACAAAAGCTGACCGGGATTAGAGTCTTGGACAGCGGCAAAGGCACGGGTGGAAACGGAGGATTAGATTACGTCCAACTCAGGTCGGAAATCCGCCGCGTGGTAGGAACTCCGCACCAGCGGTGCACTAGCGACATGTCGGAAACCCTTTTTCAGAGCAATCTGGCGGTAGTTTTCAAAAGTGTCTGGGTGCACATACTCCACGACCGGCAAGTGCTGCGGCGATGGCCGCAAATACTGCCCCAGAGTCAAAACGGTCACCCCATGATCCAACAGATCATCGAGCGCCTGGAAAAGCTCCGTCTCCGTCTCCCCAAGACCAAGCATCAGACCACTCTTCGTCGCAGTCTTGTAGCCCATCTCCGCCGCCATTTCCTTCGCACGGCGGAGCACATGCAGACTCCTGCCATACCGAGCCCGACTCCGAACCAGCGGTGTCAGTCGTTCCACCGTCTCAAGGTTATGGTTAAAAATGTGGGGGCGCGATTGCATCACCATGGCCAAAGCATCGTCCTTTTCATTGAAATCAGGCACCAAGATTTCGATCACAATTCCCGGCACCGCCTCCCGGACCGCCTCAATCGTCTGGGCAAAGTGCTCTGCACCACCATCGGGCAGGTCATCGCGGGCAACCGCCGTGATCACCACATGCTTTAGCCGCAGACGCTTCGTCGCCTCCGCCACACGCTGTGGCTCCGTCGCCTCAAGAGCAAAGGGCTTAGCCGTCTTCACCGCACAAAAACCACAGGCGCGCGTGCAGCGATCCCCCGCGATCATAAAGGTGGCAGTTCCCTGGCTCCAGCACTCCCAGCGATTCGGGCACTGCGCCTCCTCGCAGACGGTGTGCAACTTTAGGTCCGAGACCAGCGCCTTAGTGCTCCAGAACACCGGATCTCGCGGCAGTTTGACGCGGATCCAGTCCGGTTTTTTATCGCGATGCAGGGAGGGGTCGATTTTGCTGGCCATGATCTTTCGGGGGCACAATGGGGGCGGGATTTAAAGATTCAAGTTGTCACTTCGTTCTGATGGCTACGTTTGCACGCGCTGCTCAGCAGCAAATTCGAACTGACTTCAAACTTGACACCCCCATGAAACGCCGCTTCCTCACCCTCCTCGCATCCACCGCGTCGGTCCTTGCTCTCGCAAACATCACCAACGCCCAGGATGCACCTAAATCCGCCGAACCAACCCCAGCCCCTGCAACAAAAGTCGTGAAAGTCGCCCTCGAAACCTCCAAAGGCACCATCGAATTGGAACTCGATGCCGAAAAAGCCCCCCTCTCCACCGCCAATTTCGTGAACTACGTGAAGAAGGGCCACTATGACGGCACCATCTTCCATCGCGTCATCTCCAACTTCATGATCCAAGGCGGCGGTTTCAGCGCCGATATGTCGCAAAAGGCTACCGATGCGCCGATTCAAAATGAATCCAAGAACGGCCTGAAGAACGTCAAGGGCACCATCGCCATGGCCCGCACCAGCGCTCCCAATAGCGCCACCAGCCAATTCTTCATCAACGTCCAGGACAACGCGAATTTGGACTACCCCAGCTTTGACGGATTTGGCTACGCCGTGTTTGGCAAAGTCAGCAAGGGCATCGAGATCGTTGACGCCATCAAGGCAGTCGAAACCACCAGCAAAGGCGGCCATCAGAACGTGCCCGTCGAGCCAGTGGTGATCAAGAGCGCCAAGGTGATCGAATAGTTCATCCTTCAATCCCGTTTCCACCCCGCCCCCAGTCCGTCTGGGGCGGGGTGTTTTCTTTGGCACTCAGGGCCCAGCACCGCTTTTCAGCGACAAGCCCGCGTTTTTCAGCGTTCATACTCCTATCATGAGTTCACTCTGCCTCCAGTTTGATGAAATCGGGCCGCCCGCACGCGTCCTCCACCTCGCCCCCCATCCCCAACCTCGACTTGGCCCGCACGACGTCAGAGTCACGATGCGCTACGCGCCCATCAATCCCGCAGACCTCAACTTCATCGAAGGACACTATGGCCGAATCCCCCACCCCCCGTGCATTCCAGGCCACGAAGGCGCTGGTGAGGTCGCCGCAGTGGGCAGCGCAGTAGAATCCCTTTCTGTGGGAGACGTGGTCATCCCTCTGCTAGGCGCTGGCTGCTGGACGCAGGAGATGACCGCATCAGAGCAATTTTTTGCGCGCCTCCCTAACAATATTGACCCCGTGCAGGCATCGATGCTGCGGATCAATCCGCCCACGGCTTCCCTCCTGCTCAGCGAGTATGAATCACTGGAGGAAGGCGATTGGATCATGCAAAACGCCGCCAATTCCGGCGTGGGTCGCGCCCTGATCCAAATCGCCGCCAAACGTGGGCTCAAAACTCTCAATTTCGTGCGTCGCCCAGAACTGCGCGATGAATTGATCGCCCTCGGTGCCACAGCCGTCTTCGTCGATGACGACGCTGGCCACGCGGAAGCGCGCGCGCTCCTCGGTCAGACCCCCTGCCGTCTCGCAGCCAATGCCGTCGGTGCAGAGAGCGCCATCCGCCTCATGGACTTGCTAGCCACTGGCGGCACGATGGTGACTTACGGTGCCATGAGCCGCCGTAGCCTCAAGGTGCCCAACAAATTCCTGATCTTCAAAAACCTCAACCTCCGGGGGCTCTGGGTCACGAAGTGGTTCGAAAAGTCCGGCCATACTGGGATGGCGGAACTGCTGCAACCTCTAGCGGAAATGATGACGCACAAAGAACTGCTTATCCAGGTCCAGGAAATCGTGCCCATCGCTGAATTCCAGCGCGCCATCGAACTTGCCGCGAAAGACTCACGAAGCGGGAAAATCATCCTCGATCTTGCCAGCGCTTAGCCTTCGAGCTCCCTCGTATCGACACATAGTCACTGAAAGTCCTGATTGCACGCTGTCGTTTAGAGGACTATGAATCCAATTATGAACACCCCTATCATCGCAGGTTTCGGGCCCCTCGGAACCCCAGAACTCATCATTATCGCCGTCTTGGTTTTGATCCTTTTCGGTGCCAAAAAGCTGCCAACTTTCGCCCGCAGTCTCGGCAAGAGCATGGGTGAATTCTCCAAGGCGCGCAAAGAGTTCGAAGACGAACTTCATCGCGCCCAGGACGAAGCAGAGCGCCCCACCATCCAGGCCCCCCAAGAAAAGCGCCAACCGGTGGAGCAGAAGAGCGAGGTCTAATCCAGCGGATATCAAGCCCCGCCATCATTGCCAATCCCAGTAAGGAAGATCGCATGAGGACCCTTTTCCTGCTGGGATCGGTGATCGCTATCGCTTTAGACCCCACCAAAGCCGCAGAGCGCAAGACCAACCTCGACGACGTTGTCTTGTGTAGCTACAATCTGAAGAACTGGCTCGTCATGGACCGGTTCGATGGAGAAAAAACCGTTCTCTCCGCCCCAAAACCGGAGGAGGAAAAGCAGAAGGTGATCTCCATCCTCGCCGCGATCAAACCCGATATCCTCGGCATTTGCGAAATCGGCACCGAAGATGACCTTCGGGATTTCCAGGCTCGGCTCAAGTCCGCAGGACTCGATTTGCCAAATATTGAGTTCAGCCATGGTGGCGATGAACACCGCAGCCTTGCCCTCCTCACCCACCTGCCCATTCAGGCGCGGCATTCGCAAAAGGAGTTGAAGTATCAAATCGGCGGCATCGACTTCCCCTTCCAACGTGGCATCTTGGATGCCACGGTGCGGGTGGGGGAAGGATTCGATCTGCGCTGTCTCGGCCTGCATCTCAAGTCAAAGCGCGATGTACCCGATGCCGACCAGGAAGTCATGCGGCGCAATGAAGCCCGACTGCTGCGCGCCCACATTGATGCCATTCTCGCCACTGATCCAGCGGCAAAGATCGTCGCTTATGGTGACTTTAACGAAGACCGCAACGGCGCAGCTATCGGCGAGATCATGGGCTCTCGCAACAGCCCGAACTACATGGAGGATCTTCTGATCAAAGACATCAACGGCGAGGTTTGGACCCATTTTTGGGACAGCGCAGACGCCTACTCCAGGTTCGACTACTTCTTCATGTCGCGCAGCCTTCGGCCCTATGTGGACTTCAAGCGCAGTTTCATTTACAGCAGCAAAGACTTTGATAAGGCCAGCGATCACCGCCCAATCGTGATGAGTATCGGGCAGGAAACGATCATTGAGCGCAACAAGCGCAAAGCCAAGGCCAAATAAAACTACGGCGTCCAAGGCACCGGCATGACCCAGGCCGTGTGTCCCTGCATTGAATTCATGAACGCCGCTCGGAAGGGTTGGAACAGCTGCGTCGTGCTGCGGTCCGTGATCGCTCCCGTTGTCGTCACCCAGCGATCAAGACTGCCCGTGTTCAGTTTGTAATACGACTGGTAACCTTGCGCCCCCTCCGTCGCATCCCCCAACCAGATCGAGAACCGATCCGCCACAGGTGCAGTGCTTCCACCCGTAAACCCGTTTGCCACCGTCATGATCCGCCCTGCTGGCGTCTCCGCCACCGGCCATCCGCTCCCAATCATCGTCAACCCCTGCCTCAAACGACACGCAAACGCCGTTGCACGAACCTGTCCGGCATACCACACAGTCACGGCTCCCTGCTTCGGCTGCACAAACACACCTTCCCCCGGGTCCACCACTCGCGTCCCCTGATCCGCCAAGCCCACCGGCCCCACCCACTTTGGATTTGTGCCGTTGCGATACAGCCAGCGTGTCTCAAACGTCGTCCCCGTGTGCGTCAGCAATCGATCCGCCGTAGCCGGATTGGTGGTATTGGCAAACAATCCCACAGGGAACAAGTCCCCCACCAATTGATGGGCCCTCACCACGATCTGATCCCCCTCTAGCCCGGCTGGCACCGTCAGCATCGTGTTGCGTGCATGGCTCCCGACCAAGGCCAAGACCGTCCCCGTCGTCGCCGCCTCATCCACCTCAAAGCGATGCCCAGCCGTGTCCCCAGACACCACTTCCGCATAGAATTCCGTCCCCGGTGCGATCACGGATGTCAGGCTACCACTCCCCACCGCCGCGCTCAGATTCAAGGTATTGCCCACAATCGCTCCCACGGTTCCTCCAAACACTTCCTTCTTGGTGTACGGCATCGAAAACGAATTCACCTGCGCCAGGAACTGCACACCGTGCCATCCATAGACCTCGCTGTACTCCGTTGTGTCGAGGGTGGCATTGCCATCGGTGTCTGCCTCGATTTTCAAGCGCACGTTACCGCCAGAGGACGCCGCGAACATGGGCGCATCACTCACTGCGTAAAAGATCTCTGTCTCTGTGCCATCGCCATTCACTGTTGATGAGCTCGCCAATCCCGTCAGGGCACTCCATCCGCTAGGGGAAGCCGACAAGTCAGCGATCCCTTGCAAAGTCAAGGTCACCCCTGCCAACGCAACGGGCGTCGTCACATGAACATCCATTTTACCGGTAACCGGATTTAACAGGGCCGTAAACCCTGCATTTTCCCTGATCCCACTGTCGGCCGATTGATCAAAGACGAACTCCTGCAGGTTACTGTAACGATCCCCATCGGGGTTGTCTCCAGGGCCATTGTCGCCACCTAGTGGGTTCTGCAACTGCCAATTTGCAAAGGAAACCGACGCATAGACAAACCCGAAGTCCACCGTGTTGTTGCTGCTAGCGTCGCTATCCTCATCTCCAATGGGCTCGTCACCTGCGGTCACGTTTACCGGTTCGGATTGCACATAGACCTGCCCTGGAACAGACTGCCCATTGGAGTCCTCGTCCACGTCATTGTCAGCATCCCCGCCGTAAACGGTTGGCAGGTAGTCATTGGGAGGCGTCACCCGCACCACATAGGTTCCTGCCAACAGATTTGTAAATCCGTACACACCACTTGTGTCGGTCAACTGCGAGACAACGGCATCGCCTGCTGCATCATTCACAGGTGTCTGCCCATCGGCCGCAAACAACTCCACGACAGCCCCCCCGAGCGCTGCGCTATCGTCGTCCAGGCCATTGTGGTTCGAATCAACGAACACGCGATTCCCGATACTTACCACGCCGGTAAAGCCTAGATCGATGGTCAGATTCACATTGGAGTCATTAGCGTCATCCGTTGACCCGCCAAGGCCACCTTCGGCAGCGCCGATGGGAGCAGCCCCCACGGCGAGGGGGAAGACACCGGTACTCACCCCGTAAAAATTCGGATTCGGTTCGTCCACGCCATCCTCTCCCCCATTATCATCGCCCTCGGAGACACCTGGCAGGCTGAGCGCCCCCACCAACGGCCCAGCCCCCACAAACTCAAGATCCGATATGTGCAGAATGTATTCACCTGGCACTAGTCCTGTGATCAGGTAGTGACCATTGGTATCTGTCGTTGCTGATCCCACGCTATCGTCAAACAGTGGATCTGCCCAGGAGGGATAAACTTTCACAGTTACGCCACCGACACCTTCCCCCGGGTCCGCTACCCCATTGCCGTTCTGATCAAAAAACACCAAATTACCGACAGACAACGGGATGAAAAACCCGAGATCGACCGTGAGGTCAGAGTTATCGTCATCAGCGAAATCGATACCGGCCCCAAGCCCATACTCGCCAAACACATCCGTCGGTTCCATATCTGGCTCCAGGGCGATGAGATCGCTCGAAACCCCTGTCAGCATAGGATTCGCAGCATCGACACCGTTCTCATCAAAGCCGTCATCGAGACCAAAATCCCCACCGGAACCCGGGAGAGACTCCGTTGCCTGCAACGGGGCATTCGCTTGGAACTGAGACGCCGGAATATGCACGAAGTAACTCCCCGCAGACAAGCCTCCGAAATAGTAAAGTCCATCCTGGGTGGTCTGCATCACCGCCATCGGCGGATCGACGGACGGATCATCACCGGCGGAGAAGAGTTGAACGGTGACGTTCGCAGCCCCTTCCCCGAGATCGAAGATTCCGTTCCCATCATAGTCAACAAACACCAGATTGCCCAACCCCACAGCATTCGGATCGGGGGCGCGGAATCCTAGGTCAATCGTCAGATCGCCGTTGTTATCATCGCCATCATCCATCCCCGAAAATCCGCCCGTTTCTTCACCAGCGTTTGTAGGAGCTAAATCGCCCGTCAGATTGGCAATAGCTGAGCTCACCCCAGTCGCGGACGGCAAAGGAACATCAATCCCGTTTTCACCGACATCGTCATCCCCTGCTAAGACGGCCCCAGGGATCGACAGCATCCCCTCCAACAAGCCACCCAATCCGAATTCGAACGCAGGCACATGGACCTGATACCCGCCCGAACTCAAGTGATCAAAATAGTAAACGCCGTTTCCGTCGGTAAACGTTGTCCGAATGGGTTGATCAACTCCAGGTGCTTGGGCAGCCCGATAAAGTTCCACCGTCACCCCGCCAACGCCTTCACCCACATCAAAAACTCCGTCGTTGTCTTGATCCACGAACACTAGATTTCCGATGCCCACTGGATTTTGAAAACCAAAATCCACAGTCAAATCGATCGCCGCATCGACATCATCATCCGCTTCCGAACCAAAACCAGTCTCTCCAGTGATCGCAGTCGGCGCAATCCCCTGTGCGACCACAATGATCCCCGATGCGATCCCTTCCAACTCTGGATCGTCAGAATTGATCCCGTTTTCACCGACATCGTCATCCCCCGCCAGGCCTTCTGCAATGGAGACCTTTGCATGCAATGGTCGGCCAGACCAAAATTCCCACGATGGGATATGCAGCACGTAACCCCCAGCCGATAGCCCTTCGAACAAATAGATCCCATCTGCGTTGGTCATCGTGGTCTGCTCAGGGAAGTCTAGTTCAGGCACCTGCGAAGCTGTGTAGAGCTCCACCTCCACCCCTTGCACACCTTCGCCAGCATCATAGGCGCCGTTCTCGTTAGCATCGATGAAAACGAGGTTCCCTATCCCCATAGCGGGATAGATCGTCACGACATAGTCCTCAATTTCACCCACACCACCAACACCCGTCGGCATCGACCCCGGCTGATTGACAAGACGGAAGCGCACCCCAAGCAGGCTGCCAACAGCGGCCCCGACCGGGACCGTAAACGTAACATTTTCAGTCGTTGCCCCTCCGTTGACAATGGTCAGAGTAGGCTCAAGGCGCTCCCCACCGTTGGTGACTAGAGCGTCATCGAAAGAGCCATCGTTGTCAAAGTCGATCCAGGCATTGAGGTAAGCATCCGCACCTGACTCGTTAAAAACACTGACCGGGATCGTCACATTCTCACCGAGGGTAAGAGCCGCTGGCATGGTTACGCCGTCTTCATCAGCACCATCGGCAGTCGCTCCAGCATCCGGCACCACACCAGCCTCCGAGTCAACCGAAGCCCCCAGCCGCAGTTGGGTATTGACCGCGCTGCTCGTCGCAGTGGTCAGTGCGCCGCTGCCATTCCAATCACCAAAGTCGTGACCAACAACCCCTGCATCAATGTGCGTCATCGAATCACAGGGCAGCATCGTGAAAACAGCGGTCCTGCCGGTCGATACGTTAGCATCGCTATCGATGCCTTCATTATTACCCTGGTCGGCAACCGTGAAGCCGTAACCAATCGGAAGCTCAAACTCGATCTGGTAGTCACCGGGAACAATGGAGTTAAAACCGTACACCCCTGCTCCATCTGTGGTCGTAGAGGCCACTACAGCGAGCGCAGTATCGAGCAAACGAACAGTCACCCCACCGAGCCCGATTTCACCCTCATCTTGGATTCCATTTTGATTACTATCCAGCCAGACAAAATCTCCAATCAAGCCCGCAGAGGTCGGATTATCGGTGAATGGGCTATCACTCATTCCGAAGAACTTGCAGTCCGCCCCCATGAGACTAACGCGAAATCCATAAATGGGCTGAGTCGTCCCAAAGATAGCCTGTCGGATGACCGTCAAGAAGTAGGGTTGGCTCGAATTGTAGGAAGACGCATACCCTGTATTCCAATCGTGCGTGCCACGGACCTGCACCGTCCGAGCCCCGGCGATGGGATTCCCGAGTGCATCCAGTGGCTGTAACTGAACATGTGAATTTCCGAATCGCTCCTGACACACGATGTAGTCTCCTACAGTCAGGGCATAGTTGAATCGAATATCATACTCGCCCAAGGAGTCCGGCTCGCCCTCCCCTCGATCGTCATAGATGTAGTGGTTCAGGTTGACGTTTGTTGAGATCTCTGCTGCCGAGGTTTTGAAGGCTGGGATGCCACTTGACGCAATACTAGTCGCCACGCCATTGAGATGAACGCCAAAGCTCCCTTCGGTCGGCGAAAGATTCACATTGACCACCGTTCCGCCGTTCAAATTGGCGACACTGAGGGTTTTCAGCGTCCCTCCGTCATTAATGGTAAGGCTGGAAAGATCGATCACTTCATCCGTCAAAACGGCAACGTTGGTTCCCGCTACCTCCGAACTTTGGTTATTGGTGCCCCCATTCACGAGGAATGAAGCCGCCGTAATCGGAACGTTCCCAGAACCTGTCCCACCCTGAACCTGAATGATAGAGCCTGCCACCCCCACTTCGAGCGTGTATGTCCAAGAGATCGAACAACCATCGGCATCCGTCGCCGTAATTGTGAAAACACTCGTCTGCACCACTGATGGGGTTCCAGCCAAAACGCCCGAACCCGAATTCAATGAAAGTCCGGTTGGGAGGGAACCCGATGTTACGGCAAAAGTGAAAGGCCCCGTGGCACCGAGAACCGAAATCGGCATTGAATACGCAGACCCTTGCGCCGCGACCGGCAAGTGGCTGACCTCAGGACAGATGACCATGAACGGACAAATGCGCACCGAATAGTCTTCGACTTCCCCACTGCCGGCGGGACCAATTGCAGGTGGATTGGATTCCGAACAAATCCGAAACCGAGCCCCCACGTTCGCGAGCACAGCATCGCTGGGAACGTCGAAGGTGTAAGGAATGCTCCCGCTCGTTCCTGGTGGGACACTGACATTCGACAAGATTTGCTCGCCTGCATCCGAGAGATTGCCGTCGTTGTCAAAGTCCACCCAAGCACTCAAATACGCGACAGCCCCAGAGTTGTTTGTCCGGTGTAGCGTCACCGTCGCTGTTCGCCCCCGATAGAGACCACCAAACGTCACCCCGTCTTCGTCGTCGGTCCCGTTGGTATCATCCCCGGTGGCTGCGGAGTTTTTCACTGGAATGTTCTCGGCATCCGTCTCGGCTGTTCCGAGTTTGATCAACGCACTTGTCGCGCTTCTTGCATCCGCAAATCCAGCAAAGTCGCCAAAGTCATCCGATTCAATGTAGAACCCGAAGTCCACCGTCATATTGCCGTCGTTGTCATCCACATCATCCTGGGTCCCGCCAGCCCCCAGTTCGCCGACAGGCTCGCTGTTCCCCACAAACGTGAAGATCCCTGATTCAAAGGAGCCACTCGGTGGCGAGCGGGATAAGTCGATGTTGCTGTCAGAGTCAGCGTCGTTGTCGGGATCGGGCACCTGATTGCTGGTAGGAACATAGACTCCCGGCGGTGTAACCCTCACAAAATAGTCGCCATCTGCTAGGGCACCGAAAGCGTAGATCCCATTCGAATCCGAAACAACTTGAGCAACCGGGGTGCCCAAAACATCCAGGGCTGGACTGCCATCACTTTTAAAGATCTGCAATGTTGCCCCCTCGATTCCGGGCTCCCCTGGACCTTGGACGCCATCGTTGTTCAGGTCATTCCAGACAAACGAGCCAACGGTAAAAGGAACAGCCACACCCACTTTGACAGGTTCCGACGGTTGGAGCGCCACCCCAGAGCCCGCTACCTCTGATCGATAACCAAACGAGTTCCATGCCACGTCCCCCGCAGCCGCCGCAGGCGGCACCGACATCGTCCAAAGAATCTCCTTCGATTCACCTGGATTCAAGACCAGCGACCCAAAGTCGAAGAGCAGCGACTTTGTGTTTGATAGAGGCGTAGGCGCGGTCGTGGAGAAAGTCCCTGCCTGCGCACCCGGCGGGCTTACCACGGTAGCATCCAGATCCGACCGCACTGGATTCGACGACGTACTGTACTTTACTGTGATACCCGGTGGGGCAACGACGTCCGCCTGTAGCGCCAAAGCAAAATTCGATTCTCGCGCCTGCGTATGCAGAATGACCCCCACGTCACCAACGAAAGGCAGAATGTCCATCACCCGAATCCCAGTTAAAGCGATGTTGCCAGGATTCGATACAATCAGCTTGTACTGCATCGTGCCCCCAGGGTTGGTAAAACCGGCATCGGGATAGCGGTTAAATTCGCTATCCAACTCGCCCTTCACCCAAAGCACTGAATCAATGGCGGTACTGGTGTTGATACCGAAATCGGCCGAACCGGAGGACATCAATTGCTCCGTCGTGTTTGTGTCCCCATCAATGTCCTCCACATCCGTGATGAACTTCCCGTTCAACCCATCATTGATGAAAGTGTTTCCGGCATTCAATAACGCGTACTCCAGAGCATACACACCTGCCGTTGCGCCGGATTTGACCCTCGTCTCAAAGGTCATAAACGCTACCCAATCCAGAGTCTGCCCATTGTATGCTGAGCCCGTTGGGGGCTGATTCCCAGTAAACGAAAACTTAACCAACTGTCGGCCAGTTCCATTGTAGTTATCCGTGATTGTCACCGATGGATTCATCAGCGCATCTCCGGTGGTCGATACGGAGCCCGGCACAAATTCCAGCGTTTCTGGCAGCAGTGTCCCGAAGACCGGATCTATCAGCGGCTCCGATGCGCTCCAATCATTCTCAATTCGCGCTCTCCATGTGATCTCTTGAAGCGGGATGTAGGCCGTTGGATAAGGGCTATCAAGACTGAGCAACGGAGACGGCGACTCGCCAATGAGCTGCGTCGTTTCCACGTCTGAGCCCGTGTGCGTCACACCGTTGTAATCGTAGGCAACATCCAAAGTGTTGCTGATGGTCTTTGGCAACCCGGTAATCGCCACCCCCGTCCGATCATGTCCCGTTGCAGGATCCCCCATGTGCCCGAGGACACGCGGCCTCCAACTGGCGTCGAACCCCACAGGCACGGAAGCGTATTGATACTTCACAGAGCTGACCACCTCCCCAGGTGCCAGCCCCAAAGAATTCACGTCCACATAAGGATCTGCCAGTCCAACGGTAACAAATGGGGACCCAGGCAATAGCTGCCAAGTGGCATTCGCAGTCGTCTTGTACCAAATATTGATCGTCGAAGAGGTTGCGCCTGAATTGTCGCCACCCGGGTAGATGTATTGAGGGATAAACTCTTTCGGGAAGTTGTCCGTACAGGTGTAATTCGTTAGCGGCACGTTCCCCAAGTTCGCGATCCAGAACATGTAAACAAACGCACCGCGAAGACTCATCGGATCGGCGCTATCCCACTTATCGATGGTCGCCGCCGGATTCGGTGCCACAATCTGAACCGATGCCTCCGCAGAAAGATTAACCGGAGCAGACAGCGAATCGGTTCCCGTCGCGGTGGACTCACTCGTCACCCATTGTCCTGTCGAGAACGTGGGCGAATCGTACCTCACCACGACTGAGTAGAACCGCTGCCCCCCCGGATGAATCGTTGTATCGTTCCACGTCACGGTGCTAGCACCCGCATTGTATGTGCCTCCTGAGTTGGCGCTCACGAACGTCGCACCGAGGGGCAGTTGCTCAACCACCACTGGATTGAGATAGTCGGTTGTACCCACATTTTGAATGTAGGTGTACCAAATCATGTCCTGCCCCAGCAGCGGGTGATGATCCGGCCAAGTTTGCATCAAGAGATTGGTCACGGCGACGGAATCTGCTTCCAGCGTCACCGTCGCAGAGTCATTCGGCTGACCGGTGCCGCTGGACGTGGCATCGACCACTGCCAAAGTTCCGTCCGCCGTCCCTTGCGGGAATCGAACATCAAATTGGAGAGATCCAGAAGAACCCGATGGCAGAGGATCGACAAAGGTAAAGGTAATCTTCCGCGTGTTCGGATCATAGACCGCCGAAGCAGTGTGGGCAGATCCGTAAACATTCACGTCGGACTCCTGATCATGGTCCAAAGCCACCGGCAACTGGACCTCGATCACGCCATTTGCCAGACTCTCCGTCAAACTGGCCCACGAGTAGGAGATCGTGTGACTGCGGAAATCCCCAACCGTAACAATACTGCTGCCATTGACAGTCATATTGATGTCAAGCGCCGCCTTAACCGGCGACGCGAGAAGACCACCGACTAAGACAATCAAAGCCCATCCGAGGCGAAGAGTGAGTGCCCATCCTTCTCCCCCGCCAACCTGGTGGGTGGCGGGACTGTGCCTTGTTGTAGAATTGGGGGGAAGTTTGGACGCCGTTGACATTGGGCCAAGAATTAATTGATTGTAAAAATAATATAATTTATATTTTCCATATCATCAACCAGAGTTTGCACCATAATTCCAAACCATCCAGTCGGACCGGGACAAACCCACGATTTTTGGGTGCGCGAGATGGTTCTGCTGCTTTAGTTCCCGGACTGGCTAAGCAAAAAAAATCGCACTCCATGTCCCAAGCCCCTCTCCTGCCCCTTCTCCGAACCACGACCTGCTGCATTGCCCTTTCCCTGTTCGCAGCTTGCGCTTCGAAGCCTGGACCTCTGGCGACCCTGCCAGAACTCGAAACCTCAGCCCCAGCTCTGCCCGCAGCTCTTTCGCAAGATTTCGACACCGCCGCCAAGAATTACGCCCAGGTGATCGACGTCGCGCCCGGCTTTAAGCTGGCCGCGAACAAGTTCAAAGGCACCAAAGAGAACGCAGAGGGGAAAATCATCGCCGCCCGGGCCAGTGGCGACTTTTTACTTTTTGCGCCAGAAATCCCCCTTCGCGCCGTCGCCAGCGATATCGAGATCGCAGACGGCATCGCCCATTTGTCAGGGTCACCAGTTGCGGTCCAAGGCTCCGCCGCCCAGGCCAGCGTTACTGGAACCCGCGAAACGGAGTTTCACATCAGTCCGGACCGACTCAGCACTTCTGGCCCCACCACGACACGGATCACCAAGGCGCTAGAGCCACCACCAAGCCCGCCACGTCGCGCAGCGCGGCCGAGCGCCCCGCCCACGCCGAAGGTGACAAAACCAGCCCGCCCGACGCTGCCGAAGATGCGACTGCCCAGCGACGAGGCGATCCCCCTGCCCGCACCTTCAGCGGGCTGAGGTCTGCGGATCACCTCCCAGCGTTCTGCATGGCCAGTTCCGTCTTCGCCTTCTCCATGTCTGCCTCGACCATGATCTTCACCAACTCCTTAAAGGTCACCTGCGGCACCCAGCCAAGCTGACGCTTTGCCTTGGCAGGATCGCCAATCAGCAGTTCCACCTCCGCAGGGCGCTCATAGCGCGCATCGTGCTTCACGTATTGCTTCCAGTCCAAGTCCAGGCAGGAAAAGGTCTCCTCGACAAACTCCCGCACGCTGTGGGTCTCCCCAGTCGCCACTACATAGTCATCGGGATTGTCTTGCTGCAGCATCATCCACATCATCTCCACATAGTCCTTGGCGTAGCCCCAGTCGCGCTTGGCATCCATGTTTCCCAAATAGAGGTCCTTTTGCAGGCCGAGCTTTATCCGGGTAGCTGCGCGGGTGATTTTCCGGGTCACAAACGTCTCGCCCCGGCGAGGGGACTCATGATTGAAAAGGATCCCATTGCTGGCGTGTAGGCCATACGATTCGCGATAGTTCACCGTCAGCCAGTAGGCAAAGACCTTGGCACAACCATACGGAGACCGTGGCCAAAACGGAGTCGTCTCCGTCTGCGGAACCTCTTGGACCTTCCCGAACATCTCTGAAGAGGACGCCTGATAGAAGCGCACCTTTTCCACCAAGCCCGTCTCGCGAATCGCCTCCAAGATCCGCAGGGTGCCAAGCCCGTCGATATCTCCGGTCGTCTCTGGAATATCAAAAGACACCCGCACATGGCTCTGCGCCCCCAGGTTATAGACCTCGTCCGGCTTCAGGTCGTAGAGCAGCTTCACCAAGGCGACGGAATCCATCAGGTCCCCGTAGTGCAGGAAGAGCCGTGTACCTGGCAGGTGTGGATCGGTGTAGATGTGGTCGATGCGGTCCGTATTGAACGTGGATGCGCGGCGGATGATGCCATGGACTTCATACCCTTTTTCCAACAGCAGTTCTGCCAGATAAGACCCATCCTGACCTGTGATACCCGTAATTAGCGCTTTTTTCATGAAGGGGCGTACTGGACATGATCCCCGGCAACCCAGCAAGAAAAAACACGAGCCCGCTGATCAGAGGCCGCCCGCTTGGGTTAGGGCAGGCTGCGCCTCACGATGACCAAACTCCCGTCAGTGACCGTATCCGGTGGATGCAATAGAACCTCCGCACCCTCCACAAGGCCAGATAAAACCTGGATGGAACGCCCATCCGTGCGCCCCGCCACCACTGGCACCGCCAAGGCAACCCCGTCTTTCGGGACAAAGGCCCGCCACTCGCTTCCTTCTCTGAAAAGTGCCCCTGAGGGTGCCAGGAGGGTCGAATCCTCATGCCACACTGCGATGCGCACCTCGACGCGGTAGCGATCCCCCAGTGCTGCGGCTTCCGCTGGCGGTTTTACCAGATCACAGAACACGAGCACGCGTTGCTCCTCCACTCCCAACGCAGAGACCTTGGTAAACGCCGCTGGCTCGATCCGTCGCACTCTCGCCTGCAAAGGTTTGTCTGCCCCCCACTCTTCCACTGTCACCTCCGCGCCCAACTGGATGCCGACCGCATCGCGGGAGAGGATCTCAGCCTCGATCTCCAGATCTGCAGGATCACCAATCTCCACGATCGCAGTGCCAGCATTCACCACCACGCTGCTTTCCTGCGATACCTTTAAGATCATGCCAGAGACCGGCGCACGGACCTCCACACTCTCCCCAGCCTTGACGCCTTCCATGCTCGCCAGTGCCGCCTTTGCCTGCGCCAATTCAAACTCCGCCACCTGGACCGCAAATTCTGCGGCACGGACCTCACGCTCCTTCATCTCCGCAGCGCGCTCGTAGTTATCGCGATCATTGGCAGCCAGCGCCCCCTTTTCCCCTGTGGCCTTGATCCGATTCCAATTCGTGATCGCGAACTGAGCATCCGTCTTTGCCAGGTCTAGCCCTTGAAGAGCCCGCTGCCGTGAGGCGTCGGCTACGTCCACCGCTGCCATTGCCTGTGCGCGACGCCGCGCATCAAGAAGTGGTGGGATACCAGGCTCGATCACGGTGATCACCGTCTCCCCGGCCTTCACGGCATCCCCCGCCCGCAGCGTCACCCGCTGCATCTGACCCGCGACGGGCGCAGCGACGGTGTAGCGGTTGCGAATGCGTGTCTTTCCTTCCTCTGTCACAAAGACCGTCAGCGGACCGCGCTTGATGAGGGCCGTCTCCACCTCCACCGGCTTTGCGCGCATCCCGTTGACGACCGCAGCCACCAAGGCCAGCGCAGCGCCCCAACCCAAAATCTTGCGAAACCAGCCGCGTGCCTGCTTGCGCCGCCCCCCTTCCCACGGAGGAGTGCCTGAGTTTTTGTCGTCCGATTTTCCTGCCATTGGTGTGCCCACTATGCGGTCCTTTTGGGGAATATCAGGTGAAATTTTCGGGCGACTCGTTTGCCGCTCCGACAAATGTTTTTCAGGCTGACAACTCCGCGCCTTGTGCCACGCTGGGCCGTGCAGTTTTCCCTCTCACTTTGTTCTGCCGTCATTACCGGAGCGTCCTCAGGGCTCGGAGCCGAATTTGCCCGACAGCTGGCCCCCAGAGCCTGCTGCCTCGTTCTCGCCGCCCGCCGGGAGGATGCGCTGGCCCTCACACGCGATGCCGTTCTAGCCATCAACCCATCGGTGCGGGTGCTCTGCGTGCCCTGTGACCTCGCCACAAGTGCCGGGCGGGATACCCTGATCCGACAGATCGACGCACTGGATGTCCACCCCAACTTGCTCATCAATAACGCCGGCATGGGGGACTACGGCACCTTTGAGAGCGCGAATCCAGAGCGACTCATGGCGCAGATTGAACTGAACATCAGCGCGCTCGTCCAATTGACGCACGCACTCATTCCCCGCTTCAAGATGGCTGCGCAGCAACCCTCTGGCATTCTGAATGTCAGTTCCTTGGCAGGTGTGCTGCCCATGCCAGATCTCGCTGTGTATGCAGCCACAAAGGCCTTCGTCACCAGTTTCTCGGAAGCCTTAGCCATCGAATTGCAGGAACAAAACATCGCCGTATCCTGCGTCTGCCCAGGGCCGACGCCCACCAACTTCAGCAAGACCGCGCGCAGGGAAGACGGAACCGACACGGATCGGGGCGGTCAGGACATCCTCCGCATCCCGCCAGAAAAGGTCGTTTCCACCGCCCTAGAGGCCTTGCAATGCGGGGATACTTGCGTGTATCCTGGGCTCGGCGTCTCGCTGGCCGCCCCTGCCTTTCGGATCATGCCGCGCTTCATCCAGCGCCTGATTTTACGCCGCCGCTTCGCCAATCGCCCAACGCAGCCTTAGCCTTATCCGATCCTCATGCCAAAACCGAGCAAATCCAACTCGCAGCCTGATCCAGACCACCAACCTTGGCAGCCCCGCCCACCGCGGTCACTCTTCGGCAACATCGCGCGGGTCCTCTTTCTTCTCGTCTTGGCCCTGGGCCTCATCCTACCCTTTACCCCATTCGCCAGCAAGATCCGACGAGCCATCGAGGGCATCGTCAATTCCGCCGGTAAGACCAAAATCATCACTCGCGAGGTTCCCGTGGAAAAAACCGTGGAGGTCGTGCGCACCGTCGAGGTGGAAGCACCACCACCACCTCTGCCATCCAAGTTCATCCCCAGGAAGGACGTCGATATCGCCTCACTCTTCAACGGCGTGACGATCAAAACCAACGTCTCCACAGAAGAAGGAACCTACGCCAGCCTCGAACGCGAGAACGCCGATGCCTACAAAGCAGAGTTTCAGCTCAACATCCGCATCCCCAAGGCCAATCAAACGATCGAAGAGCTGAAGCGCGTCAACGAGCATCTGCCAACCGTCCTGCCCGGACTGGATGCCCTTTTGCAGACAGCCAAGGTTTCCCCGTTTTACCACAAGCTGTATGACAATAAGACGAACATGGTCGTCCGCGATCTCACGCGCCTGAATAAGGTCTTGGATCGGCACAATTTCTTTGATTGCGAAACGATCCTCGAACTCACCGGAGATGCCACTCAACGCCGCGCCCTTTTGATCCAATCGGAAATGGACGTCGTCTGCGATGGCTCAGATGGTGACCGGCAGCCGGATCTCAGCAAATACATCTATGTGTCCGATTTCTACCAGCCCTTCACCAGTTATGCCTGGGCCAAGACCTCCCCCACCCCCAATCCCCTGCTGTCGCGATGGGAATCACGGCTCGCCAAAGCCAAGGCAGATTTCGCCGTCAAGGGCCTCTCTGCGGACCGCAATCGCGAACTGAAATCCTCGATTGACCTGCTCGGTCGCGAAATTGCGGACATGAAGAATCGCAGCAGCCTCATTGCCGAGAAAGATCCCTTCATCGTCATCTCTCTCGTCTTCCGCGGCTACGCAGGTAAGGACCCATTCGCACCGACAGCGGGCGACTACGCTGCCGTCATTCACGAAGGTAAGGTTTATCCAGCCATCTGTGGCGACTACGGCCCAAGTTTCAAAATGGGGGAGGCATCCCTGCTGATGGCCAAAACCATCAACCCAAGAGCCAGCCCCTACAGCCGCCCCGTCTCAGACCTCAAGGTCACTTATTTGATCTTCCCTGGCACTGCGGAAAAGCCATTCGCCGCCCCAGACATGCAAAAATGGCATGACAAATGTCTCGCCTACATCAACGAAATTGGCGGATTGGGAGCAGGAGTGGCCTTGCACGAATGGCCCGATCCGTTCAAGAAAGCAGAGCCCGCTGCGACCCCAGAAGTCATCCCCGTCGCCGCCACAGCGCCATCAACTACGCCAACGCCGCCACCAGCAACTCCCGCAGCACCGCCAGCCGCAGCACCCGCCACTTCCAACACACCGCCGCCCCCTGGGCAGCAGTGAAGGATCTCGACTACTCCTCGCTAGTGCCCAAGAGCGGTGAAGGCTCCTTCGCCTCAGGGCGATTCAGGCGCAGACGATCCATCAGGGATGCATCCAGTTGTTCCGCTGGAATTTTCATCATGCCTTGGCCGTGAGCGAGGGTTAGCACCCCTTCCTCCACTTTGGTGATTTTGGAATCGGCTGGAGCGGTTCCTGATTTGATCGGCACTGGACCCACCACGAGACCGACTGAGGCGGCCCGAACCTGTTGGATCAAATTGGCCATTTTGGTCTGGGCATCAAACCTCCGCTGCTTGAGTTGCGAGATCTGCTGCTTGGTGTCGCCGATCTGTTTGTTTAGATCTTCAATCTGGCCCGCTAAGTCTGCCGCGTGCTGATCAAGAGCTTGGCGGGCTTCGTATTCCTCCCTTTTTATCTCCAGCGCCTTAGAGCGGGACGCCATCGTTGTCTTGGTGGAAGTCGTGAGGGTTTGCACCTCCAGGAACTCCGTCCGCGCTGTGTCCACAGCGGAGGAACTCATGATGTAACTTCCGATGCCGAGGCTTGCCAGCACCATTACAATCAGGCTAAAAACTTTTGCGTCCATGGGTCAATCTTTCGTGAGTCTTACTTGATGTATTTTGCCCGGTAGTCTTCGGCTTCCTTCTCGAGGCGTGCGACCTCCTCTTCCAGAGGCACTGCCTCCGCCTTCAGCCCTGTCGCGGTGCGCTGCAAGCGAGCCACCACTTCTTCGCTGTCCTTAATTGCAGTACGCACCTTCAACTCCGCAGCCCGCGGCCCGATCATTTTCGTCAGATCGTCCACCTCGTTGTTGACCCGCTGCAATTCCTCCCGCAACGAGCCGAGCTCCTGCCTCGCTGCAATCGTCTGCAAATTCAGTTCCTGCGCCTGTCGCTTGCACCCACTCAGAGCGGAAACGGCTCCAATGAGTAAGACAAGGCGTAGAATACCGCCATAGACAATGGGTAGAGGAAGAGGATAGGACATCGGAAACACGGTAAGATACTGCCTGAAATAGAAATTCCTTTTTAGACCCCGTCAACGGTTAATCCGCCCGAGCGGCTAAAATCCTCGTTTTGATGAGCCCTGCGCGCAATTCGGCGGGCACTGCGAAATTCCACCCAAGGCAAATAAAGGAAATCCTAGTCTCATTGGATCACACGAGTTGCGGATGGAGCGTCGAACGCTCAATGCCGCCCTCGACCCACAATAACCCGATCCTTTACTTTCACTCCAATCCTCCACCACTCCGTCCTTGGCCGCTCCCCTAGCCCGATTCATCGCATCCAGAAGCGGCTCGATTTTGCTGGCCAAACGAGGCCATTTTTGGTTCAATCCTCCCACTCACCCAACCCACCAGCACGGCAGATCAAAGCTACCGTTGCGCCCAGAACCCGCCGTGCAGAAACTCACCCAACTCATCCGATTTCTTGCCGCACTCCTGCTCCTAGCAAGCGAGAGGCCCTTAGCGGCAGCATTTCCGCCGCTCTTCCTCAAGCCTGTCGTCCAGCAGCAATTCCACGCACCGACCAATATCGTGGCCGTTCCTGACGGCTCGGATCGTTTGTTCGTGACCGATCAACCGGGGCAGATTTACATCATCGAAGGCGGCATGATGCGCCCGCAGCCATTTCTCGATATCAGTAGCAAATGCGTGCCTGCGACGACTGGCTATGATGAGCGTGGCCTGCTTGGCATGGCTTTTCATCCGGGCTATGACAACCCCGCATCGCCGGGCTACGGTAAGTTTTACCTGTATTACAGCGCCCCCACCGCCACTCCCACCAGCAATCCCACGACTCCGCAGAACCACGTCAGCGTCCTGTCAGAATACCAAGTCTCTGCGACCAATCCCAATGCAGCAGACATCGGCAGCGAGCGCATCCTGCTGACTTTTGGGGAGCCCCAGTCAAATCACAACGGCGGCCAGATTCAGTTCGGACCCGATGGCATGCTCTACTTCAGCACCGGGGATGGCGGGAGTTCGAACGATAACAATGTCGGTCATACAGGCGTGACTACAGGGCGCCCCACCCAGAATCTGGGCAATGCCCAAGACCGCACCAAATACCTCGGCAAGATCTGCCGCATCAATCCCATCGACCCCGATGGTGCAGGACCCCTGACCTACACCATCCCCGCCGATAACCCCTTCTTCACGGACCCCACACCGGGGCTCAAGAAGGAAATCTATGCTTTTGGACTGCGCAATCCTTGGCGATTCAGCTTCGACATGCGCCCCGGCGGCACGAACCGCCTCTTCTGTGGAGACGTCGGCCAAGGGCGTATCGAAGAAATCAACCTCATCGTCTCCGGCGGGAACTACGGATGGCGCTACCTCGAGGGAACGGAAATGCCGAGTTTCTCTTCAGGCGCAGCCACCAACCCGATGCCACACCCAGGCGGTATCTTGATCGATCCAATCGCCCAGTATGCCCACTACAGCGCCATCGGCACCGGTCTGCCACAACTCGGACTATCGATCACTGGCGGCTTCGTTTATCGCGGCGTCGCAATCCCCGCCCTGCAAGGCAAGTATGTCTTTGGCGACTACGGCGCTGTCTCCGGACCGACCAATGGCCGCCTCATGGGATTGGAGGAAACGGCACCGGGAAGTGGCGCGTTCACGCTCACCGAGGCGCTCCCGTTCATCGATGGCAATCCGATTTTTGGTCAGCGAATTCTCACCTTAGGCGAGGATGCCGATGGCGAGTTGTATGTGGGAACCAAGACAACGGGCGGAGTCCTCGAACTCGACAGTGCCCTGCCCGCAGGCGGCCTTTTTAAAATCGTCGCCGCTGTCCCAGGCACCGCCACCAACACGACCCTCGAAACTGCCAAAGACAACACCATCTTCTACGAAACGCCGGACAACTCCAACGGCAGCGGAGATCGCCTCTTCGTCGGCAACACAAACGAAGGCAATCCACGCCGAGGTCTGCTCGCCTTCAACCTCACCGGCATCGCACCTGGGGCCTTGATCAACACCACAAGCCTCGTTATGCGGGTTGAACTCGGCTTTGCAACCACCCCCATGAGCCTCCACCGCCTCCTCACCGACTGGGGAGAGGGCCTATCCGATTCCGGTTCCTCGGGCGGCCAGGGTGCAGCAGCGGACCCGCCCGACGCGACATGGAATGAGCGCATCTCTGGCTCCGAACCTTGGATTGTGGCTGGTGGCGATTTCAAATCCGCTGCCTCCGGCACGACGACCGTCGGCACCAGCGGCCCGTTCACCTGGGCCTCGGGCACCAATCCCGAACTCGCCGTCGATGTTCAGCGTTGGGTCAGTGATCCCGATGCGAATTTTGGTTGGATCCTTCTCGGGGATGAAGTGACCCTCAAAACGGCCAAACGCTTTTACAGCAAGGACATGACGACCGCCAGCCTGCGGCCCAAGCTGACGATGAATTATACGCCTCACTCCGCACCAGCAGGGCAGCCCTTCCAGGATTGGCTGGCCACCCACTACCCTGCCCATCTTCGCGGTCAGTGGGTTGATCCCGATGGGGATGAAGACGGGGATGGCATCAAGTCCCAGATTGAGTACGCCTACGGATTCAGCCCGCATTCCTACGATCCCGAAGATAACTTTTCCTTCAGCCAGGTCGCAGGGCCGGCATCCAGCACTGACCTGACGGTGACCTTTCGCCGGGATGAATCTGCCACAGACCTGACCTACCTCCTACAGATCAGCAGCAACCTCATTGACTGGACCACCATCGCGGAGAGCACTGCTGGCGCCGCCCCCATCGGCCAAAACGGCGGCAGCATTAACTCGGATGCACTCCTCAGCGGGACCGTCCGCATTGTCTCTGCCACCGTCAATCTGACCGCTGGCACCAATGCCAAAAAATTCGTCCGCCTGAAGGTTGAACGCCAACCGTGAGGTGCCGCCGTCACCCGACCGCATCCTGCAATTGACCACCCGGCCTCCCTGCGGCATTGCTCAGGCCATGCCGCAATTCCTCCCCTCAGCCCAAGACACCCATGACTGGGGCGTCGCTTTGGCTGCGGGCCTGACACCCGGCTCCGTGATCGCCCTCTGTGGAACTCTCGGTGCAGGCAAGACTCACGTCAGCCAGGGCATCGTCGCCGGACTTGGCTCCAGGGCGTCCGTCACCAGTCCCACCTTCACTCTCGTTCACGAGTACGTCGATGGGCGGTGCCCCGTGTTTCATTTCGATTTTTACCGAATGGACACCGCAGCGGAGGTCCTCAATATCGGCTGGGACGATTATTTGGACGAGCCGGGCATCGTGATTGTCGAATGGGCAGACCGCTTCCCCGAATTACTGCCCAGAAACACCCGCTGGTTTCAAATCACCTTGCCAGAGACCGGCGGGCGGAGCATCGAAGAGCTGACCACTCCGTCCCACTCATGATGCTACCGCAAACGATCCTCGCCCTCGAACTCTCTACCGCCCGTGGCAGCGTCGCATTGGCCTCGCATGGGGAGATCCTATTCTCCGCAGACTTTGTCTCCCACCGCTCCCATAACTCGATGCTCTACGACCCGATTCGGGAGGCGCTCACCCACTGTGGTCGCAGACCCGATGCCATCGTCGTCGGCACAGGCCCGGGCTCATACACGGGCGTGCGCATCGCCATCGCGGCCGCCCAGGGCATCGGGCTTGCTGCGGGATCTCGCATTGTCGGTTGCCCGTCCCTCTGCGCCGCCCCCGCCAGCACGACCACCTACCACCTCGTGGGCGATGCCAGACGCGGTGGCTGGTATCATGCCCAAATCAATGAAACGCGCTTGGTCGGGGACATCACGATCCTAACCGAAGCCGAAATCGCCGCCCAAATGGACGCAGGCCAGGACGAATCATGGCTCACTTTTGATGAGAATCTCCTCATCGCCGGGATTGCGGTGCAACCGATCTGTCCCACTGCGCAGAGGCTTGCTGAAATCGCCAACCGCTGGACCGAAGAGGAGTGGAATCAGCACGACAGCGCGGGGCCACTCCAGCCGATTTACCTCAGGGAGGCCTTCATCACCACCCCGAAGCGCTCCCACCTCGTCGTCCAGGAGCCGATGCCTTAGCTGAAGCTTAGCGACCTACTTCGCAAATACTCCCTTGGCATCGAGTTGGGTAAAGAGGTCGCGCACCACCTTGCGTCGATCTGGAAATGTGTGGAATGCCGAGTTCCGATAGTCCGCCACCGCAGCCACGGCTCCCGTAGAACTGTCGATGAATTCGATTTCCAGGGAGTAGAGATACATCCCCAGAATCATCGGGGAGCACCTCCACCGAAGCCGCCCGATATCCGGCCAGCGAACCCGCAGAGCCAACTGCACGGTTGGTTGAGGAACACGAAGAAAGCAGACCGATGGCGACGACGAGTGAGAATAAACGTAAGAACATGACAGACCGTCCTGACACCAAACAAGCCCACAATCAAGTGGTTTAGTATCAAACTACGAGCCACCCTCAGCGCCCCGCTGTTTCAGCTAAGATTCGGCGAGCCTTTGACGCGTCCGACCGCTAGGAAATCAACGGCTTCTGCTTTTCCCAGAGCTCTAGCATCCGGGTTGCAGGCAGGTCAAAGTGATCCCAGGTCAGCGGTTCGTCCTTCTTCGCCGCACGCTTCATCACCGGGCGTTCAGGGGAGCCCTCGACATCCAGGACACCTTGCGGCACCAAATTGGCGGCATCCGCAGGCTTGGCCTCCATGATCAGGCCATAGACCTCATCACTGCCAATCGCGTGCTCCACGCGATCTCCTGGCTTCAAGTCCCGCTTCGCATACGCAAAGCAATCGGTGACGCGCCCCTTCTTCATCGTGACCACCGCCTTGTTGTACAAAGCAGCCAACGCAATAGCGCGTGGCGTCTCAAGGTGGCAAAGGTGGTAGGGCCGCAGGAACACGTAGTACGGGTGCTTGTTCGTCACCTTGTAGTAGTTCATGTAGCCCGCCTGGAACTCGTTATCGCAGCGCCCCACGACGTAAACCCCACCCCCATGCTGCTTGGCCCCCAGGATGTAGTCCACACGGCCCTGGCCATTGTACTTATCAAAGTCGAAGAGGTTGATCACATCCTCTACCTTATCTGCCCGGGGGCCTTCCATCCCTGGGACAAGCGGCGTGAGACCGTATTCATTCGCGATGACGGACATCTCAATGTTCAGCTTGGAACCATCGGTATATGCAAGGCACTGCACCGGGCTCAAGCCCAACTTCGCCGCGATCTCCACCGTTCCAGCAAGGTCGCGGTGGCGTTCCAGGAAGCCCTTCATGTTCCCTGCCTGGACGATTTCAAAGCCCCACATCTCGATCTCTTCCATCATCCGGGAAAGCACGCCGTGCTGATCCCCTGCGTCACTGGTGACGATCACGCCCTGCTTTTTAGCCGCATCCCGGAGAAGGTAACCCAAAATGGCATCTACCTCCGCGTTCATCAGCACGCAATGCGCCTTCCGATCAATCGCAGCCATGCAGTATTCAAAGGCAGCCACAATCGAATTTGTAGCCTCAACAAAAACGTCACAGGGAATTTTCTCATCCTTCAGGGCAGCCATCCCGTCGGTCGTAACGTGGGTGGGTTTCCCGTAGATTTCGGCTCCTTTTTTGGCGGCTGCCTCATTGGTATCCGCCACAAAAGACAGTCGCATCCCGGGAGTACGACCAATCTGATAGGCAATTCCCAACCCCATCGCCCCCAGGCCGATCAGGCCGACGTTGATTGGCTGTCCAGATGCTTCGCGCTGCTTGAGATTGTCTAACATAAATGATGGGGGATTCGGAAATTCGGGGAAAGCAAAAGTTAGACAAGATTGCAGAAAATACAAGTGAGCATTCACTTCCCCCGCAAAAGTTGCCCCAAAGTTTCGGGCAGCTAGTCGAAGATAATTTTTCCGTTTTCCATCCGCGTCGCGACGGTATCCCCCTCCTTAAACCGCCCTTCCAGTACCGCCATCGACAGCGGATCCAACAAGTGGCGCTGGATCGCGCGCTTCAGAGGTCGCGCCCCAAAGACAGGATCAAATCCGGCATCCGCAAGGAATCGGGTCACGTCCTCGCCGACCGAGAGGATAATTCCCTGTTTCGCGAGGCGGTCGATGACACGTTGCAGTTGGATTTTGACAATTTTGTCCAACTCTGCGGCATCCAGACGGTCAAAGATGACGATCTCATCGACGCGATTCAAGAATTCAGGTCGGAAAAACTCCTTGAGACTATCCCGCACCAGGGCGTCCCGCTGTTCCGGATTCGCCACACCTTGGATAGCGCTGCTACCGATGTTGCTGGTCATGATTAGCACCGTGTTCTTGAAGTCCACCGTGCGCCCCTGCCCATCGGTGATGCGCCCATCGTCCAAGACTTGGAGCAGGGTGTTGAAAACATCCGGGTGTGCTTTTTCCACCTCATCAAACAGCACCACGCTGTACGGGCGGCGGCGGACAGCCTCGCTCAGCTGACCTCCTTCTTCGTAGCCGACGTATCCAGGAGGTGCGCCAATCAGGCGGGACACACTGTGCTTTTCCATGTACTCGCTCATGTCCAGCCGCGTCATCGCGTTTTCGTCATCAAACAAAAACTCAGCGAGCGCTTTGCACAGTTCGGTCTTACCGACACCCGTCGGCCCAAGGAAAAGGAAGCTACCGATAGGGCGATTCTCATCCTGGATGCCCGCCCGGGCACGACGCACCGCATTGGACACCGCCGCAATCGCGTCTTTTTGGCCGATCACTCGGTCCCCCAGCCGTTCTTCCATCTTCACCAATTTCGCGCGCTCACCCTCCTGCAGCCTGGAAACGGGCACGCCAGTCCAGGACGAGACCACCCGCGCGATGTCTTCCTCTGTCACTTCCTCGCGCAGCAGCACCTGTCCACTGGCAGGCTCTGCCGGTTTCGCATCCGCTGTCGCCAGTTGTTTTTCCAACTCTGGAATCAGCCCGTATTGGATCTCCCCAGCGCGGCCAAAGTCCCCCTGGCGCTGGGCCTGCTCTAACTCGGTGCGCAGGCGGTCGATCTCTTCTTTGATCTTCCGCCCCGCCTTGACTCCCTCTTTCTCCTTCAGCCACTGCGCCGTCAGTCCGCTGGACGATTCCTTCAGGTCGGCGATCTCGCGTTCTAGCTTTTCGAGACGCGCTTTGGAGCCTGCATCCGTCTCCTTTTTCAAGACCTGCCTCTCCATTTCGTGCTGCATGATTTCGCGATTGATCACGTCGATCTCCGTCGGCACAGAGTCGAGCTCGATCTTGATGCGGCTGGCAGCTTCATCGACCAAATCAATCGCTTTGTCGGGCAGGAATCGATCCGTGATGTAGCGGTTGCTCAGAGTCGCCGCGGCAATGATGGCACCGTCCTGGATGCGCACGCCATGGTGTACCTCATACCGCTCCTTCAATCCACGCAGGATCGCGATGGTGTCTTCCACGGAGGGCTCACCCACCAAGACGGGCTGAAAGCGACGCTCCAGCGCCGGGTCCTTTTCGATGTATTTGCGATACTCATCCAACGTCGTCGCGCCGATGCAGCGCAGTTCCCCCCTAGCCAACTGTGGCTTCAGGAGATTCCCCGCATCCATCGCGCCTTCCGCCTTTCCTGCGCCAACGATGGTGTGCAATTCATCGATGAACAAAATGATCTGCCCCTCGCTCGAGGTCACCTCTTTCAGGAAGGCCTTGAGCCGCTCCTCGAACTCGCCACGGAACTTCGCACCGGCCATCATCCCCCCCAGATCCATGGAGATCAGCCGCTTGCCCTTCAACGAATCCGGCACATCACCCGCGACGATTCGGCGCGCCAGCCCTTCCGCAATCGCGGTCTTCCCCACCCCTGGCTCACCGATCAAAACGGGGTTGTTCTTGCTGCGGCGACTCAGCACCTGCATCACGCGGCGGATCTCTTCATCGCGACCAATCACCGGATCGATCTTCCCTGCGCGGGCACGCGCAGTGAGATCTGTGCCATACTTTTCAAGGGTCTGGTATTTGCCCTCGGGATCCTGATCCGTCACCCGCTGGCTACCCCGCACCGCTGTCAGCGCCGCCTGCACTGCCGCCGCTGTCAGACCGCTCTGTTTGAGCAGCGTATCCAGTTCTGTGCGCGTCTTAAACAGTGCCAGCACCACGTGCTCCACACTCAGGAACTCGTCCTTCAGCGCTTTTTGCTCATCCTCAGCCTTGGTCATCAGATCCCGCAGATCATTGGCAATGTAGAGCCCCGTCGCAGATCCAGACACCTTTGGGATTCGCCCGATATGCGCCTCCAGCGCCTGGCGCAGTTCAGCCACCGTTCCAGGTTTGGTCGCCGCTTTCTCTAGCAGCGGTCGCGCGAGCCCACCTTCCTGATCGAGCAATGCCGAAAGCAGGTGGCTGGGCTTGACTTCGTGATGCCCATTGCGGGTGGCGATGGACTGGGAGGCATTGAAGGCTTCCTGGAGTTTGACGGTAAATTTTTCAGGGGACATGGTGGGTCGGTTGGGTTGTGTCTAGTCCATCACAGTGCTGGAGGTATGCCAAGGGCAATAACCACGCGGAAACTACGATTTTCCGACCTTTGACGTGAAAAAGACGCCCTTCCCCAGTGGCCAAAATTGCGCCACAACGACCCAAGTGAGCCGACCCGACACTCAGCCAGATGCGCCAAGTCGTCACAAGCATTTAGATGACATTGAACCGCCAATTCATCGAATCCGGAACGTATAGTTACCGTATGCCCAAAAAGCCCTCTCACCACGGCGATCTCGAAAAGTTCATGCGCGGCCTCAAGCGGCGCAACCCCGGTCAGCCAGAGTTTTACCAGGCGGTCCACGAACTGATGCACGACATCTTCCCCTTCACCCACGATCACCCCAGCTACGCTGCGGATGCGATCTTGGAGCGGCTCACGGAACCCGACCGCATCATCATCTTCCGCGTGACCTGGGAGGACGATCAGGGCAAGGCCCATGCGAATCGCGGCTGGCGCGTCCAGTTCAACAACGCCATCGGCCCCTACAAAGGCGGGCTGCGCTTTCACCCCAGCGTGAACCAAAGCATCCTCAAGTTCCTCGGCTTTGAGCAGACCTTCAAGAACAGCCTCACCGGTCTCCCCATGGGTGGGGCCAAGGGCGGATCCAATTTTGATCCCAAAGGCAAATCCGACCGCGAGATCATGCGCTTTTGCCAGGCCTTCATGAGCCAACTCGTCCACTACATTGGCGAGGATACCGACGTTCCTGCAGGAGACATCGGCGTCGGTTCGCGTGAGGTCAGCTACATGTTCGGGCAGTGGAAGCGCCTCGAGAACCGCTTTGCCGGAGTGATGACCGGAAAGAACCTCGCCTTTGGTGGCAGCCTCGTGCGCAAGGAGGCCACTGGCTACGGTGCGGTGTATTTCGCGGAGGAAATGTTCACCCAGGTCGGCGGGGATATTGAGGGCAAGACCTGTGTTGTTTCCGGCTCCGGCAATGTCGCCCTCTACTGCATTGAAAAGCTCCTTCACAACGAGGCCAAAGTCGTCGCTGCTAGCGACTCCAGCGGCACCGTGCATGATCCAGACGGCATCACCTGGGAGAAGTTTGAATTCCTCCAGGACCTCAAGGAAAACCGCCGTGGTCGCATCCGCGAGTATGCCGAAAAATTCGGCTGCCAGTTCGTCGCCGATGCCACCCCATGGTCCATCCCCTGCGATATCGCCTTCCCCTGTGCCACGCAGAACGAACTCAATGGCGCAGATGCCGCCATGCTCGTGAAGAACGGCGTCCAAGCCGTTGTGGAAGGGGCCAACATGCCCTGCGATCCCGACGCCATCGCCTACTTCCAGGAGCACAAGATCCTCTACGCACCGGGTAAGGCCTCCAACGCAGGCGGCGTTTCCGTCTCCGGCCTGGAGCAAAGCCAAAACTCCCTGCGCCTCAGTTGGTCGCGCGAAGAAGTGGATACACGGCTGCGCAGCATCATGCATGACATCCACAAGAAGTGCATCACCCACGGGGTCGAGCCCGACGGCAGCGTGAATTACGTCCGCGGCGCGAACATCGGCGGCTTCATCCGCGTCGCAGATGCCATGCTGGCCCAGGGGCTCGTATGATCGCGCAAAAGTTTCACCCCCTTTTCACAGAGGCTTCATCAGGGCCTCACAGAGCGCACGCATGATGGGCGCAGGATCAAGACATCCTGCCCCACCATGAACCGCACCTTTGCCCTCCGTCATTCACTCGCCCTCCTCATCCTCACCTGCACCACCCACGCACGTCAGGACGTTCTCAACTCGTACGAAGACAAAATTGCCCCGCCAGGGTTTGAGATCGTCGGCGGCGGAAAGGCCACCGATCTCCCGCTCAAAACGACCCAGGTCCAGGCCACCATCGCTGGCTTCATCGCAGAGGTCACCCTGACCCAGGTGTATGCCAATACCGGCAGCACTCCGATTGAAGCCATCTACGTCTTCCCCGGCTCCACCCACGCCGCCGTGCATGGCCTGGAGTTCCGCACCGAAGGCCGCACCATCAAAGCTCAGATCCAGGAAAAAGCCGCCGCCAAGGCAGGCTACCAGCGCGCCAAAGCCGCAGGCAAACGCACCACCCTGCTGGAGCAACATCGCCCCAATGTCTTCCAGATGAGCCTCGCCAATATCTCGCCCGGTGCGGAGATCGAAGTCGTGCTGACTTATACCGAGGAACTCCAGCCAACCGACCGCACCTACGAGTTCATCCTCCCCGGCCCCGTCGGCCCCCGCTACAGCCGCGCCCCAGACGGCGCAGCCCCAGAGACCTGGGTCAAAAATCCCCACCTCGCCCAGGGCACCGTCAATCCAGCCACGCTGAGCTTTGCCCTCAATATCCACGCTGGCATGCCTATCGAAAACATCGCCTGCCCCACCCACGATGTGCACATCACCTTTCCAGACTCACAGTCCGCCGCGCTCACCCTCCTCCACTCCACCACGACCGATGACACCAACCACGATCTCATCGTCCGCTACCAGTTGGCTGGAAAGAAAGTCGCCACGGGCCTGACCCTGCACGAAGGCGAGGATGAAAACTTTTTCCTCCTGCAAGTCCAGCCACCCGCCGCGCCGACCAGCGCCAGCATCGTCCCAAAAGACTTCCTCTTTGTCATCGATGTCTCAGGCTCCATGAACGGCTTCCCGCTCGACACCGCCAAGAAGCTCATGCGCGATCTTTTTGCAGACCTTCGCGATGACGACCTCTTCAACGTCCTCCTCTTCGCCGGTGCCAGCCAGACTTTCCAACCCCAATCCGTGCCCGCCACTGCGGAAAACCTCAACCAAGCCGCAGATTGGATTCAGCGGCAATCCGGTGGTGGCAGCACCGAACTGCTGCCCGCCCTTCAGCGAGCGCTCGCCCTGCCCAAGGATGCAGTCCATTCACGCTCCATTATCCTCATCACCGATGGCTTTGTGGATATCGAGCCCGACGTCTTTGACCTCCTTTCCAAGCGCCTCAACGACGCCAACATCTTCGCCTTTGGTATCGGTTCCTCCGTGAACCGCCACCTTATCGAAGGCATCGCCCACGTCGGACGTGGGGAGCCCTTCATCGTCACCAATCCCGCCGAGGCCACTACCATGGCCGCCCGGCTCCGCAAGCACCTCGCTGCACCGGTTTTAGCCGGGTTAAGAGTGGAGGTCGATGGCATGGAAATCTACGACCTCCAGCCCGCCATTCTGCCCGATGTGTTTGCCGACCGCCCCATCCACCTCATCGGCAAATACCGGGGCAAACCCAGCGGCAGCCTCTGCCTCAGTGGCCAAGCTGGGCACCACCCCTGGAACGCCACCATTGACATCGCCGCCGCCGCCACCAAACACGGCACCACCAATCCCGCCCTTCGTTCCCTCTGGGCACGGGAAAAAGTGCGACTCCTCAGCGACTACGCCCGACTTTCCCCCACCGCAGAACGGACGCGCGAGATCACCACCCTCGGCCTCACCTACTCCCTGCTGACGGATTACACCTCCTTCCTAGCCGTCGATGATAGCCCCCAGACCCTCACCGCCGCCGCCACCCCCGTGACCCAACCTCCTCCACTACCTCAAGGCGTCAGTTCCATGGCCAGCAGCGGCACCACCGTCAGCGCCTGCGGCACCACCCCAGAACCCGGCGTCGCCTCCCTGCTCCTCTTCTCCGTCCTCACCCTCATGCTCCAACGCCAACGAAAAGTCCGACGGTAGAAAGGCAACGCGCCACCAGGCAGGGCGTTGCCAGGTAGGGCATTACCAGGTAGGGCGCTCAGTCCCCTGAGCGCCGCGCCTGCACCGAAAAAGAGAAGCCCCAGCCCAACGCCCTGCCCACCCGCTTTCCCTCCAACGCCACAAGCCCCCATCGCCTCGGCTCAGACGTTGGAGGTCTGGGAGTTTCAGAATCTCAGCCTTTCAGCCTCTCAGTTCTTCAACCTCGCCGTCCCAAGTCTCTTACCTGAAGAAAGGGAGGTCGATTCGCGGAGCCAATAGGTCGCTCCGCGCATTTTCCTGGGCATTCCCTTGCCATCATCAGCCGTTCACGCTTTGATAGCCAGAGCCCCACGGAAAATTCCTGATATGCCCGACGTCTCCCTCTCCCAGCTTGAAGCCCACCCTTGGGAGGCCGCGGACTTCCTGCCCGGGCTGGTGGATGCGGCAGATTTTAAGTCCTACGTCTTCCCGCTGCTGTTCTTCGAGCGCCTATCGGATGTTCACGATGAGGAGCACGAGGCGGCGCTCAAGGAGATCAAAACCGACCGCGCCCAGAACGAACTGCTGGCCGAGCACGTCGAGCGCATCCACCGCTGGGTCCGCGACAACACCGATGTCGAAGGCATCGCCCATCTCTTCACCCTCGACGAGATCGCCGCCAACGACCACAACCTCAACGTTCCCCGCTACGTCGAGCCGAAAGTCACCACAGAAGTGCTCACCGTGGAGGAAGCCATGAAGCGGCTGCGCGAGAGCGCGGAGGCGGAGGAGAGGCTGATTGGAATCCTCAAACGGGAGGGACTGCTGGTTTCTTGAACCACGAATTTCGCGAATGAACACGAATATTTCTGAAACTGAATTCCTGCGGCGCAGCCGCTCCCAATTCGTCAAAATTCGTGCCATTCGTGGTCAAAAAAATATGAACCCAGAAGACTTTGATGAAGCGCCGTCCAAGCCGTACTTTCGAGGGCTGCGGAAGGATGTTCTGTATCCTGAACTCTCACATTCCATCGTTGGCGCAGCCATCAAAGTGCTGAACACGCTAAAGCCGGGCCTGAATGAGAAGGCCTATGAAAATGCCATGGTGATCGAGTTGAAAAAGCGAGGCCACACCATTGAGCAACAGCGGCGGTTTGACGTGTTCTATGATGGCGTCCTGGTGGATACACTCATCCCTGACCTGCTTGTGGATGGCTTGGTTATCGTCGATCCAAAGGTCGTCACCGAGTTCAATGATACCCACGTCGCCCAGATGATGGGCTACCTTGCCATCACGGGCTTCAAGCTCGCCATTCTACTCAACTTCAAGCACGCGGATCTTCGACAGAAGCGAGTTGTCCGCTGAAATTTTGAACCACGAATTTCACGAATGAACACGAATATGTCAGAAACTGAATCCCTGCGGCGCAGCCGCTCCCCATTCGTGCAAATTCGTGCCATTCGTGGTTAAAGAACTCCCCATGACCCGCATCACCCAACAAAACCTCGAATCCCACCTCTGGAAGGCCGCTGCGTTCCTGCGGAGGACGATCGATGCGGGGGACCACAAGCGCCGCATGTTCCCGCTGCTGTCGCATGATACGCCCATGGAAGCCTGCGTCGTCTGCCGCACGCAGAAGCCCAAAGCCCGGCGCGGAAAAATCCTCTTCATCAACGCGGTGAACGAAGTCACCCGCGAACGCTCCCAGAGCTTCCTCACCGACGAGCACCTCCAGCGCGTCGTCCGCGCCTATCAGGACTTCAAAGACGAGCCAGGCTTTGTCTGCGTGGTGCCCATCGAGGAAATCCGGGCGAAAGAAGGAAATCTGAGCATCCCGCTGTATGTCGGCGGGGAAACGCAGGCGCAGACGGATGCTGCTACCCAGATGGCTGCTACGGCGTTGCCGGATGCGCTGGCGGGCTGGCTGGAAAGCTCGCGCAAAATCCGCGATTCGTTGCAAAGTCTCCTCACCATTTCTGCGAAATGAGCAAAGCCAATTCCAAACTCACTGTCCTCGTTTCTTCGACCGTTTACGGCATCGAAGAGTTGCTGGATCGTGTTTACACACTGCTCACGAGCTACGGTTACGATGTCTGGATGTCCCACAAGGGCACCGTGCCGGTTCGCTCGGACCGCACTGCATTTGAGAACTGCATCGCCGCAGTGGACAAGTGCAATCTGTTCCTCGGTATCATCACGCCGCACTACGGCAGCGGACAGGATTCAACGAAGCCTGATGAGCCATCCATTACCCATCAGGAAATGCGTCGGGCAATCGAACTGAAAAAGCCCCGTTGGATTCTAGCACACGATCATGTCGTATTCGCGCGTGGTCTGCTCACGAACTTGGGTTTCAAAGGCAAGGATGGCAGAAAGAAGCTCACACTGAAAAAGAGGCCGATCCTCGACGATCTCCGGGTTCTCGACCTCTACGAGGAAGCGACCATCGACGCCGAGGATACACCACTGGCGGACCGGGACGGCAATTGGGTCCAAAAGTTCCAAAACACCGAGGACGGATCGCTTTTTGTCGGTTCCCAGTTTTTCCGTTATCAGGAAGTCGAGCAGTTCATAGAAGAGAACTTTGCCAGCGGCTCGCCACTGCCACCGAAAGGAGGTGAGTCATGACCTCGGAACAGATTCAGGAAATGCTCTCGCTTGGCGAGGGGCAGCGCATCGAGTTCAAATCCAGCATCAAAAACGTGGATGTTCTCGGCAGGATTGTCTGCGGCTTTTTGAACACAACCGGAGGCTATCTCATCTGCGGGATTCAGGAGCCGGGGAAAATCATCGGGCTCGATCTCTCGGAGGACATCGTCGCCGAGATAGCCCGCAAATTGCATCAGGGAATTTCCCCGAAATCACTCGTTTCCATTCAGGCTCCGATGCTCGAAGGGAGATCTGTCCTTGTCATCGAAGTCCCTGCCGGGAAAGACGTCCCTTATGCATTCCGCGATGTGATTTATCTGCGAACGGGCGACTCCACGCAGCGGGCCGATGCTTCGACGATTCGCGACATTGTCATGCGTCGGCAGATTGAGCCCGAGCGCTGGGAGCGCCGTTTTTCGTTCGCCGATTTGGAGGCCGATGTGGATGTAAAGGAAATCCAGGCAGCCGTCGCCGAGGCTACTAAAGTTCGCCGTGCCTATTTTCGCGATGCTTCCGAACCGCTCATGGTGCTCGAAGATTTTGCCGCCGCAAAGTATGGCCGTCTCACCAATGGAGGCGACGTGCTATTTGCCCGCAATCCCGCCGTCCGCCTGCCGCAGATCCGCATCCGGGCCATGCGCTACAACTCGGACAAGGCCGGCGACAAGTTCAGCGACATGAAGTCCTTCGAGGGCCCCCTTCACAGCATCTTCGAGGAGGCCTACACCTTCATCGTCCGCAACACGCCCAGCGTCTCCCGGTTTATTAAAGGCAACCCCAAGCGGCAGGATTCTCCGCTGTATCCAGAGGAGGCCGTCCGTGAGGCGCTCATCAATGCGCTGGCCCACCGCGATTACAGCGCCGCTTCTGGCGGCGTGAGTATCCACGTCTTCCCTCGTCGGCTTGAGATTTGGAACTCCGGCCCGCTGCCGGACGGAGTCACCGAGGAAAATCTCCCCAAAGGCCACATCTCCGTCCTTCGCAATCCCGATATTGCCCACGCTCTTTACCTGCGCGGCCTTATGGAAAAGGCGGGGCGGGGCAGTGTGCTCATGGTCCAGCAATGTGATGACGCTGGGCTACCCCGTCCATTTTGGAAGTCCGACCCGAAGCTCGGAGTCACCGTCACATTCAGCGCCCCCGAAGTCACCCCCGAAGTCACCCCGGAAGTCACCCCGGAAGTCACCCCGGAAGTCACCCCGGAAGTCACCCCGGAAGTCACCCCGGAAGTTCGCAAGCTCCTCGGCCACATCGAAGGCGAAATGGTTCGGCGGGATTTGCAGTCGGCCATGGAACTCAAAGACGACGAACACTTCCGCAAAGCCTACTTGCTGCCAGCACTGGAAGCCCGGCTCATCGAAATGACCATCCCGGACAAACCGAAGAGCAGCAAGCAGCGCTATCGCCTCACCGCCCTCGGCAAAGCCGTCCGGGCCAAATCCATTCGTGCCCATTCGTGAAATCCGTGGTTAAAAACACCCCAATCCTCCGGCCCAACCCCGACTGGGCCGCCCTCCCGCTCTTCGACCGCACGGGCTGGAAGCGCATGGCGTTTGGGGAGTTTGCGGAGAGCATCGGGGAGCGGGCGGAGCCGAAGGATGCGCAGGAGAAGCTTTAACCCTCGAAATTCATGGGGACTCCCTCGTCCGCGACAGGGTTTCACCGAAAAAGAAGGTCCTCTGCCCCCAGCCATGACGCACCCCACGATTTTCATGGGCATTCCCTTGCCATGGACCGTCGTTAACGCTTTGATAGCCGGACTCCCACGGAAAATTCCTGACATGCACGCTGCCGCCATCCCCCAGCTCGAATTTCACCCTTGGGCGGCAGCGAACATCGTTCGTCGGCCGCGGGCTGCCACGAACGTCAAAAGCGGCGGCTTCAGAGTGAACCAGCTCCTCCACTAAATGCCCACACCAACCAACAACTCCGGTCTTCGCGACAACCATTCTAGGGGGACGGTAGCTGATTTCCTGCGTGCGACGACGCAAATTGGCTCAAAGTTGTCAATCGTCTCGGCCTATTTCACAATCTATGCCTACGAAGCGCTCAAGGCGGAACTCGAAGGCATCGACCACCTCGATTTCCTGTTTGGCGAGCCGTCCTTCATTAACCGTCTCGATCCCGACAAGACGGAGAAAAAGGCATTCCTAATCGACGATCACGGACTTCAGCTCTCTAACCGACTCCAGCAAAAGCGCATCGCCCGAGAGTGTGCCGAGTGGATCAAGAGCAAGGTCGAGATCAAGACCGTCAAGCAGTCCAATCTCCTCCACGGCAAGATGTATCACATCGACAATGGCGGCGTGGATGAGGCCATCCTCGGCAGCTCGAATTTCACCGTGCGTGGACTAGGCCTTGGCGCTTCTGGCAACAACATCGAGCTGAACCTCATCGTCGATAGCCGCCGCGACCGGCAGGAACTCAAGCAGTGGTTTAACGAGGTCTGGGCCAACGATGCCCTCGTCCAAGACGTGAAGACCGAGGTGCTTGACTACCTCGCCAAGCTCCACACCAACCAGTCACCGCAGTTCCTTTACTACCTCACGCTCTTCCACCTCTTTCGTGAGGAACTGGAAGGCATCCGCGATCTCGATGACACGCTCCAGCGCACGACTTTGCTTGAGTCCCAGGTGTGGAAAGCCTTGTTCTCCTTCCAAAAGGACGGTGTGAAAGGCGCAATCAATAAAATCATGCGCTTCAACGGCTGCATCCTCGCCGACAGCGTCGGCTTAGGCAAAACCTTCGAGGCGCTCGCCGTCATCAAATACTTCAATCTCCGCAACGAATCCGTGCTCGTCCTTTGCCCAAAGAAGCTGCGCCAGAACTGGGAAATCTATCGCCCGCAGCACAGCCTCTGCCCCATGCCGCAGGATAAGCTCGACTTCCAGCTCCTCTCCCATACCGACCTCTCCCGCACTAGCGGTCAGGCGGATGGTTATGACCTCGCGCATTTCAACTGGCAGAACTACGGCCTCATCGTCATTGATGAGTCCCACAACTTCCGCAACAACGCCGTCGGCAAGGAGAAGGAAGATGGCGAACGCCGCCGCAGCCGTTACGAGCGGCTCATCGAGGATGTCATCCAGTCTGGAAGAAAGACCAAAGTCCTGCTGCTCTCCGCCACACCGGTAAACAACGGCATCGCCGATCTGCGGAATCAGATTTCCCTGATCGCTGGCGGTGATGTGGCACGCGATGCAGATCCTGCCTACGATGCCGCTTTCCAAGAAACCCTCGGCGTCCCCAGCGTGAAGGAAACCACCCGGCAGGCGCAGAACAAGTTCACCCTCTGGACCAAGAAGCCGCCAGCCCAGCGCCACGCTCGCGATCTCATCCACGAACTCGGCAGCGACTTCTTCAAGCTCCTCGACGGCCTCTCCATCGCCCGCTCACGCAGCCAGATTAAACGCTACTACGCCAAGGAACTCGCCACCCTCGGCGGCTTCCCGGATCGCGACAAACCCCGCGCCGAATACCCCGCCATTGATGCCACCGGGCACTTCCTCACCTTCCAGCAGCTCGATGAAAAGATCGGCGGCCTCACCCTCAGTCTTTACCACCCAAGTTCCTTTTTGAAGGACGACCTCCCCGCCGCTGTCCGCGAGGCCTACGCCGTCAAGATCGGCAACTTCAATCAGGAAGGCCGCGAGCGCATCCTCATCGCCATGATGAAGGTGAACTTTCTCAAGCGCCTCGAAAGCTCCATCGACTCCTTCCGCCTCACGCTGGAGCGCACGATCAAAAAGATCGACGACCTCAAGACCAAGATCGACGCCTTCCAGCACGCCGAGCAGTCCAATCCCAGCTACGACTTCGCCAACCTCAGCGACGAAGACTTCGACGACCTCGACCTCGACCCCGCCGACCTCAAAATCGGCGGCAAGCACAAGATCAACCTCGGCCACCTCAAGCTCCCCGAGTGGAAGCTCGCCGTCGATCAAGACCGCTCCCAGCTTCAATACCTGCTCGATCACGCCCGCCCCGTCGGCCCGCTGCGTGATGCAAAGCTCCTCCGCGTGCGCCAGATCATTGAGGAAAAGATCGCCAGCCCTTCCACCAACCGCAGCGGCGAACCCATCCGCAAAGTCATCGTCTTCACCGCCTTCGCCGACACCGCCCGCTATCTTTGGAAGCACCTCGCTCAGCCCCTTCATTCAGCCCATGCCATCCACGCCGCGCTCATCACCGGCGGCGGCGATTGCCAGACCACGCTCGGCAAATCCGAGTTCGACCACATCCTCACGAACTTTTCCCCACGCTCCAAAGGTCGCGACCGCCAGCCCACCTTGCCACAGGACTCCGAGATCGACCTCCTCATCGCCACGGACTGCATTTCCGAAGGCCAGAACCTCCAGGACTGCGACCTGCTCATCAATTACGACATCCACTGGAACCCCGTCCGCATCATCCAGCGTTTCGGACGCATCGACCGCATCGGCTCGAAGAATGCCCGCGTCTCGCTGGTGAACTTCTGGCCTACCCAGGACCTCGACGCCTACCTCAACGTCAAGCACCGCGTCGAGGCCCGCATGGCCCTCGTCGATCTCACCGCCACTGGTGAGGACAATCTCCTCAACACCGAGCAGTTCGAGGATCTCATCGAGACCGACCTCCACTACCGCAATCAGCAGCTCAAACGCCTGCAAACCGAGATCCTCGATCTCGAAGACCTCAACGAAGAATCCATCTCCCTCGCCGACTTCTCCCTCACCGATTTCCGCCTGGATCTCCTGCGTTTCCTGGAGGCCAATCGCGAAGCTCTCGAATCCGCCCCGCTCGGCCTCTACGCCGTCGTCCCGCCTGATCCCCAGCTTCCCGCCTCCGCGCCCGGCATCCTCTTTTGCCTCCGCCAGCGTGGCGAGGAGCGCCCTTTGCAGGTCAATCCCCTCGCGCCCCATTACCTCGTCTATGTGCGTGATGATGGCAGCGTCCGCCTCACCTTCGCCCAGCCAAAGCAGTCCCTCGAACTCCTCCGCACCCTCGCCTCCGGGCAGCCCGCCGCGTTTGAAAAACTCTGCGATCTCTTCGATGCCCGCACCCAAAACGGCACCGAGATGACGCATGAAAACACCCTGCTCGACCGCGCCATCGAGTCCATCAAGGCCACCTTCGCCCGCCGCTCCAGCGCCAGCCTCCTCTCCGGCCGCAGCGGTCTCCTCCCCACCGCCAGCGAGACCCCCACCGCACCCGATGATCTGGAACTCGTCACCTGGCTCGTCATCATGGAAAAATAATCATGAGCGGCAACGACCTCACCACCGACGACGGCTACCAGCACCTGCTGGGAAAAATCTCCCAGGTTTACGTCGCCGGCCAGACGCGTGCGGTGCAAGCCGTCAACGCACACCTCACGGAAACCTACTGGCAAATCGGGCACGACATCATCGAGTTCGAGCAGGGTGGAAAAGCGAAGGCAGAATACGGCAAGGGGCTCCTCACTAGCCTCAGCCACGATCTCACCCGCCTCCATGGCAAGGGGTTCAGCCGCAGCAATCTCTCTCGTTTCCGTCAGTTTTACCTCGCTTACCCAATTTGTGCGACGCTGTCGCACAAATTAAGCTGGTCAGTGGTTTGCGAGCTTTTGAAGATCGACGACCCGCTGGAGCGCAGCTTCTACGAGCAGCAAAGCATCAGGGAAAACTGGGTGGTTCGTGAGCTGCAACGCCAAAAGAAAACTTCCCTCTTCCTCCGACTCGCCGCCGGGAAGGACAAGGACGCAATCCTCCAGCTCGCTTCTCAGGGCCAGATCATCGCCCAGCCTGCGGACCTCCTGCGCGATCCCTACATCTTCGAGTTCTTGAAAATCCCAGAGGCCCACCGCCTCTCCGAGACTGATCTGGAAACCCGCCTCTGCGACCACCTCCAGCCCTTCCTCCTGGAGCTGGGCAAAGGTTTTACTTTTGTCGGCAGGCAATACCGCGTCACCCTGAACAACACCCATTACCACGTCGATCTGGTCTTCTACCACCGCATCCTCCGCTGCTTCGTCCTCATTGATCTGAAGCTCGACGATGTCGAGCACCACGACATCGGCCAAATGAACATGTATCTCGGCTATTTCGCCACCGAGGAGAATGTCGAGGGCGACAACCCGCCCATCGGCATCATCCTCACCCGCAACAAAGACGAGCTGCTCGTCGAATACGCCACCTACCGGATGGACAGCCAGCTTTTCGTCCAGAAATACCAGCTCTACCTCCCCGACCGCGAGGAACTCCGCCGCGAGCTGGAACTCACCCTCCAGCACGCCGAAGAGAGTGCTTCCACCGATCAAGAATAGCCGTCATGCCCGCCGACCTCCGCGCTCCCATCCAGTCCGCACTTGCCGCCTTCGCGGCCAAACCCCTGCGCAGCGCCGCCACGGACCTTTTCCATACCCTCGGCTACCAGTCCGAGCGCACGCTCAACTTCGGTGCCGTTCCCGACTTCCTCGCCACCTACGATCCCAAGAGCCTCCTCGCCGCATTCACCCCGCAGGCCGCGTGGCAGAGCATCCACCTCATCTTCCAGCTCACCAGTGAGGACATCGCCAAAGGCAGTTCCAAGCAGTTGAGCCTGCTTGAGCCCGACCCCGCCGACCTCAGCCAGCGAAAGATCGAGTCCTACATCTTCATCGCCATCGAACTCAGTTCACCGGCTGACGCCAAACTGCGCACCCGCACCGAGCTGTGTGACCTCGCTCGTGCCATCAACCGGCTCTTCCCCATGCCCGCCCTCGTGCTGTTCAAAGAGGGCGAGCGCATCTCCATCGCCATCACCTACCGGCGTGCCAACAAGAAGGACGCTTCCAAAGATGTCGTCGGCAGAAAGGTCACCCTCATCCGTGACATCTCCATCACCCGCCCGCATCCGGGCCATCTCGCCATTCTGGAGGATTTTGCGCTGCCGACGCTCAGCGCCTTCCGCAAGCGCGACATCCGCAGTTTCGCCGACCTCGACTCCGCGTGGCGGGAGTCGCTCTCCGTCGAGCTGCTGCGCCGCCGCGCCTACGAGATGCTGGCCGACTGGTATTTCTGGGCACGCGAGCACGCCAAGTTCCCGACAGATGCAATTCCTGATGCGGACGGCCGTCCCTCTCTCCATCTCATCCGCCTGCTCACCCGCATCATCTTCTGCTGGTTCGTCAAAGAGAAAACCCTGCCTGATGGCCGCCCGCTCATCCCTTATGAGCTGTTCGATGCCCCGCGCATCCGCGAGACATTGAAGGACTCATCGCCCAAGGCCAGCACCTACTACACCGCCGTCTTGCAAAACCTCTTCTTCGCCACGCTCAACACCGAGATGGACGTAAAGGGCGAGCCCGTCACCCGCCGCTTCGCCCGCAAGGTTAAGGAAGATCACATGATCCACACCCTCTGGCGTAGCGAGCAGCAGCTCAGCGATCCAGCCGCCTTCACCACCCTGCTGCGCGATGTCCCTTTCCTCAATGGCGGCCTCTTTGAATGCCTGGATGAACGCGTGGAGATCGAAGGCTCCAACCTCACCAAAGAAGTCCGCGTGGATGGCTTCTCCACTGATCCGGCCAAGCATCCCCACCTGCCAAACTTCCTGTTCTTTGGCGATGAGCAAGAAGCCGACCTTACCGAAGCCACCGGCGGCAGCCGTACCCAGGTGGAGGTGGCCCCGCTGCTCACCATCCTGAACCGCTTCGTCTGGACCATCACCGAAAGCACCCCGCTGGAGGAGGAAGTCGCGCTCGATCCCGACCTGCTCGGCAATGTCTTCGAGAACCTCCTCGCCTCCTTCAATCCCGAAACCGGCACCGTCGCCCGCAATGCCACCGGCTCCTTTTACACGCCTGATTACGTCGTGGACTGGATGATCGAGCAGGCGCTCATCCCGCTGCTCATCAAGGCGCTGCCGCCCAAGACCAAGAACGCCGACAAACGCATCCGCCGCCTGCTGGACTGGAATGAACCCGGCCATGACTTCAACGACGCCGAGAAGACCAGCCTCATCGACGCCATCTCGAAGCTCCGCGCTCTCGACCCCGCCTGCGGCTCCGGTGCCTTCCCCATGGGCCTGCTGAAAAAGATGGTCCGCGTGCTCACCAAGCTCGACCCCGACAACACCCGCTGGAAGCAACGCCAGATCGCCCTTGCCGAGCAGATCGACAGCGCCACTGCCCGTGACGAGGCCCTCGCCGCCATCCAGCGCGCCTTCTCCCGCAACAACGACGACTACGGCCGCAAGCTCTACCTCATCGAGAACGGCATCTACGGCGTGGACATCCAGCCCCTCGCCGTCCAGATCGCCAAGCTCCGCTTCTTCATCACCCTCATCGTCGATCAGCCCATTGATCCCGCGCTGCCGAACTACGGCATCCTGCCCCTGCCGAATTTGGAGACCAAGATCGTCCCGGCCAACACCCTCCTCGGTCTCCAGCGCGGTCAGCTCCTGCTCGGCTCGGATGAGGTGCGGCGGCTGGAGAGCGACCTCAAAAACGTCCGCCACCGCTACTTCACCGCCCGCCGCTATCAGGACAAGAAAGCCCTCCGCAAACGGGACCGCGACCTGTGCAAGCGGCTCGCCAAAGCCCTTGTCGATGCTGGTGAATGCTCGCCTTCCGACGCCGCTCGCCTCGTCGAGTGGAACCCCTACAACACCAACACCCACGCCGGCTTCTTCGATCCCGGCTGGATGTTCGGCCTGGAGGGCGAAGGCGGGAAGTTTGACCTCGTCGTCGGCAATCCGCCCTACGTCCGCCAGGAGGAGCTGAAAGCCGTCACCGTGCGTGGCAGCGATGGCAGACAGCGCCCGCTCAAGGACGTGCTGAAGGAGCAGTATCTCTGCTTCACCGGCACCGCCGACCTCTACGTCTATTTCTTCGAGCGCTCCATTGATCTCCTCCGCGTCGGCGGCGTGCTCAGCTTCATCACCAGCAACAAATACTTCATCACCGCCTACGGCGAAAAACTCCGCACCTTCCTGCTCTATGGCACCGCTCCCAGCGTCATCCTCGACTTTGGCGATACCAACATCTTCACCGCCGTTGCCTACCCCTGCATCATCGTCACTCAGAAGATGCGGGAGGTTACCGAACTGCCCGACACAAAGTCATTTGAAAGTGACACCAAATTCAAACAACTCGTCGAGCACGGCGATCGTGAGTTTCCCGTGTTAGCCTGGCAACCGGGGCCATCCAAGGTTGAATTCGCGGAGGTATTTGATAACACGCACTTCTCACTGAGTCAGCGTGATCTAAAACCCTCCGGTTGGCGGCTAGAAAGGCCCGCCGGACTACGGTTACTTGAGCGGCTGCGCAAAAACAGCACCACACTTGGTGAACATTGCCAAGGCCGATTCTATTACGGCCTCAAGACCGGATACAATGAAGCCTTCATCGTGGATCGCAGCACACGCGACCGCCTCATCGGTGAGCATCCATCGTCGGAGCAGGTCTTGAAACCCTTCCTGCGCGGGCGGGATGTAAAGCGCTGGCGTTGTGAGCCACAAGACTTGTGGCTAGTTTATATCCCGTGGCATTTTCCACTCCATCTCGACCCTAGCATTAAAGGTGCATCACTTGAAACGGAGCGACTTTTCTCGAAACAGTATCCAGCAATCTATCGTCACCTAAAACACCACAAGGAAGCATTGGAAGCACGTAACAAGGCTGAGACTGGTATTCGATATGAATGGTATGCGCTGCAACGATGGGGCGCAGAATACTGGCAGGAGTTCGCGCAACCGAAGATCATCGTCCCGGCCATCCAGGACACAGTGAAATTCGCGCCAGACAACGACGGCCACTTGGGAAACAACAAGCTGACTATTTTCATTCCTCCATCCGTTCCTTTTGCACTCGCCTGCTTGAACTCGACTGTCGCGCAGTGGGTCGTCACCCAAACTTTTGCAACTAAACAGGGCGGTTTTTTCGACTTTGAACCTCGCTATTCCTCATCACTTCCCATCCCCCCCGCCACCGACGAGCAAAAGCAGCAGTGCGAAGCCCTCTCCCACGCCCTCATCGTGCTTCATCGGCCTGAAGCCAGTGCCTTGCCCGACCGCAGCCTGATGGTGGCCTTTCTGGAGCAGTGGCTCAATGGCCTGGTCTATGAGCTGTTTTTTCCTGGCGAGCTGCACAGCCGGAACCTCCACCTTTTTGCGCTCACCGCCCAGCTCGCCCTGCCGGTCCCCGAAGCTCCCGATTACCTTGCCAGTCTGCAAGGCACCTTCACCCGCGCCTACGACCTGAAGCAGCCCCTCCGCGCCATGCTCGCCGATCTCCAAACCATCGAAGAAGTGCGCATCATCGAAGGCGAGAAGTGAGGGGAAAGTGACGAATGTCGAAATACTGAAACCATGAACAACCAAATCACCCCTTTTGAAACCATCCGCCGCACCAATCCAGCGGGCAACGAGTTCTGGTCCAGCCGCGACTTCGCCCGCGTGCTTGGCTACAACGACTACCGCAACTTCGAGGCCGTGGTCGAGAAGGCCCGGACCGCGTGCTTCAACAGCGGGCAGCGGGTGGAGGATCATTTCGTTGGCATCACCGAAATGATCGGGATCGGCAAAGGCGGCCAGCGGGCGGTGCAGACCGTGATGATGTCCCGCTACGCCTGCTACCTCGTCATCCAGAACGCCGATCCCGCCAAGGAGATCGTCGCTCAAGGCCAGACTTACTTCGCCATCCAGACCCGGCGGCAGGAACTCAGCGATGAAGAACTGGAGGAGCAGCGCCGCCTGACCATCCGGGGCGAGCTGCGCCAGCACAATAGCAAGCTGGCCGATGCAGCGAAGGATGCCGGAGTCATCGAACCACGCGACTACGCCATTTTCCAAAACCACGGCTACATGGGCCTCTACGGCGGCCTCGGTGCCCAGGAAATCCACCGCCGGAAGGGCCTCAAAAAGAGCGAGCAAATCCTCGATCACATGGGCAGCACCGAGCTGGCCGCCAACCTATTCCGCGCCACGCAGGCCGAGGACAAGCTGCGCCGCGAAAAGATCACCGGCAAAGACAAGGCCAACCGCGCCCATCGTGAAGTCGGAGCCAAGGTGCGCCAGACCATCAAGGAACTCGGCGGCACCATGCCGGAGGAACTGCCCGCCGTGGAGAGCATCAAGAAACTGGAATCCAAAGCGCGGAAAGCGCTCAAGAAACCGAAGCCGTGAATCATTTCCTCCGCATCATCAAGGGCACCAAGGAGAGCAAGCCATGAGCCTTACCCTCACCAGTGCAGGCAGCTCTGGCAGCCCGCCCTCACCTGCCGCCGCCCGTCTCAAGAAAATCTCCATCAGCGGCTTCCGCGCCTTCCCACCCTACAAGCCGACCAGCTTCGAACTGGACCTGGGCGACACTGGCAAGAACCTGCTGCTCTACGGCGAGAACGGCAGCGGCAAAACCTCCCTGTTCCGCGCTCTGCGTGATCTGTGTGACACCAGCGACAAGCCCCGAGTCTATGCCGAGCACCAGAACCTCTTTCTCCAGTCCGATGATGACGCCATCTCCCTCGAACTGACCTCCGGCACGCCCTCCGAGTTCCGCTGGGAGATCGACGAGCAACACCCAAAAGAAACCGGCGGGCCCGCCTTCCAAGCCTTTGCCCGCTCCTGCCTCTTTCTGGACTACCGCGATCTTCTGGAAACAAACTTCGTCCACCGCACCGGCTCGCCAAATCTCTATAGATTGCTCATCCACACCATCCTTCCTGATCTCCCGGTCCCCAGCCGAACACTTTCCGATTTGCATCAGGACATGCTCGCAGCGATGCCGACCAGACAAGGCAAAAAACTGGTCGAGCGTGCCCGGTCCGCCGCCGCTGCCTTTGCCACCGCCTTAACGAATCATCTGCCAGAAGTCGTGGCTGAAGCCAACCGCCTGCTGGCCAAGCTGCAAAAAGGCACCTTGCTCCACCTGCGCCCGCCCGTGAATCTCGATTACTCGAAAGTCTATCGCAACTTCATTGGCCTGGAGATCGAGCTTAGCGTCACCTACAACGGCAAGCTAGCCCCAGAGCCGCAGCATTTCCTCAACGAAGCCCGCCTGACCGCAACGGCGCTCGCCCTCTACCTTGCCGCCGCCCGCATCACCCGCAGCGGTCGCCCCGGCATCATGGTCCTGGATGATGTCCTCATCGGTCTTGATCTCTCCAACCGCATCCCGCTGCTGCAGCTGCTCAAGGAGGATTTCACAGAATGGCAGATACTGTTACTCACACATGATGCGACATGGTTTAACATGGCCGCTGAGCGTCTGAGTAAAACAGAGTGGGCCTTTCATCGTCTGCACACCGCTAGAGAGCCTGGCACGGGCCGTGAGCGTCCTCTGCACGTCATTGAGTCCGATTACCTGATTCGAGCCGAAGGCCACTTGCTGAGTGGCGACTATCCGGCTGCGGGTGTTTATCTGCGCTCCAAATTTGAAGCTCTGCTTCGCGATTTCGCAGAGGAACGGCACCTGACTGTGCCTTTCAAACGTGAGTTGCGCGAACTCACCTCCGAGGATCTGTGGCCGGGTGCAAAAAACTGGGCAGTCAGACAAGGCACTCCCCCCCTGATTTCTCCTGCCCTGGCCCGTGAAATCGAGTTTTGCCGCCGGTTCATCCTAAATCCGCTTTGTCACGAAGCCAGCGGACGCCCCAATAGATCAGAGGTAGAGCTTGCCCTTGCTGCCCTAAAACAGCTCGAAGCGACGATGAGGTCTCTCAAGAGTTGGCGAACAAGTTGGGATCAAAGATATGCCAGAGGACAAGCATTGCCGGTTCATTGGCATTTGGCACTGTGCCAATGGATGATTGCACAGACTCCAGCTCTTGAGATTCAAGAGCTGGGCGTGGCCCTTCGCGAAGCATTGGCAGTAGGACTGGACGATTACAACAGCCGCCACCAAGCCTTGATCACATACATCGCCGATTCATACGTTACACGCAGAATCCAATGGGAAGCAGCGAAGGCCGGTGGCTTGCTTGTGGCTCAACCTGCCTTTACAGCAATTATCGATGCCAATTCTTCTTGGCTGCTGAACGAAACGCCGACTGATGCTGACTGGGCACCTGTCACCACAACTCAAACAAACGCTGTGTTCAACGCCCTCCGGGGTTCCACAACCGGAACCACGTGCAATTCCATGCTCCATCAGTGGTAGCTAAACGATCCTATAATCGTTCCTGCACGTGAGATTAATGCCTCAAGAAGTCTCAACCAGTAGCCACGCGGCTGCACAATCTTCCAAACCATGAAGCCGCCGGCAACACACCTCACCGAAGCAAACGACGTCTCCGCCGCTCTGCGCCTGCTAGCCGAATCCCTCGAAGAGGAGGAGAAGCGCATCCGCAACGAAGGCTCCAAGGCCATGAACGAGGGCGACTACGACACCGCCACCTCGGTGATCGACTTTGCCAAGCGCCTGCTGGCCTTTCAGAAGAAGGTGGCCGGATGAAGAAAGACAGCGACAAAGGCCTCTGGGAAATCTCCGACAAGGGTCGTGCGTGTCTGAAAAAGCAATGAATCGCGACCGCTTCGCTTCCCTCGTCAGCAGCATTGCGATCTTGGCCCATGGATTTGGCGATTGGGTGCGGGCGCTCTCGATCACTCAAACGCGATGCCAAGCCCCCCGCTCCCAATGGCTGACGATGCTCCCTCCGATGATCTCGCCCACCCCATCCTCGGTGAGACTGGCGGAGCCTACACCGCCTCGCGCAGTTTCCAGCGGCCTTGGCGGAGTTGGAAGGCGGTGTAGCCGAGGCCTGCGAAGGCGATGACCAAGAGGAGTTGCCAGAGCCAATCCGGGAACCGGAAGGGGGCGGCGGTGGTGATGGTATAGACATCGGAGGACTCGGAGAGCTTCCCATCAGCATCCACCGCGCGAATGCGCATCTGGTACTGGGAGCTAGCAACCAGGCCACTGAGCCGAACGCCCACGCGACCATCGCTAAAGTACAGGGGCTTGGCCTCCGTCATCACGCGCCAGACTGGCACCCACATCTGCGCGCTGGGCGCATACATCTGACGCCCGTGCTCCACTTGATAGGAGGACACCAGCGACTTCCCTTCTGGCACCGCCCAGGACAGTTCGATCTCGTTAGTCGCGATTTTTTCCACTCGGATCTGCTCCACGCGTCCGAGATCTTTGTTCAGCAATGCTGGGTCGATCGGCGTGCCAAACGCCCCGAGATAGGCTTGCATCATCCCCGCGATACGGCTGTTATCCGCAGCTGAGCCGACGGTAGTGGGCGCAGGGGCTGGCTTGGGCTTTTGCACGCCATCGACCGCCAAGGGGGTGGCCGCCACTGCGGCTGGCTTTGCGGGGGCGGGCTTTGCCGCCGCAGGCGTCTGCGGCATCCCTTTGGCAGGGGCGGTCTCAGCCTTTGCTGCCGCTGGGGCCGGAGCCGCATCGGCGACTTTTGGATCAAAAACAATGGCCCGCACGGGCACCTTCAGTTCCCCACCGTTGCCAGTGAAGACCAACTCCGTAGAAAACGTCCCGGTCTTTTCGCTGCTCAGCACGATGGGGATCTCCAACGTCGCGCCCGGCTCGACATTGAACGTCCCGCCGTTGGCCACCGATAGAGGTGGTAATGCCTGCAACTTCCCGGCGGCGATCACGCCGCCGATATTGCGCACAGCCAGTTTCATCTCCGTGGTGGCTCCCATCTCATGCCGACCAAAATCCAGGGTCTTCTGGGAGGCATTGGCCAACTGGATCTGCGCGGGCTCGGGGTCGGCCTCAATCGTCAGGCGCTGATTCATTGACACGCCGTTCACCAAGACCTCGCCCCGAAACGCTGCTACATCTTCGGGGGCGAGCGTGAACTCCACCTCCTGCAATCGAGTGCCCTCAAGATCAAGTTCGGACGGCCCTTTCAGGCGGGATGGCTTGTCCAACGTCAGGTGGATGGGGGCGGGCGTGCTATTGGAGATTTGCACCTTCACCTTCCGCCCGCCGGTGGCCTCATCATAGCTCATCTTGGCACGCGATGGGGCAACGACGAATGACTGCTCGCACTGAATCCAGAGGCGCAAGCGGCTGCCATCTTCCCCCGGCTGCAAAAAGGTCTCCCAGGTGAGGATCCCCGGCACGGTCGGCGTGACTGCCACGGCAAATTCCTGGGTCTGACCAACCTGTAGCTCGATCCGTGGCGGCCCCTTCCAGGGTGCCTGCCAGGCGATTTCCCCCACAAATGGGCCGATGCCTTTGTTCGTGACTTCAAACTTTGCCATCATCTCGGTGCCAGGCAAAACCTTGCCGAAGAAGGGCTGCTTGGTCACCTCCAGCTTGGGCGCGGGGCGCTGCCCCATCAGGGTCACGACCCCAGGGGCGGAGTAGCTCCCCTCCCCCACCTTGCAGGCATAGCTAAAGCTGTCCGTCAGGTCCGGCCCGCCATTGTGGGTGTAGGTCACGATCCCGATGGCGGGATTGTTCGGGCTCGGGCGAATCTCCGAAAGGGTGCCAAATTTTGGCTGTTCGCGAATCAAAAAGCGCAGTCCTGACACCGTGGCGGTGGCTGCCTGGAGCGGGATATCCACGGCCCGACCCATCACAAAATTCACCTGCCCCGACTTTACCTCTGGGGACATGGTGGAGAGCTTTTCGCGCGCTGCCTCTTGCTCACGTTTGCGCTCCTTGTCCTTTTTCTTTCCAGGCAGCAGGGAGATATCAGCGTGCGCAGGCACCAGCAACAAGCCTGTCGCGATGAGCCAAAGGCAGCGGGTTGCAGAAGGGAGAGTTTTCATGGCCATGGGACGATCAAGTACGAATCAAGGGATCGGATTGATGCCCCGCAGTCGCCTACGCAGCATTTCCAGAGCCCCCTGGGAGGTCAGCAGTTTAAACCGATCCCGGGCTCCTGGGAAGAAGAGCTTTCGACAAACCGTCGCCTGCCCCTTCGATGCCAGCGCCACGAAGACGGTGCCAACGGGCTTTTCTGGACTCCCGCCAGTGGGTCCAGCGACCCCTGTCACCGCCAACCCATGATCCGCATTTGCGTTGACCAGACAGCCCTCCGCCATCGCCCGTGCGACCTCCTCGCTGACGGCCCCGTGCGTAGCGATCAGGTCCGCAGGCACGCCAAGGTGCTGGGTCTTTGCCTCATTCGCATACGTCACAAAACCATGGCCAAACACGCCCGAAGACCCGCTCACATCCGTGATGCGGGAGGCAATCGCCCCGCCGGTGCAGGACTCCGCCGTCGCGACCCACTCGCCCTTTTCTGCCAGTAAATGCACGACGACCTCCTCAATGACGCGGCGATCTTCGGAAACGATAAAGTCCCCCACCTTGCCCCGCACCAGCGTTGCTGCCTCGGCCACCACTGCGGCAGCACCTGCTAGGCGAACATCGACATCCCCCTTGCCAATGCAGTAGCCGAGCTCCAACTGCGGCATCGCTTCCAGATCCGCCTGGATATGCTCCACAATGTCGCTTTCTCCCATTCCGGTAATCTTCTGATACAGCACCGCGCGCGCCGCCCCATCTGGCAAGAGGGATCGAAGGATGGGCTCCACCTGATTCTCCATCATCGGCTTCAATTCCCGTGGAGGCCCAGGCAGCAAGAACAAGTGCGCACACCAGCCGTGCGCAGCCCCGAGCGCCGCAGGCAGGTAGAGACCTGGTGCCGTCCCAAACGCGTTCATCAGCACCTGCGATCCACGTGGAGCCATCGCCTGGCGCTTCGTCGCCTCCGTGACGGGCTTGTGACGCTGGGTAAAGTAGCCCTCCAGATGCGCGATCACCTCCGCACTCACCTCAAGCGGCAACCCCAAAAGTTCAGCGGTGCATTCACGCGTCACATCATCATTGGTCGGCCCCAATCCGCCCGTGATCAGCACCACGTCAGAGCGCGCCGCTGCCTCTGCGACCGCCTCTTGGATGATCGCCCCATCGGGGATGATCGTCTGCCGTGAAACTTGCAGTCCTAAGGCCGCAAGCCGCTGCCCCAGCCAGGCCGCGTTGGTATTGATGGTGTCGCCGAGCACGAGCTCGGTCCCGGTGTTGACGATTTCGATTCGCATGAGCGGCAATCAATAACGCCGCAGACGAAAATGTCGATGCCTCAGGCCAAAATACCCTTCACGACCTTCCCATGCACATCCGTGAGTCGATAACGCCGCCCCTGAAACTTGTATGTCAGGCGTTCGTGATCGATGCCCAGCAGGTGCATCAACGTCGCGTGAAAGTCATGAATATGCACCCCATCTGCCGTGATGTTGTAGCCGAACTCGTCCGTCTCGCCATACACCGTGCCAGCCTTCACCCCACCGCCTGCCATCCAGGCGGTGAAACAGCGCGGGTGGTGGTCCCGCCCAAAGTTTGCCTGGATCTTGCCCTGGCAATAGTTCGTCCGTCCAAACTCACCGCCCCAGACCACCAACGTATCATCCAGAAGTCCACGCTGTTTCAGGTCCTTGACCAAGGCCGCAGCGGGTTGATCCGTCTCCCGGCACAACTTTGGCAATGCCCCCGGCAGCCCACCATGGTGATCCCAATCCTGGTGATACAATTGAATGAACCGCACCCCACGCTCCGCCATTCGACGCGCCTGGAGGCAGTTCGCGGCAAAGGTCCCCGGCGTCTTCACATCCGGCCCATAGCTATCCAAAACGTGCTGCGGCTCATCGCTGAGGTCTGTTGCCTCCGGGATGCTCGACTGCATCCGATACGCCATCTCGTAGTGATCGATGCGGTTTTGGATCTCCACATCCGGCGTGCCTGCGAACTGATGCTCATGCAGTTCCTTCAGGCGATCCAGCATCATCCGGCGACTCCCATCGCTGACGCCATCCGGGTTCCCCAGATACAGCACTGGGTCCTTGGCCGCCCGGAAAAGCACCCCTTGGTGTTTGGTCGGCAAAAACCCACTGCCCCAGAGGTGGGCACCCAGGGGCTGCCCACCTTTTCCCTTCGTGATCAGGACCACGAACGACGGCAGATTCGCATTGTCCGCGCCCAATCCATAACTCAACCACGATCCCCAACTCGGCCGCCCTGCGATCTGGGAACCCGTCTGGAAAAAAGTCACACCAGGCCCGTGGTTGATCGACTCTGTGAACATCGACTTCACCACGCAGAGTTCATCCGCGATGCTGGCCGTGTGCGGCAAAAGATCACTGAACCATCCCCCGCCCTTTCCATGCTGCGCAAACTTGAAGGGAGATCCCACCATCGGGATCGAGGACTGATTCCCTGACATCCCCGTCAAGCGCTGCCCGCCACGCACTGAGTCCGGCAATTGCTCCCCATGGCGAGCATTCAGCAGCGGCTTGTGGTCAAACAGATCCAATTGCGATGGCCCACCGGACATGAACAGGTAGATGATCCGCTTGGCCTTCGCCGGAAAGTGAGTGCCATCCAAAACACCCGCACCCCGGCTTTCCCCCGCCAACAGCTCATTCAAAGCCAAGCCTCCAAGCCCCATGCCAAACTTTGACAACAGAGATCGGCGATTGGTTAACCACTGATGGGCACTCATAGACGCTAATGGTTCAGCAGGTGGCCTTGGGCCAGTAAATGTCGGATGCTGCATGGTCATAGAATAAAAGGGATGGTGAAGTGCGGACTGATTCAGAGGATGTAGCGACGCCATTCGACTCCACTCAAGGGCCCGAAATTGACAAGATAGCCGACGCGCTTTTTGGTGAGTCGCATCTATTTTCTATTAGTGATCATAAGTGCCTATTAGTGGTTAAACAATTGCCCCTACCTCTTCACCACGCACTCGTCATGATTCAGGAAGGCCTGGGCTAGCACCGTCGCGGCCGCAGCCTCGACGACACTCATTCCTTCCACAGGCTTCGCTGCGCCGATCTTCATGAGCTTTGCCGCCTCCGGTTGCGCCGTATTAAAATAGGCCAACTGCTGCGCATAGAGTTCTTTGCAGATTCGCAGTTCCTCGGCGTCCGGCTTCCGGCTCAGGCAGCGCAGGAATCCGCGCTCGATCATCATGCCCACATCCCCTTTGGCCTCTGCAAACAGCGTCGCCCCCAGAACGCGCGCCGCCTCGACATACTGCACGCCATTCAACAAGATCAGTGCCTGGAGCGGCGAGTCGGTGCGTTCCCTCTTCGCCGTGCAGACCGCGCGGCGAGGTGCATCAAAGGTCAGCATCGCAGGGGGCGGACTGGTGCGACGCCACACCGTGTAGAGACTCCGGCGATAGCTATCCCCAGCAGTCACCGGCTTGAACGCCTCTGACATCTCGTACGGATTCACGGGCGGGCCACCCTGGGTTGGCTTGAGCAAACCCGCCGCCGCCAAGGCATTGTCGCGAATCATCTCCGCCGGAAGTCTGAAGCGCGGCCCACGTGCCAGCCACTCATTATCAGGATCATCAGCCATGGTCTTTGCATCCGCAGTGCTCCGCTGCTGATAGGCCTTGCTGGACACAATCTCGCCCAGCAACCCCTTCACATCCCACCCGCTTTGGATCAAACGCGCTGCCAGATAGTCGAGCAATTCTGGATACAGTGGCCGTTCCCCCTGACTCCCAAAGTCACCTGCCGTCTTCACCAATCCGCGACCAAACAAACTCTGCCACAGCCGATTCACCGTCACCCGCGCCGTCAGTGGATGATTCGGAGCCGTCAACCACCGCGCCAAACCAAGCCGATTCGCAGGCTGATCTTTTGGAAAGGGCGACAGCGACGCAGGCGTCACGGGCCCCACTTCTTCGGCTCGTTTATCATACTCACCCCGCGTCAGCACAAAGGTCTTCTTCGGTTCCGGCAGTTCCTTCATCACCATGATTTCCTTTTGCGCATCCTGAAGTGCATAGAGTGCTTCACGCGCTTTTTTCAGACTCGGATCCACGTCCACCGCACTCGATACGTCCCGATCAAACACCCTGAAGTCATCGATCAACCCGCCCTTAAAGCCACGATCTCGAAAGCGCTCACCCAAAACAATCGTATCGCCACCGCCACCCGTGATCTCCTTGGTCAACGCATCCCGCATCACCTCAACCTCCGCCAATTTGCCGTTCACATAAATCCGCAGACCTGCCGCACGACTGGCCCCATCACTGGTCACCACCACTTGCACCCACTCATTGATCGGCAGAACGCTCTGGGTGCGGATCGAGATCGCATTGCCAGGCCAAAAGTGGATCAGCGACCACTTCAATTTGCCGTCTTCAATCAGCAGTTCGTAACCACGGCTCGCCGCATCCGTCCAAGCGCGCGACCTGTGGAACACCACAGCCCGATCCTTTATATCAGGCGTTTTCATCCACAGCGAAACACTGAAGGGCTCATGCCTCTTGAAGTTCCCCACCGGAGTCGTCACCGGGTCGTCGCCGGAGAACTGCACCGCCTTCCCCAGCTTCCCATCCACCAAGACGTTCTCACCTTTCAGAACCGCCGCTGGATCCGGGGCCGCATCTTTCGCCTCCTTCTTTGCAGGAGATGGATTCAAGGCATCCGCCAACTTGCCACCCACCAACTCATCAAAGGTGTAGTGCGCGATCTCTCCACGATCCGTAACTGGCAGCGCACTTACCGCCACGACCGACTTCTTTTCCAACTCCGCCAGCTGTGCCGTCAATACCGACATCTTCTCCTTCGTCGGTGCATCCATCAGCATCATCGCTGGAGTCGGCGGGGAAGCGGTAAAAAACGAATAGAGGCCCGCTTCATCAATGTTTTGCATCATCGAAAACAAGCCGAAGTATTCCTTCTGACTGATCGGATCAAACTTGTGATCGTGGCACCGCGCACATTCAAACGTCAGCCCCAAAAACGCCGTCGCCACCGTCTGCACACGATCACACACGTACTCGACCCGGTATTCCTCCTCCACACTGCCGCCCTCGCTCTCTTGCTGATGCAGCCGATTGAATGCCGTCGCCATCCGTTGCTCATCCGTTGGTTTGGGCAGCAAATCACCCGCCAACTGCCACGTGATGAACTGGTCAAAGGGCAGGTTCTGATTGAAAGCCTTCACCACCCAGTCCCGCCACATCCACACCTCACGATCCCGATCCACCTGAAAGCCGTAGCTATCCGCGTAGCGCGCCAGATCCAACCAATCCACAGCCATTCGCTCCCCGTATTGGGGTGAGGCCAGCAATTGATCAACCAAGCCCTTCACCGCTCCCGCAGCATCCGCCGCATAGGCCTTCTCAAAAGCAGCCACCACCTCAGGAGAAGGCGGCAAACCCGTGAGATCAAAAGCCATCCTCCGCACCAACGTCGTGGGCGCGGCGACGGGTTGTAGCTTCAACTCACGCTCCGCCAGGCCCGCCGTCACCAATCCATCAATGCTCTTCCCCTGCGTCGCACCTGCCAGATCCAGCGGGATGAAACTCCAATGCGCCTCATACTCCGCGCCCTCATCGATCCATTGTTTCAAGATCTTGATCTCCGCGTCAGTCAGTTTAGCCAACTTCGATTCTGGCGGCGGCATCTGATCTTCGGGATCTGCCGTCAAGATGCGGGCGATCATCTCACTCGACGACGCCTTCCCAGGAACGATTGCCTTCATTTCCACCGCACCCTCTCGCATGTCCAATCGGAGGTCAGCTTCGCGCTTCTTGGAGTCTGGCCCATGGCAGAAGAAGCATTTGTCAGACAAGATCGGGCGCACATCGCGATTGAAGCGAATCTTCCCCGCAGCCTTGAGACAAGACTGCGAAGCAAAGAGGAAGCCGATGAAAAAACAGAAAACGGATTGCGCGCGCATCAGTGAACTATACGCCCTGCGGCTATACCGCATTGTGATTTTTCCATGTCTGATTAGGGCACCACCAATCGACCGACCTCCGCCGCATCCAGAGCCCGATCAAAGACCGCGATCTCATCCAGTCGCCCTTCCCAGTTCGAGTCATTGTCGCTTCGCCCGCCAAAGAAGGTTTGTGGGATCTTGCAGGGTGCGATTTCACCTTCGATCTCCAGCTTCCCGTTCAAATAAACGCGCGCTTGGTTACCATCCACCACCAGAACCACATGAGCCCAGGTCCAGCGGGGGATCTCCGACTTCCCATGCAAATTCGCCGACCCACCATGCCCGGTCTGAATCAACAGCCTCCCGACGTGATCCCCCTTTCCAGCAATTCCCAGGTGCACTCCATAATTACTCAACCCCTGATCGTGGTCTCGTGAGAACAGCCAGCCACTGACCTCGCGGGCGTCATTTGGCATTCCGTTCCAAAGCCAAAGCGAGACCGAATAGCTAGCGCCCAAGTCCCCCAACTGAGCCCGCATCCGACCACCGACAAAATGCGGCGCACGGTTCACCTGCCCGTCTGAACAAAAGGCCTCCGACTTCGGTCCTTCCAAATAGTAGGTCACGGTGGACTCATAGGAAGCATCGCGATGATGCCCGCTCTCATCCATCGCCTGCGGCCCAGCAAACTCATTCATTCGCCACCAGGCCATCGGCCCCAGGTCTGCGATGACACGGGTCGCTGGTCCTGCGGAAAGGTGATAAGGCTTTCGTGGGGCACCGCTGACCGCTTCCAGCAGTTCGATGGCAGCCTGCGCGATTCTTGGTTCGGCACTAACCTCCAGCCCCGCCGAACGGGCAGCCCAGGTATTGTATCCGCCAAACAAATGCTGCTCAGGTGGCGGGATGTAGCCATCGCCACCATTGGCCAACTCAATGACCACGTTATGCGGCAGTGGACTGGCCGCTTTGATCTTCATTCCGGTGATTGCATAGGTCTCGTTCGGCGTCGTCGCGATGCCGATGTCACCGATCCGCAGAGCCTGCACCACGATTTCTGTCTGCTGGCGCTCGTTCAGCAGGATCTGCTCACGTGCATAGACTTCCGTCTGCGTCTTCGGCAGACGATCCCCCACTTCCGCCATGATCCGCTGTGCCCATTCCAATCGCTGCTTATCTGGCACCCGATACTTCAGCGTCATGCGGCGTTCCTGCATCGCGACATCTACATCACTGCGATATTCGATTTCGCCATAGACCTTCATGGCGATGTCCAGCAAACCGTTCGTGTACTCATCAATGGTCGGTTTGGGGCGATCTTTCTCTGGCACCTTGTAGTCCACCCGATAAATGTCCCCGCTGCATCCGTGCGACATGATGCCGACAAACCCCGCCTCCGGAGCGATGCGCTGTTTTAACCCCTCCGCAAACAGGCCAAAGTAATCCGCACTGATGTCTTTATCCCCAAAGTAGTGCATGGAAAAATTCCCCAACACGGCCAGCGGTTTGCCATCGTGGGACTGGATGGAGATCAAAGACAGATCCGGATCTTCCGGCCCAGACTCGCCCGTGACATCATCCCAATTCCGGCCCGCATGCATGGCGGCCCGCACCGTCGGATTACCGAACGGATCTTCCACGATCTTGTCGGGACGCCGAATCCAGCGGCGCAGCGCCGTGAACTCTGCCGCATTCCCCTTCCCCATCCCAATCTTTGCCGGTGTTAGATTGGCCAAAGCCGCGGCGATCACCTCGCCCAATTTCTCCTTCAAAAAGGGCACGTAACTTGGATCAGCATCCGTCCCGAGGCATCCCATCGACGCCGGGACGGAGTGCGCGTGAGTGGCAGAAATCAGCATCCGATCCGCCGGGATCCCCGTCTTCGCCGAAGCCATCGCCTTGGCATCATCCAGCACTTCACGACTCATCATGCAACTGTCTGCCACCACGATAGCGATCTGAGACTTGCCATCCGCCAGCACGATCGCTCGTGCATGAGGCTTCGTGTTGATCTTATCCACATAACGGCTCAGCATCCCGCCATTGACCAGGACGGGAAGCTTTGGTGGACTGATATCAATGACCGCCGCACCCGCCTGAAATTCAGCCTGGAGAGGGGCAGCCAACGATGCGACTACAAGAAGAGAAAAGACGAATCCGCGCATAGGCGGAAGAATACGACCCGCAGCCGAACCATCTTCCGAGCGAGAATTCCTTCTCTGTCCTTCACTTCAACACCCAATCCAACACGGATGGCAACTTTCCAGCCTCATCCCCCCCGTAAGGTGTCAGTTCCTTGAACTTGGCACCAAACGATTCAGGCTGCGGGCCTTCGCCTGCTACCCAAACGGCGTGCGATGCATTCAGCGCGATCAGCCCTGGCACATCCAGATACTTCGCGCCTCCAGGCAGGAACATCGGATCGCGATAGTCCAGCACCTTCCCAAAGCGGAACCCTTGAGTGTCCACCGCCACACGGTCCACCGCCTCGCCCGCCAGCGCCCCTGCTGCGGCGACCACTGGCCCCTGGCTGCCCCATCCGACCAGCGATACGTGGGCCGGATTGGTGTGAGAACCCACCTTTGATTTGCGCAAAAAGCTGACCACCGAAAGCACATCATGCACGCGTTGGGCAAACAAGGCGTGATTGTAGCCAAAGGTGTATCCCGCAAATTCGCGTGGATTTTCAACGACCCGCGTCTCCTTCACCGGATTGCCGCCTTGAAACAAAAGATCCACCCCGAGGACGGTCACACCCGCCTTTACCAACTTCAGCGCTTCGTCACGCTGAATCGCCGCCTTACCTTGATCATCCAGCCATACCACGGCACGCCCATTCCATTGCTTCGGATACAGCCACGACACATTCAGCTCTTCGGAATGCGTCGTATTGGCCAGCGTTCCACTCATTTCCAGATAGTCGCCACGATCTTGTTTCTCACTTAAATCCCAAGTCACCTCACCCGCCTCGTCGTAAGTGCGGCCAATGACAACCTCGATCCCACGCTTCACCACGTCCAGATCTCCTGACCGCAATTGCTTCTCCGCATCTTCATTCAGCCACTTGAGAAGACCACGCTCAAAGTCAGGATCGCCCGCCTTCGGCGCAGGATGCTCCTTGTCCCAAACAGTCAGTTGCTCCGGTGGCAGCGGTTCGTAGTCCGTCTCGATCACGGGCGATTCAAATCCAAGTTTGAAGTGCTTGTTCAAGAAGGTGTAGAAGGCGGAACGCGTCACCGCATTGTAGTTGTGGGGGAAATGCTCGCCGCGCTGGAGGAAGACATGGTCCTTCTTGCCAAACGTCGCATACAACTTCTGAAGATCGGGGAAGCCCTTCGTCGCCATCTCCTTGGTCCAGTCATTGGCATTGTTCATGCCTTGTGGCTTCGGCGCGAAGAGCCCTGCAAACTCCACATTGCCCGTATTGATCCGCAACAGACTGGCGTTCTCACAGGTGCACCCACCCTGCATGGCCGTGCTAACCATCACGCAGGGGAACGATAGCTTGATGCGATCATCAATCGCCGCCAGCAGCATCGTCTGCGTTCCGCCACCGCTGGCACCGGTGATCGCAGTGCGCTCAGGATCGACCTCCGGCAGGCTCAACAAAAAGTCCAGTCCGCGCACCGCATTCAGCGTTTGCAGCCCCATGATGCTCTGCGCATGGGCCTCGGCCTGCGGGCTGTAGAGCCCCCAGTTTTCAACTGTATTCATCTCCGGCCGTTGCTTCGCAAACTTGTGGACCACATCGCGGGAAAACTGGATCGAATCCGAATCACTCAGCATGTCCCACTGCCAAACCACGCAGCCCATGCGCGCCAATTGGACGCAGAGCGACTGAAAGATGCTCCGCCCGCCCTGTTCAAAACGCTCGCCACCCGCCGCGATCTCCTGCCGCACCTTCGCGGGGTCACCGAGCGAAAGTCGCGCATCCTGCCAATGGCCATGGGCAAACATGACCCCAGGAACCTTACCCTTTGGATTCTTTGGACGGTAGAGATTCCCCGTCACAAAAAAGCCCGGGGCGCTCTCGAAATAGACCTTCTCGATCGTATAACCATCGCGATCAATTTTGCCATGCACCACCGCATTTAAGGGCGTCTTTGTCGGCATAGGCCAGAGCCCCTCTGCCACCAAAATCTGCCGCCGCACATAATCGCGACGCACGTCCCATTCACTGAGCGAACTCGGCGGGTTGAACGGGAAATAGCCATTCAGATCCTTCAGGGGCTGGAGCCGAACATCAGCAGCAGTCGCAAAAAGAGAACAACCCAAGAGGGCAATCGAAGAGAGGAGTGTGTGTTTCATCGGGTGAAGGGTGCGCGAATGAGCATTACGCCAGCAGCCCAGGAGGTTCTTCAAGAGTCCTACGTTTAACGAAAGGGAAAGACGAAGAAGCCATCACGCCCTCGACGGACGCCGATAAAGTCAGGGCCGCGCACAGCGCAGCACCACCGCTCACAGACGTCTTGGACGCGCACCCGGTAGGGACATGTTGTGCATGTCCCAAACTAGCGCGGGTGCGTCCTCCTCGCCGCAATGCTCCGCACACGAACCCGAGGCTACCGCCCCAGCCGATCCAGCACGTTGCGAGTAATCTTCTCCACGACGGCATCTTTTCCCATCAAGCCGTGCGCCCAGTCCGTTGTGCCAGAGGTGAAGACCGTGCCACCACGGGTATAAATCCCCATGCAGGCGGCACCGGTCCGTCCGATGTCCCAGCGCTCATACCACTCCGCATCATCGGGATGCCAACGAGCCGGACAGGTGCTCAGCACCTCAAAATTCTCCGGCGTCCCATCCTTGTGGGTCGGGAATGGCAGCCCATCCTTCCACACCAGTTCGCAGCCATCGCATTCATAGCCTACGATGGTGTCCTTGCCTCCGAACTTATCATCGCGCTTCAGATTCGTCCCGGCAAAGACCCAGTGCTCTGGTCGGTGCACCTGATACTCCGCAGGTTCTTCCATGAACTGCCCATGACTTTTGCGGTAGCCACCCCAAAGAAATCCAACACCCGTCAGTTGATTCTCAGGTCTCGCCACAAGGTGGTGGCTCCAGGCCGTGCTGAGCGTCTTGTACTCCCGCGTTTGGAAGACCGGATCGCCGTGATAGTTCTGCTTCCAGCATGAGAACGCGCGCCCTTCGTCCTCGCTACGCACCTGCCAGCAGCAGGTATTGCCGCTGAAGAAGGCCACATTCCCCCCCTTGCCAATCCAGGCCTCCAAGTGATCCCGCATCGGCCCCGACCAATACTCATCATGCCCCACACTCAACACCAACTTGTAAGAGTCCAAGATCTCGGGATGGAATTCCAGGTCACTATTCGCCGCGAACTCCAGCGCATACCCATTTTCCTCTGCCCACTTCACAAAAGGTAGCTCCCAGCGCCCAAACTGGGCGGAACCCGGACGATCAAAGCTGACGCGATGCCCCTGGTTGTTGGCCAAACTGTTGTAGGCATACACGCTTGATCCGCCCCAATTGTTGTAGGCGTTGTAGGTGTTGGTGCAGAGCTGCAAAAGAATCTTGGCCGTGGCACCAGGCTTTGCGGCACGGACGACAAAGAAGGCGCTGCTCTCTGCGGTACGCCTGCCGCGATGCGACCACTTCCCGCCCGCATCAGCAGCGCGCAGCACCACCTCGTAGAATCCCGTCTTCCAATCTGCCCCCACTGGCACCGTCACACTCTCCGCCCAGCGGCAACCATTTGGGGAGGCATCCTCGGGCACGACTTGCTCCTGCCCAGGCACGCCCACCTGCTTCCAAACGACGGCGCGTTGTAGTCCGAGCCGGGCCACCTCAATGTCAAACTTCGCCGCCGAAGTGCTGACGCAAAGTCCAACTGCCTCCCCCTGGGCCACACTCGTTTTGCTCGAGTATCCCTCAATGAAAAGAGCAACCGGAGACTCTGCCCGTACGGCAGAAGCAACCACAGCAAGAAAAAGCAGAACGCGTGACATCCCAGGCCTACGCGATGGAACAAGATCAGCTTTCAGAAGACCGTCGCCCCCTCAGCCCTCTCACTTCAACACCGGCAGAGGCACATCCAATCCCTTCCAGTGAAAATCATAAAAGGCCCGCACTGCTCGATCAAAGGCCTGACGCAGTTTGGGCGTGCTCACCGTCTCCTCCGCAAGACCGAACTCGTCATCCGCACCCACCCGCCGGGGCAATACCCGCCAGAAAGCAATCGCCACCGCCTGGCGATAGGTCGGATCCTCCTGAAAGTCGCACTCCACCGCCGAACCATCCGGCAAAACAAACTCCGCGTGAATCTCATCGCCAGAGCTACAGGCAATCAGGATCGCCCCATCTGCCGCCACGCCCCGAGCCGCCAGCAGCTCCCGCGCCCCGCGCCAGCACTCCCGATTGCGGAATTCTGCTGTCTGGCTGACGAGATGAAAGTACTCATTGATGCGACGGATCCGCCGCACCTCAGGGTGCTGATCTTTGGTTTTTTTACTCATGGGCGCGTTAGTATCAGAAAAAGGGACCTCACGGCCCTGCGTTCACGACTCTAGAACAATACGTGCCCATTGCCAGACAATCTATTCTTCGACCGTTTTCTGGGTAGCCCCACATCACTCCTGCATGATTCGACTCCGCTTCACCTGCCTCTGGATCGCCGTTTTGTCCGGCCGACTCCTTGGTGGGGAGGAAGCGGTAGATCAAACCATCACCGCGCTGCCCAAATCAGCCGCGCTGCCGTCGGAAACAGCGCTGCAGATCGAGCTAGGCCGCCTGCTTTTTTTTGATCCCGTTCTGTCCGCCACCCGCGAGGTTGCTTGCGCCACCTGCCACCATCCAGACTACGGCTGGGCGGATGGTCGGACCACCCCACTGGGCGTCAATGCCAGCGGCATCGGCCCAAAGCGCAAGCTGTCTGCATCGAGCAACCTCGCCCCCATGCTGCGCAACACGCCCACCATCCTCAATGCCGCCTTCAACGGGATCGCGGCCAACAAGACCTACGACCCCAAGACCGCGCCGATGTTTTGGGATAACCGAGCGCAAAGCCTGGAGTCCCAATCGCTGATGCCGATCCAGACCCGCGAAGAGATGCGCGGCGATGTCTGTAGCCAATCCGAAGCCGTGCCTGAAATGGTGGCGCGTCTCCAGGCCATTCCCGAATATCGGAGCCGATTCAAGACAGACATCACTGGAGACCGCGTCGCCCTAGCGCTAGGCGCCTTTGAACGATCTCTGATCACCCCCGATACCCCCTTTGACCGCTTCATGAGCGGCGATACTGACGCCCTGACAACCCAACAGAAACAAGGCATGCAGGCCTTTCAAAAAGCAGGCTGCGCACTCTGCCACAATGGGCCGATGCTCTCTGACTTCAAGTTGCACAGCATCGGCATCACCGACTCAGGATCACCGCGCACCGACTTTCGAACCCCTTCGCTGCGCAACCTCCGCCACACCGCTCCTTACATGCACAACGGCGGTCTCATGACCCTGGATCAAGTCATGCTGTTTTATGATCGCCTGGCAGATCAGGTCAGCGAGACCTTGGACGGTGGCGACGCCGCCTCAATGCCACCCGTCGATCCCCTCCTGCAAAAGCTGAACCTCCTCCCCGAAGATCACAGCACCATCATCGCCTTCCTAGAAGCACTGAGCGCCGACGACTACGACCGCACCATCCCTGCAAATGTGCCCAGCGGACTACCCGCCGCAGGGCACTGATCAGAAGCGAGCGTAAAGAGCACGTGACGCAGACACTTCTGTCTGCGAAACCCGCCGTGCAGACAAGAGTGTCCGCATCACCGCACTGCAGCCTACTTACCGCTTCCCACCACCCGGCGGAGTGCGATCCTCGCCAAAGTACTTCTCGCTGCGATACCGCAACCAGACCCGCAGCACCTGCGGCACTTGTTCACGCTGGGCATCGTCCAAGGACTCGTAAAGGGCCATCGCCTTGGTGCGCTCGCCACGACAGGCAGCATTCTTGTGGGCATCCCAATAGCTGCGCGCCGCGCGAATTCTCCGACAGGTCTCTTTCACCAGGGCGGCACCGACCAGGGGCTTATCGCTGGCTTTTTTCTTTGCAGGCATGGGGCACGCTAAGCGAAAACTTCCTTCACCACCTTCGGATTCTCCACCCCCGTCAGTCGCTGATCTAACCCCTGGAACTTAAAGGTCAGACGCTCATGATCCAGCCCCGCCGCCGCCAGGATCGTTGCATGCAGATCATGCACACTGACCTTATCGATAGCCGCCTTGAAACCGATTTCATCGCTTTCCCCATGGTGATACCCCCCCTTTACGCCCCCACCGCACATCCACACCGTGAAGGCATGGGGATTGTGGTCGCGCCCTGGCTGCTCGCCCTTTTGAGCAATGGGCAGGCGCCCAAACTCCCCGCCCCAGATGATCAACGTTTGATCCAAAAGACCGCGTTGCTCCAGATCGCTGATCAGTGCTGCCACGGGCTGATCGCTCTCGTTCGCAAAGCCTCGGTGATTGCCCAAAATATCGCGATGCCCATCCCAGCTCTGCTGGTTTTCCATGCCTCCGCTGTAAAGCTGAATGAAGCGCACTCCGCGTTCCACCATGCGCCGAGCTGTCAGGCACTGCGCCGCAAAGTGCCCACAGTGCTTTTCGTTCAGGCCGTAGAGCTTCTGGATGTGCTCCGGCTCATTCTTCACGTTAAAAGCCTCCGGTGCCGAGGTCTGCATGCGGTAGGCCAGTTCAAAGCTCTCAATCCGCGCATTCAGCTCGCTCTCAATCGCAGAACCACCCAGGCCTCCGCGATTCAATCGCGCCAGCAGATCTAGCTGCGCCCGCTGCCGTTGGGGTGTCAAGGACGCAGGCACCGCTAGGTTATCGATGGGGGCACCCGATGGCTTCAGCCACGTCCCCTGAAACACGCTCGGCAGAAAGCCCGCGCCCCAGTTCGCCGCACTGCCCTTTGGCAGCCCCCGATTCAGTGGATCGCTCATCACCACAAACGATGGTAGCGAATCGCTCTCGCTCCCCAGCCCATAGGTCACCCATGAGCCCACACAAGGATATCCCATGCGCGTCGCCCCAGTGTTCATCATGAACAAGGCCGGGGAGTGATTGTTGGATCCCGTCCAGCAACTGTGGATAAAGCTCATCTTATCGACATGCATCGCCGTCTTCGGGAAAAGATCGCTGCACCATGTCCCGCTCTGCCCATATTGTTTGAACTCAAAGGGCGACTTCATCAGACCACCCACCGACCCCGGAAAGAACCCCGTTTTCGGATCAAACCCCTCCAACGTCTGACCATCCCGCTTTGCCAACTCCGGCTTGTAATCCCAAGTATCAACCTGCGAAGGCCCGCCATTGGTGAAGATCCAGATGATCGATTTCGCCTTACCACCCACGCCCATTGGGACCTTCGGAGCAAAAGGATTGCTCGCCGCCTCCAGCATCGAAGACAGCGCCAACATGCCAAAGCCCCCACCAGCACGGGCGAGCATTTCACGACGGGAGTAGGACAGAGTATTCATATCAATTCACATAGACAAATTCATTCAAACCCAGCACCACTTGGCAGTAGTCGGCGAGTGATGCGCCGGACTTTAGGAAGTCGGTGCCTGCGGCGAGTTCATCGGTCTTGGGGTAGCGATTGAAGCAGAGGCGGTAGGCCTGGGTCACCTGTTCTTCCGCGTCTCCAGCGCTTTGGATGCGTTTGGCGAGCCCTTCGGCCCATTGGCGCGCCTGGGGGCTATTCATCAGGATGAGCGCTTGAGGCGCGACGGTCGTCGTGGGGCGTCCCCCTTGGCTGACGAGAGGTTCAGGCAGATCAAAGGCCACCATGCTGCCGATGAGTTGGCTGCGCTTGATGTTGAAATAAATGCTGCGGCGCTTGCTGTTCTCATCGCGACTGCCGGGACCGAACATCGTGGGATCAAGCAACCCACTGACAGCGAGCATTGAATCGCGGATTGCTTCCGCCTCGAGCCGCTGGGGCACAAAGCGCATGAAAAGTCCGTTGGCTGGATCAGCGGTGACCTTCTTCGCATCGAGGGCGCTGCTCTGCTGCCAAGCACGGCTGCTGAGGATCATTTTGTGAATGGGTTTGAGCTTCCAACCGTTCGCTATGAGCTGACCCGCCAGCCAGTCGAGCAAGTCTGGCTGCGTGCATGGGGTTCCGGTCTTACCAAAGTCATTCGCAGTCGGCACAAGCCCGGTGCCAAAGTGATGTTGCCAGAGTCGATTCACGATCACACGCGCGAGCAAGGCCCCCGCCCCTTGATCGACATCGGTGATCCAATTCGACAGCGAGCGCCGACGTCCACTGTACTTTGCGTCCTTGGGGGGCTGCCACTGCCAGCGCTTTGGATCTCCTGCCTTGCTGAGCACTTGAAGGAAGCCCTGCGCGGCTTCGCCATCCTTCATATCGGTATTGCCACGCTTGAGGGCGTAGGTCTTGTCAAAAAACGGTCCGCCCTGGGTGTGCATGACGATGGGCTCATACCCCTCGCCACAGATCATCATCCGGGTGGCATTCGGAATGGGTGGCGTGTCCGCACCCGCCTTCTTCTTCGTCGTCACGGCCGACGTTACTTTGCCGTCGGGATGCACATCCACGTTCATTCGGGTGGTCGTCGTGAAGGTGGCCAGCATCGCGTAGTAGTCATGCATCGGCAGCGGATCGAACTTGTGATCATGACAGCGCGCGCAGCCTACGGTGAGGCCCAGCATGGCGCTGCCAGTGGTGCTGAGCATGTCGTCCATCGCGTCGTAGCGCGTGCGCTCAACTTCGTTTTCGGTGATCTGCGATGGAAAGACGCCCGCACCGAGAAAGCCCGTCGCGGCCAGCGCCAACGGATTTTGCGGTTCGTATTCATCGCCAGCGAGTTGCCATTTCACAAACTGATCGAACGGCATATCGCTGTTCAGCGCCTTGATGACAAAGTCGCGATAATGGAAGGCATAAGGTCGGTCGTAGTCCTGCTCAAAGCCGGTGCTTTCTGCAAAACGCGCCACGTCCAGCCAGTGCCTTCCCCAACGTTCGCCGTAGGCGGGTGAAGCCAGCAAACGATCCGCCAGATCGGCAAGATCGGTCGCCACAGAAGGATCCGGCGGCAGACCGGTCAGATCCAAATACATGCGACGCACCAGCACGGGTGTCGGCGCGGGTGGGTTGAAGGTCATGCCCTTGGCGTTCTTCAGCAGCAGTTCATCAATGGACTTTGCCTGCACCTTTTTCAGGGGTTGGAAAGCCCACCACTGACGATCCTCAGCACTGACAACGGAGGCATCCCGCTTTGGCTTCTTCCCAACAACGAGCGGCTCCGCAAATGGTGCCCCATCGTCGATCCAGGCGGTGATGGCGTCCGCTGGGAGTTTGGCAGCGCTGTCAGGCATGTGCGGCTCTTTGCGGTGGTTGATCTGATCCACCAAGGAACTGCTCTTTGAATCAAAAGGCGTCACCGCCGATCCATGAGATCCTCCGCGCAGCAGATCTTCCCGAGTCGCCAGATCAAAGTCGCTCTTCACCTTGTCCCCGCCGTGACAGCGCAGGCAATGCTCCTTCAGCAAGGGTGCCACCCGTTCCTGAAAGACCCGCAGCCCACGCTCCATGCGCTGGGCGTGATCCGCAGGCAGGGACACATCCGCAGCTTGGGAAAGAGCGGGCAGAAGAGGGATCAACAAGAAGCGTCGCATGACAGGAGTACGGTAAAGAGTTGTGCCAGTTTATGCTAGAGTTGTGTCATATTCTGCGCAGCAAGCCCACAACGATTTGTTTGACTAGACGCAGGGGAGGCTCCGCGCGTATCAGATTCCATGACTCGGGACCGCAACTATCTGAACTACACCACCCCATGGGGTGTCGCGCTCGGGCGGGTGGCCAAGGCAGGTTGGTCTCCGTTTTTGATTCATGAAAGCGGCTACCGCGAGGACTTGGACGATTGGAATCACATCGGTGTGGACAGCCCGTTTTGGCGCTTTTACCACAACCCTGAGCCGGGTTGCTTTTTGCGGTTCCAGGCGAGCGAGATCGCACTGGAACCGAATTCGGTGATCCTGATCCCAGCGGACACCGTTTTCGATTGCTGCGGTCCGGTCCGTGCTGCGCATTTTTGGCTGCATTTCACGAGCTCGCGACCGGGTGCCCCCATTGACTGCGCACCGATCCAGATTCCGCTTGATGCGACTCTGGGCGCATTGACGCGGGAGGTCATTGCGACGCACCGAACTCTGGCAGGCCCAGATCATGAGGAACGCCTTTACCACCAAAGTGCGGCACTTTTGCACACGGCTTTCTCCCGTTTGGATCTCCCGCGCACACCGGCTTTACCAGAGGCCCTGCTGGAGATCGTCAGCCTCATTCAGCGGGCACCGCACAGCGACCTATCCAACCCCTTCCTAGCGGCGCGGGCGGCGATGAGCACGGAGAAATTCATCCGCTGCTTCAAGGAACACTTCAACCAGACTCCGGCAGCCCATGTGCAGTCCGTCCGGTTACGTCTTGCAGGCGAGGCACTGGCTCTCACGGATAAATCCATCGACCAGATCGCCATCGAATGCGGATTCCCCAATCGCCACTACATGTCCCGGCTGTTCGGGCAACGTTACGGCTGTGGCCCGGCTGAATATCGATTGCGACAGGGCAAACGGCGCGGCAAATAGCCCTCAGTGCGGCGCAGCGTCCAGCACGAACCCACCGCCCAGAATCGGCGTCTTTGTCGGGGCGACAACCGGCGCAGGCGAGGCCTCTGGCAGGGTTGGGAGCACAAAGTAGCCCTTCCCCTGCGCCTCTTGCGGCAGCAGCACCCCCAAATAACTCACACTGCGTTTGATGGTGGTCGTTGGCACGGCGGGATTGGCGTCGGCGAGGGCCAACGAGCCTGAAATCAGCCCCGTCCCGGCATTGACGGCGATACGCAAAGAGGCTGGGTTTTCCACGGTGCCCGCCTTTGGCACGACGGTGGTATTCTTGGTCGTGATACCAAATGCCAGCGGATGCAGTCCCGAGTAGTGGCTGGCCGATTCGATGCCGCCATCCACAAAATCGAGCAGGGCATTTTTGCCATCGATAAAAGTCAGTGGATCTTCAAGGCCGATGACGATCACACCTGAGGCAGGTTTCGTGTATTTCCCACCATGCACATTCAGTGCCACCAATCCAAACCCCGCCTGATACAGTCGCTGCGTTGCGGGCTGCACCTTGCGCAGCCAAGTCAATGATCCTGCGATGGTGTTGAGTGCAAAATTGTTGGCTGCACCGAGATTCATATCCCGCCAACCCATCAGCGAACCTGTGGACGAGTACAGAAGATTGAAGCCGCTCCAACGCCCATCGAGATCAAAGGTGGAAGACCCACTCACACTCGTGCCATCCGCCAAACGCCCCGACCAGCGAATGCCGCCCGCAGTGGTGACCGTTGCCGTTCCGTAGCCCGTTCCTTGAGGGACCGCTGCGTCGCCGACATGGCTATTCAGATCCATGGCAAAGGTGTAGTAGCCTGCGTAGGCCTCCGCCGAAAAACTCCGCGCATTCCACGGGTTCCGCCGGGCGAGCAGACCCGCCGTCGCCGTTCCATCCGTGACCGTGCCTGTGATCTCCCCTGTCGTATTGGAGATAGTAAAGTCCACCACCAGATCTGGCAGGCCCCGGCGAGCAATCGTCGAAATCCCGATTGGATCTGTCCCCGGTGCCGTATCCAGCGTGCCACGGAAGCTATAACGAGTCGCCCCCAGTTGCAGCGAACCAGTGTACGTTCCGGTGCTCGTCACCTTTGCCGTGATGCTACCACCGAGATCCAAATTGAGCGCAGGCTCACGATTCACGAGCCCTTGGAACGATCCCATCACATCGTCATCCAGTGCTTCGACATGCCAGGTGAACGTCTGCCCCGCGCTCTTCCCTGCGGCGTTGCTGGCATAGACGGTGAAGGTGTAATCCCCCGGCAACACAGGTCTGCCTGTGATGACGCCCGTCTTGGCGTTCAGTCTCATCCCACTTGGCAGTCGTGTCGAAGTGAAGCTAGTCGCCGCGTTGTCAGCGATGATGCTGATCGTCCTGGACTGACTGACGGCCGCATCTGCGATGGCCATACCCTGCACCACTGGCCGCAGACGGATCTGCACCGCACGGGTTCCAGCGCTGAGCGTCCGAGCGCCGTCAGAGACAATGCACTCGTAGTCGCCATCATCCGCCACCGTTGTGGCCTTGATGGACAGTTTTGGGGTCGTCACACCGGAGATCCGTCCGTCATTAACAAGATCGATTCCCCCCATCTTCCACTGATAGGAGAGGGGCACACCACCCGCAGCCGTCGTGGCCAGACTCAGCGTCGCGCCCTCATTAAAAATGGGCGCATCGTTGATCACCCGCACGACCCCCAAGGGCACCTCAGCACTTGTCGCGACCCCTGTCAGATTCGAGACACGATCCGAGAACCGCCCGACCTGCGATAGCGCAGCCGCAGCAAACGCATAACTCGCATCGGTAGCCCCTGCGATGTTTGATCCATTTTTCCGCCACTGGTGACTGATGGTCGGATAACCCGTGGTGGTCGATACGAACTGCGCAGGGCTCCCCTCCGCCACCAGTAAACCGTCTGGCTGACCGTTCACGGCAAAATCCACCGCAGGTGCGGGTATCCCGTGAAGGCGCACGCGCACCGAATACACGGTCCCCGTCTGGCGTGAGGATAGATCGCGAATGATCACCTTCCACTGACCATTGGACGACTCCCCCCAGTGGCGGACGCTGGTAAAGGTCCAGTCGATGTAGCCTTCGCCCAAAAAGTCGCCTTCCAGATCAAGCCCGCCTCCATCATACGGCGAGCGCGCCGCCAGTTGGCTGATCACGCCAGTAGGCGAAACCAGCGAGATATCGAGATCGCCCCGGAAGTCGTGATCGATGTCCACTTTGACCTCCACATGCTCCACCCGCATCGCGGTCATGGCCGAAAAGTCAAAGACCTCGGTGACGTTGCTCCGACCATCCGGAATCAAGACCGGGGTGCTATTGGTGATCTCGTGACTAACCGCCGCAGGCAGGCTCTGCCAAGTCTGTGCCATCGCCACGGCAGCCTGGGCATTGATCATTCCACCACCAAAGCTGTGGTGATGCTTGATGACTGGCAGAGCAGGCTGACCGCCAGTGCGACTGACCCAACCCGATGACGTGGGCGAAAGTTTGGTCGATGACCGCAGCAGGATCTCCTTCACATCACGCCAGGTGAGATTTGGATTGGCCTGAAGCATCAGCGCCCCGATCCCGGCAGCCAGTGGCGTGGCGGATGATGTCCCGCCAAAGTCGTTCGTGTAATCGTCGTCTGCCAACTCTCTGGAATCCGTCCCATCGTTGTAGCCATCCGTCCCGATCAGATCCGTGGTCACGACATCTGCGGTGCCACCACTCGAAGGCGCGACGACGGTGAGGTGGGAACCCGTCTCGCTATACCCTGCCAGGGCTCCACGATTCGTCACCGCCCCGACAGGGATGACATGGATGTTGTTGGCGGCGGCGTCTTTGTTGCCCTGGTCGTAAAGATCGCGCCCATTTCCGGCGGCCCAGAAAAAGAGCGTCCCCAGGCCCCCGCGTCCAGAGGCAGTCGCGGTGGCCAGCGCTGCTTCGAACAACGGGCCAATAGCCCCCAATTCCGCAAAGCTATCCGCCGCACCCCAACTGTTGTTCTTCACCTGAATCACATCGCTCAGGTGGACCATGGCCTCCGCCTCGTCTTCGTCAGTGCTCGGCGCAGAGATCAGACGCAGCCCCACCAACTCGGCACGAGGTGCCGCCCCAGAGATGCCCTCGGCATTGCCGCCACGTCCCGCCGCGACCCCAGCCACCGAGGTTCCGTGGAAATTCCTTTTCGCCACGTCCGGCGCCGGATCTGTGTCAGAGCCGTTCCAGTCGTAGTGGCCAGAGGCGGCCGCATTCGGGGCGATGTCCTGATGCGTCAGCGCCAATCCGTCATCAATGATCCCAATGGTGATCCCGTCCCCCTGGAACGTGTCCCAGACATTCACGATCTGCGCATCCATGTTCTTGGTTCCACCGCTTTGACCGACATTGAGGAGATGCCATTGCTGGGAAAAAAGTGGATCGTTCGGAATGGTCGATTTGGATTGCCTGAGGCCCGCCAGCATCGGCACCGCTGAACTAACCCCAGCCACCCCTCGCAGCGCTTCGGCGACAGCCAACGCGCGGGCAGGATCACCCTCCAACCGTGCGACCACGTACCCCGCCGCATACTCTGGCTCCACCAGATCGACCACGCCTATGGCCGCCATGGCCGTGCGCACCGCAGGGATGTCATCGGCTTGAATCAGCACCTTGCGGGATAGCACCCTCCGTGACCACTCCGTGCGCGCCGCCCCGACCGGATACAGCACCAATTGCGTGGCCAGTCCCTTTTCAGCCGACACCCGTGCCGCCTCCACCATCACTCCAGCTAGGTTCTTCTGCGGGGCAATCTTCTGCACTCCTTGCCCATCCCCTTGGCCTAAGCCCACATAGACCTCGTCCAGCGCCACCTCATACTGCTTTTGGTGACCCCGCTCTTTCCATTGAAGAACGGGACCAACCGGGACGGGAACTTGGCGCTCCGTACGCACCTGCTTTTCGGGAACGGGAATCGCCACACCCATCTCACTCTGGGATCCGGCCACGTCTAGCGCAGCGATGGCCGCAGCAATGTCAAAAGTCGGAGCAGGTCCTTGGGCCGCTTGCTCAGGTTGAGCGCCCTCCACCCAGGTGCGTAGCGGGCTTGCCGCAGTCTGGCCTAGTGCTGGCAACGTCGCATCGCCTGCGTCACGGGCAGACCACAGCCAAATGGCCCCCATCAATACAAGAAAGGCCGTCACACCGGCCAGCACATCGCGCCTACACATGGGCCGATTATTCAGCCAAAACACCCTGAATACAATCCCGGTTTTCTACAGCGATCCCTCCCCCCAAAAGGAAACGCCCGGATGGGATCACCATCCGGGCGTCGAAGTCAAAATCGCCTTGCAGGGCCTTCGCCCTACTTCACGAATGGGCTAGAGACCATCTTCTTGAAGTCTTCCAGCACCTTAGCCACCACGTCCTTCGGACCCGTCAGCTTGATAAACACGTTCGCCTCAGCCGCCGGCACGATCGCACCCAGTAGGGTATAACCATCCTTCGGCTCCTTCGCGCCAAACATTGGTCCGTCCATGAAGGTGCCGGTGGCGTGCACCAGCGTCACCTTTTTATCGCCCACCGTCAGTTCCTCGCGGGAGGACTCTGGCGGACTTTGGAACTGGCCCAACCAGCGGCCGACATTGGCCTCCACGTCGCCGCCCTGACCCGCACCAAAGTAGTAAAACACGGCCTCTAGCGGTGTCTCCACCCCTTCGACCTTGTACTGCAAGGTCCCGGCGCGCATGTTGGAGGAAGGCGGAACCTCTTTCCAAGGGGCAGCCGATTTGAACGAGAGGTCGGCGACCTTCAGCACGCCCTCCTCCGCAAAAGAATTCCCTGCGACCAACGCGCCAAAGGCGACGGTGGCGATGATAGCAAAAGCGTGGTGAATATACATAAGAGGAGGGGGCGCGTTGGAGGGTTGGAGAAAAAAGCAGCGTTATTCGGTGACGTGCATCACGCCACGCATGAGCAGCCAGTGACCAGGAAAGCTGCAAAGGTAAGGATAATCGCCGGCTTCAGCAGGGGCCGTGAATTCGATCGTTTCTTTCTGACCGATCTGCACCAGCCCGGTGTGCGCGATGATGTCTGCCTTATTCTCTGGGATATAGCCCTTGGCCATCCCATTGACATCCGTCATCATCAGATTCGCCAGGGCACCGACGGCATCCAGCTTACCGACCTTGCAGAGAATGAAGTTGTGGGGCTGAGGAGCAGCGGAGCCATTGTTGTCGAGCGTCAGTTTCACCTTGGCACCCTTTTTCACCGTCAGCTCGGTCTTGTCATAGCCAAGAGGGTTGGTCGCATGAGGCTTCAGTTCAAGTTCGACCGTCGCAGCGTCTTGAGCGCGAAGGGAGGTGGCCGAAAGGCAGGCGATGGCAAGGAATGCGTGGACGTATTTTTTCATGGAATCGTGGTTTGTTTTTTTGATCAACTAAGGGGTGAACGACAACGGAGCAAGTGAGGGTACTTTTTTCAACTGATTTCGCCCCACAGGAACTGCGTAAATTCCCGCCAATCTTAGCGATTGGGCACAAACATCATTGCAAATCTCCCGTCCGCCATTAAGATGGGCTTGTCTTTCCGACATGGGGGCGTCCTGGTTTCGACGGGTAGTCTGAAGTTGGAGTGGCATGCCGAGGATGATTCGTTGGCCTCGTAAAATCCCCGAATCAAAACAAACAAACGCAAACTCTAACGAGCTCGCACTCGCGGCTTAAGCCCCGCGACATTTTCCCGTTGACGCCTGATGGCCGGGAAGATGCACTTATCAGGCTGGTCGGATGATCGGGTGACCGGGTCGAAGACGAGATTCAACAGGACTCTAGGTGAAGCGGATTCTGCAGGTCGAAGCCACAAACCGAAATTAAAAGACAAGCTAAGCATGTAGAAGCTTTGATCGACGGTTATTCGGACAGGGGTTCAACTCCCCTCGCCTCCACCATTTTGAAGTACAAAGTGGTTCCTCGGCAGCGAGCTGATGGGCAGGCATCACAGGCGCTAGCTCCCAGTCCTCTCATAGAAGTGCTCAAAGACCGCGCCCACCTTCGCCTCATACAGCGGCTTGTCGTAGGCCCTTGGCAAACCTTCGTCGAGCGTGTCCTTGATCACACCCTGTAGCTTCGAGCGGCCTTGCTGGGTGCCTTTCCACATTGTGCCAAGCAGCACATGCACCTTCGACAGCAGTTCCTTCGCCACCTTCTTGACCTCGTCGCGCTCCTCCTCAGTGAGTTCGGGAGCAGGTCGGGTGAGGATGTCGAAAATAACGAGTTCATCGGGAAGGAGATTCTCGCGAACATGCCTTGTTTGCTCTTCGGAGAGTTCCCGGCTGAGGCGGAGGAGTTCCTCATACAACTGCTCAACGTTTCGGCTTCCCGCGTTGTAGCTGGCGATGAGTTCCTCGAACTTTTGCTGGTAGTCCGTGCGCAGGGCACGGTGCATGTGGACGATCTTGTCCAGCGTGGCGCGGATCGCGGCTTTCAGCTTCTCGATGTCGAGGTTTTTCTGCTTGGACTCTTTGAACTTCTTTGCCAGCGCCTCGAAGTTGATCTTGGAGAGGTCCAGCACGCCATGGCGTGCTCCGGCCTGGCCTTCGGCAATGGTGAAACCGTCTGCGCCGATGGACTCGTCGAGCAAGTCATTCAGCTTGCCCATGATCGGCGTGATGTCGGGCGTTCCGCCTTCGCCAGTCTGGGTCTTGATCGTCTCCGCCAGTGTGGCGAGCAGCGAGCACATCGGTGCGAACTCGATGGCGGCTTTGTCCGGCTTCACGGCTTGGTAGAGTGCCCGCACGAGCTTCTCGTGGGCGAGGAATTGCTTTCGCAATTCGTCCGGGGAGATCAGCGCATTCACCGCCTCGCTCAGCAGGTGCAGTTTCTCCATGCCGGTGGCCTCATGGATGGCGGGCAGGCTGACGCCCTGCTTGGCGCAAAACTCCGCGGCCTCGGCCAGGGCGGTGCGCAGTTGTTCCACCAGCTCCTTCTTGTCGCGAACGGGTGTCTTGCCGTTCTTCCCGGCGCCGTAGATGGCCAGCGCCTTTTCCAGCGAGGCAAAGACGTTAGCGTAGTCCACGATCAGGCCGCTTTGCTTGCCGGGGAAGACGCGGTTCGCTCGTGCAATGGTCTGCATCAGCGTGTGGTTCCGCATCGGCTTGTCGAGATAGATCGTCGAGCAGTTGGGCGCATCGAAACCCGTGAGCCACATGGCGCAAACAAAGACGAGCCTGAGTTCTTCCTCAGGGTCCTTGAAGAGTTCATCCAGCTTCTCCTCGTTCATCCGCTTGCGGTGCGGCACGATGTCGATGCCCTTCTCGGCCATCTTGGCGACCTCATTCTGCTCACCGGAGACGATTACAGCCATGTCGGTGTGCTGCAGCAGGTCGATGCGACGCTGCAACTCCCGCACCCGGTCGGCATCGTAGCCGTCGGTGTGATCGCGTTTCGTCTGCCCCGGCTTGAGAGGCTTCATCTTCGACAAAGCTTCCAGCTCCTTCCAGTCGCGATCCAGTTCCGCCATCCAGTGCTTCTGCACCTTCTCATACATCTTCAGCGCGGTGACCTTGTCGATGCTCACCACCATCGCCTTGCCTTGGAAGCCTCGGCCCAGGAAATGCGTCACGATGTCTTTGGCCACGGTCTCCAGGCGGTCGTCACGGGTGATGAGGTGGTATTGCTTGCCCAGTTCCTTTTGCAGCTTGTCCTCGGCCTCGGGGCTCAGCTCCGCTTCTTCGATCAGGGCGTAGATGTCCTCGTTCAGGTCGGGATTGTCCAGATGCAGCTCCGGCGTGCGGTTCTCGTAGAAGAGCGGCACCGTCGCGCCGTCCTCCACGCTCTGCTGGAAGTCGTAGATGGAGACGTAATCGCCAAAGACCTCCCGCGTCCGTTCCTCGCCCGCGATCAGCGGCGTGCCGGTGAAGGCGACAAAGGTCGCGTTCGACAGAGCGGCCCGCATGTTGAGCGCCAGCGTGTCATACTGGCTGCGGTGCGCTTCATCGGTTAAAACGATCACATCGCGCCGATCTGTGAGCACCTCGTCGGTTTGGAACTTATGCACCAGTGTGAAGACATACCGATGATTCCCGCGCAGCAGCTCACGCAGATGCTCGCCGCTGCTGGCGTGGCAGATTTCGCCCTCGGCCTCGCTCACGGCACCGCAGGCTTTGAAGGTCGTGGCGATCTGCTCGTCCAGCTCCACGCGATCCGTCACGATCACAAAGGTCCAGTCGCCCGGCACGGTGCGCAGGATCTTCTGCGAGTAGAAGACCATCGAGAAGCTCTTGCCGCTGCCCTGCGTCTGCCAGAAGACCCCGCCGCGTCCGTGGCCTTCCGTGCGGGCCTTCAGGCTGGCGGCGATGGCATTGTTCACGCCGAGGAACTGATGGTTCTGCCCCACGATCTTGACCAGCCCGGCCTTGTGCTCGGAGAAAAGAATAAAGTTCTCCACCAGATCGAGAAGCCGCGTCTTGTCGCAGGTGCCGCGAATCATCACCTCCAGGGAAACCCGGCGCGGCTCGTCCTCGCTGGCGATGCGCTTCCACTCAAAGAACCGCTCCCAGTCCGCCGTCAGCGATCCCACGCGGCTGTCCGTGCCGTTGCTGGCAATCATGAGCGCATTGCCCCAAAACAACGCCGGGATGTCCGCCTTGTAGCAGGTCAGATTGTCCGTGAAGGCCTGCTGAGCGGGCACGCCCGGCTTCTTCAGCTCCACCACCACCAGCGGCAGCCCGTTGACGAAGCCGATCAAATCCGGCCGCCGCAGGTAGAGCGGCCCCTGGATGGGCATCTGGCTCACGAGAAGGAAATCATTCGCCTCCGGGTTCTCCCAGTCGATCACCCGCACCCGCTCGATTCTCTGTCCCCCTCGCCCTTTGGGAGAGGGTTGGGGTGAGGGTTCAGTGTCGGCTACGACAACACGAATGCCTTGCTTCAAAAGCTCATGCACCTCCCGGTTCGCCGAAGAGGGACTCATGGCCGAGCGGCTCCGCGTTAGCTCAACCATCGCCGAGGTGATCGCCTCCGGTGGCAGCGCGGGATTCAGTTTCTCCAAAGCTGCCCGCAACCGCCCTGCGAGCACGGCTTCCATCTTCGTCGTTCGTCCGAGCGATACTCCCTCTCCCTTTGGGAGAGGGCCGGGGTGAGGGTTCGGTCCGAATATCTCCTCAGCCGCTGACACCGTCTCCCAGCCAAGATCTTCAAACAGCCCGATGGCGGACTGCTCGACGAGCTGGTCTTCGGTGTAGGCGTGGGACATCGTGATCGAATTAAAATCTCACCACTACCCAAGCGCTTTGGTTCTTGACTCCATCTGGGCCGATAGTAGGCTCCCAACATCTCATCCACCACGCTGTGGACAGAGTTACGAGGCCGCCCTCCGGGGCGGCTTCAGCCTTTTGCAACATGTTCGCAGGATTTTCGGAGTAGGCGTGGGACATCGAAGAAAGTGAAATTTAAGGTGGAATGCTTGGTTTCGGCGTGGTTAGCTGTTTGCGGAGACTCGGCTAAGAAGAACCTTTTCCCACAGTGGAACGGGGGCTTCAAAAGCTTTGTCACCTTCATTGTTTTTGGTGGGTAAGTTTTCGTGTGGACGTTTTCCACTCAATTAAGGAAGCCATGATTCATAAGGGTTTTAGCGTTGTGGCTGTTTTCTACTCAAACAAGAATTGGCTCGACGAGTTGGTCTTCGGAATAGGCTTGGGACATCCGTTGCTATGAGTTTTGCAGCACGGTTGTCTTGGCCTCCTGATAAACGATCATTGCGGCGGCTTGGTCCGTTTCAAACAATCGCTTGTAGCAGCGTGCGCAGTTGGCATGAGAAGCTTTGTCGCTCGTGTAGGCGACGATCAAATCCAGCGCATCAGCCTTGTCCGCAGCTGACGCCGTATTGCTCAAGGATGTTTGCAGCAACATCTTGAGCGTGATGATGATTTTGGAGCGCTCCACGATGATGTCTTTACGCTCATCCGCATCACCGAGCCTGAAGAACTCGATTGTGACCCTCGCACGTCGATTGTCATAGCCATCAGCCTTGGCAGCCATGGGCACCGGTCCATTGAAAACGATCAAGTCCTCGGGTTTTGCTCCCGTCGCGGCCAGCGGATAGATCAGCAAGGGTTTCTCACTCGTCATCCCTGGCGGAGACTTCGCGTCCAGCTTGTAAGAGCCTTCGATGGGGAAGAAATCCTTCTTCAGGCCTTCATTGCAGGCCTTGCATGCAACGCTGTAGTTCAGCGGATGGTAAGCGAGCAAATAGAAGCCCTTGTTTGGATCGGGTGGCTCGGCGAAGGTAACGTCATCCAGTTCACCGGGGGCGGGCCATGATTTGACTCTTCCCTTGGGACGAAAGTGCTCAATGTCGTGCTCGTAGGCCCCGATGCCGCCTGTGGGAAGCTTGCGTTCACAAAAGGCGCATTTGTGCTCGCCTTGCAGTTGCCGGTAGAAGTCTTTCACCTCGCTCCAGAATGGGGAGCCTACATGTTCTCCAGCTGCATCGCATTCAGCAGTCCGTGTCTTTGCGCGGTTGAGCCAGCCCGGCACACTTGCTTCGATGCCGTCTTTGAGTTGTTGAAGCGTGTGGGGGTAGCCGATCATGACAGGCCCTCCTCTCCATGATTCATCGTCTCCAAAAGTTTTCGCGCAGCCTTGAGGTCTCCGTCGGCTGCTTGAAGGCTAAGCTCCTTGAGTTTTCTCTTCTTGCCCGGTGCTCTGGTGCTTTCCAATCCGAAGAAATCCGTCAGCAGCACCTGATCCGCATCCAGACCATGCACCGCTGATTGGATTCGCTCCGCCTTGCTGGACTGCTTCACCCCAGGCTTCATGACGATGATGTTCATCCATTCCAGTGAACCCACTAACAGAGGACTGTGCGACGTGAATATAAACTGGATGTTGGGCAATTCCTTCGCCAACGTTTGAAGCACCGTCATCTGCCATTTCGGATGCAGGTGCAGGTCGATCTCATCCACCATCACGATTCCCTTGTTCTCCACGAGGCGTTTGCCGTCCGGGCATGTTTCGCACACATGGTAGAGCAGATCCCCCAGCCATCCTAAGAAAGCCCGGAAACCATCAGATAAGGCAGGAAAAGGAACATCTACATCCTTCTTTCGGAACAAATACTCGTCGTCCTTGTCTTGCTCTCCTGTGAACTCCCAATTTGCTTTGCCTACCAGCTTATTGATCAGATCCACTGCCTGGGTATATCGCCCTCTGAGCCTTCCGCCAGTCTTGTATTTTGGCAGCCAAGTGTTGAGTGGCCTTAGAGAGTAGTCCTCTTCAAACAACCCCATGACACGCGCGGCACGCGGCGAGGACTTTCCGCTTTGTTCCATTCGCGTGGATTTTGAGACACGCCTGGTGGCACCGTAGCCGACCATAAAGAACGCATCTGAGCTAGAACTGAACACGGGGTGCCATGGCTTGGGATCAGAGTGAGTCCACTCTAACAACTCAAGATCCCCTTCAGGAATCACCTCCACTTTAGACTCAACTTTAGCAAATGGAGCTTTGTCCTGCTCATGCGTTGTAAACTCGGCCTGCAACACCGCGCGCTGCAATGCCTTTTTGCCAGCCTCCTTGCGCACCAGCTTGTAAGGATAAATGCCGGCGCGCCCCACCGCAGGTCCCAATGCTGCCAAAGCGATCGCCTTCAACATGGATGTTTTCCCATAACCGTTGTTGGCCAGGAGCAGGTTGACGTTAGGCAACTGCGGCTTCTTCATCCCAAGCTTCTCGAAATCCTGATCAGCATGGCAGAAGTCGATCCGCGTCTTCCGAAACGTCCGGAAGTTCTCAATCTCAATGTGGTCAATGTACATGGCAGGTTCGGAGTGAAATTTCAGACAGACTAGGCGGCGCAGCGGTGGCTTTCAATGATGGTGTCAGTGGGTCAAAGGTGCTCGGCCCTCAGGGAATGGCTCGTCAGGTACTCCATCGCCTCCACCACGCAGTGCCGGTGGCATTGATGCGGATGCAGCTCGAAGCAGGTCAAAGCCACGCGCTGGCCTTCGGCGATCCAGCTTTGGATCATCGCCAGCGCGGCCGTCTGCTGCGGCAGGCTCTTGCGTTCGTAGTCGGCAAAAAGCGCGTCATAGTCGGCCTGCGTGTTCAGCTCCCGCCGCTCCTCGGAGGCGATGCCGAGCTGCGGCAGATGCTCGTAGCGGATGCCCACGCCTTCGCAGGCATGGCTCAGCGTGCGTTTGGAGAAGCCGTATTTCCGACTCAGCGGATTCCGCCGCACATCACACAGCAGCGTCACCCCGGCGCGGAGGAGCTGGTTCAGGTAGGTTTCCAAGCACTTGCCTTCGTAACCAATCGTCAGCAGCCCGGCGGCGGCAGATTTCGGTTTGGCCTGCTCCACCCGCGCACGATCCGCCGGGTTCGTCAGCACCTTGTCCACGATCTCGCTGCGCGTGGCGTAGTAGGGATGGCGGCGATACACCTCCGCCACCAGCGCATCCCCGCGCAGGCCCGCATGCTCCCGGCTGAAGCGCCCGGCCAGCAGCGGCATCACCGCCCGTTTCCGGGCCGCCTCACGGCCCGCGTCCGTCATGAGCCACTGCTGCGCATCATCCACCAGCAGCCCCTGCTCGATCAGCCGCCGCTTGTCCGCGTTGGAGCTGAAGGAAAAGCAGCCGAAGCGATACGGCACAAACTCATAGCTCGGCTCCGTCTGCTCCCGTGTGTAGAGGAAGAGCAGTTTCTGAAAATCTGTCGGCGCACTCTGCCCGCCCAGGGCATCCAGCAGAGTTAAGAGCACGCGTTGTCGTTCGAAGAGCATTAGTGGAGGTTAGTTGAATGCGAGTTAAGCAGCAAGAGGAGCCTCATGCCCCTCCAACAACGGTTGGCTGCTCGGAGTCCTCAGGCGGTGCAGGCTCGATCAATGTCGGGAACAAGCCTGAGATCACCTTTGCCAGCCGGCAGGCCTCAGTTACCGCCTCAGGTCTCGAATCGAATCCAGGTTGAGTTTGCCAGGCCATCCAGCTTCCCTCTGTCCATGGCTTCATTCCTTGAAAAGCTGTGTGCGCATCGGCTCGTTGTGCGTCATCAAGCCCCGCCAAATACACTGTCATTTGGAATTTTTTGCCAGGTGCACCAGGAGCCGTTGTCCAAAACGCCAAGTTTGAGCGGCCCCACTTGTCAGAGAAACAGCGCACAGCCCAACCATCGTCCTTCGTTGTAATTTCGTGCCCGGAGACAGCCTCGCTGAGGCGGGTCTTCAGTAACGCGAGCACGAACTGACGGTAGTCAGCCGCCAGCTTCTTCACCTTCACGATCGCTTCAGCGTTCTGTTCGACAAAGTCAGCTTCTTGTTCGGTCATAATCTGGCTTGGTTGGTAGAGTTCGTTCTCGAAGTGCAGGATGAATTCACGGGCGAAAACCACCCATTTAGAATAGGCCCGATCAAACAGGACCGTCGACAATCCCTGTCGCAGCGCAGCACAGTAGTTTTGATAGGACACGGGGTTCCATCCCTCAATGGCCGCGGTCCCACTGGGTGAAAGGATAGCCAGAAGCAGTTTCTTGCCACCAGCCAGCATGCGGCCATAGGCCTCATAGGTGTCGAAGGGATTGACCTGCCCGTGATAGACTTTGTTCTCTATCAACAGAACCCATTCCGGCCCTTGAATGACCAGATCGATTCGATTGCCTTCCTTTGTCTGGGCTTCGCGGCTGACAGACACGCCTGAGAAACTCAAGTCACTTGAGTTGACCTCCATGCAGTCCAGGAAAGCTTGAAGAAAAAGGGCACCAAAGCCGTGGTCCCCTTCAGGGCTCAAGAAAAACGCCAGCAAGTCGGACGCTGGGTTTTCATAGTAGCCGCGCCCACCAAGGGAGAACAGCGTCCGTTCCTTGACCGGTTGAATGAAAGCCTTCACTTCCGCCAGCAGTTTTCCAATGTCAGGCGTCATGAGGCGATTTCAGTGGCGCGAGTAACTTCGACCTGCCCGGACAGCAGACGCGGCAGCAGAAGGTCGCGGGTGCGGCGGAGGTTTTGGATTTGGAGAGTGAGGGTGCGTGACTGGCGAAGCATTGCTCCGGCAATCCCTTGAAAGCGCCGCTGGAGTTCTCGGGGAGGAATAAGTGCATCCAAGCCGTGGATGTCATTGCGGTTCAAGGTTGGAACAGCAGCGCCAGAGTTGAAGCCTTTGAGATCAATCTCAGAAAGCAGGAAGTAAGCGTAGAGTGGTTCGGACTTCGGGAATGCCTTCACCCACAGGGCCGTGTTCAGCGGCCAGAAGTCTTCCTGCACATAAACCACTTCGCCGAGTGAGCCTGAACGCCCGGTAACGATGCCGGGGGCTTTGACCTTGGCTTCGTTGTGATAGCCGTTGATTCCAGTGGCGGCGTAGATGGGCAAAGAGCCCTCGACTCGCTGAGCTTTCGGCAGATCAAAACCACGCTGAAGCACCAGAACGTCTTCGAGTTTGCCAGCCTCCCAGCCCTGCGGGATGTCGCCGAGGGCGGAGGGTAGGCGGGGGACGGAGTCGTGGCCGGGGAAGCGGAAGTGGACGAACCACTCGCGGTAGAGGGCACGGGCCATGTCCTCCAACAGCCGGATGCGCCGCTGGCTGTTCTCGATCAGCTCGTCGTAGGCCGATAGGATGCCCGCGATGCGCCGTTGGACGGGGAGCGGGGGTAGGACGAACGGAAGAGCTTTGAGAATTCCTAAATTGATGCCGGGCACAGCTGCTCCGATGGCCTTACCGAGGATGTGATCGACCATCGCCGGACCAGCGAAGTAATAGAATGCGTAGAGTGGATCTGTGACAGAGGGATCGACACGAAGCTTCAATTGCTTGTTCGAGATGATGTATTCAGGGAAAGGGCCATTCGCCGGAATCATTCCTACTTGGCCAACGGTTCCCCAACAGGTGAAAACCAGATCTCCGGCTTTCACATGCTGAGCTTTATACTTCGTTGCCCTTTCTTCACTGACAAAAGCAAAGCCGTCGGCCACGAAGCGAGTGAGATCCCGGCGCAGGTTATTGCCTCTGATTACGGGGACGCCAGACTCACAGAAATACTTGGAACTAATGTCTGAACCAAATGGACCAGCCACACACGCCCCTTTTTCAGGCGACTTGATTGCATCCGCAGTAACAATCTGCCAGTTACCTGGAAGAGGCGACTTAAAGAGAGGGTGAACCTGTGGAGCGATGCTCATGCCTCCAGAATCTCCGCCACGTTGAGGGCGATGGTTTGCTCCAGCTCACGGGCAGACAGAGTCCCCTCACCCCGGCCCTCTCCCAAGGGGAGAGGGAGAGCTGCACGGATCGCGGTTGGATGAGTTGATTTCATGCTTCGAGGATTTCGCTGACGTTGGCTGCAATCGTGGCCTCAAGTTCCCGTGCAGCGGCGTTGAGGGTTTCGAGTTCTTCGTTCCAGGTGCCGAGCTGGGTCTTGAAGTCCTCATCACTGACCGTCTCGCCAGGGGCGACGCCGACGTAGCGGCCGGGGTTGAGAGACCAGCCATTCGCCTCGATTTCTGATAAAGATGCCGCCTTGCATAATCCGGCAATGTCCCGGTATTGAAGCGAACTCACCCGAGGCGAACTAACGCGAGGCGGACCCTCACCCCGGCCCTCTCCCACGGGGAGAGGGAGGCCGAAGAGTTCGGTAAGCTTGGCCTTCGCCTCCTCGCCACCGAGCGTGTAATCCGGCTCCTCACCACGATAGAGCCGCACGACATTTGCCATGAAGCTAATCTGAGCATCCGTCCAGTCACGATGAGCACGATCCACCTGTCGATAGATATGCCGCGCATCAATAAACAAGACAGTATCGGCACGGTTTGGCGCGGCATAACTCCCTCCCTCTTTGGGAGAGGGCTGGGGTGAGGGTGTTCTGCACGGTGACGCCGCTTTCGACTTATCGAAAAACCAAAGCGTACACGGCAGCGCGACGGTGTAGAACATGTTGGGGCCGACGGCGACCATGACATCGACGGCGCGGGCCTCGATGAGCTTTTGGCGGATGTCCTGCTCGGAGGAGCGAGCGTCGGAGGCGGAGTTCGCCATGACGAATCCGGCGCGGCCTTTCTCATTCAGCGCGGAATAGAAATCCTGAATCCAGAGGTAGTTCGCATTGTCCGTGCGCGGCAGGCTGAAGGGGTAACGACGGCCGGGGCCGACCTCGGCGCTGAGGCGTTCCTTGTCCACCTGGCTGACATTGAAGGGCGGATTGGCACAGACGAAGTCGAAGCGGCCCACGGTGCTGTGAAGATCCTCGTAGTAGGTGTTGCCGTGCTTGATCTCGCCCTCCAGCCCGTGTACGGCGAGGTTCATGCGGGCTAACCTCACGTTCCCATCGACACGTTCTTGTCCGTGGATGCTTAACTCGCGGGCTGGGTCTCCACTGTATTCGACCGCCGGACCCTCACCCCGGCCCTCTCCCAGGGGGAGAGGGAGGATGAAGTTGGAGATGGCGGTGAAGATTTGCACAGTGTCATCGAAGACGATGTGGTTTTCGAAGCGGAGAACGGTAACGCCTTGGGATTTGAGATAGGCGTCCCGTTTTGCATCGACCTTCTTGCGGGCTTCGGTGGAGTGAGGTGCGCCATCGAGTTCCACGGCGAGCTTCTTTTCAGCGCAGTAGAAATCGAGGATGTAGTCACCGAACTGGTGCTGGCGGCGGAACTTCAGATCGAGGCACTGACGGTCGCGCAACATCTGCCAGAGAGCATCCTCAGCCGGAGTCTGCTTTTGGCGCAACTCACGAGCACGCTCCTTCATTCCGGCAAAGTCGAAGCCGCCTCGATAATGCACCGCGCCACTCCCTTCTCCCCCTGGGAGAAGGGCCGGGGATGAGGGTGGCCGTGACTGCCGGTGCGCTTTCACGAAACGGGCGCTCTGCACAAACATCCCCCCAGAACCACACGCAGGGTCCAAGATACGGCCATGGAAGGGCTCCAGCACCTCGACGAGGAAGCGGACGATGCTGGTGGGCGTGAAGAACTCGCCACCCTTCTGCCCCTCGCTCATGGCGAAGGTGCCGAGGAAGTATTCATAGATCTTCCCGAAGGCGTCGCCCTCCAGATCGGCGGGGATGGTGGAGAGGGTTTTGAGCAGGTTGCTCAGCAGGCGGGAATCGAAGGCCTGATAGCCCTTGGGTAGCACGCCGGCCATCTGCGGATTGTCCCGCTCGATGACTTTCATGGCCTCATTCAGCGCCTTGCCAATGTCCGTGCCCTCCGGGAGCTGGAGCAGCTCCGCAAAGCGAGCCCCGGAAGCGAGAAACAACACGCCCTCCGCATGGTAGGCGGTGGGATCGTCCACCTTCGACCCGCGACGCGCCGAGGCCCCGGCCTTTTCCAGCTCCGCCCGCCGGGCCGTGAACCGCACCTCCGCAAAGCGCAGGAAGATGAGCCCCAGAATCGGCTCCGAGTAGTCCGACTGCTTCAGCCCGGCCCCCGCCCAGAGTTGGTTCGCTGCATCCCACAGCTTGCGCTCTAGGGTGTCGGTGGCGAGATTCTTTTCCGTTGGGGCGATCCACTGCATGATTGAGAGATAGAACTTTGATCTAACTAAGCTGGGGCGATCTGGAATGGCAAGGTAATAGCGGCGAAGAGGCGATCTGGACACCGATTTAGGCGAAACGGAACCCAAAAAAAGAAATCCGAAATCTGGCTTCCCTTGGTCCGGGGGTGTCTGCTATGTTGCTGCCAGAAATGACTACGGGAAAAGAGGCGCAGTATTGGGAATCAATGACGCGGAAGCTGGCGCGTCAGGTGAATGCGTCTTGGTGGCTAGAGCATTGGCTTCCTTGGCTGATGGGTGCGGGGATGATCGGCTCTACGGCGCTCCTTTGGCTGCGCTGGCGCGCGGTGGGGGCGGCAGCAATGCAGGGATTTTGGATCGCCTTAGCGGTGGGGGCTGTGCTGTCGATGGTGGGGGCTTGGTGGTGGGCGCGGCGGAAATTTGAATCGGTCGATGCGGCGCGGGTGCGGCTGGAGGATTCCCTGAAAATGAAGACGGTGCTGACGGCGGCTCACGCAGGCATCGTGCCTTGGCCGGCAGAGCGGGAGATCCCGCTGTGGCCGCTGCGGACGGTGTGGACTCGGCCCGCTGCGGTGGCGATCTTTACAGCGGCAATGTTGGCGCTGGCGGCCTGGGTGCCAATCCCGGCGGCGGCGACTGCTCGGCAGCGGACGATTGAAAAACCAGCGGCGCTGGAGGATGTCGAAAAGTGGCTGGATCAGGGGCGCCAGCAAGATGCGATGGAGGAAGAGTCCGTGCAGAAGGTCGAGGAAAAAGTGGCGGAACTGCTGCAGCGCCCCACGGAGAATTGGTATGAGCACGGCACGCTGGAGGCTGCGGATCATTTGAAGGAGCAGACCACGGACATGCTGCGGGATCTGGCACGGAACCTGACCGAGGCAGAACGCGCCGCCGCTGCACTGGCGGCGGCTGGGCAGGCGCTCCCCAAGGCGACACGGGATGCCTTGTCTGATGCGCTGGACTCCGCGTTGCAAGGCCTCAAGGGCGGCGGCATGAAGCCGGGATCCGAATTGATGAAGCAACTCCAAGGCATGTCAGCCGAACAGATGGCGTCTGGTCTTTCCCCCGAACAGATGAAGCAAATGGCGGATGCGCTGAGCAAGAACAAGCAAGCGCTGGAGGACGCCCTCAAAAATTCCCCAGGTCTGAACTGGGACGATATGGTCAGCAACATGCCCGGCAAAGGACAAGGCGATGGCCAGGGCAGCGGGCCGGATGGATCGAATGAAGGCCTCGGAAAAGGCGGAGTGTCGCGCGGCCCTGGCACTGGCCCGGTGGGGCTGAAGCAGGACCCCACCCAGATCGACTCCACCAAGCCGGAGCAACTCCAGTCACAGATCGACCTGGAACGCATGGCCCCCGGCGATCTGATCACCACGACGGACGGCAAGCACAAGACGGACCAGACCTACACCGGCCCCGGCAGCAGCGGCACTGCGGCGCAGCCGGGCGATGGCGGTGCGGCAGTCTGGCAGAATTCCCTGGTGCCGACCGAGCGGCAGACCCTTCAGCGCTACTTCAAACAACCCTGACTCCCCTTCCCCATGACCCCCATTTCGGATACCGAAGCCACCAGCGCAGCAGCGCAGATCCAGCAATTGCGCAAGACGCTACAGAGCGTGCTTTTTGGGCAGGAGACGCTGATCGATCTAACGCTCAATGGCCTACTGGCGGGCGGGCATTTGTTGTTGGAAGGACTGCCCGGCTTGGGTAAGACAGAGCTGGTCAAAGGCCTGTCCAAGGCCATCCAGCTCCAGTCCCGCCGCATTCAGTTCACCCCCGATCTTTTGCCGGGCGATATCACGGGCAATCCGATGCTGCAGGAGACGGAGAGTGGTCGCCGCTTCATCTTCCAGCAGGGGCCGATTTTTGGGAACATCGTGCTGGCCGATGAGATCAACCGCGCATCCCCCAAGACGCAGTCGGCACTGCTGGAGGCCATGCAAGAAAAGCGCGTCACCGTGATGGGGGAGACGCATCCGCTACCGCGTCCGTTCTTTGTATTGGCCACGCAAAACCCTATCGAACTGGAGGGCACCTATCCTCTGCCCGAGGCGCAGTTGGATCGCTTTCTCTTCAAGCTCGATGTCCATAGCAACGATGCTGCGACTCTGGAAAAAATTGTCCTGAACCGCGAGATCGGCGTTGAGCCCGAAGTCACCGCCGTGATTGATGCGGAGGGCCTGAACCAATTGCTGGACCTTGTGCGGCGCGTCTTCATGCCGCAACCGGTGGCAAACTTCATCGCGCGCTTGGTGCACGGCACCCAGCCGGGGCAGCCCTTCGCGGGCGGCGTGAAGTTTGGGGCCAGTCCGCGGGCGGCATTGGCGCTGGCGGCGGCTGCCAAGGCTCGCGCCTTGATGGAAGGCAGATTGCACGCGGCGTATGAGGACGTCCGCGCCATCGCTGGAGCGGTGCTGCGGCATCGCCTATTGCTGGACTATGGTGCGAAGTTGGAGGGCATCACGCCAGATGGCGTCGTGGCCCGACTCCTGGAAAACATCCCCGCCCAGGACAAGCCACTGCCCACCAGTCTTGCCGCCGCAAAAATCTAATCCGCACGTTCATGCGTTTGCTTTTTCTCGCTCTGCTACTTTGTTTTGCCACCGCCCAAGCGGGAGATCTTTCTCTGTCGGTGCCGGTCGTGCCGGATTCCGGTGTGACGATCCGCATCACCTCGTGGCTGCGGCAACGCCCCTCGGTGGGCTTCATGCCACTGCGCGTGACGATCCAAAACAGCATGTCTGGAGCGGGGACGTGGGAGCTTTCCCGTGATGACAAGCGAGGTGGGCGTAGCATCTACTTTTCCCAGCGCTTTGATGTCCCAGCCAAGAGCGAACGCAGCTTCGATGTGATGTTGCCGATTGGCGCAGGAGGAACTAGCACCTACTACGATCAGTTCCAAGTCGCAGGACCAGGAGTCGATACCCGAGTGAATCTGCCGATGGACACCTCCGGCGGGAGCATCAATGCCTTCTCCCGCTACTACGCTTTGTCAGAATCCCTGCACAAGACCTTATGGTCGGATTTTCAAGCCGTGTCTGGCTCCAGTCGGCCGATCATCGGCAGCGCGGTGGATCCTTCGACCGCACCTACCGATTGGCGTGGCTACACAGGTCTGACACAGTGGTGGATGACCCGCGATGAATGGCTGGCCATCACTGCTGCCAGCAAATCGGCACTGATGGATTGGGTCGCCCTGGGGGGCGAAGTCGTGGTGGCGTGTCCCGCCACCGATCAGGTCACCGTGGATGCGCTGCAGTTCCCTCCGGGCGTGAGCCGGATGCGGCGCCATGGCAGCGGGACCCTCATTGCCATCGAAATGAATGGAGCCCAAAAAACGCCATCCCTTGCCATCAAAGACCAAACATCACGAATCGTTGATCTGGGTGTGGAGTACGCCTGCTCCCACTTTCAGGTCGGCGAGTGGTCACAGCAGATCGTCGGCGCACTGAAGCTGCGGGGCTGGTTGATTTTCCTCTTCATCGTTCTCTTCGCGATCATCGTTGGCCCCGTGAATCTCTTTGTGCTGGCAAACAAGGGAAAGAGAGCTCGCCTCTTCTGGACAACACCGCTGATCTCACTGGTAGGCAGTCTGGTGCTGGCCTTGCTGATTCTCTTCCAGGACGGCACGGGCGGAACCGGGGTGCAACTGATCCACGTGGACCTATTGACTGCCGACAAGAAAATGGCCATCACGCAGGAGCAGACCAGCCGCACAGGATTGCTCCTGGGTTCTACCTTTGATATAGCAGAGCCAAACTGGATGCAGCCCATGGCAGGGAACGAACGAGACGGCAGCCCAGCGTATCGCTTTTCGCAGCCGCCTCGCGATACGAGCGATAACTGGCAATCAACGCCGGAGACCCGATCTGGAGATTGGTTTCGCAGCAGGGCGGTGCAGTCGCACATGCTCAAGGCGATTCGCAGTAGCCGCGCAGGCATTGAGCTGACGGCTGGAGCGACTCCCAGCGTCGTCTCAACGATTGATGCGGATCTCAAAATCCTCTTTGTCATTGATGACAACGGCACGGTGTGGACGACACGGGACCTCGCCACCGGGGAAAAGCGGGATTTAACCGTCAGTAGCAGAGTAGAATTGCAGACGTGGATGGACACCATTGAACGAGAGACCAACCCTGGCACACTGGTGGCCAACGGTTTAAAAAATCGGGCGGTCCAGAACGGCTGGGTCTATGCAGAAACAGCAGACGCCTCCGGTTTTGCCATCGAAACGCTGGACAGCATTGATTGGAAAGCCCGCCGCGCCTTCATCACCGGTCGCCACATCGCGCGGCAATAAGTTCACCCGTCACCTTCTTCCCGCCATGGTTACTGACGCCAGCATCGAATCCGCCGCAGCCGCCCCACCGCCTGTTCCCCAGGCCTTTGTCCAGGTGCGCAATCTCAGTCGGCGATTTCAAAATGTGCACGCCGTGAAGGGGGTGACGTTTGACATCTACCCCGGCCAAGTGGTGGGTTTCATCGGAGCCAACGGTGCTGGCAAGACCACGACTATGCGCATGATGGCATCGCTCGACTCTCCAGATGCGGGGCATGTAACGATTGCCGGTCATCGAGTCAGTCGCAGCCCCGCAGAGGTGCGCAAGTTGATTGGCTGGATGCCCGACTCCTATGGCACCTACCCGAACATGACGGTGCTGGACTACCTGGACTTTTTTGCCCGAGCCTATGGACTGAAGGGCAGCGCACGCAAGGCGCGGATCGCCGACGTGATGGACTTCGCAGACCTAACAGCGCTCGCGGATCGGCAGATGAGCAAGCTGAGCAAGGGCATGGGTCAGCGCCTGTGCTTTGGCCGGATGCTGCTGCCGGACCCGGAGTTTTTGATCATGGATGAGCCCGCTGCGGGTCTCGACCCCAAGGCACGGATTGAATTCAAAAATCTGGTCCGCATTCTGGCAGAACGGGGTAAGACGCTCTTCATCAGCAGCCACATCCTCAGCGAGTTGGGGGAGATGTGCGATACCCTGCTCTTTATTGATTCAGGAAAACTGGTCTATCACGGGGGTGCGGAAGATCTGCGACGTGGGGATGTGCAACAGCAGTCGTTGCTTGACGTGACCGTGCTAGGAGATCCCGCCGCCTTGATCAGTTGGGCGGAAATGCATCCCGGCTGGAAGGTCGTGGATCAACGGCGCAACGGTGCCCGATTGACGCTGGACGCCATGGACGACGTGACTGTGGCGGCGGGGCTGCGGCAGATGATCGCGGATGGGATCCAGGTGCTGGGCTTCCACCGGGTGGAACGCAAATTGGAGGACGCCTTTGTCGATATCCTCCGCAACCAATCTGCGGTGTCGGCTGAAGCATGACGACATCCCTCCAGCGCCACTCCCCACTTGCCGCAGTCGAGGATTTCCCTGACTGGATGAATCCATTGCTGGTGAAGGACCTGCGCCAGGGGCTGCGCTCTGGGGGATTCATTGGCATCTTCCTCTGGGTGCATGTGACCCTAGCATTGCTGGTCGGCATGCATGCGATGGCGATTGCGAATGGAGATGACTCACGGGAGATCTCGGCGTTTTTCTGGGCGGACATGGGCCTGATCTTTTGCGCACTCTGCCCCTTCCGCGAACTTTCTGGCCGCGCGATCGAAGCCCGCCAAAAGAGTTACCTGGATCTGGTGAGAGTCACGCCGCTGTCATCGGACGGTATCGCGTTTCAGCGCTGGAAGAGTGGAGCGCTACTGATGCTCGTCATTGCCATCTCCACCACGCCTTACGTGATCCTGCGATATTACGTGGGCAGCGAGTTGCTATCGGATTTGATGACGATTGGGGTGCTATTCGTTGATGGATTGGTTCTACTTTCGGTCACCATCCTCATGTCGGGAGTGGGCGTCGGAGGGAGGATCGTCCTCACACTTGGCCTGCTGATCTTTGGTCTGCCCATTTACGGTTCTATGAGCGCTCATGTCGCAAACGGCGGGTGGTTGAAGTTCGGTCACGTGCTCGCATGGCTCATGGTATCATCCATCGTTATGATGATCGCCCTAGCGCTTGCCAAGGATGTACTGCAAACCTCCCTACCGGATCGCACCTAATTTCACCTCATGTCTGCCGCCACCTCCGTTCCCAAGCCCCTGCACGATAGCTTTGCCGATTGGCTGAGCCCGATTCTGGTCAAAGAATTGCGACAAGGACTCCAGGCCTACGTTTTTGCCATGGTCTTCATCGGGATCCACACGACGATGATCCTGACTTTCGGTCTCCAGGCACTTGCTTCAGACCCGGATGGATTGGGCTTGCAGGAGACTGACTGGTTCTTCTGGGCCATCATCTGGGGGCCAGCGCTCATCATCATGCCGTTACGCGGCATGTCCGCCGTCACGGCGGAGCACAAGGCGCAGACACTCGAATTGATGCAGATGACACACATGAGCTCATTCCGCATCATCCTTGGGAAGTGGGTGGGCATCGTGGTGCAAACCCTACTTCTCCTGGTCTCCCTGCTGCCCTACGCGATCCTGCGCTACTTCTTCGGGGGCGTGAATTTGACCGAGGACCTGATGAGTATCGGCTTCATCCTGCTGGCTTCGCTGACGTTCACCGCGTGGACCATTGCCGCATCAACCCTCCCTGGCATTCTGCGCGCACTCGCCGCCATTGCCATCATCTGGTTCATGATCGGAGCCGCAGGCAGCCGGATTTTTGGCGGATCCCCCTCCCTATTCGGACTGAGGATCATGTCCTGGGCAGGGATTGGGGCGCTGCTCTTGGTCGCCTGTAGCTACATCCTTTTTTCCCTGGAACTCGCCGCCTCCCGGATCGCACCTGAGGCAGAAAATCATGCGCTACGGAAGCGCCTGATCGCCCTCGCAGTGCTGCTGGGGAGCCTGGCCGTAGTCGCATTCATCAGGTTCTATGGCTTGAGCGACAACATTGCATCTGCAGCGATGGCCCTCAGCGTGCCCATCGTGTTCTGGACGGTGATGGACGCCTTGACGGAGACGCCAAACGCCAATCCCCACACTTACAGCGCCATCGCCAATAAACCGTGGGTCCTGCGTCGGCTCGGCATGGCCCTCCATCCCGGCTGGCCCAGTGGGCTGCTGTTTTCCATGGTCGTTTGGTGTCTGTTCTTCCTTGGCCTGAGAGTTGCGAATGCTTCGCGTTCGATGGAATCGCAATGGGTGTGGGCCACTGCGGTGGCGGTCGGGGGCTGGATGCTGACACCGCTGCTGCCGCTGCTCTGGCTCAAAAACCTGAAGCAACGGCTCGTCGGCTTTTTGGGCATTCAACTCCTATGTTGGCTGGTTTACGTGATCTCACAGACCATCCTGAACCGAGATGGGATGGGTGGCAGGGAGATGTCTGCCGTCATTGGGGCGATCCCATCCTGTTCACTTTACTACCTGATGGACCATGGGATGACGCTGCATCTTGAAAAGGTACTCACGCCCATCGCCACGATCACGACCGGCGGAATCTTATTGGTCCTCATTCTTTACTCAATCCGCGAGTTTCGGCTGATGCTGCGGGTGGAAAGAGTCGCCAGAAAGGGCGACGGCATCTAGGCCGGATTCGGCCCCCAAACCGAACAGTTGGCCCATCTATTTCCTTGCATTCGGGCTCTTCACGCCCAGCATGGGACCCATCAACTTGTCATGAAGCCCTCTTTCCTGAAGAAAAACTGGTATTTTTTGGTTCCCGTCGTGCTCGTCGCCCTGCCGGTCCTGGTCATCGTTATGTACATGGGGATTTACGGTTACGGCTGGGAGGACGCTTACCAGAGCGCCCGGCATTTTGGTGATTCCAAGACCAATTATGCGATGAAATACAGCGACAGCGCGCTCTCCTCCATCGTGCCCGGAATGGAAGGCCGCGCCGTCTATGAACGCATCGGCAATCCCTTGGAAGGGCACATCGTCGGCGGCAAGCCTGGCACCCACTGGATCTACAGCACGCCAGCCCACGAACACAATTCCTACCATGAACGGGCAGTGATTTTTGACCTCAACGGCGCTGGCGGCGTGCCACGCGTGAAGCAGGTGGTCAAGCGCTTCCACGTCGCCAAATAAAGCACCCGCCCTCCCAATCACCAACCGTGATCACCCACCTTCGACATTTCGGGAAAATCTTGCGCCGGACCTTCCGGCCAGCGCTCCTCTTGACGGCCATGGGGTTAGCCGCCTGCACGGGCACAAGCGATGGCAAAAAGAAGGGGCCGCCAAAAAATCTGCCAGTGGTCTCGCTCCACGGGTCGCCTGCAACGCCACCGCACAGCATGTCCCATGGCGAGTATCCCTTTGATGCCAACGGGAACTACGTCTCAACCTGGGCGGCCGAGGGCGAGCGATCCGCTGGGCGCAGTTCCACCGCAGCGATGGATTACTCCACCTGGAAGTCCTCCCACGGCACGAGTTCGGGTTCTTCCTCCAGTCGGCGCTCCACCACGTCCTCGACGAAAAAGAAAGCTTCGTCCGCATCGAGATCCACCTCCCATACCGTCAAGAAAGGCGATACCTTGTCTGGGATCGCACGGCGCTACGGCACCACCGTCTCCAAAATCAAAGCTGCAAACGGCCTGAAGTCGGACATGATCCGCGACGGCAAAACACTGCGCATCCCACGCTGAGGAGCAATGCCTAGCCATGTGTCGAAACGCCTGAGCCCAGCCCTCCGCTGTGGTTTGATGGTCATCGCCATTTGGATGGGAGCAGCTGCGACAGCAGCCAAGGCCGGATCACTCAGTTTCTCAACCGTGGTCCTGGATGCTGGTCATGGCGGGGCGGACGGAGGCTCCGTCTGGAGCGGATTGATCGAAAAGAAGCTCTGTCTCGACGTGGCGCTGCGGGTGGAGCGAATCCTCAAAACCCGGGGCCTGCGTGTGGTGATGACACGCAGGACTGACTCCACCGTCGAGCTTGCCGACCGTGCCAAGATCGCCAATCGGTGGCGTAGTGCCGTTTTTGTCAGCATCCACTTCAATGCCAACCGGAACCGCGCCATCTCGGGGCTCGAGACTTTTTACCGCAGCAGTCGGGGCAAACTGCTTGCCAGCGCGGTGCAGAGGGCGATGGATAGAGACCTCACGGGGATCAATCGCGGTGTGACGAGGTCCGACTTCAAGGTCCTGCGGGAAACGCTCATGCCCGCCATCCTCGTCGAAGCAGGCTTCATCTCCAACCGCGCCGAGGCGGCGCGTTGCGGCAGCGCCACCCATCGGCAAAAAATCGCCCAGGCCATTGCGTCGGGAATTTTGGCCGCTCGAACCCACCCTTAAATGAAGAGAACCTGCGGATTCCCCTCGCACGTAATTGACTAACAGCGCTGCGTGCGCGAAAGACACCCATGCCGCCGGTTCAATCCAGTCCCGACGCCACCTCCACGGCTCGAAGCATCCCCCCAGACGCCCCCACCTTTCCTTTCGAATTGGTGCGGTCAGGATTGGAGGAGGTTGATCTTGCCATCCGCGCCCAAGCCCGGGCCTTTGACCCTGCCGTGGAAGGCTACGTCACCTACGTTTGCCAGGCCTCTGGGAAACGCATCCGCCCAGCGCTGGCGCTTCTCGCCGGCGGTGCCACAGGCGGCACCCATGAGGGCCATACTCGCCTCTCCGTCATTCTCGAAATGATCCACATCGCCTCCCTGGTACATGATGACATCATGGACGGGGCTGATGTCCGCCGCAGCATGCCGACCGCCTCTGCCAAGTGGGGCAGCTCCTTGGCCGTCCTGCTGGGCGATAGCCTCTTTGCTTACGCCCTGGAACAGGCCACGGAATTTGACGATATGGCCGTGTGCCGCATCATTTCACGGGCCTCCCGCGATGTTTGTTCTGGCGAGATCCTCCAGACCCAGCGCCGTTTTGATCTCAATCTTTCCGTCCCAGACTACCTGCGGATCATCGAAATGAAAACCGCCGCCCTCTTTGCCGCAGCGGCGGAGCTCGGCGCGCGGCTCAATGGGGCCGACGAGCGCACCCAGGCAGCGCTGCGCTCGTATGGACTGCGGCTCGGTACCGTTTACCAGATCTACGACGACTGCCTGGATCTGGTGGGTGACGAGACCACCGCAGGCAAGACCCTGCGCACCGATTTGATCAAAGGAAAGTTGACCCTGCCGGTGCTCTTCCTGCTCATGAACGCCACTGAGCCGCAGAAGACCAAGCTCAATCGCATGTTGCTGAAAGGAGAGCCTATGGACACATCCATCCTGGCCGGCATCGCCGATTACGAGGGCGCGGTGGAGCAAGCCATCCGTCAGGCCCAGTCCATGCTGCAAGGGGCGGTTGATGACCTGAAAATCCTGCCCCCTAGCCCCCATCGATCCGCGCTGGAGCAGATCACTTCATTCCTGCACCATCTGCTGGACAACTGCCGCGTGCCGGTCTGATCCCACCGCACCATGGCCCACCGCATCCTGGATATCCCGGCGGATGAGAGACCGCGCGAGCGGCTCCTGAGGCTGGGTCCCGCAGCGCTGTCGGATGCGGAGCTCATCGCCCTCTTCGTCAATACCGGGACCAAAGGAGAAAACGCCCTCCAGGTGGCCCAGCGCCTCATCCAGGAGCACCGATCCCTGCGCGCCCTTTCCCGCATCGATCCAGGACTCCTAGCCACGAGTCGCGCGCTCGGCCCCGCAAAGGCCGCCCTCATCGCCGCCGCTTTTGAGCTAGGCCGCCGCGCCGAAGCAGAGACCGTAAAGGATGAGCCGATGCAGAGCCCAGAGATGATCTACCGCTTCATCGGCCCGCAGATGCAACATCTGCCCCACGAGTCCTTTCGCATCCTGCTCCTCAACACCAAACTTTGCCTCCTGCGGCAGGAGGAGCTCTTTCGCGGCAGCGTCAACGAGACCGTCGCCCATCCCCGGGAGATCTTTGCCAAGGTCCTCACCCACTCCGCCTTTGCCTTCGCCGTCGCCCACAATCACCCCTCCGGAGATCCCTATCCCAGCGATGCCGATGTGCGATTGACCCGTCGCCTCAAGGAAGGCGCAGCCATCCTGCGGGTGGAGTTTTTTGACCACGTCATCGTCGGCCTGCCAAGCGCAGACCGCCCCCTGCCCTACTTCAGCTTTCGCGAAAGCGGCCTCATCTGACCTCCGATCATGATTCATCCCAGCGCCCTCATCGACCCCGCCGCCACCCTCGACCCCAGCGTCACCGTCGGCCCCTACGTCGTCATTGATGGACCCGCAAAAATTGCCGCAGGCTGCCGGTTGGAGGCGCACAGCCAGATCGTCGGGGATGTCACCATCGGGGAAGGAACGCTGATCGGACGCGCCGCTATCATCGGGGCAGAGCCCCAGGACCTCGGCTTCGATCCGACCCTGGAAAGCAGCGTCGTCTTGGGCAAAGACAACGTGATCCGGGAGCATGTCACCATTCACCGGGGCAGCAAACCCGGCAGCATCACCCAAATCGGCGATGGAAACTTCATCATGGTCGGTGCCCACCTCGCCCACGACGTCGTTTTGGGGAACAGCAACATCCTGGCGAACGCGGCCCTCCTAGCCGGGCACATCCACGTCGGGAATAACACCTTTATCGGTGGCGGTGCCGTTTTTCATCAATTCCTGCGCATCGGGGACTTCTGCGTGATCCAAGGGAACGGCAGTTTTTCAAAAGACATCCCCCACTACTGCGCCGCGCAGAGGGTGAATCGCATCACCGGGCTGAACGTCATCGGTCTCCGCCGCCAGGGCTTCAATGCGGAAGACAGGGCAGAGATCAAGGAGCTCTTTGCGCTGCTTTTCCGGGGGCCACTGAATCTTTCCCAAGCGGTTCAGGCTGCCCAGAGCCGCCATTGGACACCGAAAGCTGCCAAATTACTAGAATTTGTCGCAGCCCCCAGCCGCAAGGGCATCTGCCCGCTCCGTAGCAGTCCTGGGGACTCCATCGATTGACGCCGGACCCGTCTGAAAAAAGGTGCGGCTTTTCCTTGTCACCTCTTGCCGACTCGCCTATCAATTAGGCTGTCGAAACCATCCTTCTGGTTAGATAGCCCGTTCGCGGGCTCCACTCGCTTCTCTCTCCCCCATTTTACGAGCTATGACCCTATCCCGATCCTGCGTCGTCGCCCTGGCTGCCACTCTGCTCGGTGCCCCAATTCTGCGAGCCCAATCGCTATTGGAGAACCTCACCAGCAACATCAACATCGAAGGCATCGACCCTGGGTCCAACACCACCTTTGATCCCGTCACCGGCATCGCCTCTGCAAGTGGCGGCGTCCGCATCACCTACGGAGACACTGTCATCAATGCAGGTCGGGCGGAGTACAACTCCAACACGGGTGACGTCATCGCCCGGGAAAAAGTCACCGTCTGGAAGGCTGGCACCACTTACAAGAGCGAGAACCTCGTCTATAACATCAAGACGGGCGAATTGACAGGCAACGACATCCGCAGTTCCATCACCAAGGGAACCGGCACACTGCTTTACGCCACAGACGACTTCGAGACTGAAACCAAGTTCATTGAGCGCATCGACGGGAACTCGACCTACCTGACCACCCATGACGTCGTGAACCCAAACTTCCACGTCAGCGCCAAGAAGATCACGATCTACCCAGAAGACCGCGTCGTCATGAAGGGCATCACCGTTTACGCGGGCAAAACCCCCGTGTTCTGGCTGCCCTACGTCTCCCAGCCGCTGGACGATGAAGTCGGCTACACCTTCACCCCAGGTTACAGCAGCAACTGGGGCGCATTCCTCCTCAATCAGTACGGCGTGATCCATGGCGACCACACCTTGGCCAAGTACAAATTGGATCTCCGCAGCTCCCGAGGCTTTGCCGGTGGCGTGGACTTCATCTCCATGCGCCACCGCCAGAACCAGGAAAACTTTGGCACCCTGAAGCTCTACTACGCCAATGATTCTGACCCCACCCTCACCCGCACTGGCGGCACCCGTGATCCGGTGGATTCCGACCGCTACCGCGTCAACTTCCAGCACCGCATCTACCTCCCCGGCCCAGAGGCCAGCACTTGGTATTTGGACTTCGACATCAATAAGATGAGCGATATCCACTTCTACGAAGACTTCTTCTTCGAAGAGTTCCGCTCCAATCGCGAGCCTGACAACCAAATCTCCCTCATCCACGCGGATGACAAATACGTCGCCACCCTCCAGGGCAAATTCCAGATCAACGATTTCTACCGCACCACCACCCGTCTGCCAGAGCTTTCGGTCGATTTCACCCGTCAGCCGATCTTCAACAGCGGCGTCTTTTACCAAGGCAACACTTCCGCCGGTATCCTCCAGGAAAAGTTCAGCGTTCAGGAAAAAGAAGCCACCCGCGCCCTCATCGATAATGGCGAGGCCTTCCTGAAGGATAGCAGCATTGTTGACCCAGATACCGGTCTCGCCAGCACCTCCCCAATCGATCAAAAGGGCTTCAACCGCGTCCTCGGCGTCGATCCAGAAGCCATCGTCGGCACCGACGAAGTCACCCAGGCTCTGAGCATCCTCCGTGGCCAACTCCAAGAGCCAGGTTACACCCGTCTCCATAGCTACCACGAGTTCCTTTACCCCAAGAAGATCGGCGGCTGGCTGAATGTCGTGCCACGCGTCGGCGCAGGTCTGACCTACTACTCGGACATCGAAGGCAGCTCCAATCAGGACCTCAGCACTGAGACCAAGGCACTCTTCCACATCGGCTTGGATATGTCGTTCAAGCTCACCAAGACCTGGGAAGATGTTCATAGCGAGCGCTTCGGCCTCGATGGTCTCCGTCACGTCGTTCAGCCTTACATCAACTACTCCTACCTCAGTGCTGACGAGCCCGATGGGTTCCGTGCCATTGATCGTCTCGCCCCGACCACCCGCCCTCGCTCCATTGATGTGCCTCTTTTCAGCGCTGTGGATGACCTCCGCACCTGGAATGTCGCCCGAGTCGGTGTTCGCAACGTTTTGCAGACCCGCCGCGATTATCAAACGCTGGACGAAGGCCGCTTCCGTGATGCAACGACGGACAACTCCACCCAGACCTACACTTGGGCAGGCCTGAACACCTTTGTGGATGTCTTCCTGGATGATCCAGAGTTTGATCGTGACGTCTCCAACCTCTACAACGAGCTTTTCTGGCGCCCAGTGCCATGGTTCAGCGTCTGGGCAGACACCCAGCTCCCCATCGGGAACTCGGCGGCCAACTTCACGGAAGTGAACCACGGCTTCACCTTCCTGCCGACCCGCAACCTCTCCTTCACCATCGGTCATCAATACATGTCCGATCACCCACTCTTCCAGAACAGCAGCCTCTACTTCACCCGCATCTATGCGCGTCTGAATGAAAACTGGGGTGTCTCCATGAACCACGTTTATGAAGCAGACGATAGCACCCTGGAATACCAGAGCTACAGCGTCCATCGCGATCTCAGCAGTTGGACAGCATCCCTCGGTGCCCTTGTCCGCGATAGCCGCAATGGCGTCAGCGATTACGGCATGGTCTTCTCCCTGACTCTGAAAGAATTCCCGCAGGTCAGTATCCCGCTGGACACCGACCCCAATCCAACCGGTCGCGGCGGCAAGTTCTAGTCTGACAGACCTCCCCCTTCCCATCCAAAGCAGGCCGTGTTCGCAACCCGAACACGGCCTTTTTTGTGAGGACGGAGCACCAGCCAGCCCCTTGACTTTGGCACCAAATACTGTTCACTGGAACAGTGTCAGAAAGCGCCCTTCCAACCAAAATCACCGAACTGCGCGCCCTACTCAAGGCGCAGTTTCCAGAGGCACATGCCTCAGGTCCGGTGCGCTCCGATGCAGCCGCCCAGCAAATGGGAACTGCGCGATTTGGGATTCCGGCCCTGGATACCCAGGGGCTGCCGACCAATGGTGGCGTGGTGGAAGTCATCAGCCCGAGCCTATCGCGGGGCGGCGGACTGCTGCTCAGCGGATTGTTAGAGAGCGTGCTGGGCCGCGGGGGTTATGTGGCATTGATTGATGGGCAAGACAGTTTTGACCCCGCCTCCCTGCCGGAACCCCTGTTAAAACGGATGCTTTGGGTACGCTGCAAACGCACCGATCAGGTCCCCCGCTGTGCGGATCTTCTCCTGCGGGATGGGAATCTCCCCATCGTCATCGCAGACCTCCAATTCAACGCCGTGAAGGAATTGCAGCGCATCCCAGACAGCACTTGGTTCCGCCTGCGAGCACAGGCAGAGTCTTCCGGCGTGTTGTTTTTTGCCTTCACCCCCTGCAAAACCATTGCTGGCGCAAGACTGCGGCTCCAGGTGAACCAGTCCTACACTCTCGACGCGCTGGACACTCCACGCGCCGAGTTGCTGGCCGGGCTATCCATCACCACCCTACTGCAGCGCCACCACAGCCCCGGCATCGAAATCCCTGCCTTGGCCCGCGCTGGCTAAATCCGATACACCCCACTCACTCCACCTGCCGGGGAGACATCAGATACGCCAACAAATCGCGCACCTGATCCGGTTGAAACGCCAGGAGCAACCCCTCCGGCATCATCGAAAGAGGCGGGCTCTCCTGTTTCACGATGTCCGCCTTTTCCAGCACCGTCTCCTCCGTCAGCATCCGCAGGGTCAGTGTCTTATCCGTCTGTGCAGCCGCCACACCGCTCAAGATCCGCCCATCCTTCAGCGTCACCACCACCATGCGGTAGTCCGCGCCGATGACCGCGCTCGGGTCGGCGATGTTCTCCAGCAAATAATCCAAATTGGCACGCCCTGATCCCGTCAGATCAGGCCCCACTTTCCCACCAGCACCATAGAGCATGTGGCAGGCAGAACATACCGCCTGGAAGAGCACACGCCCCGTTTTCAAATCCGCCTTGGCCAGCACCGCAGGCGTCAGCTCCTTCTTCAACCGAGCAATCAGGGCCTGTTTGTCCGCCGCAGACTCGCGCACCTCCCCCCAGACCTCCACCAGACGCTTGGCAACCGCTGCGTCCCCCAGAGCATTGATCTGCCGGGCGTGGAAGGCCGTCAGGTCCGATTTCGGGATCTTGCCCTCCCCGATTTCGCTCAAAAGCGACACCACAAATTGAGGTCGCGAACAGAGAACATCCATCGCGGCCGCGCGCTCGTTCGGGCCAAATTTCTTGTACGCCTTCGCAATCTTGATCCCAATCGCAGCATCATCAAAAAGGCCCAGCCCCCTGACCGCTACCCCATTGAGCTGCCTCACCTCCAGCAGCGATTCACAAACCTCACGCAGATAAGGCGGGCGATTGTCGATCAGGGTCTTCAGCGCAGCCTCGCGCATCGGCAGGGCCGCCTTCGCATCCAGTGCCACCTTCTTTACGGCATCCAAGGCGCGCCCATCCCCGAACAGGGCGCTCAGGTCCCGCAGTTGGGCATTCCCCTGTGCAGATTCCTTTGAAAATGAAGCCACAAAGGCATCCCAGCCCTCCGGTTTGGGTGCACGACGCCAGCCCTGAAAGGCGTCTGTCATCCCCAAGATCACCCAGTCCCGACCCATCGCATCCCGCGCGGCGGTCTGTGCCAAGAGCGCGTTCAGCGGCCCTGGATTTTTTTCGATGCGACTCGCCAGCATCCTTGCGGTCCACTTCAAGAGGCTCGGCCACTCCGTCGCGGCCGCCACATCCACCAGCCCCATCGGATCATGATCCCCCAGCGCCCCTAGTCCATACCAAACCATCGAAGGTTGATCCCGGTCATCCCCATCCTCCTTACGCCCGGCCAGCGCGCCACCCAGCATCGCACGCTTTGCCAGCGGCAGCCGTTGCAGCGTCGAGGCCAGCGTCCGGCGCACCAAGCCGGAGGCATCCCCCCGCGCCATCTCAACCAATCGGTCCAGCAAGACCCCATCCACCTCCTTGACTGGATGGATAGGCCCCAGAGGCCCATCAATCGGCCAGGCATCTGCAAGCAGTCGGACGCCCCAAACACGCAGATGCTCATCCTCCGCAGCCAACAGACCCATCAGGGTCGCCTCATCCGCAGCGCCCAATTGATTCAGCGCCCAGAGCGCGCGCAACCGCACTGGCACGCTCTTTTTTGCATCGGCCAAAAGCCCACGCAGCATCGCAATGACGGGTGCCTTTTCAGCCAGCCCCGCCAGCCGCAATTGGCACTGGCGGGCATACCACACGTTTGGGGACTGGAGCAACCGCCCCACGGCTGCCGGGTCCATCCGATCCAGATCCGCCAGCGATACCGGCCCCGGCTTGCCGAATGCGATTCGGTAGATCCGTCCGCTCTCGCGATGCACGCCGGTGCTCTCGTGGCATTCGCCCGTATCGCTCCAATCGAGGATGTAGCCCGCCCCATCTGGCCCAGTGCTGATCTCAATGCCCCGGAACCAAGGATCATCCGTCAAAAAAACATCCGGCCTGTGGCGTCCCACATAGCCACAGCCCTCGCGCTCTAGCTTCTCCACATTCGCGCGGCGACCGTGCATGTTCAGCGTGAAGAGCCTGCCCCGATACTCCTCCGGCCATTGATCGGCCTGGTAGATCATCATCCCGATGTGGGCATGCCCGCCGCCCAGAGAGTCCGCCTTTCCATCGCGCGAAGACTGCCAGCCACCATCGCGATCAAAGTGCCAATGATCCGCGATCATGTCTAGGCGCTCATACACCGCCGGGTTTGGGTCCTCGCCAAACGACTCGCGAAAGTGAGCCCCAGGCATCGCGTGCCACAGGTGGCCATTCACCGTGTTGATGAAAAAGCATTCCCCATTTTCATCCCAATCATGCCCCCAGGGATTCGTCGTCCCGTGACAAAGCACCTCCACCGTCTTCCGATCTGGATGGTAGCGCCATATCCCACCCTCCAGCGGTTGGCGATCTGCGTCCGCCGTCCCCGGCACCCCGATCCGCCCTGGACACGAGTGGCCACAGCGACCGTAGAGCCAGCCGTCCGGCCCCCAGCGCAGGCCATTGGCAAAGTTGTGATAGTTGCTATCCGCCACCGTAAAACCATCCAGCACCACCACGGGCGGACCGTCCGGCACATCATCCTCATCCGCATCCGGCACAAAGAGCACCTGCGGCGGGCACATCAGCCAAACGCCACCGTGCCCCACCTCCACACTCGTCAGCACTTGGACGTTATCGACAAAGACCTTGCGACTCTCCGCCACGCCATCCCCATCCTTATCATGCAGGATGATGACACGGTCCCGCAGCGATAGATCAAACCGCTTCGCCCTTTCTGCATAGGTATAATTTTCCGCCACCCACATCCGCCCCTGGCGATCCCAAGTCATCGCCACCGGATTCATGACATCAGGCTCCGCCGCAAAGACCTGCGCAGTAAAGCCCTTGGGCAGATGCATCATCCGCACAGCCTCCGCCGATGTCGGTGGGGAAACCCCATCCGGCTCCGAGTTATAGATCTTCGGGAACTCCGCCCGCGCCTGGCAAACCCAGACAGCGGTCAGAGCGATCAAGAAATGGGAGCGATCAAACATCATCGCAGCAATGAACAGAGATCCCACCGCTGCTCAACGCCAGATTCACCCGAATCGCCCCGCTGCTAGGCAGACGGTGACCCGTGACTACTTCTTCCCCTTCGTCACGGCCGAGGAAAACCAATCGCCACCACCTCCGCCACCAAAGGGATTCCCCATGCCGCCGCCAGTGTTGCGGTTTCGATCTCCGCCAAAGTTCCGGTTCCCGCCACCACCAGCACCAGGACCACCCGCAGGCCGGCCCCCACCGCCTGCATTGCCGCCACCCTGCTTCTTCTCAAAATCAGGCTTCGACTTCATGCTAAGCGCGATGCGTTTGCGGGGTATATCGACCTCTGTCACCGTCACCATCACGCGCTGCTGCACCTTCACCACCTCGTTGGCGTCACGGATGAAATGATCCGCCAGTTGGCTCACATGCACCAGACCATCTTGATGCACGCCGATGTCCACAAAGGCCCCGAACGCAGTCACATTGGTCACGATGCCTGGGAGCTTCATTCCCACCGTCAGGTCCTTCATGTCGTTCACGCCTTCCGCGAACTGGAAGACCTCAAACTGCTTGCGCGGATCCCGGCCCGGCTTCGCCAGCTCGTTCATGATGTCCTGCAAGGTCGGCAGACCCACCTCATCGCTGACATACTTTTTCAGATCGATCTTCTTCCGCGCGTCTTCCCGCTGAAGCAGATCTGGGACGGTACAGCCCACATCCCGCGCCATCTTTTCCACCAGCGCATAACGCTCCGGGTGCACTCCGCTCGAGTCCAAAGGATGCGCCGCCCCCTGGATGCGCAGGAATCCCGCCGCCTGTTCAAAGGCCTTGTCACCCAGGCGCGGCACCTTCAGCAGATCCCGACGTGTGGCAAAGGCCCCATTCGCTTCACGATGCGCCACGATGTTCGCCGCGATGCTTTGATTCAAACCAGACACATAACTCAGCAACTGCTTCGATGCCGTGTTCAGTTCCACCCCCACTCCGTTCACCGCACTGATCACCACGTCATCTAGGCTGCCCTTCAATTGATTCTGATCCACATCATGCTGATACTGCCCCACCCCGATGGCCTTGGGATCCAGTTTCACCAACTCAGCCAGCGGATCCATCAGACGCCGGGCGATCGATACGGCACCGCGCACGGTGACGTCGTGGTTCGGGAACTCTTCGCGTGCCACCTCGCTGGCGGAATAAATCGACGCGCCACTCTCATTGACCATCAGCACCGGGATGTGCTTTGGCAGGCCAATCTTGTTGATAAACATCTCCGTCTCACGGCTCGCCGTGCCATTGCCGATGGCGACCGCTTCGATCTTATAATTCATCGCCAGTCCGAGGATCAAATTCTTCGCGTGGACGAGACTATTGCCATCGCCCAAAAGATAGATCACATCGTTGTGCAGCAGCTTACCCTGCGCATCCAGCACCACCACCTTGCATCCCGTGCGGAAGCCTGGGTCAACGCCCAAAACGCGCTTCTGCCCCAGCGGTGCCGCCAATAGCAGCTCGCGTAGATTGTCTGCAAAGACCTTCACCGCATCCGTGTCCGCTTTCTTCTTCGACTCCATCCGGGCCTCCGTCTCCATGCTGGAACTCAGCAAGCGCTTAAAGCTGTCTGCGGCAGCGAGTCGCATCTGCTGGGACGCGGCGGTATTACCCACCACCGTCAGGCTTTCGATCAGGCGGATTGCATCTGCCTCTGGCGGCTGGATGCGGAGAATGAGATGCCCCTCCTTCTCGCCACGGCGGATCGCCAACATGCGGTGGGAAGGGATGCTCTTCATCGGCTCCGTCCAGTCAAAGTAGTCCCGGAATTTCTGTGCTTCCGCGTCCTGTTCTTTGCCAAACATCACCTTCGACGTCACCGTCCCCTGCTCAGAGAACAGCTTGCGCAAGGCCGCACGAACGTCAGCCGCATCGCTGATCCGCTCCGCAATGATGTCACGAGCCCCAGCCAGAGCTGCCTCCACATCCGGCACCTCTTTCGCCTCGTCCACAAACTTCGCGGCCTCGCCATCCACATCCACGCCATGGGTTTGGACATTCGCCTCGATAAAGTCTGCCAGCGGCTCCAAGCCCTTCTCCTTGGCAATCGTGGCACGGGTCCGGCGCTTGGGCCGGAAGGGCGCAAAAAGGTCCTCCAGCACCGTCATGCTATCGGCCTTGGCGATCTTCGCCCGCAGCACATCCGTCATCAGGTTGCGCTCCTCCAGGGACTTCACGATGGAGCTCCGGCGATCATCCAGCGCCTGGAGTTGCTCCAGCCGATCCCGCACCGTCTGGATCTGCACCTCATCCATCTCCCCCGTGGCCTCTTTCCGGTACCGGGCAATGAAAGGCACGGTCGCACCATCGGCAAAGAGCTTGGCAGTGGCACCCACCTGGATGGGGCGCAGTTTCAGTTCACCGGCAATGCGTTCGACGTGGGCAATGTTAATATTGAGGTCCATGGAAAATGAGCGGGTTGGAAAATGAGTCAGGTCTGGGTAGCGAGACACCACCCCACAGCAACCCTTAAGCGCACCAAGAGCGAAACTTTTTCCCGAGGTTGTGTCTTGACAGGGGCGGTCCTACTCGCCAAGGCCGAGCGACTCGGTGCCAGCCAGGAGAGGGCACCTGGATGCGCCAAGTGCATTTGCGACTTGAAACCACCCCCGCCACCTCGTTAACTCTCGCATCATGATCACCCACGTTCATCGTCCGCTTCGCGTCATCCTCTATGAGGGCACTGGCTCTTTGCCATTGCCTGCTGAATCTCGCGCCAAGGTCATGGCGGCGCTTTTGGATAAAGGCTATGCGGTGACGCGTGCGGCGCAAGACCGGACGGGTATGCCGCAGGATGATCGCAGCCTGCTGGTGCTGGGCGTCTTTCCGGAACGTCAGGCACCCGTGCTGGAGGATGCCACCGGGCTGGTAGATATCGCGGTACGTGACATTACCGATCTGGATGCGGATGGCGTCATCTCGATTGTGGAGCGTGCCCGTGGGGACAAGCCCATGAATGAACCCGGCAAGTGGAAGCCCTGGTTCCCAGTGATCGATTATTCCCGCTGCACGAATTGCATGCAGTGCCTGAGTTTTTGCCTCTTTGACGTCTATGGCGTCAGCTCGGACAACAAAATCCAGGTGCAAAACAACGACAACTGCAAGACCAACTGCCCGGCTTGCTCACGCGTCTGCCCCGAGGTGGCGATCATGTTTCCAAAGTACCAGGGCGGGCCCATTAATGGCGACGAAGTGAGCGACCAGGAGGCAAATCGGGAAAAGATCAAGGTGGACATCTCCTCCCTACTGGGCGGCGATATCTACGCCTCCCTGCGCACCCGCAGCGAGATCGCCCGCAGCCGCTTCTCCAAAGAACGCAGCCCCGACAAGGCGCTGGACGAGCGCAAAAAATGCCTCACCAAACTCGTCGGCGATGGCTTCATCCCGGCGGATGTTTTGGCCTCTCTGCCAAGCACTGACGAGATCCTACGCAAGGCTGAAGAGGCCAAGGCGCGGGCTCAAGCAGCCTTGAATGCTGCCAACGCCTGATCCCGCCCCTGTTACCGCAGAGCCGCCTGGGGCGTTGATGAGGTCATGTCCCCTTCCCTTGCTGGCACGCTCATTGGGTTTGCCGTTCTCTCCGTGCTCTTCTTGGTGATCGAGCGCCTACTCGGCAATGCAGCCGGCAAACGCTGGTTCCGCAGCCAATGGCTCCTCGATGCCAGTTACTGGGTTTTTACGCCCTTTGTCACCAAGCTGCTGACGCGGTTGGCGCTGCTGCTGCCACTGGGGTTGATCGTTGTTTTGGGTCTGGCGACCAAGGAAAGCCTGACGGAAAGGACCTTCAACGGTTTTGGGCCACTCGCGCTCCAGCCCCTGTGGCTCCAGGCCATCGAAATCCTGATCCTGGGGGATCTCGTGGGCTACTGGACTCATCGGCTCTTTCACGGCAGACGGTGGTGGCCCTTCCATGCGGTGCATCACAGTTCTGAGCATCTGGATTGGCTCAGCAGCGTGCGGGTGCATCCGGTCAATGATCTGGTGAACAAGTTCGCGCAGGTCACACCCTTGCTGCTTCTGGGCTTCAACCCCTTTGCCACACTTGCCTCCGCGCCATTCTTCACGCTGTATGCCATCTTCATTCATGCGGATGTGGACTGGGACTTTGGCCCGCTGCGCAAGGTCATCGCCACACCGGCCTTTCACCGCTGGCATCACTCCAAGGATGCAGAGGCGATGGACAAGAACTTTGCCGGTCTCTTTCCCTTCTGGGACATTCTCTTTGGCACCCTTTACCTGCCCAAGGACATCGCGCCTAGAAACTTCGGGATTCACGAGCCGATGCCCCGCACGCTCATTGGGCAACTGGTCCACCCGTTCCGGCGTGCACCGACCTTGCCTGAGCAAAATCTTGCGAACGATCCAGGGCCCGCTGCACGTACTTCTTCGCATGAATCCCCTGTTTGAGCACCGCCTGATCCAGACCCGCCGCCAGTTTTTTGGTGATGTGGGCGTGCGCGCTGGCAGCATCGCGCTGGCAGGCATGATGCAGGCAGAAGGCTCATCCCACGCAGCCGCCGTTCACACGGCGTTGCCGGGGCTACCCCACTTTGCCCCCAAGGCAAAGCGGCTCATTTACCTGCACATGAACGGTGGCCCCTCGCAGATCGATCTTTGGGATTACAAACCAGGGCTGCGCAAGTTTTTCGACAAGGAACTTCCAGAAAGCGTCCGCAATGGCCAGCGCATCACGACGATGACGTCTGGGCAGGCGCGCCTGCCGGTGGCACCCTCAATGTTCAACTTCCAGCAGTATGGAAGGTCCGGCATGTGGTGCTCCGAGCTACAGCCGCACGTCGGACGCATCGTCGATGAAATCGCCTTGGTAAAAACCGTCAACACCACCGCGATCAATCACGATCCCGCCTGCACCTTTGTGATGACGGGTAGCGAAGTTCCAGGTAAGGCCAGTCTCGGCTCCTGGCTGTCCTACGGGCTGGGCAGCCTCAGCAATGACCTCCCCTCCTTCGTGGTCTTTACCCCTAATTTCCCTGCGGCCAGCCAGGCACAGGCGCTCTTTACACGCATGTGGAGCAGCGGCTATTTGCCCACCAAACACACCGGAGTCGCGCTGCGCTCCATCGGGGATCCCGTGCTCTATGTGCAAAATCCCCCTGGCGTGCAGTCGGGAGATCGCCGCACCATGCTGGACGCGCTGGGTCGGCTGAACCAGATTAATCATAGTCGCGTCGGGGATCCCGAGATCCAGACCCGCATCGCCCAATACGAGATGGCCTTTCGCATGCAAACCAGCGTGCCAGAACTGACAGACCTCTCCAAAGAGAGCAAAGCAACGCTGGACATGTATGGTGCCGATGTCACGAAGCCAGGTAGCTTTGCGCAGAGCGCGATTTTGGCCCGACGCCTTGTGGAACGCGGCACGCGGGTCGTGCAGATCTTGCATCGAGGTTGGGATCAGCACAACAATCTGCCAAAGCTCATCCGTGGCCAATGCGACGATAGCCAGCAAGCAGTCGCAGCCTTGGTCATGGACCTCAAACAGCGCGGCTTGCTGCAAGACACACTGGTGGTCTGGGGCGGCGAGTTTGGCCGCACCGTCTATTCTCAAGGCACCTTAACGGCTGAAAATTACGGTCGCGATCACCATCCACGGAACTTCTGCATGTGGATGGCGGGAGCCGGAGTCAAAGGCGGCACCGTGCATGGGGAGACGGACGACTTCAGTTACAACATCGTGAAAGACCCCGTTCACATCAATGATCTGAACGCCACGATCCTGCATCTCATGGGCATCGATCACACCCGATTCTCCTTCAAATACCAAGGGCTGGATCAGCGCCTCACGGGCGTTGAAGAGCACCATCCAGTGAAGGCCATCCTGGCCTAAGCACCTTGCATGGCAATCAGCACGATCTTCTTTGACGCCGCCGGCACCTTGATTGAATTGGCCGAACCCGTCGGCGTCAGCTACGCAAGCATTGCGCAGCAGCACGGCATCATTTGTGATCCTGCTGCGATGGATCAAGCATTTCGCACTGCCTGGAAGACCACGCCTCCCCTGCCGCCAACCCCGGGCACTCCAGTCATCGATGACGAACGAGGCTGGTGGCATACACTGGTGCACAAAGCTTTCTCGATTGCCCCCACGCCACCGATCGAGCCAGAACGCTTCGAAGAGCTATTTGAGGCGCTTTACCGACACTTCGCAAAACCCGAGGCCTGGGTTCTCCCAGCAGATGTGCGCCCCGCACTGCGGTCGCTGCACGGTCGCTATCGCATGGCGGTTCTATCAAACTTTGATCATCGACTGCATGGGATCCTGGCGGGGCATGGGCTGGACGGATTTTTTGAGCATATCATTTTGTCTAGCCAATGCGGTGCAGCAAAACCCCATCCCTATATTTTTGAGCATGGCCTCAGAGTCATGGGTGCCAGCGCGGCGGAGAGTCTGCATGTTGGAGATGATCCGCGACTCGACATCGCACCAGCTCAAACGATGGGGCTGCAGACCTATTTTGTGAGCCGTCCAGAGCGAAATCTAAGCGTTCTAGCCGAAAAAGTCCTTCCAGAGGCACATTCGAGCTTGCACCCGGGTTCAATCTGATTACATAGACGGCCCTTCAAACGGAATCTGCGCGGGTAGCTCAGTGGTAGAGCAGTTGGCTTTTAACCAATTGGTCGAGGGTTCGACCCCCTCCCCGCGTACGTTTGATGCCCTGCGGCTCAGAGCTTTAGCTCGCCCGGTATGAATGTCCTCACAGTGTATGGACCTTCTCTTTCTGTCGGAGATGCCGAATGGATACCATGACGCATGCTCCGCGTAGCACGGCTTGAGCGGCTAAAGGCTTCCGCCCGTCCTCCGACTGCGAAGTTGCGAGCTACTTCTTGCATCCGCCAGCATCTTCCGCCAATCTTCAGGACGCATGTCCTGCCGATTCACTTACACCGACCGTGTTCAGTTTTCAGATACTGACATGGCGGGCATTGTGCACTTTTCAAATTTCTACCGCTACATGGAGCGGGCAGAGCACGCCTTCTTTCGCAGTCTGGGCCTCTCAATTTGGGAAGATCCGGCATTGATTCCGGACGGCGAGAGGGTTGGTTGGCCACGGGTCAATGCCACCTGCGACTTCCGTGCGCCACTGCATTTCCAGGATGAGTTTGAGGTCGAATTGCTGGTCGAAGAAGTGCGCACCAAGACGATTCGCTGGCTAATCCGCGTCTGGCGGGCAGATGGCGAACTTTCCGCAGAAGGCCACATGATCATCGCCTGCGTGCAGCGAGATCCCGAAACGGGAAAGATGCGCGCAGTGCATATCCCAGAGCGCATCCACTCAAAAATCACCACAGCGCCGCCAGAGCTCCTGCGTAAGCCTGTGAAGAATTAGCAGAACAACGGACCCGCAGACTGCGTTCTCCCCCAATCTCAATGAACTCCAACCCCACCCAACCTAAAGCGACAATGACCTGGCTGATCTTTGCATTGATGACCGTCCTCTTCTGGGGCGTCTATGGCGTAATCCTTCACATGGGCCGCGGTGCGATGCCCGGCGTGAATCCTCCCGGCCCCGAAATGCAGCACGCGGGGCTCAAGGCCTTCCTGCTCGTCTGTGTCGCCTACGCGGTGATCGGCGGCATCGCGGCGTGGGTACTCAAGGCACGCGGCTCTGACTGGAGCTTCTCCACTGGCGGCATCACCATCAGTTTCATCGCCGGATTCGCCGGTGCCGCTGGCGCTCTGACCTTGGTGCTGGCTCTCGGGGCCGCAGCCCTGCCTGCCATCAAAGGCGGCGGCGGTTATGGTGCCGCAGCGGCCGCAGCCGTGATGCCCATCGTCTTCGGCGGTGCACCGATCGTGAACTCCATCGTGGCGATGCTCGTCCACAAACCCGACGGTGGGCTCAAGTCCATCCCACTGCCCTTTTTCATTGGCATTATCCTGGCTGCGAGCGGCGCGGTGATGGTAGCCAAATTTGCCCCGAGCAACGCTGGCGGCGGCACCAAGCATGCGCCAGCACCCGCAGCACCCGCAGCAACCGCCGCGCCCAAGGGCGAGCCGCCAGCGGCGCACTGATCAATCTGCCAGATCTTCCCACCAATGCGCCGGGGTGCCTGCACTCCGGCGCTTTTTTGTGCCCTCTGCGCTACGCGGCGACGACCATGCGGAACTCCAGCTTTTTCACCAACCCGCCCGCCTCCTGGCGGACGCGTCTTTGTAACGACTTCATGCCGGGTTTGGAAAACGTCACCAACTGCATCCCGCCCATCAGGATGATCTCAAAGGCAGCCGTCAGCATCCAGTCCACATCGGTGCGGTAACCACAGATGGCCAGTGCCTTGGTTTTTTTGAGAAAGCGGGCGAGACGTGTGCCATGCGTCGCCATCGTGCCACAGGCACCAAAGTGGATGACGCGCCCTTTGCACTTACCGGCTAGGCGCTCCTCCAGCCAGTCCAGATCGATGTAGTTGTTGCGATCCCCCAGGTAAAGCACGCCGGGATCTCCATGAAAACCCAGGTACAAAATCGGGTAGTCCCGATAGCGCTGCTGCGTCCATTTATTCAGGTAGTACTCAAACTCCGTCGCGGTCCCAATATCCCGACGGATGTAGCGCACTGGCGCATGGGTGGCACAGCCCAACAAATCAAAGACGGGACGCATCGTCGCGCCATGCCGGAGGTCTTTCTCCCAATCTCCTTCGAGACAAAAAATGCCGCTGGTGCTGTATTTGGCCATGAGGTCCCACCGTCTGGCGGGGAGTCGCTGAGTGTCATAGGGCAAACGCGCTCCGCAAGATTTTTCTCTCGAAATGCGGCCTCAGCCAGACTTCGCCTGACGCCCATCTTTTGCAGTCTCTTTCAAACTTTTGTTTCCTGATGTTGTGCTTGGCGGCCAGATGCGCTTAAATGGCCTCCCCCTCGCCTTATAATTCCCGTAAAGCCCCGATTTCCCAACCATGATTGATGTCCAAGATCTCACCAAACAGTACGCAGGACGCGTTGCGGTGGATCACATCTCCTTCCGGGTAGAGCCCGGCGAGATCGTCGGCTTTCTAGGTCCCAATGGGGCGGGGAAATCCACCACGATGCGTATCCTGAGCGGCTTCATGCCGCCAACCTCTGGGCGCGCCACCGTGGCTGGGCACGATGTCTTTCGTGACTCCCTAAACGTCCGCCGCAAGGTCGGTTACATGCCGGAAAATGCGCCGCTGTACACCGACATGAAGGTGAAGGAGTATCTGCACTTCCGGGGCGAGTTAAAGGGCTTGCGTGGGAAAGATCTGCGGGTGCGCACGGGCGAGGTAATGGATCTCTGCGCCGTCACCGATGTTCGCCGGCGGTTGATTGGGAATCTTTCCAAAGGCTACAAGCAGCGCGTGGCCCTGGCCGATGCCCTGATCCACAGGCCGCCCCTTTTGATTTTGGACGAGCCCACCAACGGTCTGGATCCCACTCAAATCCGTCACGTGCGAGAACTCCTCCGCAGCCTGCGCCCAGCGCATACGATCCTGCTTTCCACCCACATTTTGAGCGAGGTCGAGTTGACTTGTGACCGAGTGATCATGCTGCACCATGGCCGCATCCGGGCATCGGACACGCCGCGCAATCTGGCCCGTCAATTGCGGGCGACCTCATTGGTGCGGATCGAAATGCAGGGTGAAGGCCGCATTTCGGAGAAATTGGAGGCCCTGCCCGGCGTCCGCAAAGTCATCGTCGAAAAACCCGACGGTCCCTGGCAATGCTACTCTCTGCGGGTCGAATCACAGAACGACATCCGCGAGGCGATCCTCGATATCGCGACGGCCAGCCGATGGAAGATCCGCGAGTTGCACCGGCAACTGCCGACCCTGGAGGATGTCTTCGTCGAATTGGCTGCGTCCGAGGAGGGCAAAAAGCGCTAATCCCCATCATGCGAACTTTCTGGGTACTTTTGAAAAAAGAGGTCAAGGCGTTCTTCGTTTCGCCCGTCGCCTTCATCGTGCTGGCGCTGCTGATGGTGCTGAACGGATTCTCCTTCCGCGCCGCACTGACCGTGCTGGAGACTGCACCGAGCGAGGGCTCCATCGTCACATGGACCTTCCAGCCACTGTGGTTTTGGCTGTCTTACTTCTTCATCTTCCCGCTGCTAACGATGCGGCTTTTTGCGGAAGAGAAGAAGCTGGGAACCTTAGAGACCCTGTTCACCGCACCAGTCAGCACCTGGCAGGTCGTCGGGGCCAAGTTCCTGGCCGCGCTGATCATCTACTGCATCCTCTGGCTACCAGGCATGGGCAACTTTGCCCTCCTCAAATGGATCAGCGGTGGCGTCGTGGAGGTCCCCGGCGGCGCGCTGAAGGGCAGTGCGGTCATCCTCTTTGTGATGGGACTTTTTAATCTTGCCGTCGGCTGCTTTGCCTCGTCCCTGACTTCAAACCAGATCGTCGCCGCGATCATCTCCTTCACCACCAGCCTGTTGCACTTCTTGCTGGGCGTCTTCATCACCAATGTGGGCAAAAAGATCCCGGCGGCATTTGCAGACATCGTGAACTACATCGCATCTGTGGAACACATCCGCACCTTCACCAATGGGCTGATCGATACGCGACCCATCGTCTATTACGTGAGTCTCGCCGCGCTGTTTTTGGCCTTCACCCACCAAGTCGTAGAGTTCAGGAGGTGGCGCCCATGAGCCAGCCAGATCATTCATCTGAACCGACCAGCCCGGCGACCGTCGCCGCCCCGATGCCGAGCCGATTTGGTATCGGTGCCAATGTGCTGATGCAGCTCTTCCTGCTGCTCGTCCTATTCGGTGCGGTCAATTACGTGGGCTTCCGTTACTTTGACCGCTGGGATCTCAGCGCTGGAAAAGACTACTCCCTCAGCGGGGTCACGGCTGGCTACCTCCGTAAGCTGTCCAAAGAAGTCGAAATCACAGCGATCTTTCCCCGCTCATCGAAGGTGGTGGAAAATGTGCAGACACTGCTGGAAGAATACCGCGCCCACGGCAAACGACTGATTCACATCCACAACATCGATCCTGCCCGCGATACCGAACGTGCGGAGAAATTGAAGGCAGAGACCGGCGTGGCTCTTTCGCAGAGCGGCATCCTCATCCAAGCCAATAAGAGCACGCGCTTCATCCCCGAGGAGGAACTCGTCGTGCGCAGCCCCACCGATCCTGCAAAGCCCATCGTCGCCTTCCGGGGGGAAGAGGCCATCACCGCAGCGTTAATCGGCCTCATGGAGGGTAAAACGCGACGTCTCTATCTCATCGTCGGAAAGGGCTCCCGGGAGGAAACGCTGCTGCCAGATGCCGCCAAGTCGCTGGGGCAGATCAGCGCCCAGCAGAATTTTGAGCTGGTCTTGATCAATCTCGCAGACATCACCCGCATCCCGGAAGATGCCGAGGCTGTCATCCTGGTCGGCCCCCGCTACGATCTTTCTGAGCGTGAACTGGCCATGTTCAATGAGTATTGGAATGAAAACCAACGTGCCGGTCTCATGATCATGCTGGACCCGGCTAGTTCCACCCCAAGACTCGATGGCTTTTTACAAAACAACGGGGCACGGCCACGCGGGGATCGCGTCCTGTATGCGGAAAGCACCAGCACTGGCCCCCGCAAGGAATATGGGGTGGAGGCATCTTTTTCCTCCGGCTCCAATGTGACACGATTCATCGCGGACAGCGTCACTCACTTCGGCGGGCAGAGCGAGTCTCTCGAACTGCGACAAGAGGATGCAGATCTCCAGGAACGCAGCATCAGTGTCACCCCGCTCATCGCCGCCGCAGACCGTTACTGGGGGGAGACCGCCCACTACGAGGCCCTGCCACTCATCGATGACGTGGACACCAAGCCGCCGCTTTACATCGGCGCAGCCATTGAGCGCGGTGCCGTGCCAGATGCTCGGCTCCGTGTGGACAGTTGCCGCATGGTCGCCATCGGCAATGCCTCCATGCTCGATTCCCAGTCCATGCTGGCCGTGAATCAGGACTTCATCTCCTCCGCACTCAATTGGATGGTCAATCGCGAGCGCCTCGTCGGCGGTATCACGCCGAAGCCTCGGCAGGCCTACCGCATCCAGCTCACCCCACGCCAGCACGACCTCCTTTTTTGGCTCACCACCTTCATTTTACCGGCGGTCTTTTTGAGCATCGGCTTCATGATTTGGACGGGCCGCCGCGCCGCCTAGCCTGGATACAGCATGCAAACGAAAACCACGCTTCTGCTCCTCCTCCTCGCCGCTGCCACCATCGGCGGCATCGTCATGTTGGAGCGCACCGTGCCCTCCAATCGAGACCGATTGGCGACCGTCGCCGCTGCGTTTTCCATCAATCAAAAAGCCGTCGATCACATTGAGGTGCGTTTCGAAGATGATCGCCAACTGGCGCTCGCGCAAAAGGACGGCTTCTGGCGCGTTGCGGAGCCCTATGATGACATCGCAGATCCCGACAAAGTCGCGCGGCTGATCGCAGCCCTGTCCAACATCGAAGTCATTGAGGCGATTGATCGCGATGAGTTTGAAGACGAAGGCTGGAAGATGACCGGGCTCACTGGACCCGCCGCCAAGGTGCGTGCTCTCTCGGGTGCGACCACCGTCGCTGAATTCTGGCTCGGAGCCGCCGCACCGCTGGAAAACAGTGCTTACCTCATGCTGCCGCCATCGGGCAGCGAACCCGAACGCGCCTACATGGTGCGGACGGACCTCCTGAACGCGCTGAAGGCACCGCAACAAGAATGGCGGGACACAAAACTCGTCCACCTGCCTGCAGATGCGATCACCCGACTGACCTTCACCCAATCGGATGGGCAGATCGAGGTGGCCCGCGCAGACGCCAAGTCCCCGTGGAACCTGATGAAACCGCTCCAGACCCGGGCTGGGAAAGAGCGCATCAATGAACTCCTCGCTGCGTTACTCAATCTCGACATCACCGCCAGCGCTCTTCCCGATCTCCCAGCGACCAGCACCCAACCACCCACCGCACCGCCTGATCCAGATCAACTCAAGATCACCGTCGCAGCCAATGGCCTGCTCCAGCCCTGGGAGATCACCCTCAAGAAACCCACCGCCGCCACGCCCACCGTTACCACCGCCCAGTGCAGTCATCGGCGCGCTCACTTCACCATCACGTCCAAAGCCCTTTCTCAACTTTGGTTTGAGCCCAATGACCTCCGTGATAACCACCTCACCCGTGTCGATACAGAGGCCCTGACGCGGGTACAAATCACCAGCACCGCGTTTCCAGAAGTCTCGATCAAAAAGGAAAACGATGCCTGGCTCATCAGCCGTCACGGGAAATGGGACCCTGCGAATGGAGAGCGGGTCCTGCGTAGCTTTGCCGCCCTCAATGAATCCCAGGTGCGTGAATTCACCTCGGACTCCGCCTCCGATTTGGTCCCCTTCGGCTTGGCCACCCCTTTCCTGACGCTGTCCTGGACGGAGCAGCCCAAGAACGGTGCCGCGCACGAATCCACTCTGCATCTCGGTCAAAGTGCCGACGCAACCGCGTTTTACGCCAAGTATGAGAGCGAGCCCTTCATCTACCGCATTAACGCCAATATTCTGCCAGATATCCCGCCTGACCCGCTGAAGTGGAAAGGCCTGAACGTCCTGCGCTTCTCCCAGTTCGCGCTCCGCCAGATCTCCATCCACGCTGGCTCCCAGCCCCCGGTGACGCTCGGTTATGATTCCACGACCAGCGCCTGGACTTGCTCAATTGCGGACAAAGACGTGACCACAGATCTTGATCGCAAGAAGGCTGACGTGCTGGCAGGTCTCCTCGGACGTTTCAGCGCCCAGAGCTGGTCGGCCAATGGTGCGGAGGCGCATCAGGCCTTGCAAAATCCAGCACTCCAAGTGCAAGTGATGCTGGGAGAGCCCGGCAAAAACACCGGCCCCACCCGCGCCGCCACCCTCAGCTTTGCCCCGACCCAGCCCGGCACCGTCACCGCCCTGTTTTACGGAAAGTTGAACGACGGCCCCGATGTGTTTTACGTCGGCAAAGAGACTCTGGCCAAGATCACCGCCAGCGTCCTGACCTCTGCCGGCAAATAGTGCGGGCGACCAACGGAGGAGCCGGGGGTTTGTCCTTTGCGCAACTTCACCCTCTGGCAGCGTAGTTCTTTTCCACCATGCCAAGCCTTCGACTGCCCGCCGCCATCACCCTGCTTCAGTGCTGCACCTTCCCTCTGGCAGCCCAGACGCCAGCACCATCCCTCCAGGAACCCTGGGAGACCGGCTACAAGCCCAGCAGCGCAACCCTCGGACTCTGGCACTTCGATGGCGACAAGGCGCTCGAAGATGACTCCGGCAAAGGCCAGACGCTCACCCGACGCGGCAGCGAGCTCAGCAGCGCAGGCAAGTTCGGCGGCGGACTCCTCGGCCACCCCGGCTTTCCGATCCAAGACAAAGCCCATGGCGCAACCACAGCCGCCAAACCCGTCGGCCTATCCCCAAAAGGCGCATTCACCCTGGAGATGTGGGTCCAGGCGTCCGCAGAGCTCACGCCTGAACTCCGCTCCTATCTACTCGACAAAAAGTACATCGATCACACCGACTACCAATGGCAACTCAGCGAGGCAGACAAGGCTGGTTTTCGCCGCATGTTCGTGACCTTGGGATTCGCAGCGGAATCGAAGATTTTTTATTCTAATCCACTCAAACTCCCGGCCGGGGAGTGGCATCACGTCGCCTTCACCTACAATGCCGCAGGCGAAGGCCGTTTTTTCGTTGATGGGCAGTCCGCAGGCGTCATGCGCCACCCCGGATACGGCCCAGTGACACCTGGCGTGAAGCCCCTCTGCATCGGGGATCGGCTCGGCAGCAACTACGGCGGCTTCCCCGGCACCATCGACGAAGTCCGGATCTCCGACGGCGTGCTGAGTTTTGAGCAAGTCGCCCTTCAGATCGCCACCACACGCCAAGTTTGGCGTCGCATGGAACGTGCACGGCCCTTCAACGTCATCTGCACCAACCTCCGCCGGGAGCCTCTAAAGGGCGCCACACTAAAGCTGCGGTTTGGAGAAAAAGAAGAAGGCATCCCCCTGCCTGAACTCGGCCCCGGCAAGAGCTTTACTGCGCCCTACACCCTCGATACCACGCTGAAGGCCCAGGGCTATGCCTTCACGGCGCGACTCGAGACCAGCGGCACCAGCTACGCCACGGAGCAAACGACCACGCTCGAGATCACGCCACGCCCAGCACCAGCGATGCCAGTCGTGATGTGGGGTGCCAGCGGCACAGAGATGGATCGCCTGCAAGACATCGGCTTTACCCACTTCATCGGCATGTCTGCGCAAGCAGGTGAAATCTGGAAGCAAAAGAAAGTCGTCCCACCCGGTGAGCCGGCGTACATTCAACGCAATCGCCAAATGCTCGATGAAGCCCTATCGCGCGGGCTCAACGTCGTCGCCAGTCTTTCCCCAGGGAACCTTCTGGAAAACGATCCAGCCTATCAGCGGGTGGATCGCCAGGGCAAACCCTACGCGCGCAATGACATCTGCGCCTCCATGCCGGAGATCGCCCAGTTTTTTGAACTCGTCGGGCAGAGCGTCTCCCGCACGTATGGCGACCATCCAGCCTTCACCACCGCCTTGATTGATAGCGAGGTGCGGGATCACACCAACCTCAGCTTCAATGCCGTCGATGTCGAAAACTACCGAAAATTTGCAGGCACCGACATCCCCGCAGAGGCCGTCAACAAAGGCGGCGTGGACTGGACCAAGATCAAAGATTTCCCCGCAGATCGAGTCGTCCCCAATGATGATCCTCTGCTCAAGTATTACCGCTGGTTCTGGACTATCGGCGATGGCTGGAATGGCCTCCACACCGCCTTGGCCAAAGGCGTGAAGAGCTCCGCCAGCCGCGATCTTTGGACCTTCTTTGACCCGGCAGTGCGGCAGCCCAGCATCGCTGGGGCGGGCGGTGGAGTGGATGTTCTCTCCCACTGGACGTACACCTATCCGGATCCCCAGCGCATCGGCCTGTGCACGGATCAACTTTTTGCGATGAGCGAGGCCTCCGGCCGCCGCCAGCGGGTGATGAAAATGACGCAGCTCATCTGGTATCGATCCCAGACCGCCCCCATGGGCAGCAAAGCCCCAGGAGACACCGTCGCGTGGGAGGACCACGACCCCGAGGCCGCCTACATCACCATCGCCCCCATGCATCTCAAGGAGGCCCTGTGGACGAAACTCGCGCGGCCCATCCAAGGCATCATGTATCACGGCTGGCAATCACTCGTGCCCACCGATAGCCCCAGTGGGTATCGCTACACCAATCCCAACACCGTGCATGTGCTGACGGATCTCATCCACAATGTGGTCCGGCCATTGGGACCGACACTCATGCAAATCCCTGACGTGCGCGCCGAGGTCGCCTTCTTTGAAAGCTTCACCGCCCAGATGTTCGCACGCCGTGGGGGCTATGGCAGCAACATGGGCTGGGCCTCAGACCTCTGGCAGGCCAGCCAGCACGCCCATGTGCAAAGCGATGTGATCTTTGAGGAGACTCTCATCAAGAACGGTCTCAGCGGTCGCAAGATCCTCTTCATGCCAGATTGCGATGTCCTACCACGCGCCGTGGTGGAACGCCTCCTCGAATGGCAGCGCAAAGGCGGCAAAATCGTTGCCGATGAAAACCTCTGCCCCGCCCTCAAGGCCGACTTGGTCCTGCCCTCGTTTAAGCGTGAAAAGAATGCGCAGCCAGACAAAGCCCGCGTCCTAAAATTGGCCGCAGAGCTGGGCGAAAAACTCCCATCCCTCGGCTGGGCACCGCTCGTCACCTGTGACAATCCAGAGGTCATCGTGCGCACCCGGCGCTTTGGAGACGCGCTCTACGTCTTCGTCGTGAATGACCACCGCGAATACGGGAACTACGTCGGGCAGCACGGTCTTGTCATGGAAAACGGCCTCGCTTCCCATGCCACGCTGACCGTGAAACAAGACGCCGCAAACATTTACGATCTCACCCGAGGCAGCTTCATCATGCCCACCCGCGCCGCCGAAGCCAGTGCGGCCTGGTCCATCGATCTCGGCCCAGGCGATGGCAATGTGTTCATGATCACGCCCAAGCCGCTTTTGCAGATCCATCTGGAAGCTCCGGAAGGTGCCATCGGGGGAAACACGGCCAGCATCAAGGTCTCCGTCACCTCCTCCAACGATCAGCCTGTCAAAGCCGTGATCCCGATGCACGTCACCGTACGAGATTCCAATGGCGTCACCGTGGAAGGAACAGGCTATCATACCGCAGAAAATGGCATCCTGACCATCGACCTGAACACCGCCACCAACGATGATCCCGGCACCTGGCAGATTCACGCAAAAGAACTGGCCTCCGGAATGGAAGCAACGCGTTGGATGCGGCTGAAATAACGATCCACGGCAAACCCCAGCACCACGGGAGCGTACCTTTTCACTCTCGCCAACTGACGCCCTCGACTATTCCCTCTGCCAATGTCTTCTCACCTCCCAAGATTCCCCTTCGCCCGAACCATCTGGATAGCGCTCATGAGCAGCGGGTCCATGCTGGGCGCAGACGATGGCGCGGCGATGAAGTTCTTTGAGACGCAGGTCAGACCTCTCCTTGCCGACAACTGCTACGAATGCCACGGGGCGCAGAAAAAGAAGGGCGGTCTCCGCCTGGACAATCTGCCCTACATCCTCGCCGGCGGCGAAGGCGGTGCCGCCATCGTTCCAGGGGAGCCGGAAAAGTCTCTGCTGATGGATTTCATCTCCTACAAAGACAGCGATCATGAGATGCCGCCGGGCGGCAAACTTTCAGACAAACAAATCCAGTCATTGCGCCAGTGGATCGCCATGGGTGCGCCCTGGCCAGAGGCCGAAACAGCGCAGGTGAAATCGGTACACAAGCCCGGCACCATCACCCAGGAAGACCGCCAGTGGTGGGCCTTCCAACCCGTCAAAGACCCACCCGTTCCAGCCCTTGACGCGGCCACCCCGATTGACGCCTTCATCCGCCAGCGCTTGACTGCGGAAGATCTGCCCGCCGCCCCAGAGGCACCACGCACGGAGTTAATCCGTCGCCTCACCTTTGATCTGCATGGCCTGCCACCCACGGCGGCACAGGTCGCTGCATTCATCGCCGATGATCGCCAAGACGCCTACGAGCGCCTCGTTGATCAGCTCTTGGAGAGCCCCCGCTTTGGCGAACGCCAGGCCCAGCACTGGCTAGATCTCGTTCGATATGCCGAGTCCGACGGTTATCGCCAAGACGCTTACCGCCCCAATGTCTGGCCCTACCGCGACTACGTTATCGATTCCTTCAACGCCGATAAACCGTATGACCAATTCGTGCGCGAGCAGATCGCCGGCGATGAGATCGCGCCTAACGATCCCAAAGTCACCATCGGCACCGCCTTCCTGCGCCACACCATTTATGAGTACAATCAGCGCGATGCAGAAACGCATTGGCGGGGCATTCTGAACGAAGTGACCGACGTCACCGCCGATGTCTTCATGGGCATGAGCCTCCAGTGCGCACAATGCCACGACCACAAGTTTGATCCCATCCTGCAAAAGGACTACTACCGGCTCCAGGCCTTCTTCACCAACATCACCTGGCCAGAAGACAAGGTCCTAGCAACGCCTGAACAAAGCCAGGAATACGAGGCCAAACAAGCCGAGTGGGAAGCAGCCACCGCTGCGCCACGCAAGATCATCGATGATATCCTAGAGCACCGCATCCAGGCTGCACAGCGCAACGCCATGGAGAAATTTCCCGCAGAAGTGTATGCCATGTTCTTGAAACCTCGCGAAGAGCGCACGGCTTATGAAGAGCAAGTCGTGCAGTTCGCCTGGCGACAGGCCGCGTATGAGCGCGTTCGCTTCAAAGAAGACAAACTCACGCCCGAAGAAAAGACCGCCCTCACCGCCGCCCGCGCCGAACTCGCTAAGTTTGATGCCATCAAGCCAGCCGAGCTTCCTCCGGCCTTCGTCATTGGCGAGACAGGCCCTGCGGCGATGCCTGTCTCCTTCAAGACCCGCAAGGTCGGCACTGTGACGGTGGATCCGGGCTACCTCACCATCTTGGAACCTGCGGATGCCCACATCCCAGAGCCACCACCCGCTTGGCAGACCTCAGGTCGGCGCAGCGTGCTGGCAGAGTGGTTGACCAAGCCCACCAACCCGCTGACGCCCCGCGTGATCGTCAATCGCCTTTGGCAGCATCATTTCGGACGTGGCCTCGTCGCCACGCCCAGTGACTTTGGCAGGCTCGGGGAAAAGCCCAGCCACCCTGAACTTCTCGACTGGCTGACGACTCAGTTCGTCGCGGGTGGTTGGCGCATGAAGCCGCTGCACAAACTCATCGTCATGAGCGCCACCTATCGGCAGACCGCCCACTTTGCCCCGCCGCAGGCCGCCCTGGTCAAGGATCCAGACAATCGCCTCCTCTGGCGCTTTAATCCCCTGCGCCTTGACGCGGAACAAGCCCGCGATGCAATCCTCGCCGCCAGTGGTGAACTAAAGCTCGACATGGGTGGACCGAGCGTCGCCGCCGCGCTGCCGCGTCGCAGCATTTACACCAAAAAGATCCGCAACACGCAGGACGACTTTTTGCGCAGCCTCGATGCACCCGCAGGATTCCAGAGCATGCCAGAGCGCCAACCCACTACCACGGCCACGCAGAGCCTCCTCCTAGTCAACGGGGATTGGCCGCTGGACCGCGCCCGTGCCATGGCCGCGCATCTGGTCAAAATGCCGCAGCACGACGATCCCGCGCTCGTTCGCAATGCCTACCTCAGCACCCTGGCGCGTCCTCCCCGCCCGGACGAAGCCAAGGCCGCGATCCAATTCCTTCAGCAGCAACGCAGCCAGCTGCGCAGCGAAGCCCCGCCCCCACCGCCAGTCGAAAACCCGATCGCCGATGCCACCCAGATTTTTGGCGAAGGCTCCAGTGCCAAGACCAGTCACGCCTTGATCCTCAAGCCCGGCACCCCGGCGGAAAAACTGCGTGTCCCGCAGCCTGTCGGACGTACAGAGCCCCCGACTTTTTCCATCGAGGCCGTCGTGCAATTGGACACTCTCTACCCTGATTCCTCAGTGCGCACCATCGCAGCGCGTTGGAACAACGCCAAGACGGAGCCAGGTTGGTCCTTTGGCGTCACCAGCACCAAGTCCGCCTACAAGCCCAATAACCTCATCATCCAACTCTGTGGGGATGATTTTCAGGGCACGCAACTCTATGAGGTCGTCGCCTCTGACCTGCGCATTCCCACCGGGCGGCCCTATTACGTCGCCGCGAGCATCACCGATCAGACGCCTCCAGGCCAGCCCTTTGGCGGCACCATCACTTTTTACGCCAAAGATCTCAGCGATCCCTCCGCGCCCATGCAGACCGCCACCGTCAGGCACTCCGTCTGCGGAGGATACGTCAGCAATCAACGCGCGCTCTACATCGGCGGCAGAGAAACAGATAAGCGCTCACTCTGGGATGGTGCCATCGCCCGAGTCACGCTCCGCAGCGGCGAACTGGCCCCGGATGGCCTGATGACCTGGGCTGCCAGCTCCTGCCTCATCGATGTCACTGCGGATGCCATCGCCGCACTTGGCAAAGCTGCCCCCAAGGCTGGCTGGACATTTGAGACAAGCCAGGCCAGCAGCGGCTCAGCGCGCAAGGACTCAAACCAAGAAGCCCTCGCCGATCTCTGCCACGCCCTGATTAACTCCAACGAGTTCTTCTACCTTCAGTGACCCGAATGGGCACCCGCGGCTAGGACTCCACCCGGCGATTCTTAGTGTAGCGGATGTCTTCTGCGGACTCGATGAAGATCGTGTCCTCACAAATGTTCTTTGCATGATCGCCAACGCGCTCCAGGAAGCGGGCGACAAAGATCAAATGCAGATAGCCCTCCAGCGGTGCCGAATGGGCCTCCATGACCTGGAGCAGGGACTGATCCAGCGACTTCTCCGCTGCATCCAGTTCCTTGTCACGCAGGCGTGCTGCCTCCGCAGCGACGGCATCCGATTGGGCAAAGGCAGTGAGGCTGTCCGCGAGATTGGCCATGCACAACTCATACACTGGCTGGATGAGCCCCAGTTCTGCCATCTCTGGCAGCAAATTGATCATGCGGGCCCGCTTTGCGATGCTGGAGGCCTGATCGGAGATCCTCTCGATGTTATTCGCGACACGAATGACGCCCATGACCAGTCGCAGATCGTGTGCCGCAGGTTGGAATTTGAGCAGGACCTGCATTCCCAGTTGGTCCACGGCTTTTTCAAGCTCGTTGACGTCCTGATCAGCGGCAATCGCGGCATTGCAAAGATCCGTATTTCTTTCCAGCAGCCCGCGCATCGCCGCATCTAAGTTCTTCCGGGCGATGCTGCCCATGAGGAGGACATTTTCGCGAATGCGGCCAAGCGATTGGTCGAAGGAAGAGAGAATATGATCGTGCATTAGTTCGTGGAGACTGGGAAGGCGTCTTTCCACGATCTTACACCCCCATTTCGGAGTTTTCGAGCACGATCTTTTCCGCCTTCACTTCGCTGACAGGCACGGCATCGCCCTTGGGCTCCCGGTTCGTGCGTGAGCAGAAGTCGTGATAGGTGATGACCTCGAAGGTTCCGTCAAAGCCCTCAATGATCCCAGTCATGGACTCCACCCAATCGCCAGAATTCAGATAATGCACCGCGCCGATCAGTTTATTGGCAGGCTGGTGGATGTGGCCACAGATGACACCACGGCAGTTTTTCCACTCCGCCAGTTGCTGGAGTTGATCCTCGTATCGCCCGACAAAGCTAACGGCAGACTTCACCTTCAGCTTCACCCAGCGGCTCAGGGAAAACTCCACCTTACCGCGCCAGCGGCGGTAGCCATTGTAGATCCGATTGATGCGCAACAGCGCGTTGTAGCCCACGGCACCCACCTTGGCCACCCAGGGATAACGGGTGGTCACGGCATCAAATCCATCGCCATGCACGATCAAGTAGTTCCCCATCGGGGTGGAGTGGATGTACTCATCCACCACGCGGAAGTTCTCCAACCGAATGGGCAGAAAGCGGTCGAGGATGTCGTCATGATTACCCCGCAGATAGATGATCTCCGTGCCCTCTTTTTCCATCTTGCGCAGGACCGTGCGGATGAAGTGGGTGTGCCCCTTATTCCAGCCGCCGGAACGCTTCAGATGCCAAGCATCAATGATGTCCCCGTTTAGGATCAGGCGCTCGCAGCGGATGTTCCGCAGGAAGTGGGATGCCTGCGCAGACTTGCACTCCGGCACGCCCAAATGAACATCGGAGATGATCAGGGTCTTGACGTGCAGCTTCTCTTTTTTGGGTGGGTTCTCAGGCTCTGTGTTCATGGCTTTGCAAGTAAGGTTGGGGAGGAATGGATGCGACCTTCAGGCAGTCGCGCGGGCCTCCCGTGCACCGCGCCGACGAGTTCCGATTCAAAAGAGTCCATCACCCGGCCCCAGGAGTGGTCCGCCGCCGTTGCTACCGCCGCCTCACGCAGGGTCGCATCGTTCCAATGCGCCGCAGCGTCCGCAATCTCGCCCAGGAAGGCTTTTTCATCCCCAAAATCGGCCAGGCGACCGTTCACACCGTGCTGGATCAGCAGGCGCGGGGCAGCGTAGTCAAAGGCCACGGTGGACAGACCACTGGCGATTGCCTCCAGCACCACATTGCCAAAAGTCTCTGACAGACTGGGAAAAACAAACACATCCGCAGAGGCATAATGGACCGCCAGATCCACGCCGGTCTTGGCCCCGGCGTAAATGAATCCAGGAAATTCCGCCTCTAGCCAGCGCAGCTTTGGCCCATCGCCCACAAAGACGCAGCGGGCTCCGGGGTGCACTTGCACCGCTTTCTCGAAGGCACGCACTGCCAGGGGCAGGTTCTTTTCTGCCGCGATCCGCCCCACGTAAAGAAAGACCGGATCCTTGGGTCCTGCCCCCCAGCTCTTGCGCAGTTCTGCGCTGCGGCGGCCGGGATGAAAAAGGTCCGTATTCACCCCGCGCCCCAGAACGCCGACGTTATTCACGCCCCAACTGCGGAGTTGCAGTGCCGTGTCCTCGCTAGGAGTCAGAGTCCGCACGGTTTGATTATGCACGGCGCGCAGGAAGATCTGCGCCACCGATTCCAGCCCCGGCAGATGATAATCCTGCAGGTAGCTGTGAAAATTCGTGTGAAACCCAGAGACCACCGGCACCCCACAGCGCGCCGCCGCGCGGATCGTCGCGATGCCCAGCGGCGTCTCCGTCGCCACGTAGGCCACTTCCGGTTCAAAATCCGCCATCACCCCCAGCATCGCGGCCGTCGTCGCCATACCGATCCGCAGCCCCGGATATCCAGGCAAAGGCACAGAGCCCATCACGCGCCGCGTGCAGTCCCCTTCCTCACCTTCCCCAGCCGCAGCGGGTAGCGTCGTCACCACATGCACGTGGTGTCCCCGATCAACAAGCCCGGCGCAAAGAGTACACAACGTGCGGGCCACGCCGTTGATGTCTGGAACAAAAGTGTCCGTAACGATGAGAATTCGCATAGGGAGCCACCGACTGGCAGCTCCTCAAAAACACCACAACCTCAGACAAACACAACCCCTCCGGCAGTGACAAATTCGACACCTTCCAGGGGCAAAGTGACGGGCTTGTCACCAAGCCCCACTTGCCCTAACCTCTCCAGTGTCTAGTAAGAGCCCACACTCATGAGCAAAATCCTGATCGTTGACGACGAAACCGACATCTCGGAGTTGATCTCCCTCCACCTGTCCCGAGAGGGCCACGAGTGCAAGTGCATCGCCAACGGGCTGCAGGTGATGCCCGCCGTGATTGAGTTCCAGCCAGAACTCATCGTCCTGGACCTCATGCTGCCTGGCCAGGATGGCATTCAAGTCTTCAAGCGCCTCCGCGCCGATAGCCGCACCCGCATCGTGCCCGTCATCATGCTCACCGCCCGTGCTCAGGTCGGGGACAAGATCGCCGGGCTCGAACTCGGAGCAGACGACTACCTGACCAAGCCCTTCAGCCCCAGGGAATTGGTCCTGCGCGTCACCGCCGTCCTCCGCCGCATTCAAAAAATCCACCACGTCTCCGAAGTCCGCTCTGGCGGGCTCCTGCTGGATCGCAAGAACATGAAGGTCTTTTCCGGGGATCAGCCCATCGACCTCACCACCACCGAGTTCAAACTCATGGCGACCCTCATGGAAAACCCCGCCACAGTGCACACCCGTGCCGACCTGCTGCGGGAGGTCTGGGGTTACAATGACGACGTCGCCACCCGCACCCTGGACACCCACATCAAGCGGCTGCGCGAAAAGCTCGGCCCTGCTGGCGGTCACATTCTCACCGTGCGCGGCACCGGATATCAGTTCACCAACACACCTTAGACCCAGCCACGGATTCCCGGTTGCAGAGACGGACAGGACACCGTTTCATTCGCCCCCATGTTACTCACCTGCATCATCCTCACGACCCTGCTCATCGCAGCCAGCGTGTGGATGTATCGAAGGGAGCAATATTGGCAGCAGCAACTTCACCAGATCTCCACCGCCGCAGGCCTCACCTCCCCCGGAGATCGCACAGACGCCCTGCCCAATCGCATCGTCCGACTGCTCGCAGATAGCCACGAACTCCATCGCCAAGAATACCTGCGCAAGATCTTCGAGACCCTCCTCAACGAGATCCAGCAGGGCGTCGTCATCGTGGACGAACGGCTCCAGATCAAATTCGCCAATCGCACCATCGCACGCCTTTTCCACCGACCCACCATCCAGCGCAATCGCCCCCTGCTGGACGAAATTCAGGATCACCAGCTACACGCCACCCTCCAGTCCGCCCTGCAAAATCGCCGCCGCGTCGTCGGCGATATGCGCTTTGTCTCCACAGGTGCCAACAGCGGCGGCATCACGGGGCGGCACTACTCGCTTGAGGCGGCCCCGCTCCCCAGCACTGCTGAAGGCGGTGCCTGGCTCATGGTCCAGGACATGACCGACCAGGTCATGGCAGAGCAGATCCGCAAAGACTTCGTCGCCAATGCCTCCCACGAGCTCCGCACCCCGCTCACCCTCATCCTGGGCTACATCGAGACACTCCGCGAGGGCGTCGATGGCGATCCCGAATTCATTTCCAAATGCCTCGGCATCATGGAAAAACACGGCCAGCGCATCGTCCGCATCATTGATGACATGCTGACCATCTCCCGCCTGGAGGGCACCAGCGGCATCCTGAACATGGAGCCCTTCCCCGTCCGCGCCTGCGTCCAAGACGCCGTGGACCGCCTTGCCCCCCTCCTCGAAGGTCGCGATACCCAGATCGTTTTGGATTTCCCCGACAACGGCGGCATCATCAATGGCGACCGCTTTTATTGGGATCAGCTCTTCACCAATCTCATCGAAAACGCCGTCAAAGAAAACCCCGCCCCAGGGCTCATCGTCCGTGTCACTGGCCAGTGGAGCCCCCGCAGTTGCACCCTCACCATCGCAGACAACGGCGTCGGCATCCCCGCGCATGAGATCCCCTTCATCTTCAAGCGCTTCTACCGCGGCGGCAGGCATCACGCCTCCGGCATTAAGGGCACCGGACTCGGCCTGTCCATCGTCCGCCGCGCCGTCGAAGCCCACGGCGGCACCATCGACCTCCGCAGCACCCCCGGCCAAGAGACCGTCTTCACCATCCGCCTTCCCCTCTCAGACGCACCCGGTGTGGAACCAAGTGCGACTGACGAGGTGCAGTAGGGGCAAGTCCCCATCAGCGATGCCGCACGGCAGCCTCACTCCGCCATTGACCTGCGTGCGGCGCTGCGGCAGGGAACCCAGGACAAATTCACCCTACCCAAGGAGCACCTGATCATGAAATCTGCTGGACCGAAAAAGGACCTATCGCCCCAGGCTCGCGAAGCCCTGCTGGCGGCATTGAAGGCACGCTTTGAAAAGAACATGAAACGTCACCCCGACCAGACTTGGACCACCGTGCTGGCTCGATTGGAGGCGAACGCAGCCAAGTTGGCCACACTTCACGAGATGGAAAACACCGGGGGAGAACCCGATGTATTCGGGCCCGCGACGAAGACCGGGGAGGTCACCTTCTTTGACTGCTCCCCCGAAAGCCCCAAGGGCCGCGTCAGCCTGTGCTATGACCGCGAAGCACTGGAGTCGCGCAAGGAACATCGACCGCAGACCAGCGCCATCGATATGGCCACCGCCATGGGCGTGGAGCTTTTGACGGAGGACCAATACCGCGCACTGCAAGAGGTCGGGGAATTTGATCTGAAGACATCAAGCTGGCTCAACACGCCTGCCGGGATGAGAAAACTCGGTGGAGCGCTCTTTGGTGATCGCCGCTTTGGACGGGTGTTCTTTTATCACAACGGCGCGCAATCCTACTACAGCGCACGCGGGTTCCGCGCCAGTGTGCGGGTCTAATCGATCATTCCATCACCCTTGCCATGAGACGCTGAATGGCGGTGGCGATGCGATCACGTGCGCTGAGCTTTTGCTGCCAGGCCTCAGGGATCACCGCCATGCCCCCAGCAGCCCCTAACCAGGAACCAACCAGCGCGGCACGTCCGGCATTGTCCCCTCCCGCCTTGATGGTCTGGAGGATGGCATGTTGAAAATCGTCCGCGTGTTTCAGGGAGGCCTGGAGGGCAGAGGGGAAGCTCTGCCGCAGGGGGCAGCTTTGACCAAAAAATTCGGTCGCCGTCACCACGTCCAGTTCCTGCTGCGAGTGGGCGGCCTCAAAGTAGTCCGCCATGTCGCAGGAGACATCTGGGGAGCGCCGGGCGTGCTCAAAGGCCTCCGGCAGCGTCAGCCCCATCAGCAGCGACCGCAAAAATTCTGCGTGGGCGGCTGCACAGGAGACTGCGATGGAGTTCTGCTGGGCAAAAAGGGTGGCACGGCGCACCGCATCAAAAAAGCCCTCGTCCCCATCAGGTTGGTGCGCCACTACGACAGGGACCAGGCGGGTCACGGTGGCCAGTTGATCGTCATCCGCTCCGTTTTGAAAGTCGCCGGGTCTCGCCACCAGATTTTCCAAGGTGCCTCGGGTTGCCTTGTCCCGATAGCTCCGGCAGGCGGGATCGGCAAAAAAGGATACGAACCGCCGCCCAAAATCAGCCTCGTCAAAGCGCCCTTGATCAGCAACAGACTCCAATAACAGCAGCGCTGCATCCCCATAATGAGTCTGATCTCCAGACTGCTTCATGGCGTGATAGTGGTCTGGCGCGGGGGATTCAAAACCACCAATGCCGGCGGGATGTCGCGCATTCAGATCTTCCAGATCATAAATCCAGTGGGTGCCCAGCGCCGCCGCGTCCCCGATGAACTGCCCCCAAATAGCGGCGGTAGCCCGATTAACAAATCCAGATGAGTTCACAATAATACAACGTGCGGCAGGTCAGTCAGAACTACAGGGTTCGCCAACGATGCGGCCCTCAATTTCCAGGTCCAGATCCATCCGGCAGATATCCGCCTGAAGGTAGGTAAAGTGGTCGTCCGTTCCCAGAGAATCACAGAGCCATTCCCGAACCAGTGGCAGGATCTCTGGATGACGCAGATAGCACTTGAAGTGGGCATCGCGGATGCCGCTCTCCGCCCACAAATTGGGCCGCAGACCCGATAGACAGCCCATCCGGCCCAGCATGATTTCGATGTTGTGCATCGTAGTGCGGAACTGAAGCTCCCAGTCCCCTTCCCCCACGCTGCGGTGGCCCTCAATGCTGGCAGTGCCGGAAAGCAAAACCGTGCGGCGGCTGGAGCAATTCGCCACGACCCCACGGGCAAACCCAGGAGGCCGCGGGCCGTATTCCGCCGGATAATGGTAGGCGGGCACCTGGGAGGGGTTTTCGAAATAAGTCGGACGAACCCTGCCAGCCTTGAAGATGACTACCACCTTGTCCCCGCCCAGTCCCACAGCTGAGGCCGCAGGCATAAACGAGCGCAGATCCCGTCCAAAGCGGTTCTCAAACGCCGCCCATCGGCCAATGTTGAACTGCCGATAGCGCTCCAGCCCGCCCCGCACATCGTTGATCTGCGGCACATACTGCCAGATCCGGAAGAGATGCCAGCCCGTCGCTAGGTCCAGCAACCGACCGTAGGCGGCCTCCACTGCGTCCTCAAGCCGACCCCCAGCATCCACCAGTGTCGCCCCGACCAGGAGGTCGTCTGCCTCCGCCAACAAAAACTCCCCGTCCCAGCGGCATGAGGTCGGGCGGATCTCCAGACTCTCCGTCAACGGGCCCGCCAGCATCGGCATCGGCAACCGAACGGCTGCTCTCGAATCTTGCAGGACGAGCTCTGCCCGCTGCGCGCCAAAAGTTACGTCAAATGCTGGTTCGATTCCCAAAAGTGCCATGCCGGGGTTGATTAAGCCGGGTTCAGCGTAACCTGTCAATGCTTTGGAAGATTTTCCATCTGCGATTGCTACCCTCCGGCGGGTGAAGACGAGCCATTCTGCCGAATGCTCCCCACAAAGATCCGAAAGGATTAATCTTTCAGAGCTGCGTAGCATTCGCGAGAATTGTGTCATTTTTAAAAAACCGCGCTTTCTATTTGTCGAAATTCGAATAAGCATCATGGATAGGCATCTCTCAGTTTTGTAGCTGATATCGTAACCGTGAAGCGCTTCGACTCTCCTTTCTCACCAGCCTCTGATGTGCCCCCTTCGAAAGGTGCCGCCCCTGCGGCATCGCCCGGGGCGGCGGATGAGGCCTTGAATCCTTTTGCCACGGACGTCTGCCCTGGACCCTACGGCGTGGATGAGGCACGCTCTGTGCCCGGCATGAATGCGGACTTGCTCCGCCAATTGACCACCACCGTGGACGAGCGAGCCGGCCCTCAGCGCGGCCAGCCCCTGGTGCTCCTCACGGCACCGCGCGCTGGCTACGGCAAGACCCACCTCCTGGGCCGCCTCGCCGCTGCGGCGGGGGAGCAAGCCGTCATCGTCCCTGTGGCCTTCCGCTCAGGTGATCCGGTGAACTGGCAGTCTGTGGCGCGTCGTGGCATCGAGGCGATGGATCGTGCCGAGACGGGTACAGCGGACTGGAGCAAGCTGCGACAGGCCTGCGGTGGGATCGTAGCCAGCCTCCTGCGACGCCTCATTGAGGACGGTCGCCTCCCCTGTGCAAACCCGGATCAAGCCGTGCGCGTTCTCTCTGGGTCAGTGGAAGACATTTTTGATCCCAATGGCCAAGCCCACCTCATCGGCCAGTGGCTGATGAAACACGCCAGCCAACTGCGGAAACCGCTCGCGGAACGAGTCGGCAGGCACCTCGGAATCGCGAATGCGGCCGAGGCGGAAGATTGGTTTCAGACGGTTTACGATCTCGGCACCCAAGGCCAAAGCCAGAGTGTCGCGATGCTCAAGGAACTGGCCACCGACCACGTCGAAGGCTGCCAGCGACTGCTGCGCCTCCTGGCTGTCTGGCGTCCAGTCGTCCTCCTGGTCGATCACTTGGATGCCTTTTACCGCAACGCTGACGCAGGGCTCAGGATCGCCTCCCTGCTGCTGGACGTGACGGAAGTGGAAGGCGTGCATGTGGTGCTGAGCTTGAACCAAGACGTCTGGCAGGCCACCTTTGGCCACCACCTTCCCAGCGCCCTGGAGGATCGGCTCACCGCCTCCCAAATGCTGCTGCGGGGCCTGACTGCCGGGGAGGCAGCTGCACTGATCAAACTGCGGCTGGAGGAGGCCAAAGTCCCCACCGAAGAACATTCCGCGTTCGAGAAATTCCTGGACGTTCCCCGCTACTTCATGGGCCGCCCCTTGGGTTCCGTCGCCGCACGCAGCTTCCTCCGTTATGCCGCACAGCAGTGGCAGGCCTTCATGACCTCCGGCGGCAGTGCAGCCCCTGCGGGATCCCTTTTGGATGAAGACGCAGAGTCCGAAGCCGACATGCTGCTCCCAGACGTCGCCAGTGCCCCAGGACCGACTGCCCCTCAATCCACCGGGAACCTCTTCGACCCCGAAACGCAGAATTTCATGAAGCAGGCCGCAGAAGGTCTGGCGGAGCCGATTGCAGCGCTACCTCAGAACGAGCCCTTCATTCTCCCAATCGCCCCCGGCACAAAAGTCGATGACAGCCCGCCCATCGCGCCGCCTCAATCCCTCCTGCCCCCTGTCGGCGCGCCCCTGCGAGACCCCGTAGTCACGCAACCGCCCCAAAGCCCGCCGCCCCCTGCCCCAGAGGCCCCAGCGTCGGACGCTAGCCGCTCCGTCGGCAATTTTGAAAAACTGCGGGAAATGCTTGATCGCCTGCGCAAGGGCACGAATCCAGAAAGTCCCGCTGCCCCGGCCGAATCGCCTCCCACCACGACCGCGCCGCAATCTTCCGTCGCCCCGGCACCTTCGGCGGATTCCGTCGCCCAAAAACTCGCTGGCGTCATGGGAGCCGCTACGCCATCTGGAGGCAGTGAAATCGGCCAAACAGACTTGATCGCCCGATTCGAAGAACTGCGGACGCAGATGATGCCAGAGGCAGAGTCCCGATCGCTAGATCTATCGCGGATCGCGGAGTTGGTCCGTCTCGCCGGACGCCGCTTCCCCCTGGTGCGCTTTTCCGAGACCGAACTGCCTGGTCAGACCGGACGCCATGTGATGAACTGGTCCCTGCAGGGCATGGACATCGTCTTCGGCCTAGCACCCTTTACCGACACCGTCTGGTGGCAGACGCTATCTGGCTACGCTGCGGGAAAAATCGCCACCGGACTGGCTGCCGCTGCCCGCACAGGTGACCCAGCCTCGGTGCTCAAAATTGCCACCTTCAAGTCAGATCGGGATACGGCGCAATGGGCCCAGTTCCAGGAGTCCGGCATCTTGCCAGAGGGACTGCGCCACATCGTTGACCCCATCCATGTCGATACCCGCAGCGTCGCTGCTCTTTACGCGATGCAGCGCATCATCAAGGAAGCAGAGTCAGGCGCACTGCCCGCAGAACCTGCGCAGGTCATGAGCGTGCTGGCCAGAGAGCTGGATTTCTTCTGGAAGCGCGTCACCCGCCCACTGCCCGTCGCGTCCTAGCCCTCGGCGATTTCATCCGCCCTCATAGCAAATCGTCGCAACTTTCGTTTTTGAGTGGAGTTATAGCTCCTCATGCCTCACCTCCGGTCCCTCTCTCTCGCCGTCGCCCTCTTTCTCACAGCAGGGGCCGCCCAGGCGCAACTCGCGGTCTATAAGCTCACCTTTGCGGCAGCCGGGGAGACCATCAACTACCGAGCCTACGAGAGCGGCTACTACATCGCCCCCATCGAAGGCGGCACAGGCAGCCTGATTCTGACCCGCACCATTGGCGGCGTGAAGAATTACTTCACGTACGAGAATTTTGGCGAGCTCTTCGTGGCCGTCAAAGGAGTGGATCGTAAAGCCGTCATCTCCGCCACTGCGGCGAATACCGTCTCGACCACGACCTTCTTCGCCATCGGCTCCGCTGACGATAAGAAGAAAATTTCCTCCCGCTCCGCAGAGCTCAGCGTCTATGTGGCCAAGGTCCTGCACGGCTACGCCGTGAGTGCGGATAGCGAGCGCGACCTGCCCTACTCCAGTTCCAGCCCCACCGATATCGGTGTCGCCGGGGCTAGTATGATGACGTGCACGCTGGATGACGGCATGACCGATCAAGCCAATCGCGAAAGCCGCACCTTAGCGACGGAGACGGATGACATCCTGACCTTCCTCGAAGGCAAAGGCTACGTGGATGGCATTCCAGCAACGGGCGGTGGCGGTGGTGGGGGCGGCACAGCGCCATAATTCCCGCATCTCTTCCTCTTGTGCATGAGTTCGGCGCACGTATAAGAAGAAACGTGCATACCCAGTTCTCTGCCACTCTCGACGTCCTCCCGCAGCGCAAAACTCACTTGATGGAGCGCTTCTCCGCCTTGCTGGAGACCAAAGCTCCTGCTCAAATTGAGGCAATGGCACGCGAGAGTCGCGCCATCACCCGTCGGCATTTCGGCCGCACGATGCGTCTTTTTGCGCCGCTGTATCTTTCCAACGAATGCGTCAACAACTGCAAGTACTGCGGCTTTTCCAGGGATAACCCAATCCTCCGCGTGACGCTGACCATTGAGCAAGTGGTGCGCGAGGCACGCCACCTCGTCGCCCAGGGCTTCCGCAATATCCTACTGGTCGCTGGGGAGCATCCCCGCTTTGTCAGCGATGGTTATCTAGAGGAGTGTATCCGGGCGATCCGGGATTTTGTACCGACCGTCGGCATCGAAGTCGGCCCCATGGAGGCCCCCGAATACGGTCAAATGGTGCAGGCCGGGGCAGAGGGGCTTGTCGTTTATCAGGAGACCTATGACCGCGCGCTCTACGCAGAAATGCATACCGCTGGCCCCAAGCGAGACTTTGACTGGCGGCTCGCCTGCCCAGAACGCGGCTACCAGGGCGGTTTTCGCCGCATCGGCATCGGTGCCTTGTTTGGCCTCAGCGACTGGCGGCTAGAGGCATTGCGCCTTGCGGCCCATCTGGAGCACCTCTACCGCCGCTGCTGGAAGGCCACGTTCACCGTCGCCTTTCCGCGCCTGCGGCCAGCGGCGGGCGGGTTCACCCCGCTGACGGGCTTTCCCGATTGGGCGTTGGTCCAGACCTTGTGCGCCTTTCGGCAGTGCTTTCCAGAGGTCGGCATCGTGGTCTCCACCCGCGAGCCCGCCAAACTACGCGACGCCCTGGCCCCCCTGGGCGTGACGAGCATGAGCGCCGGCAGCCATACCGAACCTGGTGGTTACACGGGTGCTGGCAGCGACGATCTCCACCTGACCGTTCGCGGTCGCAGGGTGGATGTTGAGGAAAAAGCAGACGACGCCCGTGCCGAGGGGCAATTTGGCATCGCGGATACACGGAGCCCGGCCGCAGTGGCCTCCATGCTCAGTGCGCAGGGGCTCGATCCCGTTTGGAAAGACTGGGACCCCGCGATCCTCACACCACTTTGCCACAGTTCCGGCACGTAAAGCGGTTCGTGCGGCCCTCCACCTCATAGCAACGCACCTGCCCACACCGGGGGCAGCGGATGGGTAGCAGCACGCGAATCAACTTCCGCGTCGTCATGCCTACCGCGATAGCACCGACGAACATCACCATCATCGGTGCCATACCATGTTCTTCCAACCATGGCGCAAAAACATTGCAAAGGACCACCACCAGCGCGGCCATCAGCAATGGCAGCGTCAGTCCGGCGATGAAATGTTGAACGGCGTTCACGGGGCAGCAAGTTTACGCAGCAACGGTGGCTTGCAAGCCCTGTCGCATCACCTCCACGGGCGCAGGACGATCAAACCAATGTTCAAAAGAAATCGCACCCTGGTGCAGGAGCAGCGTCAGCCCATCCACCGCACGCCCACCTGCCCGCAGCGCATCCTGAACGAGAGGGGTCCGCCCCCCTGGCCGATAAACCATATCCAGCACCAAGTGATGCGGCCGCAGACCCGAGGCCGGCAATAACGGTGGGTCGTCCATTTTCATCCCCACCGAGGTTGCATTCACGATCAAATCGATGTTCTCCAACTCCGCATGCAGATGCGCATCATCCCACGGGACCGTTGTAATATCGCGATTTGGTGATGGCTGGGGAATCAGGCTGCGCAGCTCCTTCGCCACCTTTGCCGCCTTGTCCTGAGTACGATTGGCCAAAACCAAGCGCCAGCAGCCCTCCATGGCACACTGAACTGCCACCGCCCGCCCAGCACCGCCACCCGCTCCTAGAATGAGCACCCGCAGGTCTCTCACATCATTTCCAAAAGCCTCCCGCACACTGCGCAGGAATCCCGGGCCATCCGTGTTGTAGCCATGCAATTGCCCTCCTTCACGGATGACCAGCGTATTCACCGCACCCAGTTGTTTGGCCAGCGGATCGACATGATGCACGGCGTCCAGCGCCTCGAACTTGTGCGGGATGGTGATGTTTACCCCCAGAAAACCGTGTTGCGCAAACAGCGCAAACGCCTCCGCCACACTGCCCTGCGGCACCTGGACCCGAACGTATTGCGCATCGATCCCACACGCCGCTAGGGCGGGATTGTGCATCTGCGGGGATCTCGAATGCCCAATCGGGTCACCAATCACCGCCAAACGCGCTGGCGGCATGAGCGACCCCGCCCTGTCAGGCCAGGACCGCAAGTCATCGAAAGTATAAAAATCTGCCACAGGTTGAGAAGAAAGAAGGGCGATCAAAGCGGCAATGCAGCAAAGATTCAAGCCTCAAGTTGCAGCAAGACGGCGCACTCTCGCGACAGTCTGCCAATAGACACGTCCAAGACAGACTACTTCGCCACGAAATAAACCTCAAAGGCCTTCGTGAGTTCTTCTCCAAAGGTGATCCAGTGTTTGCCGAGCGCGGGCTCTTTCAGTCCGGCGATATCGTTGCAGTTGAACTCCAAAATGGCGGCATCAATGCCGAAGCGGGTGAAGAAGCCTTCGCCGAGCGAGCCGGGATTGTGAAAGCTTGGCTTCGTGGAGCCTTCGACGAACCAGGTGTGCTCGCGGAGGCATTTTTCGAAGACAGCCATGCGGGCGAGATGCTTTTCGCCCTCGGGACCATCGGGGCGGCTGAGGTGCAGCAGGCCGCCGCCGTCGTTGTGGAAGTCCAGCGCCAGTGTGGGCCTGCGACCGGCCTTGATCTCTCCTGCGAGCCACGCTTCGAGTGCCGCATTCTCCGGCGCGAACGTCGGGTCAGCGGGCTTGTCCCACTGGCGGTTCAGATCCTTGCCGCCGAGATTGAAACGCGTGCCTCCGCGTTCGACGCCGTCTTTGTTCGCCATGGGCATGATGCACACGCTGTAGTTGACGAGGCATTTTTCGGCCTCGGCATCGCCTTTCAGCAAACGACGCACGAGTCCCTCGGCCACCCAGTTCCCCGCAGGCTCCCACGGATGTGCCCGTGCACGGAGAAAGACGCGATTCGGTGCCTCCGCACGACCCACGCGGATGATTTCGAGTTCGCGACCCTGCACGGTTTTGCCGATGGGCTCGATCTTCACCAGCGGGCTCGATTTGATCTCGCTGAAGAAGTGATTCAGGTCCGAAAGCCGGTAAGGCTCGGCCCGTGCGACAAACAACGCCTCCGCTGGCATTTCGAGCGTCACACGGACACGACCCGGCTCCGGGGATTCGGTGCGAACGGGCGTCCACACCTGGCCATCGAGCGAGGTGACGACCTGCTTGATCTCCTTCGCCACGGAGCCCTGTTTGCCATTCCAGACGTTGTCGAGGTTCTTCAATTCCAGCGTGAGCTTGCGGCCCTTCGGAGCCTGAATGCGGAAGTGAAAATGCCCCGCCGCACGGTTCGGCGAGTTCCGTTCGTGGTCGTAGTTCAGATTCACTATCACCGTGCCATCCGCCGCGAACTCATACCAAAGCGGCGAGGCGTTTTCGAAGCTCGTGTCGATGAAATCGAGCGGTGGAGGCGGAGCTGGTGGAGCATCGGCGGCGGAAGCGGTGGCGAGCAACGATGCGAGGAGGAATGGGGCGAGACGAGTCATTGGGATGGATAGAGTTACTTTGCCAGCGGCTTCCATTCACGGGCGCTTTTGATGACGCGGATGCGATCACTGGCACCGAGCTTTGCATAGACCTGTTTGGTCCATTCGTAAGCCGGAGGCACCTTGCCGATGAATGTTATCGGGCGCGGGTGAAGCAGCGCAAGGTTTTGCGGGAGGTCACCGATGCGCAGGATGCCGAGGAACTCGGCGGTCTCGGGCTTGGTGTGGGTTTCGGGTGGTGTGTCGAGGATGAGTTCGGTGATCTTTGGATCGAGGATGGCGGCGTAGATGGCGAGGGCGGCGGCTTCACCCTGACCAAACAACACGGTGGAGCTGGTGGCGGATTCCTGCCGCATGAGCGCGGTTCCGGCGAGCAGATCATGAACTTGGCGCTCGGGCAAGGTGTGGCCTAGCAGCGGATACATGCGCCGCAAGGTCCACAAGTAACCGGGGCCGACGGAGGTGGCTCCGGTGTTGCGCACTTCCACGCCAGCGCTGGCGAACTCGGGGGCGAGACCCGGTTTGGAGGCACCGCCGCCGGTGAAGGTGCTGCGCGCGTCAGGTTGCACGGCGAACAAGATAACGGGGCCGGTGTTCTGCGGCGCGTGCTGAGTTTTCACGCCGAGCGTGAGTCCGTCGGTGGTGTCAAAGACACGCGTGCCGTAGGTGGTGCCGTCCTTGGTGCCGCCGTCGGCCAGTTTGTCGCGCAGACGAGGCGTGGGGTCGGCGGGGATGTTGCGGAAGGTGGTCTGGCGCAGCTTGGCGAGCGCGTCTTTTTGATGCGACTGCCACTGCGTTTCGCTGTCGGGCAGCGAGACTTCCGCGTTCTTCACGAGGCGCGCGTCCATCTGCATCATGGTGTCGTCCTTCGGCAATTTGCCGCCGAAGACGAGCAGGTTTTCTTCAGGCTCGACAAAGTCAGTCACATCATCCTGCACCAGCGTGGGATCGCCTTTGAGGTGCGTGTTGAAGAAGGTGAAGATGGCCTGCCGCAGCTTCGGCGTGTAGCCGTGCGGTGCGAGATCTTCGGTCAGCTCGAACTTCGTTGGTTCGCCAAGCATGGTGTATTGATGGCGGATGCGATGCGCGACATCGCGATAGCCCGCAGGTCGCCACAGCACGTCCTCGCTGCCGGAGGCGATCAGGAACGCACGCGGTGCGATGAGTGCGCCGATGTCCGACCAGCACCAGCGGTGGTAATTCACCCAGAAGGCGCAGTCGCAATGGCCGTCCGTCGCGCGATCCACCGCCATGCGCTCGATGCTGCCGCTTTGGCAGACAGGCACGACGACCTTCACACGCTCGTCCGCCGCGCCGAGAAACCACGACATCGCGCCGCCGCCGCTGAGGCCGGTGACGCCCATTTTTTCGCTATCCACATCGTCGCGACTTTGCAGGTAATCGAGCGCACGCATCGCATTCCAAACCTCGGTGCCCGCAGGCGTGTAACCACGGCTCGGCCAGTCAAAACGCCCGTCGCGATAGGTGCCGTGATGCATGCCCTGGCACTCGCCGAGCTGCACCGGATCAAGCACCAGGGCCACATAACCATGCTGGGCAAACCAACGCGGATTGGCCTGATAAGGCGCGTTCACCTTACCCTTGGTGTGACCGCAGAGATAGAGCACGGCGGGCAGTTTCCCGGTGATCTTCGCCGGACGATAAAGATTCCCTGCCACATGAGCACCGGGCAGGCTTTGGAAGTGGATCTTCTCCACCACATAATCCCCACGCTCCAGCACACCGGTCACCGTGGCTTTCAGCGGCGTGCGTTTCGGCAGCGGCGAAAGACCGAGCATCTCCAGCCACTTCTCACGGCGTTCGGCGAGCGTGGCCTTCCACGTTTCCGCCGAAAGTGGCTGCGCCAACGAGGTGCCCGTGACTTCCCGCGCCTCCTGACTAACGCTGCTGTAAAGCGAGAGGCCCTGGGCGGATGCGAGCGTGTCGGCAAGCAGTCCGATGGTGAGAATGATGAGCGGAACGTGTGGTTTCATGAGTGGGTAGATTTCAAGGCCGGCTCATTGCCGGAGCAGCCGTGTGGTTGTCGTTTCCGCAGGCTTGAGATGCGTGTCCAGGAAGCCGTAGATGAGTTCTCTCGACTCGTGCGGCACGGAGTGGCCGCGTCCGTGGATGAAGAAGGCGAAGTTTTCCGGCTTGCCGGTGAGTTCATACACGTCGGCTATCTTCAGCAGCATCAGCGTCCGCTGGCGTTGCGTGAGCGGGATGCCGTCATTGAGCGCCGAAACGTCCATGAAGGCACGCGGGGCGATGAGTGCGATGATTTCATGCGTGTCGATGTCAGGAAGTTCTCCTTTCAGCAGCAGCGGGCGGATGGGCTTCAAATAGACATACCAGCGATCTCGCGCCCAGGCCTCGACCTGCGGATTGTGTCGGAGAAACGAGCCGCCGCAGTTGCAGACGCAGGCCTTGAGGCGGTCGTCGTAAGCGGCGAGGTAATACGCACCATGGCCGCCGAGCGAGTGGCCCATGACGCCGATGTTTGCGGCGTCCACATCCACTCGCGAGAGCAGCACGTCCACGGCGATGCTGTGTTCAAAGTTAAACTTCCCAACGGCGGTCCACTCTGGATGCTTTTCATAAAAGGCGGACGTGTCATAGGCACCCTTGGCCGGGATGCGCTCGCCGGAGACGAAATGCTCCGGTGCGATGACCACATAACCGCGCCGACAAAGGTGATCGAGGAAGGCCTTGTCAGGATTGCCGTTGATGGCGACGGTTTGTTTCGTGCCCTCCGCCGTGGTGCCATGCAGCGCGACGACGGCAGGAGCTTTTCCCTTCAACCCGAGCGGAAGGCCAAGGTAGGCATGAACACGCTCACCGGCCTCGACCTGATAACTGATGTAAAGGCGGCGATACTGGCCTTCGATCTCGACTTCCTCGTGGATCTTCAGGTCGAGCGGCACCTTCGCGGGCTTGTGCTGGTCGCGGATGAGTTCGAGGTAGCGCTGCTTCAGCACGGCGCGGTGCTTTTCCCAGTCATCGCGAGTGTTCACTCCGTCGAGCAGATCATCCCATGATGACGCGATCACTGGCGGATCGGACCGCATGCGCGGTGCTGGCTCGTCAGCGTGGGATGACAAGGCGAGGGCCAGGGAAAGCCAAGGTAGTGTGAAACGTGGCAGATTCATGGATCAGCAGGATCAGGCGTTGGCTGAGAGCAGGTTCTTGATGGCCTCAATGAGCACCTTCTCCACCGCAGGGCTCACGCGAGAGACGCGGTCTTCGACCTCGTAGCCGCCCTGGGTGTAGGCGATCTCGGTGCCGATGTAGCTGGGGGCGTTGTCGCCGTAGGCGGCCATGGCGATGAAGTCATCCGGGCGCATCTGCTGGGCAGCGATCTGGTATTCGACGAACAGCTCCGCTGGCATGTGAAGCAGATGCGCGGAGCCAATGCGAAGACTGCTGAGCGGGATGGTGCCGCCTGCGGCCATGCGGCGGATGAAAACGATGTCGCGCGCGGCAAAGGCACGCTGCGCAAAGGGCTTCTTTGCATCCGCGAGCGTCGCGAGCAGGCGCGGCTCGGCATCGGGATGCCGCACAGGCAGGGCGACGGGCTTCACACGCCATTCGAGATCGGCAGCGGTGACGGGCTTCTTCTTCTGCGCATCCCATGCGGCTTTCATGCCTGCATACACACGCTCGGCGAGCACAGGGCGGTTTTCCGGGCTGCCGTCGTTGTATTTGCCAGCGGTGATGTTGCCGCCTGCGCCGTTGAAATGGATGAAGCGCACGCCAGGCACGGCCTTGTCCATCAGCGCACGCGCTCCGCCGATGAAGTCCCAGTTCACACCGCCTTTGCCATAGTAGCTCATGGGATGCGTGGCGTAGTAGCTGAGCGCGGCTAGAGGTCGCTCGCCCTGCCAGAAGGTCACCATGCGCAGGAGCGGATCAATCGTGCCTTCCGGTGCGCTGGCCGCCTGAGGATGCTTCGAGGCACTCATGCGAGTGAAGGCCACTTTGCCATCCGGGCCAAGCACGCGTCGGTTGGAGGCGACCTTCTCGATCTTTCCTGAGCCAAAGCCGACCTGCGTGACGCCCTCCGCCTGGGTCATGCCTTCACGCGCCGCATCGGCGATGGCTTGAAACAGGCGCTGGTCGAGCTGTGCATTGGAAAAGCGCCCGCCGAGGCCGTGCTCGGCGAGGAGTTGCTCGGTATCGAGATCGCTGCCAGGTGCATCGTGCTGATGCACGGTATGCACCGCCACACGATCACTTGTGGTGCCGACGGCCTTCGCGATCCTTTCGCGGATGCTTACGTTGCTCGCATTCGCTAGCGCCACCCAGTCCATCGCACACAGCACGATGGGCCGCCCAGAGCCGAGGATGACTAAACCCCGCGCCAGCAGCGGTGTCACGATCTGCTTCACCGGCATCACATTCCCATGACACAACGGCGACTCCAGCGGTGGCGTGACATCGACCTCAAAGGTGGCGATGCGCAAACCACCCTCCGCCGCATGAAGATGGAGCAAAGGCGCGGCGAGGAGGCTTTGAGTGAAGAGTCGTCGTTTCATGGGCACCCTATACTACGGTGCCCAAACGCGATTCTAAGGCATCGCTTCTTTATCCACACCGAGCACCTCAGGCCAGCAACCTCGGATGCTTGGGCGGTGAATGCGCCGTGTGGCATCGCCGCCGATCCAGCCCGGCGTGCCCTTTTCGTCCACAAACGCCACGCCGATGGGAATGTGCGGCATCGTGTCGGCGATGCGGGTGATCTCCGCATCCGCACGGTCCGACATGGCGATCCATTTCTTCTTCAGCTCGATGGGGTCGAGCTGACGGGCCTGGATGGTTGGCTCTCCTCGCTTCGGTTGGCGGCTAGGACCTGCAGCACCTGCTTCTGGAGAGCGGTTAGAGACATGCGTTCAGCTCCTGTGCGCGCTGCCAGGCGCTGTGGCCGCCCTTGCGGAGGGTAAGCACGATTTCGCGCACGTCTTAGTCGGTCTGCGGAATGAACTCTGGGTTCCACCACCAAAAGCATTCGTGAAAATCCTTCACGGCACGGCGGGCCATTTCCACCACTTGGGGGGAAACGGGCTGGCTTGCGGGCATGGAGGCTTCGGCGATCACGGGGGCAGAATAACCTGTCTTGGGCATCGACTCAAGTGGCTAGGTTTGGTGAGCGAGGTTGCACTCGGCCCGCAGCGCGACGACCACCGTCGCGACCGCATTCATGGCTTGGCTTTGAGATATTTGTCGAAGAAACCGAGCACCAGCGGGCGCAGATCGCGCTGCCTGGGCTGGAGGTGAAAGGTGTGCGGTGCCTCAGGGATGATCTCGATCTGGTGCGTCGCTCCAGCGGCCGTCATGGCAGCGGCGAGCGCCTCGGAGTCGGCCACGGGCACGGTTTTGTCCGCAGTGCCGTGCAGGATGAGCAAAGGAGGATCGCTCTTGTCGATGTGAGAGCGCGGATCGGCCTGCTTGTAGGCCTCGGGAGCCTCGGCGCGGGTTTTGCGGAACATGGCAAGGTCTCGCGTCTCAAAGCAAAGCACTGGGCCATACAAATCGACGGCGCACTGGACACGGGAATCGCCCTCGCCAGGAGGATCGAGCTCACCGCCGCAAAGACCGACCATTGTTGCGAGATGGCCGCCCGCGCTGCCGCCAATCACGCCGATGTGCGAGGGATCGATCTGCAAACGCTCGGAATTCGCCCGAAGCCAGCGCACCGCCGTTTTGCAGTCGTGCAGGTTCTGCGGCCATGTGGGCCCAGGGTGCTCGTTGTTCGCCAACACGTAATCGATGCTCATACCGACATAGCCATTCAGCGCCAGCGTGGTGCCGATGTTGATCTCGCGAGCCGCCCGCTTCTGACCACCCGACCAACCGCCACCGTGAATGATCACCACGGCGGGGAATTTTTGCCCCGGTTGTGGATTCGCGGGCAGATACAGATCCGCCTTTTCTTTGCGATCAGCGCCGAGGAAATCGACGTCATGCTCGGTGCGAATTTCATCCGCTGCGATAACAGAGGTGGCAAGAAGGAGGAACAGAAGAGGTTTCATCGGGAACGTTTGGTGAAGGTTTTGCAGTCGAGTACACGGCCATTATCAAGAGCTTTCATCTCGGATTTCTTTTCGAAGGCGTTGCAAGCTTGATTCGGTTTTCCAAAGTCACCCGTGTGGCTCATGCCCACGCTGATGGAGCGGAGATCGAAATCCGCGATGTCCCGCGCCCAAATCCATTCCTTGCCTGGCAGTGCGAAGAACTTGCGGTAGCCAGTGGCGTCAATGTCATAACCGGGCTCCTCCATGCTAAGGCTTTTCGGACGGATCTTGCACTCTAGATCGCCGAGCGAGACCATGAGCGGCGTGCTCTTGAAAAGGTCCGCCGGCGTGTCGATGGCAGTGCTGTGGGACTTCGTGGGAAATTGATACTGCATGGGCGTGTCACTGACGGAGATGCGCAGCAGTTTCGACGGATCACCTTTGAAGTTGGTGATCTCCGAAATCTGGTCGCTGCTCCGCACCCAGAACGCAGGCACCTTCTACTTCACGACAGGCGCAGTGGTCGGGATGAGACCTTCCTTTTTCTTCTGCTCCACTTCGAGGCGTGCCTCAGTGGCATAAGGGTTCACAGGCATGAGCGTGGCCGGGATCGGCGCGCGGCGGTAATTCTTGGCGTCACCAGGACCGTAGTTTGTGGCGAGGTATTTGACGATCGTCTTCTGCACGGCGGGATCAAGTTTCCAAAGCCCGCCATACTTTTGCATCCACTCCAGCGTGGAGGTCCAGTTGTTCTCCGTCCCCCGCTGCCGGAGGAAGGTCTGCGGGGAATGACAGATGATGCAGTGATTGCGCACGATCTCCCAGTCCTGCGCGATCTTCATACCGGTCGTGGGATCGACGGGCACCTTCCCCTCCTCCGCGTATGCGGGGAGGCTGAGTGCGAGCACGGCAATGAACAAAGTGCGCATAATCAGGAGGCCTGGATGGCGAGGCGATGACAGGTGTTGTTAAGATAGCCCTTCGGATTCCAGCCCGGCAGAACCATGGGTTGGGACTTGCCGACGCTGTCGGTGGCCCGCGCCCAGATCTCGTAGTAGCCCTTTTGGGGCAGGATGACTTCGACGCGCCAATGCTGCCACGCGTGACGGTTCACAGGGGCATCCAACTGCGCCGGAATCCAGGTGGCACCGAAGTCGATCGACACGTGCATCGCTGCGACCTCCCGCTCGCCCGCCCAGGCATGGCCACGCACCTTGAGACTATCTTTCACTGGGTGGGTGATGCCTGACTTGGGAAAGGTGATCAGGGACTTCACAGGCATGGATTCGATGATGACCATGTCCTCGTCCGGCACGGTGGAGCCCGGCGCAACCGGGTAGCGAGGCATCCGGTAGGAGTCTCCAGTCATCTTCTCGCCATCGTGTTCGCGATCCCGCACGACAATCTTCTTCAACCACTTGCCACAGGTGGAGGCTGGCCAACCGCCAAAGACAAGGCGCAGAGGATGGCCATTTTGAAGAGGTATATCTTCGTCATTCATCGCGAAGGCGATCAGAGACTCATCTTCCAGTGCCTTTTTGATGGGAACCCCTCGGGAAATGGAGGTCTTCTTGGGATCACCCGAGAGGTGTAAATCCGTGCCGTAGTAGCCGATGTAAACTGCGTCCTGCCTCACGCCACAATGGCGGAGCAAGTCGGCGAGGCGCACACCAGTCCACTTCGGGCACCCCACCGCGCCGGAGGTCCACTGGGTACCATGCGTCGGTGGATTATACTCACCACGCCCGTTGCCTGCGCACTCGAGCACCATTTGCAGCGAGTGATGTGTGAACTTCTCCTTCAGTTCCTTCAGTGTGAAGGTCGTCGGCTTCTCACAGCTCTCGCCTGCGATCTCCAGCGTCCATTTATCAGGATCGAGCAGCTCCGTCGCGGGAGTGAGACCATTGTTACGAATGAAAAGATGCTTCGCGGGCGTGATTGCATCATCGAGGAGATGCGCGGGCGTCTCCGCCACAAGCGGACGATCATTCAGCACGCTCAGACCTTCCTTGCCCGGGATTTGGAAAGGCTCCGTGCTCTGCGCCAGTGCGGCCGGGATCAAGCCCGCAGGCATTTTGTCCGCAAACACGATCTCTGATCCGACTGCCGCCGTCATCGAGGCCAGCCCAAGCCGCTCAAAGAAGCCACGACGTGAAAGCGGGTTCGCCTTGCGTCCCCAAACGATTTCATCCGCAAGCTGCGGATCTTCAGAGTAAAGCTGGTGCAGGCCTGCCTGCTTGTCGGGACGAGGTGACTTGGTGGACATGATTACATTCTAACGCCACAAGCGGTGGTATTTCATCCTGAATCAGTGATCGACGCATCGATGCAGACACACGACGGGCAGGTGTTTCATCAGCGATCATGGTGCCGCGCTGGTTTCCTTGGCGAGCTCACGCATTTTTTCCTTCCACGCAGCCGTGTCGGTCTCGATGCAGCGCAGGATGACCAGGGCATCAAACTTCGTGCCAGCGGCGAGAGTCGCGTTGGAGTAGAGGTGGTTGTAGAGCTTGTGATACACCGTCTTGTCCCAGTAAAAGGTCTTCAGCCCCTGCCCCACCAGCGGCTTCGGATACCAAACCAACGTTGCACGCTGCGTTTTCGGATCGTGAATGGCAGTCCACTTCACATCTTCCCGCAAGCGATGACCACCGCCGCTGTCAAAGGTGCCCTCCAAGACGGCACCGTCCGCTTTCTCCGCCATCCACTCCGTCGTTGTGGGCAGGAAGGGATGCATGAAGCCGTAGAGCACGCCGATCTTCACTTCCTCGGTGGTCTCGTAGCCATGCTGCTCGATCACGCGATCCTGCATGACCGTGTAAACTGCCTCCAGCTTGATCGTGCCCATTCTGGATTGTTTTCTCAGCTCCGCGTGCTGGCCACGATAGACGGCTTTGTCCTTCAGTTCGCAGGCCTTGCCATCCACGGTCAACACAGCGCTCGCCACTTTTTCCACACCGCCTTCGTTGTGGCCCGTGCCGATCCATTTACCGCCGACGGGTGAAAAGACGGTGCCGTAAAATCCGGTGCGGTCGGTGATGATCGCACCCTTGTGCAGGATGCGGCTGATCGTCCAAGCCCGATCCCCGGCGAACTCGATGGTCATGTCGCGAGTCTCAACCGTGACGTAGGCTACTGGTCCTGGCTTCTCACCTGCAGCGTGTGACACGTCGGCGAGCCAACCCAAGGCGATGAAAGCAAACAGAGAGCGATGCATTGGAAACAAACGCTCTACCAAAGACTGATATTCGTCTCGAATCGGGGCAACCTAGGCCAGGATCCCCTGCGCGACCTTACCGCCTTGCAGCCCGGTGAGGCGAATGCGACGACCGCCACTGACGACGGCTAGATTTTCGTGATCGAGACCGAGCAGGTGCAGGATCGTGGCATGAAGATCGCGAAAATGCACAGCACCATCGACGACGGTGCTGCCATCGTGGCTCGTTTCGCCATGGGCGTGACCGGCTTTCACTCCGCCACCAGCCATCCAGAAGGTGAAGGCGCGATGCTGATGCCCTGTTTGATCTTTGTCTTTTCCAGGTTCGAGCCCCGGCCGACCAAACTCACCACCCCAGACGACGAGAGTGTCCTCCAGCAGACCGCGCTCATCGAGATCATCCAGCAGCGCAGCAATGGGCGCATCCGTGGTGGCACAATTCGCGGTCAAGTCCCGGCGATGATCCGTATGCTGATCCCAACTGCCGTGCGTGATCTCGATGAAGCGCACACCTGCCTCGCAAAAGCGGCGAGCCAGCAGGCACTGGCGGCCAAAGTCGCTGCCTTTACAGGTGCCAACGTGATAATTCTTCCCCACGGAATAGCGCTCCAGCGTAGCCTTGGACTCCTGACTGATGTCGAGCAACTCCGGTGCCTGCGCCTGCATGCGAAAGCCGAGTTCCATCGTCTGAATGACGCCTTCGAGTTGGGGATCATCGCCACGCAACCCAGCGTGATCTCGGTTCATGGCCTGAACAAGATCAAGCTGACGACGCTTCACCTGCATCGGCAAATGATGCCCCTCAATGTCGCTGATGGTCGCCTGGGACATGTCCTCTCCATTCACGCCGATGGGTGTGCCGCCGAACACGGACGGCAACTGCATGGCTGCGTATTGGGAGGGCTTTGAAGTATTGAAACTGATGAATCCCGGCAGATTCTGATTTTCCGTGCCCAGTCCATACGCCACCCACGCGCCCATGCTCGGGCAAGGCCGCAAACGATCCCCCGTGTGGAGCTGGAGGGCCGACTGCGCATGAATGCTCGTGTCGGCCGTCATGGATTTGATCACGCAGAGTTTGTCTGCATGCCTCGCGAGATTGGGCAACAAATCCGAGACCCACAGGCCGCTGCTGCCGCGTTGCTTGAAGTTCGCGACGGAGCCTGCGTGCGGCTTCTGACCGATCTGCGGCTTGTAATCAAAGGTATCGAGCTGCGCGGGGCCGCCAGCCATGTTGAGAAAGATCACTCGCCGCGCCCGCGCACGGACCAGAGGCGCTCGGGCATCCAAGCTGGCCCCAGCGATGCCGGACATCGCAAGGTAGCCAAAACCACACGAGGCGGTGTGGAGCATCTGGCGGCGGGAGAGAGGATTCATCAGCGGATTCATACGGCAGGTTCAATCCACATATCGCAATTCGTTGCAGGCAAGCAGGGCCTGACAAAACGCTGCCCAGGTGTCTAGTTCGCGGCGGGAGTGATCGGTCTCGGTCGAAACGAGCATCGAGTCGGCTTCACGAAGGAAGTCGAGGCCGCGACCGAGTTCGGCGGAGGTGGCATCGCGGCCCAAAGCGTGGCGATAGGCTTGGGCGATCCGACTTTCCACATCAGCGACTTTTTGGAGCAATCGCTGGGCGAAGCGTCGGGACTGCCCGATGACGAAGGCGTTGTTTAGCAAATACAGAGACTGCGTGGCAAGCGCAGCAGTATCGCGCTGGTCCACGACCGTGGTGGCATCGGGCAGATTGAAGGGCGTGAGCTCCGGCGGCATGGAGTTCCGCAACATGAGCAGGTAGATGCTGCGATGCGCGCTGGGCTGATGCAGCGAGGGCAGCTCATTGATGAGTACGTCCCGGTGTTGGATGAGCGAACCAGTGGCGGGCTGTGGATTGAGATCGCCGGTGGCGAAGAGCATCGCGTCGCGAATGGATTCGGCATCGAGACGGCGCACGCGGTGTTGGCCGAATAGGGAGATGCGTTTCTCAGCCTCCTGGGACGATTTCAAATCGCTGTTCGCGGAGCTGAGCTGATAGGTGCGGCTCAGGACGATGCTGCGAATGAGTTTCTTGATACTCCAGCCTTCGCGCATGAAGCGAGTGGCCAGGTGATCGAGGAGTTCGGGGTGCGAAGGACGCTCCCCAGAAAGACCGAAGTCGTTTGGCGTGGTTACGAGACCTTCCCCGAAGAGATGCAGCCACACGCGGTTGACAAAGACGCGCGCTGTCAGCGGATTGCGAGTACTGGAGAGCCACTGGGCGAGTTCGAGACGGCCACTTTGCTTGGCATCGGCAACGGTTCCGCCACCGCAAGCGCTCAGGAAACCGCGTGGGATGGCGGCACCGAGTTTCTTGGACTCGCCATCAATGTTGAGCTTGCAGTCCTCGATCTTTTTGGAGTCGCGCACACCCATGGCGAGCGGGGCATCAGGTGCGTAAGTGAAGGAGGCTTTGGCGGGGTTTTTTCGCGGTTTGTTTTTCGCGATGATCGGCTCCACCTCGGCGCGCGGAGTAACTTTGGCAGCAGCCTGAAGCTCATGCAGCGGAGTCTGCGGCGCGGTGAGACCTTCGCGAGCAGCCGCACCCCACATCGTCTCGGTGCTGCGGAAGATACCAGCCAGCGCGTAGTAGTCGCGGGTGGGGATGGGATCGGTTTTATGATCGTGGCAGCGCGCACAGCCGACAGTCAGGCCGAGAATGCCGCTGCCGATGACGGCGATTTGATCCGCCACGACATCCATTTCAAAATTCTCATTCATGGCCTTGGCTGGCTTTGCGCCGAGAGCGAGCAGTCCCGTAGCAATAAGCTGACGGTCCCGCTGCGCAGGTGAATCCGCGGGAATCAGGTCACCCGCGATCTGCTCTGCAATGAACCGATCATACGGGACGTCTTCATTGAGGGCGCGGATCACGTAGTCGCGATAGCGCCAGGCATGAGGGAAGCTGGGATTGCGCGAAAGGCCGTCGTTACCATTTGATTCGGCATAGCGGGCGACATCGAGCCAGTGGCGACCCCATTTTTCGCCAAAGTGGGGACTGGACAGCAGGCTATCGATGTAGGCGGCATCGGTCGGATCCGCCTGATCGTTGGGGTCAGGAGGAAGGCCCGTCAGGTCGAAGGAGAGGCGACGCTTCAGAATGGCCCTTTCGGCGTCAGGGGCTGGTTGGAGGCCCTGTTGCTCAAGCTCCGCCAAAATGAACGCGTCGAGGCCCTGACGCGGCCAAGTGGTGTCTTGGACTTTGGGCGGTTGCGGATCGGAAATGGGCTGCAGGGACCAGAGTGGCTCCTGCTGGGCCTTCTGGGCCACCTTCGGCGGTTCGGTGCGGGGATCAGGAGCACCCATTCTGACCCAATCGACGAAGTCTTGGACGACGTGGTCCGGCAGGCGCTTCTTTGGTGGCATTTCAATGCCATCGTAACGCACCGCCTGCACGATGAGACTCTCGTCAGGCTTCCCCGGAATGACGGAAGGGCCGGACTCACCACCCGCGATCATTTCGGAGGGCGCGTCGAGCAAAAGTTTGCCACCTAGCTTCTTCGAGGTCTGCGAGTGGCACTCGTAACATTGCTTCACAAGCACTGGTCGGATCTTCTGCTCAAAGAAGGCGCGCTGGTCCGGCGTCATGTCGGCAGCCGACGCGGGAGCGCTGGCAACGACAATGAGCAGGGCTAGTGAGCGGGCGGACATGGACGATACTACGGGTGCTAACCTGCCCTTTTTTCTTGGATGGCCAATCGATCCACAAGATGAAGTACGCCATGACACGCGACGCAGTGCATGGAGCACCTTGTTTCTGATGCCAAATGGCAGAGCGCAACCAAAGGGCATTTGACTGGCTGGAGGTTGGCAAAGAATCCAGGCAAACGGTCGCGAGCGATCAGCTCAGCGTAGCCCTTCAAGCGCTGCTTTTGCGGCGGCTTCGATTCTTTGGGCGGCTAGAGAATGACAGTAATGTTCGAAAACGGTGTAGCCGTCTGCGGTAAGTTTTGAGACATCATCGGCCCGGGCAGGGTCGAACTGATGAGCGCGCTCCCAATCATCGGGCAGGCCGTCTTGATCTTGGTCCGGCAACATAGGAGTCGAATTTGACAGGGCCTCGCGATCCGCGGCGATACCGTCCTCATAGCCTTGGCGTCCGCTGCCTTGGAGCGAATCCCTCACCATGCGCGAGCTTGTGGCATCGCGTGGAAGTGCCCCAGCTTGCTGGAGCACGCGATGGTAGGCCTCCTCTGCGGTGTCGATGTGTGGCAGGCTAAGCCTTGGCTCTGGACCCTGATCCGGTGCTGGCGGTCCGGGTCCCATGTCTGCCTCGCGAGAGACGCAACCGCGAATGACGCGTGCGTTGGGATTCACGGGAACGGCGTTCTTGCGTCGATCGGGGCCGAGTTTAAAGAAGCAGTTCACAATGGTAAGTCCGGCTCCCTCAGCGCCCCAGGTCTGCTGGGTGTTCGAGTAGTTGTAGATGACATTGTTGATCGCCTCGACGTCAGACTTCGCGTCCACCAGCGGGCAGCGTTTGGCCTGGTGGGCGTAAAGACAGTGGTGGATGGTAATGAACTTCGACTCGGAGTGCAGCGATCCATAGTTGTGCCACTGCCCATGGTTCTCGAAGAAGTCTGCGTGAGCCTCCGCCTTCCGTGAAGCATCAATGCCACACCACTGCAAAGTGACGCGCTCCGACCTCGATGTGTCAATGGTCTCGTCGCACGCACCAGCGAAGGAGCAGTGATCCACGATGACGTTCTTTGCCTCGCGGATGAGCAAGCAATCTGGATCGTTCTTTGTGTGAATACGCGTTCCGCGAAATCGGAGGAACCGCAGGATCACATCCTCTCCACTGATGTCGAAGCGGCGGTAGTTATAAATGGCCACACCTTGGGGCGAGGTCTCGCCAGCGATGGTGACCTGATCGTTTTCCGCCGTGATAGCGAAGGCGATCTCATCGTTGCAGTCGATCACACCGCTGACATCAAATATAATCGTGCGCGGTTCTCGCACTTCATTCACGGCCCAGGCCAGACTGCCAGGTCCGCGCTTAGCCAATGTGGTGACATGTACCAAGCGTCCTCCCCGACCTCCTTTTGCATACGCCCCATGCCCCTCGGCACCCGGAAACGCCAACGTTTGGCCTTGCGATGCGGGCTCTGCGGCTTGCAGAAGGGCCAGGGGCGCGATGAGGACAGCGGCTAGGCTGAGCCGAAAAAAACATCGACAGCGGGTTCGCCTTGTTTCGTCGTGATATTCGGTCATATGGAGGCTGGGATTCACGGCCGTGGATTGAGGTTGGGAGACCCGATCACCCACGCAACGCGCTGAGATGCTCTGCGGTGATCTGGCGGGTCCACTTGTCGATGCTTGTGGCAGCTCGTTTCAGGTCGTGGTTTTGCAAAAGGGTGCGGACTTCGGATTCGAGGGCGTTTTGGCGGAGGAAGGCTACTGCTTCAATGCGTTCCCACTCCTCACGGCGACCGTCGATGGCGTGGCAGGTGTCAAAGACCTCGCCATTAACCAGCGGCAGCGGGGTTTCAGCACCGCCGATGAAAAGCGGAAATGACAGAGCCTTGGCAGGCAGCGAAACCCAGGCGCGGCTGAGGACACCTGGATGCTGGCGGTCGATTTCCACGGACATGCCAGCGATGGAACTTTGGATGCACATGGAGCTGTCACGCGAGGCATTGTGAAAGTTGGCAAAATCCACCGGAGCACGGGCATCGAGCAGCGCCTTTTCCGCACGGCTTCCCTGCCTAGCGCTGAAGTAGGTTTTTTCAGTGTGCCAAGTGTGCGTCACCGCTCGCGAGTTGTTGCTGATCTCCAGGATCTTCCCGGCGGCATCCACGAAGAGCCAGTGCGTGCCTGTTTTTGACCCACCTGCGTAGCGCCCCTCGCGCACGAACTCCTGCACGATGCGCAGCGCGTCTTCGCACGTAGCGGCCTGCTCGCCGATGTGACGGAGGATCGCTGTATTCATCATGCCACGAAAGGCAGGCTGTGTGACCTTCAGTCCACCAGTGTCCGCAGAGCCTGCTAGCCCCTTGTCATTCACCATCATCATGCAGGCCACCACGCTGGCATCACTCACAGCGATGAACTTATTCACACCGCTGGCACTGCCATCCAGGATAAAGACGGCTTGCTTCTTCAGCGCGTTGTCGCGGTTCTTGTGGAAAAAGATACGCCCATCCACAGTGTGTGCCGTGGACATGGCGTAGGAGGTGCATTCGTGTCCGGTGAAAAGCGAGCGATACACCCCGCCAGTAAAGGCCAGATACAACTCCGATGCCACGCCTGCCGCCTCGGCCACAGCACGCGTTTCCTCCAGCCAATGCGGAGCGTGCCGACGGCTCAGCTCGGCATATTTCTCCGAACGCGCGAGCAGCGTGGCAGTGGAGATGCCCGCATCCTTCGCCGGCTTCAGGTAATACTGCTCCATGTCCGAATGGATGGCCTTTGCATTCATGCGGCCCCACAGGCTACCGATTTCCACCGGACTGCCACGCAGCGTCACGCTGGGAATCTGTGGCGGCTGTTTTTCGCCTGCCAAACCTCGTGTGGCGAGCGTGCCTATGGCGGCGGAGAGGAAGCGACGGCGTTTCATGCGTGGCGCGAGGCGAGCTCGGGGATCGGCCTGCCGTTCGTGACGATGTGCACGGGGCGACCGTTGAAGTCGTTGAGCGTGGTCTTGGCGGAGTCGATGCCGAGGTGCTGGTAGATGGTGGCGAGGAAATCATGCGCACTGCACGGGCGCTCGATGACGTCTTCGCCGCGTTTGTCGGTGGCACCGATATAGCCGCCGGTCTGGATGCCGCCACCGGCCCAGAGATTGGAAAAGGCACGCGGCCAGTGATCGCGGCCGGGCTGTAAGGTGCCTGCGGGGCCACTGGCATCGCCCGCGCCGGTGCTGCGGTCGAAGGTGATGCGCGGGGTGCGGCCAAACTCACCGGTGACGACGACGAGCACCTTCTTGTCGAGCCCACGCGCATAGATGTCCTCGATCAAAGCGGACACGGCTTGGTCATAGTAGCCCATGCGAAAGCGCAGGGCCTCGAAGATGTGATGATCGACGGCGTGATCGTCCCACACCTGCGTGCGACCGCACAACGGGCCATGAAGACTGCTGGTGATGATCTCGACGCCGGATTCGACGAGGCGACGCGCGAGGAGAAGTTGCTGCCCCCAGCGATTGCGGCCGTAGCGGTCACGAGTTTTGGCATCCTCTTTGCCGAGGTCAAAAGCATCGCGGGCCTCAGGTGCGGTGAGCAGCGAGGCGGCCTGCGCCTCAAACTCATCCAGCGCCGACAGTTCGTGCTGACGATCAAACGCACGCTCCATGCGGTCGAGGCTCTTGCGCAGCGCCATGCGGTCGCTGAGCCGCCGCGTCTCCGCCTCATCGGCGAGGCCGATGTTGGGCACTTCAAACTGCGGCCGATTCGGGTCCTCGGTGACCGAAAAAGCGGCAAAGGCATCGCCGAGATAGGCTGGGCCGCAGTAGGAGCTGTTGATGGGTTGGATGCTCGTGTAGTTCGGCAGCGGATTTAACCGGGAGCCTTCTTTGGAGCGCAGATGATGAGCCACGGACATCCAGTCCGGAAGGCGCGGCACCGGCTTGTCACGCGTGTCTGGATCGCCGGAGAGGATCTGCATCGTGCCTGCCGGATGTCCGCCTGCGGTTTGATACATGGAGCGCAGCACGGTGAACTTGTCCGCGATCTTTGCCTGCATCGGCATGAGTTCGGTAAAGTGCAGTCCCGGCACCTTGGTGGGGATCGTTTTGAATGGGCCGCGATACTCGCTGCTCGCATCCGGCTTCGGATCGTAGGTGTCGATGTGCGACTGTCCACCAGGCAGGAAGACGAAAATGACCGCCGTGCGTTCCGACTTCGGCTTCACCGCATTCTCTGCACGCAACCGCATCAAGCCCGGCCAGCTCAGCGAGGCCATACCACTTAGTCCGATCTGCATGAAGCTCCTGCGCGAGGTCAGCGGACCTGCGCAGCGATGGCGTGATGGCTGGTGATTCATGACGGGTGCTATCTACGCGGCTAAAGAGACCAGTTGTTCAGATGTCCTGGGGGTGCGCCTGTGGAACTCACCCGAGGCTATTTCATTGACCTCCGAAAGGCCACGGCAGTGCCGCGCGTAAGTTTCCGAGCATGAGCCCGCTCCATCCTCAGCACCCCATGACCCGCCGCGACGCCATCCAGGCCGGGGCCATTGGCCTACTGGGCCTAGGGATGAATCACCTTTCTGCGCTGGAGGCATTGAGCGCTCCGGCTTCGCCTCCACGGCGCCCCAAGTCGGTCATCTACATCTTCCTCTCCGGCGGTCTGGCCCAGCATGAGAGCTTTGACATGAAGCCGGATGCGCCCATGGAGATCCGGGGCGATTTTAAGCCCATCCGCACAAAAACGCCAGGCACCCACATCTGCGAGCATCTTCCCAATCTGGCACGGATCTCAGAGAAATGGTCTCTGGTTCGGTCCCTCACTCACGGCAGCAACGATCACTCCCTGGGACATCACATCATGCTGACCGGACGCAGCGATTCCCCGTTGGGCTTCGATCCATCCAAGCCGCAGAAGTCTGATCACCCGAGTATCGCATCCCTAGCCACCGCACTCCTGCCGCGTCGAAAGGACAATCTGCCGCCCGCAATCGTGCTGCCTGACAAATTGGTCCATCGCTCAGGTCGCACCCTTGCAGGCCAATTCGGTGGCACCTTGGGCTCGCAGCATGATCCTTGGTTTCTGGAGATGTCTCCCTACCATCCGAACCACTACGGCGCATTTCCCAAGTACTTATTTCATCATGAGCGGGGATTTGAAACCGACGGCAGCCTGCGGTTCCAGGCTCCTCACCTGTCGCTGCCACAGGGCCTGAGCGTGGATCGCGTCCTTGACCGCGTATCCCTGAGAAATGCCCTTGAGTCCCAGGCAGAAAACCTCACGGCCATCGCTGGCGACGTGCAGTTTGATTCCACCCGGGAGGCAGCCGTCTCACTGCTTTCAAATCGCAACGTCCACGACGCCTTCAGCCTCGCAAAAGTGGACCCCAAGATGCTGGATCGCTATGGCCGACACAGCTTTGGTTGGTCGCTGCTGATGGCGCGGAGATTGGTGGAGACCGGCGTGCGACTCGTGCAAGTGAACCTCGGAAACAACGAGAGCTGGGATACCCATCAGGCTGCCTGGAGAAACTTAAAGGGCTACCTCCTGCCACCCATGGATCAGGCGGTAAGCGCCCTGATCGAAGACCTCGACGCCAGCGGACAACTCGAAGACACCTTAGTCATCGTTGGCAGCGAATTTGGACGCACCCCAAAAATCAAGAGCATCAGCGCTACCGCCCTCCCAGGCCGTGATCACTGGGGCGCGGTGCAGAGTGTCCTGCTCGCAGGCGGTGGCGTCAAAGGAGGCCGCGTCATTGGCTCGTCCGACAAAATCGGCGGCTATCCCGCCAGCGATGCCCAGACGCCCGAAAATCTAGCCGCCACCATCTACGAGGCCCTCGGGTTACCTCGCGACCTGATGTGGCACGACTTCGCCCAACGCCCCCACACCCTCTACATGGGAGCGCCAATCGGCGGTCTAATGTAAGCCAACAAACGTCCACCGCCACCACCCCCAAGGAAGGGCGGTTTGTAACCGCCCACGCAACACCGCCAGAATGGGGAGGGGCTGACAGCAAATGGGGGCAGGATGATCTACCCCAGCAGCGGCAGGGTCCGGCGCTGCTGGGCGCTGGCGAAAGCGGTGTCCACGATTTGTTGACCGATCCGGGAGATCTCCACCGTCAGAGGGCCGATCAAAGGAGCGCCGGTTTCGATGGAGTGGAGAAGGTGCTCAATGGGGTTGCGATTCGGAGCCGCCAATTCATCCACTGGCACATCAAATCCTTCGGGCCGTTCCGCCGTCTGCACCCGCAAGATCGGCTCATAATCAAAGCATGAGATCGTGCCGGCGCTGCCGCGAATCACGAAGCCGCACTTGGGCTGGGGCTGGAAGGTCCATGGATCGGTGAAAGTACCCCAGCGGGTCTCGGTCTTGCTCAAGCCGCCGGAATAGCGGATCACTGCCACGGCGTGCTCATCCACTTCCAGTCCTTGGGGGATATTCCAGGTGCAGGTGACTTCTTCGGGTTTGATCCCGCCCAAATGCCAAGTGCCCAGGGTCGTCCCGTAACCCATGTAATCTAGCAGTGATCCCCCGCCCTGCGCTTTGCTGTAAAACCAACTGGCCGCCTTATCCGCAGCGGAGGGTTCTTTTTCAATCTTGTCTGCGCCATGATAGAGAGGCCCACGATTGCCGCCATGGTGGTGAAACTCTAGCGGTTGACCGATGAGGCCTTCTTGAATCAAACGATGTGCTGTCTGCTGCCCTGCCGCCCAGACCAAAGGCCAGTTCACGGCCAGCACCTTTCCTGTCGGTTGCATGGCGGCGACCATTACGTCTGCCTCTTGCAGTGATCCGGCAAAGGGCTTCTCCATCAAAATGTGGACCCCAAACGGTGCCACCTTGGCCACCCATTCTCCATGACAAGCCGCAGCGGGGCACAGCACGACCAGGTCAGGCTTGGTCTTTTCAAGGCACTCCCGGTAATCTGTAAACACCTGATCCGCCCCCAGTCCAAAATTCCGCGCCGCATCGACCATCCGCGCGGGTTGCTCGTCGGAGATGCCTACAATTTCCGCGTTGGGATGCTCTGACGCCTGCCGCAACAGGTCGCCCATGTGGAAGTGATCAAAGTTAATGCCTGCGATGCGCCATTTTTTCATAAAGCCCCAATAAACGGATACTCGCCCAAATGGCAACCTTTCCGAGTCCCTGGAAAAAACATGGTTCCATAAAGACAAAGGCTTGCCCACTTGGGCGAGGCTCGTCAACAATGGCGGATGCCTGTTCTCACGGATCGCAAAACCCAGCCCCAGTATGATGTCATTGTAGTCGGCTCTGGGGCGGGAGGGGGCATGGCAGCGCTGAGGCTAGCGCTCGAAGGCGTCAAGGTATTGATGATCGAGGCGGGCCGGAACTACGATCCCACGACGGAGACCGCGATGTTTAATACGCCAGAGATGGCACCTCTGCGCGGCGAACGCACACCGGCGCGCCCGTTCGGCCATTACGACTGCAACGTCGGCGGCTGGCAGGTCGCAGGCGAGCCCTACACGAACAAGAAAGGGACGGAGGGCGACTTCTGGTGGTGGCGTGCCCGGATGCTGGGCGGCCGCACGAATCACTGGGGCCGCATCGCCCTGCGTTTTGGCGAGCATGACTTTAACTGTGCCTCACGCGATGGTCTGGGCGTTGACTGGCCGATGAGCTACAATGACCTCGCACCTTGGTACGATAAGGTGGAGATGCTCATCGGAGTGTATGGGGAAAATGACGGCATCGAGAATGCTCCGAACTCATCGCCCGGCGTTCTCTTACCCGCCCCCAAGCCTCGCGTCGGCGAACTGCTGGCCAAGAAGGCCGGAAAAAAACTCGGGGTGCCAGTCGTCGCAGCCCACCGCGCCGTGTTGAGCCAACCCCTCGATGCCAAGAACCTGCCCAAGAAACTCTTCCCAGGCAACGCCAAGGCGCAGGAGATCCTGAGCAAAGACATGGCCCTGCGCGCTGCGTGCTTCTGGGCCACGAACTGCGTGCGGGGCTGCTCCATCCGTGCAAACTTCCAAAGCACCACCGTCCTGCTGCCCGCAGCGCTGGCCACGGGCAATCTGGACATCATCACCGATGCGATGGTGCGCGAGGTCATCATCGGCCCCGACGGACGCGCCACAGGAGTTCACTACATTGACAAGGTCACCCGCCGTGATGCCGTCGCCAAGGCACGCGTCGTCATCCTCGCCGCCAGTTCGTGCGAGACCACCCGCATTCTCCTGAATTCCAAAGGCAAAGACAGCGGGGGCGCGGCGAACTCCAGCGGCCAGATCGGCCGCAATCTCATGGACAGCGTCGGGACCAGTCTAGGCGCGCACATTCCAGCAATGGAGGATCTGCCGCCTTACAATGAAGATGGTGCGGGCGGGTTGCACGTCTATTCTCCGTGGTGGAAGACACGCGATCATGCAGCGCTCGGCTTCCCGCGCGGTTATCACATCGAGATGGGCGGCGGCAGGCAGATGCCATCCATGAGCAGCCTATCGATCCTCAACAGCACCGCGCCAGGCGTGTACGGCAGCAAGCTCAAGGAAGAAGCGAGACGCTACTACGGTGCCTCCTTCAGTTTCTCCGGTCGTGGCGAGATGGTGCCCAACAAGGACTGCTACTGCGAGCTCGACCCCAAGGTCGTCGATCAATGGGGCATCCCTGTGCTGCGTTTTAACTGGAAATGGAGTGACCACGAAATCAAGCAGGCGGAGCACATGCAGCAGACCTTTGCGGAGATGTTGACTGCCATGGGAGGTAAAGCCAATCCACTGACAGGTCGCGACGCCATCAAGAAGCCAGGCGAAATCATCCACGAAGTCGGCACCGCACGCATGGGAGCTATGCTAGGCAGTTCTGTGACCAATCAATACTGCCAGACCTGGGACGTGAAGAACTTATTCCTCATGGACGGAGCCGTCCTCCCCAGCAACCCAGACAAAAACCCCACCCTCACCATCCTCGCCCTGGCCTGGAGGTCCTGCGAATACTTGATGGATGCGATGAAGCGTGGCGACGTGTGAGTATAGAACAAATCCTTGCCTAACAGGCCCCTCCTCACCCAAACTCCCTCCCTGCCATGCCTGCACCCAAACTATCCCGACGCTCCGCCCTCAAATGGTTCACCGGCTCGGCGACGGCAGCGACGGCGCTGCCTGGATTCGCCGCGCCTGGCGAGACTGAGCCTGCCCCACCCGCATTCCCGACGCGCCATCCGATCCAGGATCCTGACTTCATGGCGCAACCCTATGCGGCAGCTTGGCCCAAGATCCTGACCGATGCTGAGCTAAAGCAAATCGACGCGCTCGCAGACATCATCCTGCCAGCAGATGAGCACGGCCCTGCTGCCAGTACGGTCGGCATCGCGGCATTCATGAACGAGTGGCTCAGCGCCCCGTATCCAGATCAACGCGAGGATTGCGAGACCATCCGTGGCGGGCTGGCATGGATCAACACCGCCGCCTTCCGGGCCCATGAAAAGACCTTCACGGATTTGCCGCTCGCTGCCCAAACCGCATTGGTTGATCAGATCGCTGCCCAAGACGCAGCACCTGTGCCGCAGAAATTCTTCACCACCTTCCGTAGCCTTTGTCTCGGCGGCTACTACACGTCCACCAAGAACTGGGCGCAGCTCGGCTACGTCGGCAATGTCAGCATCGGCGGCCCATATCCGGGCGTCCCGGCAGAAATTATTGAGAAACTCGGCCTTCAGGACGTTGCCTGAAGCCTCACTTTTACGCAAACCAACCCACACTACCTCTCATGACCGATCCCGCTAAGAAATCCAAATCCCACATTGCCGCCCTTGTCGCCGCCATTCTCGGCTGGATGTTTGATGGATTTGAGATGGGGCTCTTCCCACTGATCGGCAAGCCCGCCTTGCAGGATATGCTGCCGGGCGAGACTGCCGCAGTCCAGGGCCAATGGTTCACCGTCATCATCGCCATTTTCCTTGTCGGCGCGGCCACAGGTGGTGTGCTTTTTGGATGGTTGGGGGATAAGCTGGGCCGAGTCAAGGCCATGACCTTGGCCATCTTCACCTTCGCCATTTTCACGGGCTTATGCGCCTTTGCCCAGCAGGCATGGCAGTTCGCCGCGCTGCGTTTTGTGGCATCCCTCGGCATGGGGGGCGAGTGGGCACTGGGAGTCGCCCTGGTCAACGAAATCTGGGGCAACAAAAACCGCGCCTGGATCGCCGGTCTCATCGGTGCCGCGTCGAACGTCGGCTTCTTGCTGACAGGGGTGCTGAGTCTCTACCTGAACGCCAGCCTCGATACTGTCGGCCACTGGATTAGCAGCATCGGTATCGGCCAAGAATCGGCTGATTACCTTCTCCACAACCGCGGCTGGCGCTTCCTCGCGATCAGCGGCGCAGCACCCGCGCTCATCAACTTCTTCATCCTCATCTTCGTGCCCGAATCCCATAAGTGGGAGGAAGAAAAGAAATCGGGATCAACGTCCCATTGGGCCACCAAGGACCTGCTCGGCGTGCTCGTCGCCGCCATCGCCGCCCTGGGCATCATTGCCGTTTGGACACCGCAAGTTTTGGAAAAAGTGGGCAACTCGGTTGCGCTGCCCGTCACAGTCGTCGGCCTCGGCATCGCCCTGTGGGGTTACCTGCACCCAGTGCGCCGCTACATGACCCGCGCCCAGGCGGGCGGCAGCGTCCAGGCCGTCGATCGAGCCTTCATCATGCGCAACCTCCTGATCGGGGCAGGCCTCGCAGCCGTCGCACTCATGGGCACCTGGGGTTCCGCGCAGCAGGCAGCCAAATGGGCATCCTTCCTTTCCCCCGATGGCACCAAGTCCAATATCATCGAGTATGTCGTCATCGCCACCGCGCTCGGTGCCATTCTGGTGACGATCATCACCCCGCTCGTTGCAGACAAGTTGGGGCGCCGCGTTACCTACTTTCTGCTCTGCGTGCTGGCGCTGGGGTCAGCGATCTTGTTCTTCCAGACCAATCACTCCTACACCGGCACTGGCATGCCAATCTGGTTGATCACGACCGCCTTCTTGCTCGGCGGGCTCACGGCTTCGTTTTATGGATTCTTCCCCCTGTATTTCCCAGAACTGTTCCCCACCAGCGTTCGCGCCACGGGTCAGGGATTTTGCTTTAACTTTGGGCGACTCATCGCAGCGATCGGCTCCCTCCAATTCGTGAACCTCATGAGCATGTTCGGATCGGACAAAGTAGTGCAACTCGAAGGAGAAGCCCGCCGTCTAATGCAGTTGCATGTGGAAGCCAACGCCTTCTCCGTCCTGTCCTGCATCTACGTCGTCGGGATGGTGCTGGTCTGGTTTGCGCCCGAGACAAAGGGCCACAGCTTAAAGTAATCCCGAACTGGACCAGCTCAGGGGGCGCTTTTCCGGTTGCGAAAACACCCCCCGCAAGCCATACCAACCTGCATGAGCGAGATCTTCAATAAGTTCATCGAAAAGCGCCAGGAGCAGATCAAGTCGAGGGAACGCACCCAGCGATTGCTGTTCATCGGCATCATCGTGCTCGGCCTCTTGGTCGTGGGCTTCATCCTCCTGCGGGGAGATCCATCCACCCGCCCGGTCAATCCCAACACCGCCACCGTCGAGCAACTCGCCACCCTGCCCGAAGTCGGCCCAGACATCGCCGCCCGCATCAAGGCTGGCCGCCCCTACGCCAAGGCAGAGGACCTGCTCAACGTGAAAGGCATCGGTGCCAAGACCTTGGAAAAGATGAAACCCAGGCTGGTCTTTGATCAGTAAAGCCTGGATAGGCCGAAAAAACATGCCGAGACATCGCCTTTGAATGGCTCGGATTTCCGCGTTGTTTTCAACAAGCCCTAATTTTGAAGAAAATCAGACTTTCCCAAACGAACGTTTCCCTCTACTCTCCGACCGTGAAATCCCCTCTCATGTACGCAAGCCTTTGGATCGGTATCATGCTCAGCACTCAATCTGGGTGCTCAATGTTTAAGAAAGACAGTTCCGGCCCAGAAATCGCGGCGGAAGTGCGCAAGCCCCTGCCCACGCAGGCAGTGACGCAGACACCGCCCCGCCCAAACCCCATGGCCACCCGGTTGAATCAGCCGTCCACCATGCCAAAGGTCCCCCCGGCAGGCGCACGGCTGAGCTACTCCTCCATTCAGACCGACAAGCCAGTGTTAGCGATGACTTTTGACGATGGCCCACACCCGGTGAACACCCCGAAGCTGCTGGACATCCTCGCCCAGCGCAACATCAAGGCCACCTTCTTCCTCGTCGGCCAGAACATCAAACAATACCCTGACCTCGTCCGCCGCATCCTCCGGGAAGGTCATGAAATCGGCAATCATACCTGGACACACGCTAGCCTCTCCAGTCTGTCTGACGATGCCGTCCGGAAAGAATTGCGCCGCAGTGATGACGCCCTCTTCGAAGTCGCTGGCTACCGCCCCCACCTCATGCGGCCACCGTATGGAGCGATCAACACCCGCTTGAAGAACCTAATTTATTCTGAGTTTGGCTACCCCTGCATCATGTGGTCCGTGGATCCTCAGGACTGGCGCCGCCCAGGAGTCTCCGTCGTCGTCAGCCGCCTCGTCAGCGGTGCCCGCAACGGCAGCATCCTCCTCACGCATGACATTCACGCGCCAACCATCGTGGCCGTGCCGCAAGCACTGGATCAATTGCTGGCCAAGGGCTTCCAGTTCGTCACGGTCAGCCAACTCATGAATATTGAGAAGGCCAACATGCCCCTCGGTGTGCTGATCCGGCCAGCCAGCGTCGTTGGCGGTTCAGGCTCCTAGATCGCCTGTTGCAAAGAGCCCCCTGCCCTCCTTTTTCGCGCTCCCGGATGATTGGCGATGACTATTTCCAGCTCCGCACCAGCCTCAGCAATGACCTGATCGCGCTGAGATCTTTGGTCCACGAATTGGGAGCCGAAAAAGAGTCCGTCATCATCCTCGACAACCTCCTTGCCAGCCTCAAGGAGCCCTTTGTCTTCGTCGTCGTAGGGGAGGTCAACGTCGGGAAATCCACCTTCCTCAACGCCCTTTTTGGGCAGGACTTCTCCCGCACGGGAGTCATCCCCACCACGGACAAGATCCTCTTTTTCAAGCATGGCGATACGCTCCAGACCACGGCCATCACGCCGACGCTGGATGAAGTGAGCATTCCGATCGATTTCCTCAAGGACTTCCACATCGTCGATACGCCTGGCACCAACTCGATCGAAAACGAGCATCAGCAGATCACGGAGCGTTTTGTCCCCATCGCGGATCTCGTCATCTTCGTCTTTTCCGCCATGAACCCCTGGGGTGCCTCTGCCTGGCAGTTCCTGGAAAAAGTGCACCGCCAGTGGATGCGCAATGTCATCTTTGTCCTCCAACAAAGTGATGTCCGCAGCCCAGAGGAGTTACTCGTCATCACCGACTACATGGCGCAGTTGACCCGCCAGCGTTTCGGGCGCGACTTTCCCATCTTCCCCGTCTCCGCCAAAAAGGCCTACATGGCCCGCAGCTCCGGTATTGATCGTGACAAACTCATGGCCGACAGCGGGTTCCCTCCGTTGGAGAGGCACATCAGTGCATCCGTCACCCAAAACGCCACCCGCCAGACCAAACTCCTGAACACCCTGCGGATGGCCCTCCAGACCCACGCGCAGTACCGCGAGCGCGTGCAGGCCGCGCTCGACGCTGCGCAGGGCAAGTCCGCTATGCTCCAGGAACTCGCGACCGAGCGGCAACTCCAGGCCGGACGCACCCTCAAGAAAGTCGCCCCAGCGCTCGATGCAACTGAGCGCGAATACCACGAGTCCGCAGTCCGCGTGGCCGGAATGGCAGACCAAGCCCTCTCCACCCGGCGCGCCTTTGGGAAGTCCGCAGAAGACGAGACAGACCAGACCAAGGACGCAGCCACCAGTGGCCCCAAGAGTCTCGACCACCGCCTTTTTCAGGAACTCCAGCAATACAACACCCCACGCTGGAATCAGGTCGGAGTGATCTTGGAGCAGGACTACAGTCAGTTTGCCCGATTTCTCCGCTCCCTGGGTAAAGACACCCTCTTCCTCGCATCCAGCACCTCCGCAGTGGAGGCCGAGTACGAGCAGGACCTGCCACGTCGTTTCACGTCTCGGATCGATTCCACCATCCGCCGCTTCGTCATCGGACTGAAGCTAGATGACTCCATCGAGCCGGGCCTAAAACGTGCGCAAAGCCGGGCGCGCCTCGTCCCATGGCTCGTCGCCCCCACGCTGGCTGCCATCGGTGCCGGTTATTTTTTTGAAGGTCCACTGACAGCCAGTTTGGCACTCGTCGCTGGTCTCCTGATCATCGGCTTCTTCTTCATGCTGACGAAGGCCACGCTCAGCGCCACCCGGCATCAACTCATCGACAAGCTCGACGAATCCGCTGGCACGCTGCGTACGATGCTGGGTGAGCAGGTCACGGAAGACGTGGAATCCGCCTTCAACCGATTCCTGAACATCCTCACGCCCGCCCAGGAGGAGGTCGAACAACGCATCAAGCTGCTGTCGGGGCAGATGAAAAAGCTGACCGATTTGGAGAGATCACTGCGGAGTCTTGAGCAGCATTTGAAACCCGCCCCCCATTCTGCCTAACGCGCCCACGATCATCATGCCCGCCGCACCGCCATCCAGTCCAGCGCCTACTGGCCCAAGCAAGGGACGTACCTTTGCCCTTCGGTTGCTCAGCACGCTGATCCTGTGGGGCCTCCTTTACGCGGCGTGCAGTTGGCGTAGCAACGCACTTTTCATCGCCATTAGCGCATTCTTCGGCTTGGGAACCTGTGCGGAGTACTTCCGGCTCATGAAGAGTGATAGCGGCAGCAGTGCCTATCGTGCCCTCGGGTTTGGGATTGGGGTCGCCTGGTGGTCTGTGACGACCTATTACCTGATTCGTCTCGGCAAAGGTCCGCCTCTTTGGCTGGATCTCGCCGCGATCATCGCGACGCTGCAGGGCTGCTTTTTCCTTGCTTATCGCACATCGCTCGAAGGCGCTGCGACCTTACAGCGCATCTTTTCCACCGTCTTTGGCGTCATCTACACCGTGATCTGTTACGGCTTCCTGGTGCGCATTCAGTTCGCGCCTCCTGGCGGCGGTGACGGACTGGTGCTCCTGCTGTTCGTGGTCATGGTCACCAAATTCACCGACATGGGCGCTTACGCCTTTGGGTCTATCTTTGGGAAGCACAAGATGATCCCCCACATCAGCCCCGCGAAGAGTTGGGAGGGCTTTGTCGGTGCCTTCATCACCGCCTTTCTCGTCGGCGGACTCGTACTCCACCTGGGCCAAGGTTACCTCTTCCCCATCGAAAACTTTCATGGTTACATCCTCATCGGCCTCCTATGCGCTCTCGGCATCGCGGGTGATCTGGCAGAGTCGGTAATCAAGCGCTGCACCGCTATCAAGGACTCCGGCCACTCACTGCCCGGCATCGGAGGTATCCTTGATCTCACCGACAGCCTGCTGTTCACTGCGCCAGTGTTCTATTTTTACCTTCAAGGTCTAACCGCCGCCTAGGCCCAAGTTCATCCCCTTCTCATGCGCAAGAAAGTCATCCTCCTCGGCTCCACTGGCTCGATCGGAACCAGCGCGCTGAAGGTGGCGCAGGACTTGCCAGATCGCATGGAAGTCGTCGGCCTAGCCGCCTGCCGCAGCAGCGAACAATTGCTCGCCCAGGCCCGCGAGACCGGGGTAAAAAATATCGCCCTCACGGATGACGAAGCTGCCGCCACTGCGCGCACCCAACTGCCCGCTGGGGTCACACTGCATCATGGACCGGATGCCCTGGTCGATCTGATCAACGCCTGCGATGCAGACATGGTGCTGGTCGCCATCGTCGGCACCGCTGGGCTCGCCCCCACCCTCGCTGCGATTGAGCGTGGCATGTCGCTTGCGGTGGCCAGCAAAGAAATCCTCGTCATGGCAGGCGAAGCCGTGATGAGCGCGGCATCGCGTATGAAGGTTGATGTGCTGCCTGTCGATAGCGAACACAACGCCATCTTCCAGTGTCTCGAAGGCCACGACCAAAGCCAAATCCGCCGCATCCTCCTCACCGCCAGCGGCGGCCCCTTCCGCAATCTTCCGGCAGAGCAACTCGCCGGGGTCACCGTCGCCCAAGCCCTGAAGCACCCCACCTGGACCATGGGGCGCAAGATCACCATCGACTCTTCCACCCTCTTCAACAAGGGACTGGAAATGATCGAGGCACGCTGGCTCTTTGACGTCCCGATGAGCCAAATCGAAGTCGTCGTGCATCCCCAGAGCATCGTCCACAGCATGGTGGAGTTTGTCGATAACAGCGTCATCGCCCAGCTCAGCCATAGCGACATGTGCTTCCCGATCCAATACGCCGTCACTTGGCCAGATCGCGTCGCCAACACACTACCACCTCTCGACTTCGCACAGCTAGGCAGCCTCACTTTCGAAAAACCGCGCACCGCAGACTTCCCCGCGCTCGACCTCGCCCGACACGCTGGCGATACCGGTGGCACACTGCCCGCCGTGCTCAACGCCGCAAATGAAGTGGCCGTGGAGGGCTTCCTCAACGAGCGCATCAGCTTTCCCAAGATCTGGCAGACCGTTGAACGCGTCATGAACGCCCATCAAACGATCTCCCACCCAACGCTCGAAGCCATCATCGAAGCCGACGCCTGGGCACGCCAGGAGGCAGCTAGATAAACTGCCGCCGATAGCGCAGCGGCGTCACGCCCATGTGCTTGTGGAAGTGCAGCGTGAAGCTGCTCTGATCGCTGAACCCGACGGATCGTGCCACCTCGCTGATCTGCACGTCAGGATCTGCCAACAATTCACACCCCGCCTGGATCCGCAACTTCATCACCACTGCCTGGGGGCTCATCCCAAAGGCTTCGAGAAACCGACGATGCAATTGTCGCGTCGATAGATGCGTCAATGCAGCCAGCCCCTCCACAGTGATCTTCTCGCGAAAGTGCTGTCGGATATGCTCCACCGCGCGGCCGATCCGCTCATGGGCATGAACCTCCTCCGGCGCGCTCCCGTATCCGCGGGAGATCCCCATCACGCCGATGACCTTTCCCTTTTTATCCCGCACTGGCATCTTGTCCGTCACAAACCAATCGGGCAATCCCTGGCGGCTGAAGAAAAGCTCCACGATCCGCCATTTCGGCGAGCCTGTTCGGATCACCTCTTCATCATCCCGCCGAAAATTTTCCGCCAAACGGGCCGGGAACAATTCGAAATCGTCTTTGCCAACAATCTGATCCTCAGTAGCAAATCCAAAGCGCTCCACAAACTGCTGGTTGGCGCACATGAGCCGAAAACTCAGATCCTTCGCAAAGAACGACACCCCAGGTATCCGGTCAAACAAAGCATAAAACGGAGTCTCCGGCGCCACCCGGGCCAGGAAGCGTTCTCGTTCAACCAGGAGGGGGGAAGAATTCATTCAAGGAATCACATCAAAGGTCACTGATTGACACGAGGTTCCGTGTGCGTTGGCGGGTGTATCAGGGCACCGCATGTCCCCGTCTTTTCGCGGATCATTCTGCCCCCATCAACTGGCGCAGAGCCTGGAGGTTTTCCTGGTCATCAAAAATGGCGCGCACAGAAATTTGAAATCCCGGCAGCGCATCGCCACCCAACAGGCCATCGCTTTGTCTCTGGGCTGGCGCATATTCGGTGCCGACGAGGCGGTGCAGTTCCACCGTCTCCGCCAACGGATCGACGATCCAGTATTCACGCACGCCGTGGGCGGCGTAGTCGGCAAATTTGATGCCACGATCCCGCACCTCAGTGGATGGCGAGAGAACCTCCACGATCAGATCCGGAATCGGGAAGCGCAGCGTGTCTGGCGTGATGAGGGAGGCCTTGGCCATACCGAAGAAGGAGATGTCCGGCTCGTAGTCGTTGCGAGGGAAGGAGGTCATCGCCTTCTCCACATGCACCTCCCCACAGCGCTGGGTGAGGCAGTGATGATCCATCAGCCGGAACAGCCGCTTGGTGGCCATGAGGTGGCGGCTCAGCGCAGGAGAATGCATGATGACTTCTCCATTGATGAACTCCCACTTATACTCAGGCGTGATATCGTTGTAGAACTTCAGGCGCAGGGCATGCTCCCGCAGCAATGCCGCCTGACCCTCCTGGATGATTTCCGGGAGCAAAGGAGAGGCTTTGATTTGTTCGATTAACGCGGCACTCATGCACGGGGATAATGCAGCGGCAGATGGCAAAAGTAAAGCGTCGGGTGCCCCATCGCAGACGGCTACGCGCCACCGCCAACACCCACAGCCCTCAGGGCTCTAGGCCCCCAGAGCAGCCAGAGGGTGTGACCGCCGATTGATGTCCGGGTGGGCTGCGCGGGCACACGCGCAGGTAGGGCGCTCAGTCCCTTGAGCGCCAGTGAATGAGCAGGGAAAGCTCCGGCGAAGGCTGCGAGCCAGCAGCGCCCGCCTCTTCGCATCACTTTCACCCATTCATTCGCAGGCTGTTGGAGGACCAACAGCCCTACCCTCGCCAACGGAGCTGGCACATCAATCTACGGTCCCACCCGCAGCCAGAAGCCAGATTTCGGACTCAAGGATTCACGTAAAACTTCACTTCCTTGGTGGTGGTGCCGTGAGCGTTGGTGGCGGTGAGAGTGACGGTGTAGGTGCCTGTGGTGGTTGGCGTGCCCGTTATCGCCCCAGTCGGGGAGTCGATGACGAGACCAGGGGGAAGGTCTGTGGCGGAGAAGGTGGCCGTGCCGCTGGATTCCAATGCCAGATAGTGGGTCCGGTTCTGCCCCACGAAGGCAATGGCAGCCACAGGGCTGAGAAAGCGAGGGACGGTGCCAGACTCCCGGAGCAGGGCAAGGCTGTGATAACGGCCCGCTGAGATGGCCACCGCGCCACTGAGCCCGGCAGGCGTCGTGCTCTCGCCATAGGGGTTGGCACCCCAGGCGACGACGGTTCCATCACTCTTCAGCGCTAGGCTATGAAAAGACCCTGCCGCGATGGCGACGACCCCACTCAGCCCTGAAGGTACCGTGGTCTGACCGGAGGAGTTGTATCCCCAGGCCACGACAGTACCGTCACTCTTCAAAGCCAGATTGTGATGTCCCCTCGCCGCAACCGCGGTCACGTCGCTGAGCCCCGCTGGCACTGTGCTCTGGCCGATGGAGTCGTCTCCCCAGACCACGACCGTGCCGTCACTCTTCAGTGCCACACTGTGCCACCACCCTCCGGCGATAGCGACCACACCGTTCAGTCCGGCAGGCACGGTGCTCTGGCCGTGTTCGTTGGCTCCCCAGGTTACAACGGTGCCGTCGTTTTTCAGAGCTAGACTGTGAGAACCTCCCGCCGCGATCGAAACAATGTCGGTCAGACCCGCAGGCACAGTGGTCTGGCCGTTTTCGTTGGCTCCCCAGGCCACGATGGAGCCGTCACCCTTTAGCGCTAGGCTGTGAAAAGAACCCACCGAGATAGCGACCAAGTCTGTGAGCCCGGCTGGCACAGCCTGCTGCCCTAACGATCCCCATTCTACGACTGAGCCATCACTGCTAAGCGCCACGCTGGCATAATCTTGCGCCGCAATGCCGATGACGCCGCTGAGTGCTGCGGGCACTTGGGTTTGGCCGTAAAAATTCCAACCCCAGCCTACCACAGAAACAACGCTCAGCATATCAGTCTTGCTCACCGAACCGAAGGGGTTGGTAGCGGTGACCGTGACCGCGTAGTCACCCACTTCCGAAGGTGCTCCGGTGAGGGTCCGGGAGCTTTCATCCCACACCAAACCGGGAGGCAGCCCAGTGACGACTACAGTGTCGCCATAGTGGATATCCATCACCCGAGAATAGGGCGAGGAGATGGTCAGAATGCCAGTCAGTGTAGTGTTTATACTTGGCTGGAGGTTGGTGAGCGAAAAGGACACCTGCCATGTGGTAGCCCTGCCTGCGGCATCGGTAGCGGTAAAGGCGGCAGTGGTCGTGCCCTGGGCGATGGGCCGACCACTGACCACGCCAGTAGCGGCATCCAGGGACAGCCCGGCGGGCAAACCTGTGGCGGAGTAAGAGAACGGTCCTACACCGACCAAACGAGCACGATAATAAACGCCGTTAATCAAGTTCGCCTCCGGACCAAAAGTGTGATGCCCACTCAGCAACTTTGGGGCCCTGGTGCCTGCAACTGCTAGACTGTGATGATCTCCCGCAACAATAGCGGTCACGCCACTGAGTCCTGTAGGGACGTTGATTTCGCCGCTACCGTTCTGACCCCATGCTACGACGGTGCCGTCACTCTTCAGCGCTAGACTATGACTATAACCCCTCGCGATGGAAACGACGCCGGTCAGTCCCGCAGGCACGTTGGTTGCGCCAGTGCCGTTCCCTCCCCATTCCACGACGGTGCCGTCATTTTTCAGCGCTAGTCCCGGAGCAACGGCGACGACGCCGGTCAGTCCCGCAGGCACGTTGGTTGCGCCAGTGCCGTTCCCTCCCCATTCCACGACGGTTCCATCACTCTTCAGCGCTAGGCTATAACCATATGTCGCCGCGACGGCGATGACCCCGCTGAGCCCGACAGGTATGTCGGTTGCACCAGTACCGTTGTATCCCCAGGCCACGACAGTGCCGTCACTCTTCAACGCTAGGTTATGATGAGGTCCCGCCGCAATGGCGACGACATCGATAAGGTTGGCTGGCACCGTGCTCTGGCCATAGGTGTTGCGCCCCCAGGCGACCACAGTGCCATCGCCCTTCAGCGCTAAGCTGCTCGCGCCCGCTGCCGCGATTGCGACCACGCCACTGAGTCCAGCGGGGACGCGGGTCTGGTGGTGGAAGAAATTGTCCTCACCCCAGGCGACGACGGTGCCGTCACCCATTAGCGCGAGACTGTGCGAAATTCCTGCCGCAACGGCGACAACGTCACTCACTCCCGTCGGCACGTTAATTTGGCCATAGGAGTTATCTCCCCAGGCCGCCCAAGGGGCGACTCGCAGCGTGTTGGTCTTGCTCACGGTACCAAATGGGTTACTGGCCGTCACCGTGACGGTATAGTCGCCCAATTCGGAGGGTGCGCCCGTGATCGTCTGGGTAGCGGCGTTCCAGACCAACCCCGGAGGCAGACCAGACACAGATACCGTATCCGCATGTCGCGTCTCAATCACCCGAGAATAGGCCGAGGAGAGAGTGAGCGTGGTTGTCAGTGTAGAGTCAATGCTCGGGTGGAGGTTGCTGAGCGAAAAGGATACTTGCCATGTGGTAGCCCTGCCTGCGGCATCGGTAGCGGTAAAGGCGGCAGTGGTCGTACCCTGGGCGATGGGTTGACCACTGACGACGCCAGTAGCGGCATCCAGCGACAGCCCGGCGGGCAAACCTGTGGCACCGTAAGAGAAAGGTGCCACCCCAGCCACCCGGGCACGGTAATAAACACCTGAAAGCTGGTTGCCATGCGAACCAAAGGTTTGAGTACTGCTGAGGGGGATACGTTCATCGCTAATCAGCGCTAAGCTGTGATCGATCCCCGCCGCGATGGCCACCACGCCAACGAGTCCGACAGGTACCGTGCTCGAACCAGAGGAGTGGTATCCCCACTCCGCGACGGTGCCCTGACTATTCAGCACCAGACTACGAGAATGTCCTGCCGCGATGGCGACCACGCCGCTGAGGCCGGCGGGCATCGTGCTCTCACCGAAGGAGTTGGATCCCCAGGCCACGACTGAGCCATCACTCTTCAACGCCAGGCTGTGAAAAAAACCTGCGGCGATAGCGGTCACATCGCTGAGCCCGGCAGGCACTTGGGTCTGGCCAGAGGAGTTGTATCCCCATCCCACGACGGTGCCGTCACTCTTCAGAGCCATGCTGTGATAACCTCCCGCCGAGATAGCGACCACGCCGCTGAGTCCTGCCGGCACGTTGGTTTGTCCGTAGGAGTTGTATCCCCAGGCGACAACAGTGCCGTCACTCTTCAGCGCTAGGTTGTGGGAACCTCCCGCCGCTATGGCGACCACGCTACTGAGTCCTACAGGCACCGTGGTCTGATCGTAGGAATTGAATCCCCAAGCCACAACGGTGCCGTCACTTCTCAGGGCCAAACTGTGAGAATAACCCGCCGCTATGGCGGTCACGTCGCTCAGCCCGGTCGGCAATTTGCTCTGACCGTAGTCGTTGGCACCCCAGGCGACAACGGTACCGTCACTTTTCAGCGCCAGACTGTGAGAACCTCCCGCCGCAATGGCCACAACATCTTTCAGCCCGGCGGTCCGTCCGGAGGAGTTGGAGCCCCAAGCCGCGATCTGCGCCACCTCGACTGACAAAGTGCGACTGACCGTTCCCAGCAGGGAAATCACACGAATCACTACCTCATAGATACCGAGGGCTGTCGGTACGCCAGAGATTGTTCGACTTGCCGGATCGTAGCTCAGCCCGGGCGGAAGACCGGTCACCGCGCTGCTGGTGATCTCGGTATAATCGCTCAGAACCTGCACAGTTTGAGTGTAGGGCACCTGGACCAAGGCATTGCCGAGAGAAGGCGTGATGATGACGGGAAGCAGGATATTCAGATTGAAAACTACCCGCTGCTGGGTTGCGCCCACCGCATTGGTGGCAACGATGGTGCTCTCGTATCGTTGTGCATTGGTGGGAGTGCCAGAAACCACCCCAGTCACAGCGTCAATACTCAGTCCTGGCGGCAGGCCCATGGCCGTATAGTTTACCGCAGAAGGGGAAATCACGGACGAGCGGAAATACACCCCATTCAAGGTGCCATCCTCGGGCCCGAACGAATGTGCTGGCCCGCTGAATGCCGGTAGGTCTGGACGAGTGGTGGATGTCGGATCGACAATCGCCAACGCCACCCCCCCGGAGGAAACCTGAATCACATCCTTCACGGTCGATGGCAGATTCGTGTTGAGAGTGCCCCCGCTCCAAGCCTGTGCGATGCCGCCGGGCTGCAGCAGCAGGGCACCGTAGCCTCCTGCCGCCAGTTGAACGCCGTTGGCTGCTCCGGCGAGCTGGGTTGCACCCTCCCCCCACACCCGCACTGTGCCGTCTCTGAGTAGGGCGGCACTACGTAGGCCTTCCGCCACGATCCCAACGGCCTGGAGCCCGGGAGGCACAGTCACTTGACCTCGGTCATAGTTATCAGGGAACCGGTTCACCCAACTGGGTGGCTCCGTATAGACACTGTAGTATGAATACTGACTACTGGACGGATCAGCGGAGGCCCCCCAAGCCACGACGGTGCCGTCCGCTTTCAGTGCTAAGCTGTGATACCGCCCTGCCGAGATCGCCACCACGTTCTTTAGCCCAGTCGGAACATTAGCCTGGCCATAGTAACCTCGCACCGAATTGTAGTACTCTGTCCCGCCGTAGTTTTGCCCTCCCCAGGCCACCACAGTGCCATCGTCCTTGAGCGCCAAGCTATGCAGAGAACCCGCAGAGATAGCAACTACATGATCGAGCCCTGTAGGCACGGATCTCCGGCCGGCCTCATTCGCCCCCCAGGCAACGACCGTGCCGTCCATCTTCAGCGCAAGACTGTGGTAGTCGCCCGCTGAGATGGCCACCACGTTCCTCAGCCCTGTAGGGACGTCGATCAACCCGTAGTTGCCGCTCCAGGCGACCACGGTGCCGTCATCCTTCAGCGCCAAATTGTGATTGGGACCCGCAGACACGGCCACCACACGTTCCAGTCCCGCTGGCACTGGCTGGAGGGTGCCACTCTGGTCCCACGCCAATACCTGGCCGCTCCGTCCCAGGCTGCCGGGGAGCTCAAAGCTAAAGCAAAACTTCAACTGCCCCACCATCGCCGGAGCAGCATTTTCTCCTGTGCGCCAGGGCAGTTTGGCGGGATCATCGGGATCGACGGCAAAGGGCACCAGGGCTCCATTCGTCGGATCGCGGTCCTGTAGGTCAATCGGAAGCCCCAGTTCCTTCAAGCGGCGGTAGGCAGTGATGGCCATGTTTTTCAGTTGCCCTTGATTGATCACGGCTAGCATGCTGCCATCCTTCACCACATCGGGGGCAGGCAGATTGGTTGCCGCAGCTGATGAGGCGGGAAAATTCCGGTCCCAGGAACGCACAATGGCCCGCAATTCATCCCCACAGCCGCCCTCCGCCGTCCAGCGTTGGTCGAGCTCCCGTGCCAGACACCAAACGGTGTTCTTCAGTTGCCCGACGGTGGCGAAGGCGCTGTCCGCTGGTGCCGCAGAGCGCAGCAGCCCTTGATTCGTCCACCACGACGGCGTTGGCGCAGGTGACTGCGCATCCGTGGGGGCCGCCGTAGCGAAGAGGCAGGCCACGGCCAGGGTAGCCGCCCGATGGCAGGAAGAGAGGGAGAGAAAACGACTCATAAGCGGCGGGGAAAGCCAGCGGGTTTAATCGTCAGTGAAGGCACCCATCGAGATGTTGCCCTGGGGTGCGGTCAGGAGGATCGCTCCCGCCCGCATCGTCCCTTTGGCCTGTACGTTGCCACTAAAGTCCACACTGAAGGCATTCGTCCGCTGTCCGGCGTTGCTGCCACCGCCGATGATGAGCGCACCGTTCGTCACGGGCGCGTTGTAACGTCCGGCAACCAATTGCGCCGTCCCATCCGCAACCGTGCCTTCCCCGGTGACCAAGCTGGAGGTCCCACTGTTGGTGGCATACTTCCCGGCAATGATCGCATTGTTCCATCCCGTCGTGATGACGTTTCCCATTCCACCGAGGATCGCACTGGTGTAGGCAGCTGCTTGGATCTCGTTGTAGCTTCCTCCGCCCACAAGGTTCCGCCCTTCGTTGACGGCGGTATTGCCAGCGATGCGGGACATGCTGCCCCCGAGGATGACGGACCCGCGCGACCGCCCGATGGAGGAACCCTCAGCACCCACAATCGCTTGAAAATAGGCCCCATCCAAGATCTGATTCCCACCACCCGCGATGATGGCGCTGGCAAAACCGCCGATCAGGAACTGATTGTTAAAACCTCCGACGATGGTGTTGTAGTTGCCAGCTGCGGCCGACATGACGTTTCCACCACCACCGATGATCGAGCTGTAATCTGAACCGGTGCCGAGGATCTGCGATCCCTGTCCGCCCACAATCGCAGACAACCCTGAATTCACCACGCTGGCCTTGGCCCCGATGATGACAGACCCCGTCCCTGAGGCGACATTAGACTGATCGGCGTAGTTAAACCCACCCAAAACGACGCTGCCACGACCCGTCGCCCTGTTACGTTGCCCGCCAAGCACAACCGCCCCGTCCCCCTTCAACGGGTCGGCAGACTGACTCACAGCTGCCTGTAGTGTCCCATTCGCGATCGTCAGCGATACGGGTATTCCCGTCACTGAGTCCGTGATGAGCAAAGAATCGGTAATGACTGATGCCGTATCGATCCCGGCGGCATCGATTAAAGTGGTGATCTGCCCAGTCGCAGAGTCTTGCAGTTGGAAGCGACCTCGCAGCGTCAAGGCATCCTCGCCAAACGCGGACGGCTGGATCTGAAGGATCGGCACCAGGGATCCCAGTGGCGATGCATCGCTATCGATCCGCTTTGAAATCGAAAAAATCCCCGCATTTTCCGGTGTCGGGTAAAGGCCTAGACCGATGGGCGGGTGATCACGGCGCGGCAGGATGATATCGATGTTCCCCACCAAATTCTCCAATTGTAGGGTACTGTCCTTGATCGGAAAGATCGTGGGGTTCCGCACTGCCCGCAAAAACATCTCCGGCGTGCTGTAGCCATACGTCCTGGCACTTGGCCTGATGGAGACGCCGGGGCGCGAACTCGTCGAAACAGAAATGGCCTGATTGGTTCCCGTACTCAGGACCACGTTCGTTGAGTTTTGAGAGAGTCCCAGGACCGGGCTACCAAGGATGCAGCCGAAGCTAAACAGCCGGAAAAAACGGTGGTGGATGCACATGACGTCGGATCGGTAAAGGTGGCAGGTTGTGACTCCAATCGGGCATTCAATTCGTGATGCACCAAGACGGTAGCCGATCTGGCCCCCCAGAAAGACCGCCGCCTGTGCACCACCAAGTGACTGATCGAAGAGTCTTCTTGAGAGGCAGCCCTACAATTAGCTATATTTTATATAAAATCAATAATCTTCTCGATCTTTTTCTACACAAAACCTCACCATGGCCCCACGGACCGGGTGTAACCGCCGATTGATGTCCGGGCGGGCTGCGCGGGCACACGCGCAGGTAGGGCGCTCAGTCCCTTGAGCGCCGGTGAATGAGCAGGGAAAGCTCCGGCGAAGGCTGCGAGCCATCAGCGCCCGCCTCTTCGCATCACTTTCACCCATTCATTCGCAGGCTGTTGGAGGACCAGCAGCCCTACCCTCGCCGAGTGTGACCGCCGATTGATGTCTGGGCGGGCTGCGCGGGCACACGCGCAGGTAGGGCGCTCAGTCCTTTGAGCGCCGGTGAATGAGCAGGGAAAGCTCCGGCGAAGGCTGCGAGCCAGCAGCGCCCGCCTCTTCGCATCACTTTCACCCATTCATTCGCAGGCTGTTGGAGGACCAGCAGCCCTACCCTCGCCGAGTGTGACCGCCGATTGATGTCCGGGCGGGCTGCGCGGGCACACGCGCAGGTAGGGCGCTCAGTCCCTTGAGCGCCGGTGAATGAGCAGAGAAAGCTCCGGCGAAGGCTGCGAGCCATCAGCGCCCGCCTCTTCGCATCACTTTCACCCATTCATTCGCAGGCTGTTGGAGGACCAACAGCCCTACCCTCGCCGGGTGTGACCGCCGATTGATGTCTGGGCGGGCTGCGCGGGCACACGCGCAGGTAGGGCGCTTAGTCCCTTGAGCGCCGGTGAATGAGCAGGGAAAGCTCCGGCGAAGGCTGCGAGCCAGCAGCGCCCGCCTCTTCGCATCACATTCACCCATTCATTCTCAGGCCGTTGGAGGACCAACAGCCTTTCCCTCACCAACGGAGCTGGCACATCAATCTACGGTCACACCCGAGATGATAGGGCCGGAAAAACAGATAGTAGGGGTGTTTGTTGGTGACCTTGTAGTCGTTCATGTAACCGGCCTGAAAGGCATCGTCGCAACGACCGACGACATAGACACCGCCGCCGTGCTGCTTCGCGCCGAGGATGTAATCCACCCGGACGAGGCCCTCGTAGCTGTCGAAATCGAAGAGGTTCATCACATCCTCTACCTTCTCGGCTTGGAACCGGCTAGGCCGACGAGGCCCACTTGAATCGGACGGTTCTCTTGCTCTCTCGTTTTGAGTTGTTGGATCATAGATAAGGAGATGTTCGTTTCGCTGCGGGAACGTGGCAAAGGGGCTAGTTGCTGGCGGGGTTTGGAGTGGGTGCCGACGGGCTGGGGAGCATCCGATACACTTCCAGGGTGTTTAGGCTCTCTGCCCCCCAGAGTGTCTCGATGTGCTGGAATTGGCTCGGATCGTGCAATGCAGTCATCACATCACCGCAGACCATCGCGCTGAGCTCACGGATGCCTACGATGAAATAAAACTCCCCGCCGTTGGCCCTCGCTTCCTGCATTTTAGCGGCGAGTGTGGCAGCGGTCCGCACGTCAGTATCGCCACGGGAGTCATAGGTGTGGGTATGCCGCCACAACCACGCCGTTAGTACTTTGGAAGGGCCGCTATAACCGCGTGGTTCGTGGGTGCCGCGCGTGAGTTCCCACGCACGTTTGTGGTTCTCCCTCGGGAAGTTTTGGAAATAGCGCGTCTTGGGCCAGCAGAAAATGCCAAAGGCAGCCAAACCAAGCACGGCGATGGCACGGCTCCCATACGAGTGATGGGACGGTGGGGTGATCGCTCGCGCCAGGATGAGGGCCACAATCGGCACGTTGAAGAGCAGATACCAAGTCAATAATTCCACCTTCAAGAGGTATTTGAAATGCAGGGCGGCAGCGATGCCGCTGACCAAGATGCTGGCAAACATCAATGCTGCGAGTTTGTCGCGCCTCCAAAATCGCCAAAGGCCCACACCCAGGGCGGCAACCACCGCGCAGGCGGCTACTGCGGCGAGTGCATTTTCGCTGCACAGGCGAGTCAGGGAGACCTCGTATGGATTGCTGTGATCCTGCTCGTGCCAAGGCATCCCCAGCAGGTTTTCGGTCACGGCATCGCGTGCCCAGTTTGCGTTCATCGGCTTGGCGTGGCGGCGGATTTCGTCGAGGGTCTTGGCAATCTGGAGATTGCTTGAGACGGTGAGCGGCAAAAAGAGCATGGCACCGATGAGGTTTGCCGCGAACCAGCGTGCCAATGCGGTGGTTCGAGTTTGCCCACTGGTGGACTGTCGGCTGAGGAGTAGCCAGGCAGCAAAGGTGAGGTTGAGAGCGGCGAGTGGATAGATGGCCCCCTTCCATGAATAGAGCACCAGGAATTGCAGCGTGCCAAACAGCAACCAATCGCGCCGCCTGCCGTTTTCCGCCGCCCTGAGAATGGCCAAGAGAGCGAGAATGAAAAAAAACAGCATCAGGGAATAGCCACGCGCCTCGATGCTAAAGCGAAGGTGTTGGGGGTGCAGCGCCATGATCGCGGCGGAGGAGAGGCCGAGGGCGCTGCCGCCCAGACGGCGGGCGAGGAATCCCAAGGCCACCAAGGACCCGAGTCCGGCCAGCAGTGGGACCAAACGGACGACCCTCTCGTCAAAATCCCAAGACTGACGCCCACCCCACCATTGCCAGGTGTCCAGGCATACCCGCTGGAGGATCGAGCCGAGCCAATGATTGTTACCGCTACGATCACCAAAGATCGTTTGTAGCCATCGAACCTTCTCGAATTTCAACTCGCCCTGCCGGGAGCCATCTGGGGTGATCGGCTTCCATTTACCATGGACAAAATCGCAAAATGCCCAGCCCTCGTCACCCCAAAACGAGTGGCTCATGGCGGACCACCGCTGCCAGGCGGCGAAGACAAGGATGACCGACAATCCGACGATAAACCATCGCCTGGACAGGGTGTCCGTGCTGACCGTTTGGTGGCGCACCTTTGAGTCTCCCTGTCGATTCCAAAGGCCAGCCGTGGCGGCCAGCAGCAGCGCGGCCAGGGACGCACCGAGAATCCCAATCCAGACCCCAGCGGTGATGTAGTGGCTGAGGGGGATGTCTTTCCGTGAGAGATCTACGAGAAAAACTTTCGTCTGCCAGGGTTTCGCTGCTAAGACTAGCCACAGGGCAGCGGTGAGGACGAAAGCAAGCAAGGTGATCTGCACCCATCGGGTTTCCGAAAAATTCAGTTTTTTGCCTCGGTTCATCTAGCGCTGCTGTTACCAATCCCGATCACCAATGATAATGAAGTTTCATTCATTTGCGGGCGATCCGATTTTTTTTGCTGGATGGAAAGTTGATTGACGCCAGTTTGCGCCCCGATGCCATTCGACTCTCTCCCCACACCCGCCGCGCCTCCTGACACGATGCGTAGCTTGAGGATTTTGGCCGTCGAAGACGACCCAAGTACGGCGCGGGTGCTGTGCGAGGCCCTGGAGAAGATCGGCTGGCAAACGGATTGTTTGAGTCGCGGCGATGACGCTGTCCAGCGGTTGAAGGAGCGTCCCTACGATGCGGTCGTCATGGACATCATGTTGCCAGGGTGCGACGGACTCACTGCCGTACGCACTTTGCGTGAAATGAACAATGCGACTCCGGTGTTGCTGCTCTCCGCCCGTGGGGATGTGAATCAGCGGATTAGTGGTCTCAATGCCGGAGCAGACGACTATTTGGCCAAGCCGTTTTCCACCGCTGAAGTGATTGCAAGGCTGCGCGCCATCACCCGACGGGCCGGAGACGGGAATGGGATGCTGTTGCGGTTGGCGGATTTGGTGGTGGACCTGCCTCACCGCAGAGTTTCGCGAGCCGGACAAGTGATCGACTTGAGCCCACGTGAGTTCCGAATGGTGGAGGCATTAATGCAGAACGCTGGCAATGTGTGCACTCGTACCCTGCTGCTGCGGCTTGTTTGGGATTACGCATTCGACCCCGGAACAAACATTGTGGATGTTTACATCCGCAAACTCAGGGAAAAAATCGATCATGGCAGCGCCATCCCCTTGCTGCATACGATCCGTGGGGTGGGCTACATGATGAATCAAAACGCTCCATGAAACGATCCTTGCGCGTCAAACTGCTCTGGGGGCACGTGTTATTGTTTCTTGCCTCTAGCACGATCTCCATCCTGATCACCTGGATGGAGTTTGAGCAGGACGGTACCGCGTTCCGTGCCTCCGCCACCCATTGGCGTCCGGTGCTCATTGCGGCGGGCATCTCGTGCGCTCCGGTGTTGTTGCTTTCCATTGCTAGCTGGTGGTTCACTAGGCTCTGTCTGACGCCGATCTGCAAGTTGACGGAGGTTGCGGAACGAATTCAAGAGGGGAGCCTCCATGAGCGGATTCCAACTACGGGAGCTAACGACGAACTCGACCGGCTCGCGACGGTGCTCAATGCGATGATCGAGCGCATGGATGCCTCATTTCAAAAAATCCGCGAGTTCACCCTGCACGCATCCCATGAATTGAAGACGCCGCTGACGATTCTGATGGCGGGCTTTGAAGAGGCACTTTCCGAACGTCAAATCACTGAGAGGCAGCGGGAGCGGTTGCTCAAGTGGCTCGACGAACTGGAGCGGCTCAATCAAATCGTGTCCGGTCTTACCCTTCTCACTCAGGGGGAGGCCCACCAAGTGGATCTGAACTTGGAAACGGTGGATTTGACCGAGTTGGTGGCCGAATCCGCAGATGAGGCAGAGATCCTCGGGCAATCCCTCGCCCTCAAAGTCACGGTGCAGCGGCCGGAGTCCTCCCTGATCCTCGCAGATCGTCACCGAGTGCGGCAACTCCTGCTGAACATCACAGACAACGCCGTCAAATACAACCGTCAGAACGGTCACATCGAGTATCGAGTCGAGCTGGAGGGGGATCAGGTCCGGGTGGACATCCGCAGTGGTGGCCGCGGGATTGGTGCGGAGGAACTGCCGCACATTTTTGATCGGTTTTTCCGCAGCAGCACCTCGCGCGGGACGGTCTCGGTCGGGTGTGGCCTCGGGCTGAGCATTGCCCGTTGGATCGCGGAGGAGCACGGCGGCAGCCTGACGGCTAGCTCCGCCCCCGACAATACGGTCCTCACGCTGCGTCTGCCGCTGGAGCCAACCCAAAAGCAACCGCCAGTGTCGGCACGATTTGTGCCAGCAATGGCAGCGCTAGTGGCCCTTTCCGTCAGTTCTGCGGTCGCTGCTGCAAACAGCGGTGACGGGATGTGCCACGATCAGGTTGACCGCCCAGTGCTTGTGGAAAGGGCTCAACACGTCTGCCGTTTTTACACTCAGTCTCCTCTCCTCCCATGACATTCACCCGGCTCGGCATCCGCCAACGCACTCGTAACGAAGACTCTGAGCGGCAGGGCAGATCCTACGCTCGCGCATTGCCGCCGTTTGCTTGGTTTGCTGTCGTTCTGCTTGGCGCTGGGCTGGCGTCGACAGGGCGTGGGGAGAACGTTTCCTTTACCCAGGAGATTCGGCCGATACTTTCCAAACACTGTGGGGCATGCCATGGAGCGGATGCCAAGGCGAGAAAGGCGGACCTGCGACTGGACACGCGAGAGGGCTTGCTAAATCCGGAGATCGTGAAGGCGGGCTCGCCGGATGCATCGGGTTTGCTGGCACGCTTGGTAACGAAAGATCCCGAGGAAGTGATGCCGCCGCCCGATAAAGGGGAGCCCTTGAGCCCGGATGAAGTCTCGCGGATCCGGCAGTGGATTGCGGAGGGGGCAGTGTATGGGGAGCACTGGGCCTTCACGCCCATTGCAAAACCATCTCTTCCGAAACTCGAAGCGGCGGATGCCGCCTGGGCCAAGTCGCCGATTGATGGGCTTGCCCTGCACAAGATGCGGCAAATGGGGATGGCTCCTGCCGAGGCGGCGGGGACAGAAATTTGGCTGCGCCGGGCCTCACTAGATCTGACGGGGTTGCCGCCGTCTTTGGAGGAAATGGATCGCTTTCTCGACGCTGCAAAGACTGACGAGGAGCAGGCGAAGAAGGAGGCGGCCGAACGGCTCTTGAGCGCGAAGGCCTTTGGGGAGCGAATGGCCAATGACTGGCTGGATGTGGCGCGCTATGCAGACACGTATGGTCGGCATGAGGACGCGGACTGTTTGACTTGGCCCTATCGGGATTGGGTGATCAAGGCGTTCAACGAGAATTTGCCCTTCGACCAATTCATTACCTGGCAAATCGCTGGCGACCTTTTGCCAAACCCGACGCGGGACCAGTGGGTGGCGACGTGTTTCAATCGTCTGCCGCAACAATCCAACGAGGCAGGGAGCAATCCGGAGGAATTTAGAATCGATCAGGTAAACGACCGTGTGAATACGGTCGCCGCAGCCTTCCTGGGGCTCACGACGGAGTGCTCACGGTGCCACGACCATAAGTACGACCCGATAACGATGCGGGATTTCTACAGCATGTCAGCGTTCTTCAACAACATTGACGAACTGGGGCTTTTTGCCGTTTTTACGGGGGGCGTGCCTGCACCTTCGATCCTACTGCATGGGCCGGAGGACGAAGCCCGGCTGGCAAAGATCCGTGCGCAGATGCGAGAGATCGAGTCAGCCATGGACACGGAGAAGGAGGCGGCGCTCGGGCGGTTTCAGCAATGGCTCCAACAGTCGTCTCCTCCTCAGATCCTGCCCGAAAAAACGATGTGGCAGTCGCTAACGGGTGCGTTTTCCAAATCCGCGCCACCTGCCGTAGCCGGAACGAAGCCGGAGATTCGATATGCTTTTGACACCTTGGAGAAAAAGGCGCTGAAAAATGAAGGGACGTTGCCGGAGCAGGGCGAAGTACGTTTGAATACCCGACTTGAAGAGGGACGCGCTGGCCAAGCACTGAATTTGGAAGGGGACAATGCGGTGATGATCAAGGGGGTGCCGGAACTCAGGAGGTATGAAGCCTTCAGCTTTGGACTGTGGGTGAAACCGCGGTCTCGCATGGAGCGGGCGGTGTTGGTGCATCGCAGTCGGTCAGGTCTGGACGCAGCATCGCGTGGCTTTGAGCTGATCTTGGATGGCATGAGGCCCAGCTTTGCGCTGGCGCACTTTTCGCCGGGGAATGAGATCCGCATCCGCGACGCCCGGGAGTTGCCGGTGGGAGAGTGGACGCACCTGGCCTGTGTTTACGATGGCAGCAGCCGCGCCAAGGGGATGCAACTCTACGTGAATGGGGTGCTGGCAGAGGCGGAGGTGGTGCGAGACAAGCTTTACAAAGACATCGTTTATCGCACCGAGTGGGGGGATGAGGCGGACAAGGATGGTGTGCAACTTGCCCTGGTTGTTGGCGGAAGGTTTAATGATGCCTCCTTCCGTGATGGATTGGTGGACGAGTTCTTCTTCCACCGCCGCCGAATCAGTGCGCCAGAAATCAAACAGATGGCGTTGCTTCAGGATGACTCCAAGCCAGAAGATTGGTTTGAATGGTATCTGCGGGAGGTGGACCCGATCTGGCGTGCCAAGCAGGACCAACTGACCGAATTGCGTCGCGAGGAAAACGACCTCAGCATCTCCGCTGTGGAGCTAATGGTGATGGAGGAGATGAAGGGCAAGCGGCGGGAAACCTACGTCTTGGAGCGAGGGCAGTTTGATCGGCGGGGTGCCGTCGTGACGCCAGACACGCCCGCCTTCCTCCCTCCCTTCCCCAAAGACATGCCGCGCAATCGGCTTGGGTTTGCCAAGTGGCTCACGATGCCGCAAAACCCTCTGACGGCGAGAGTCCAAGTGAATCGCTTGTGGCAGCTGTTTTTTGGAAGAGGATTGGTGGAAACCACTGAGGATTTTGGGGAGCAGGGTCGCGTGCCGGAGAATCCCGAACTCTTGGACTGGCTGGCGTCGAATTTTGTCGAGAGCGGCTGGGATGTGAAGGCGTTCTGTCGGCAGATCGTGCTGTCTTCTTTGTACGCGCAGTCGGCGCGTCCGCAGGTGCCGGAGTGGCTGAAAAAGGATCCTGGCAACGCCTATCTAGCCCGTGGGCCGCGCCATCGTCTCGGGGCAGAGCAGGTGCGGGATTTAGCGTTGGCGGCCTCTGGTCTGTTGAATCCAACAGTCGGGGGGCCCAGTTTGAAGCCCTATCAGCCGCCAGGACTGTGGGACGAGGCAGGCACCCAGCACACCTATCGCCAAGACCATGGGGGCAATCTTTACCGGCGGAGTCTCTACACGTTTTGGCGGAGGACGATGCCGCCAGCGAACATGACCGTCTTTGATGCCCCGACTCGCGAGTTTTGTAAGGCGAGGAGGGAGAGGACCTGCACGCCAATGCAAGCGCTGGTCTTGATGAATGACATTCAGTTTTTAGAGGCGGCGCGTTGTCTCGCCGAATCTGTGGTGAAACAAACCGTGGAGCAGCGGGTGGAACGGGTTTTCCGTTTGCTCACCAGCCAGCGACCAAGCGCCGGACAGTCGAAGCGGTTGACGGATTATCTTTTGGCTGAGCGCGACCACTTTATGGCGGACCCAGAATCGACCAAACGTTTGCTGGCGTCCACGGGGGAGGCACCCTTGAAGCATCAGGCAGATGACGCGGACCTCGCTGCAACCACGATGATGGTCCGGTTGGTGCTCAGTTTCAGTGAAACAACGACCAAACCTTAACTCGATATGCCCTTCAATCCGACCTTCACCTGTAGTGGTCAGCCCAGCGTCCAGAATTGGACCCGGCGGCAGTGGCTGGCCCAAAGCGGCTACGGGCTAGGGGCTGTCGCTCTGGCCGAGTTGCTGGCATCGACCCAAACGACAAAAGCCGCATTACCCGGACTGCCGCATTTTGAACCCAAGGCAAAGAGGGTGATTTTCCTCTTCATGTCTGGCGGGTTTTCCCAGTTTGAGAGTTTTGATCCGAAGCCACTGCTCAACCAAAGACAGGGTGAGAACCTGCCGGATTCGGTAAGGGCTGGGCGGCCAATTCTCGGGATGTCTGCCAATCAGGCCAATCTGCCGATGGTGGGCTCTGGTTTTAAGTTTGCACAGTACGGCCAATCCGGGGCTTGGGTCAGTGAATTGTTCCCGCACTTCTCTGGTGTCGTGGACGACGTGAGCTTTGTGCGGACACTCTATTCAGAGGCCGTGAACCATGATCCCGCGCTGACCTTCATGCAGACGGGGGCTCCGCTGTCGGGTCGGCCATCGCTTGGTGCATGGTTGAACTATGGGCTGGGTAGCGAGAACAAAGATCTGCCTGCCTTCATCACCATGATCTCGAAAAGAGCCGTCGATCAGCCTCTGTCATCCCGGCTCTGGGACAGCGGCTTTTTGCCGACGCAGTATCAGGGGGTCCAGTTCCGGTCTGGCAATCAGCCTGTGCTGTACTTGGACAATCCGCAGGGGATCAAAGACGCAGACACGAGGAAGATGCTGGACGTCCTCAAGGAGATGCATCAGGAGCAGGCCGCTCTGGTGGGAGAGGCGGAGATGGATGCCCGCATTGAGCAATTTGAAATGGCCTATCGGATGCAGACCTCAGTTCCTGAAGCTACGGACATCTCCGGCGAGCCTGCTGAGGTCAAGGCGCTGTACGGGCCCGACGTGGAGACGGCGGGGACCTTCGCTGCGAACTGTCTCAGGGCGCGCCGACTGGTTGAGCGAGGCGTCCGGATGGTGCAGCTTTTTCATCCAGGGTGGGATCACCATGGTGCCTTGATGTCGGGCTTCAAAATCGGTGCCAAGGAGGTGGATCAAGGCTGCGCGGGTCTCCTCCGCGACCTCAAGCAGCGGGATATGTTGAAGGACACCCTGGTGGTGTTTGCCAGTGAATTTGGCCGGACCTGCTACAGCCAGGGCCGAATCTCAAAGACAACAGGGGACTATGGCCGCGAACACCATCGCGACTGCTTTACCGCATGGATGGCGGGCGGCGGGGTAAAACCGGGGACTGCCTATGGTAGCACGGATGAATTCGGCTACCAGATCGCCGAAAAACCGGTTCATGTGAATGATCTCCACGCCACCATCATGCACCTCTTGGGGATCAATCATGAGCGCCTCACCTTTGCGTTTCAAGGAAGAGATTTCCGCCTCACCAATATCGGCGGGAAAGTCGTGAAGGACCTGCTGGCGTAAAAGGACAATGGCGATGCCGCTGGTTACGCGGGGCTTTTTTCTGGCGGAATCCGAACAAAAACTCGGTTCGAGGGTCCCATAAACTGCCTGTTTTGACCTGCCTACGCCTGGAATGGACGGGTTGATTTGTTCATTCTGATAATTCTCACCTGTGATGCATTGCCTGATTTTCCGACATTTGATCTTGGATTTTTGGCAAAAAATCGATAAGATCTCCAGGACACTCAGGTTCCCCCAACCCATGGCTTCCTTTAAATCTCTTCCGCTCCTGTGGGTCCTCGCCCTCGCTGCCATTCCGGCAGGTGTTCGTGCGCAATCGGCGGCAGGCGTCACTTCGGGCGGTGCCAGTGGGACTGCGTCCATGAGCGCTCTTTCCATGCCTCGGCAGGCTGGCCAGCCGGCGGTTCCTACCAGCGGTGGTCCGCGGGTGTTCGCCCCGACGATGCCTCGCACCGCTTACACCCGGTATCCTTGGAAGCTGGATATCGTTGCGACAGTGTTTTGGATTGGCGAGCAACCGACCCAGGGGAATCCGACGCCCAATCACAAGAGTTCCTGGGATACCCAGTGGATGACCCGCTACGGGGGATTTGATGATCCAGATCCAGCGCAGCGGACGCCCGATTTCCTTCCTGTCAAATTCACACCGGGGCTGAATCCGTTTTACATCGCATTGCCTTACAATGACTGCGTCGGCTATTCCAAGCACAAGGAGGATGCGGAAAAGATCATCCCTTGGTTCAGGCTGAGTTTTCGGAAGCCTGGCACGTCGGTGCTGCGGGGGACGTGGTTGGCAATCCGATATGGCAACAGTGTTTGCTACGCCCAATGGGAGGATTGCGGTCCCTTTGTCACCGATGACGCGGATTACGTCTTTGGAAATTCGCGGCCAAAGAACACCTCCAACGGGGGGGCTGGGATTGATTTGTCGCCCGCCGTTCGCGATTATCTTGGCCTTAAGAGTGGGCAAAAGGTGGATTGGCGCTTTGTGGACATCAACGAGATCCCTGACGGTCCATGGTGCCGATACGGCATGAACAACCACTTTGTGCGTCGCAAAGACCTGATGCAAAACCGTCCTCCAGCGATGACGGCAGCACGGCTGGACGAACTGCGCCGTCTGCGCGATGAGTACTTCCGGAAGCCCGGGCAATAGGGGACTGTAGCAGTCCGCAAGGCGTGGCCTTGAGCTTTAGCTCGTCTGGCGTGGCTGCGGATGTGGGGTGGCGCGTTGCTGCTCGGGTCGTGAGGATCGCTCTCCGTGGGTGGCACGGTTTGACCGGCTGAAGCCGTGGGCCACTTGGCGTGGCCTTGAGCTTTAGCTCGTCTGGCATGGCTGCGGATATGGGGTGGCGCGTTACTGCTCGGGTCGTAAGGTTCGCTTTTCGTGCATGGCACGGTTTGACCGGCTGAAGCCGTGGGCCACTTGGCGTGGCTTTGAGCTTAAGCTCGTCTGGCGTGGCTGCGGATGTGGGGTGGAGCGTTGCTGCTCGGGTCGTAAGGTTCGCTCTCCGTGGGTGGCACGGTTTGGCCGGCTGAAGCCGTGGGCCACGGGGCCTTGCTACAAAAAAAGAGGGACCGGTTTCCCGATCCCGCTTCGTGGATGAATCTTGCGACTGGTTTAGCTGATCTTCGGCAGTTCGAAGCCGGGGGCGTATTCGTCTTGAGCCAGCTTGTTGGCTTCTTCGGCGAATTCTCCGGTGAACTTCTCGGCAATCGGGTCGAATTCCAGCCATGGGCCGACGGTGCACTTCTCGGCGCTCATGTCGATCTTATTGGCTTCCAGGTTGGCAACGAAATCGGCGAAGGTTTCGAGGCCTGCTTTGTCGTTGGCGAGGCGCTCTTTGACTTCGTCGGTGCTGATCTCTTTACCGAGACGGAAGGAGACGTTGGCGAGTTGGGCCAGCACCGCAGCGTGGTAGCCGTGGGTGATGTGCAGCACGTCCTTGATGATCTTACCTGCACGGACGGACTCAATGAAGTTCTTCATGTGGTCCGGGCCGTCCTGGAAGTTGTCGAACTTCGTGATGGTCTTGCCGTCGTTGTCGTAGGCTTTGGATTCTGCGACGAATCCGCCTTCACAATGAATGACGTTCCCGATACGAGGTGCGGATGTTTTGCCGTTGATGCGGTAAACAGGCTCGTACCCTTTGTCCCAGTTCATGTCCTTCATCGGCAGGCCGCGGTTGTCAAAAAGGATGGGGGCATTGCCGTCGTATTGGTAGAAGGCCAGCTGGTTGTTTGCTGTCTCGCCGTCATCATCATAACCCCAGCGACCGCCGAAGCTCATGACGCGCTTTGGAGCGGTCGTTGGATTGCCGAGCGCCCAGCGGGCGACGTCGAGCTGGTGTGGGCCTTGGTTGCCGATATCGCCATTGCCGTACTTCCACTGCCAATGCCAGTCATAATGGAATTGCTCGCGACGGACGGGCTCCACTGGGCGGGGTGCGGACCAGAGGTTGTAATCGACATTGACGTCCTGAGGCCCGCCGCCGGTGCTACGGAACATTTTTGCGATGCGGCCATCGGGGCCTGGCGCGACGGGGGACTCGACCTTGCCGATGCTCTTGCGGGCCTTGAAGTTGATGCCGCGGGAGAGCGTGACCTTGCCGATGTGGCCTTCTTTGACCCAATCCATGGCGGATGCCCAGCCAAGGTCGGAACGGCGCTGCATGCCGTGCTGGAGGACGAGGCTCTTGCCTTCGGCGACTGCACCTGCTTCGACGAGCTTGCGGCCTTCGCTCATGTTATGGCAGACAGGCTTTTCCACGTACACGTGCTTACCATTGGCGATGCCGGTCATGGCGATGAGCGTGTGGCTGTGGTTTGGGGTGGCGATGGTGATGGCGTCGATTTCTGGATCGGCGCAGCACTCGCGGAAGTCTTTGTAGGCCTTCACTTTGATGCCCTTTTTACCGAGATCAGCGACCTTTTTGTCGAGGACGTTTTGGTCCACATCGCAGAGGGCGACGAGGCGCACGCCCTTGATGCCAAGGAGGCTGCTGATGTGGCCAGAGCCACGGCTGTTAAAGCCAATGACGGCGACGCGGACGTCGGAATTGGCACCGAGCGGAGCTGCCCAGGTAGGGAGGGCGATACTAGCCGCGCCGACGGCGGTGCCGCGGAGGAACTGGCGGCGGTTGGTGGTAGGTTTGGTCATAAGGATGGTAGATGGAGTTCAGGTGTAACGGCCGGGCGCTGCCCAGGAATCAGTCCGTAGCCTACTAAGTACGGGAGATGCAGCGCAACCTTTCTTTTTTGCGTGGGCTGATTGCGCGGAATTGATGCGTCTGGCGCGCCTGCGGAGGCTGGCCTTCAACGCAAGTAATCCGTGATGAACATGGCGGCGGCTTTATCGCAGGTCTTGGCGGCGACGTCCCTGATTCCGTAGTTGCAGGCGATGAGAACGGCGGATTGGGTTTTAGGCGCTAACCAAGCGATGCAAAACCACATGGTGTTCGAGCCGGAATGAGTCAGTGCCTCGCCCTGGGCCCATTTTCTGGGGGTGTGCCCCCAACCGCAACTGTAGCTGGTGCCTGGGTGGGCGATGGTTTGGAGACTTTGGATTGTGGCGGGCTGGATCAGGCCAGTGGGTTTGCCGGTGAGGTGGAACTGGACGAACTTTGCCCAATCCAACATGCTGAAATGCATGGTGCCAGCAGGGGCGATGGCGGGTGGATTATCGGCTCTGGGCCCTGGCGGAATGGGTTTGGAAAGGTGACCCCAGGGAGCGTCGATTTTTTCTGGGCTGCCGGGGGCACCAAAGCCAGCGCTGGTCATGCCGAGAGGCTTAAAGAGACGCTCGCGCATGAGGTCTTCGTAAGCGACTCCTGCGGCCAGTTCTGCTGCGTGCCCGGCGGCGGCGTAGCCGACGTTGGAATAGACAAATGCGCCAATCGGGCTCGGGGCTTGATTGAGAACGGCGCGGAGCAAAGTGCTGCGTTGATCTTGGGGAGACCTGTTGGTGCCCCGCAGGGCGAGCTTTGTTTCTCGTGGGATATTGGCGGGCAGGCCGCTTTCGTGGTCGAGCAACTGCCGGATGGTGACCGGTTGGAGGAGTGGGTGAATCTCTGCGGACTTAAAGGCCTCCTTCAATGGCATGTCGAAGCGTAGGATCCCATCGTCCACTAGCATGCCGATCATCGTGGCGGTCATCGCCTTGCCGCAGGAGCCGATGTGGAAGACATCATCCCGCGCAACGGGTGTGGGATCACCCTTTTTGCGAACGCCGCTGGCTCCATAGCCGATGATCTGGCCGTTGACGATGACTGCGGCACCGATGCAGGGCACGGGGGAGTCTTGCAAGATGGGAGCCAGTTTTGCCGAGAGATCAATGGGCTCTGCACCTGCCGAGGTGAGGACGGTGCCTAGCACCAGCAAAAGGGCGTGTTTCATGGCTGGGGTTTGCGAAAGAAGCGACGCGCAGGGATCAGCAGCATCAGCGGTAGGATCAGCCAAGGCCAGAGTGGGCGCGGCGGATCTGCCGTTGGCGTGGCGGTGGGATGGGTGGTGATGGGGATGTTTTTCGTGAGGTCCGCTAGTGAGGGCAGCTCGCGATCGGTGAGAGCTCCGGCTTTGATAAGGGCACCCCAGTCAGTGGCGAAGAGAAGGTCGGTGCCGGGATTTTTTTCCTTTACCTGGCAGGAGCACTTGCCGATGAGAAAGGTGGCGGCCTGCTCGATAGTCTCCGGGCGAATGCCATCGCCGACGAGGGCATAAAGGGCCCGGCCTCTGCCAAAGACGGGGATGACGATGGGGGCGCGGACCTTATCGAGACCTGTCTCGGTCTTCAGCAGCAGGGTGAGGAATGTCTGCTCTGCCGGATCGGTGCGGGAAACTCGCAGGAGGGTGAAGTCAAGGCGCAGGTCCGATTCGGGGATAGAGACGAGGCCGTTGGCGATGTCGAGTTCGTCCAATTTGGGGAGGCTAAGCACGGACATGAGATACTCCAGTCGCGCCTCGATGAGGGCGGCGGTGGCATCGTCGCGGGCTTTGTCACCGCTTTCGATCATCACCCAGACGGCGCTTTCGCCCTGGCCGATGCGATCAGCGATGGTCTCGCGAGCGGGGGAGTCCCAGAGGGCAGGGCGCGTCTTTGCCTCGGCTAGACTCAGGGTGAGGATGGGTTGTGGCCTGCCACTGCTGCGAGGAAATCGCAGCATCAGGTGCGGCAGGGGTTTGCCTGTGATCATTGCTGCCAGGGTCTTCCATTCGTCGTTGGTCGCGCTGGCGAGATCGACTCGTGTGGTTGTGATGTTGGCTGGCTTCGTGGGATCGATGGCTTCGAGTGCGGACAAGTCGCTCTCTTGGCCGGGCGTGAGGGGGCCTTGATGAAAGACGATGAGCTCAAACGGATCCGACGGCCAGTGCTCCAGTGCGTATCTGAAGACTGGCACTGAGCAGGCGTGGCCCGCCTGCGCGATGGCAATGGCCATCAGCGCGACGAGGCAGAGCTTGAATTGTCTGAGAGAGTTTGGCACTTGGGATAGTGGGGTGGGAAAGGGAACGTTATGGCTGGATGCCAGTTTGCACTGGTCGATCCCAACCGGTCCACTCTTATGATCACTCTCTCTCGATTCTCTGCCGCCATGGCGGTCCTTTCTTTAGCCGCGCAAGCATCCGCAGACTGGCCCACCTATTTGCATGATGTCAGCCGCGTCGGGCATAGCGACGAGACACTGAAGCTGCCGCTGAACCAGCGCTGGGACTTTGCATCACCGACACCCCCTCAGATGGCATGGGCAGGCGAGGATGGCCGCGTGATCGAGGGGCTGGAACTGCTGAACCGCATCCGCTTTGATGATGTGTTTCATGTGGCCATTGCTGGCGGGAAGGTTTTCTTTGGTTCGTCAGTGGATGGGCGGGTGCATTGTCGCGATTTGGCGTCGGGTAAAGAAGAGTGGTCCTTCTTTACCAATGGTCCGATCCGGCTGGCACCGATGGTTGTCGATGGGCGGGTGTATGTCGGGTCTGATGATGGTCATGCGTATTGCTTGGCCGCGAAGGATGGTGCGGTGATCTGGAATCTGCGGGCCGGACCCAATGATGAGCGCATCCTGGCACGTGGCCGGATGATCTCGCGCTGGCCTGTGCGCACGGGAGTGTTGGTGGATCGTGGGTTGGCCTTCTTTGGGGCGGGGGTCTTCCCGCATGAGAACATCTACCTTTACGCTGTTGATGCGACTACCGGTAAGGTGCTGTGGAAAAATGATGCGATCAGTCAGGATGATGCTGGGCGCAATGATCTCTCCCCCCAAGGCTATCTATTGGCGACGGACAAGGTGCTATTTGTGCCATCGGGCAGATCTCTGGCCGCAGCCGTGGATCGGCATACGGGCGAAATTCTGAACAAGCCAGCACCGACCTGGCGCGGTGATGCGGGCGGGCAGATCGGTGGGACGCAGGCACTGCTGGTGGATGATCAAATTCTTGCTGTCGGCGAGCACCAAATCCTGGCCATGGATCAGAAGACCGGCAAGACGGGCTACGCGTGGTTTCAAGGGGTGCAGATGACCCTCTCCGGCAATGTTGGCTTTATGGCGACCGGCAAGGAGATCATTGCTGTGGATCGGACCTTGCATGCAGAAGGGACCCGCAAACGCCACGTTGCCGAGATGGCGGCGAAAAAACTGAGCGATGGGATGAGAAAGCATCCTGCGCTGACGGAGCTGAAGAAGGTGGAAAAAGCCCAGGCGGATTTAAAGTCTGCTGAAAAAGATCTCGCTGCGGGCAAGGGGAGTGCAGAGATCGTGCAGCAACTACAGGCTGCGCTTGTGAAGGCAGCAGAAGCCTACGAGCCCCTGCGCCTGGAGTATGACAAGATGAAGACTGATCTTGCCGCGCAACGCACCATCATCGCTGCGATGCAGGAGTCGGGCGTGAAATGGCGCGTGCCATCGACTCACACAGCCGCGTTGATCGATGCCGGCGGAATTTTGGTGAGCGGTGGCAAGGACGAGGTCGTCTGCCTAGACTCCACGAATGGCAAAGAACTTTGGAAGGCGGCGGTCGATGGTGAGGCTCGCGGGCTCGCGGTCAGCGATGGGCACTTGGTCGTTAGCACGACGACGGGTCGTGTGTATTCGTTTGGCAATGAAGCTGGGCCTGCCGCTCCCGCCGTCGCAGCGAAGACTGATAGCCCTTTTCCTGAGGACGAGCTCAGCGCTCTCTACAGTGCGGCTGCGGAGAAGATCTTGAGCCAGATCGATGTGAAGGATGGGTTCTGTCTGGTGATGGGCAGCGAGAAAGGACGGCTAGCGTATGAGATCGCCACCCGCAGCAAGCTCGTTGTCTATGGGCTTGAGGAAGATGCTGAAAAGGTCGCGGCCTCGCGCCAGGCCCTGCTGCCCACCGGGCTGTATGGTCCGCGCATCGTGATCGATCATCTGGATCTGTCCGTCCTGCCGTACTCCAGTTACTTCGCGAATGTCATTGTCTCGGATCACCTTTTGCTAACGGGCGAAATGCCGGGCATTCCCACCGATGTCGCACGTGCCCTGAAGCCCATCGGCGGTGCCTTTGTGCTGGGGGCACCAGAGGGCAAGACCTCAAAGGTGGGCGAGTGGTTGGTAGCGACGAAATTGACCGATGAAAAAGCGACGCTGACGGTCGATGGAAATTGGTCGCGACTTGTGCGTGCCGCCCTGCCGGGTGCTGATTCATGGTCTCATCAATACGGGAATGCAGGGAATACCTCCAGCAATCACGATGAACGTGTGAAGGGGGGCCTCAACGTCTTGTGGTATGGGGATCCAGGCCCAGGGAAAATGGTCAACCGTCACGCCGGTGCGGTGGGGCCATTGTCAGTGAACGGCCGTCTCTTTATCCAGGGCGAGACAACCGTGATGGCCTACGATGCCTTCAATGGCCGCTTTCTCTGGGAAGTGGAGAATCCGGGGGCCATCCGCACCGGGCTGACACGCGCCAGTGAACCGGGGAACATGGCGGCGAATGACGACTACATTTTTGTGGTGATGGAGGACCACTGCACGCAGTTCGATGCAGCGACGGGAAAGGTCGTGCGGATCCACAAACTGCCTGGCACAGCCAATGGTGTGGAGAAGCAGTGGGGCTACGTCGCGTTGGAGGACAATGTGCTTTACGGCACTGTCACGGATCGTGAAGAACTGGCGGAAGTCCGCGCGAGACGTGGCAGGGCTGCGGCGGAGGCGACGGACAGCATCTTTGCCTACGATGTGAAGACAGGGAACCTGATGTGGAACTACCAAGGAAAGCACATCTCCCACGTCTCAATCGCCATCGGTGATGGGCGTGTCTTTTTTATCGATGCCACACTGACGCCTGAGCAGCGCGAGCTGATGTTGAAGCAGGACAAGACCGAACTCGCTGCGCTGACAGGTAAGGAGCGTGAGATCGCCGAGGAACGCGTGAAGAATGCGGACCTGCGTCTGGCGGTGGCGGTAGATGCCAAAACAGGAAAGCAGATCTTTGCGAAGCCAGTGGACGTCACGGATTGCAGCGGCATTGGCGACGGGGGCGGCAGCCTTACCTTGATCTACCAAAATCATCACCTCGTGCTCGCGGGCGCGAATGCGAATGGGCACTATTGGGAGCAGTTCTTGAAGGGCGAGTTTGCCCGACGTCGCATCGTGGTGTTGGATGCAGAGCGGGGTGAAAAAGTCTGGGCTAAGGACGCGAACTACCGTCATCGGCCGGTGGTGATTAACAACGAAATCATTGCGGAACCTTGGGGTTACGATCTTTACACGGGCGCGCAAAAGATGCGCACGCATCCGCTCACAGGAGAGCAGACCCCATGGATGTTTGCACGGCCCGGGCACCATTGCGGGGCAATCTCTGCCACATCGAACATGATGTTTTTCCGTTCCAAATCGACTGCGTTTTACGATCTGGATCAGGATGAAGGCACGGAGCACTTTGCAGGTCAGCGGCTTGGCTGCTGGATCAATACGATTCCTGCCAATGGTCTTGTCATGATCCCAGAAGCGAGTGCGGGTTGCGTCTGCCTGTTCTCAGTGGCCTCGACGATTGTCTTTGAGCCACGCGAAAAAGCGATGAATTGGGGGGTGTATAGTGCCACCGGTGCCAGCACGCCTGTGCAGCACATGGCGCTGAATTTCGGAGCACCGGGGGATCGCCGTGATGGGCATGGCAAGCTCTGGCTCGGCTACCCTCGTCCTTCATCGCGGGCAGGGATCGACTTGCCATTGGACCTGAAGCCCGCTTTCGCGAAGGGTGGTGATTTTTATGACTTCAACGCGGATTCGTATCGGGTCACAGGGGCCGATCCAGACTGGGTCTTTGCGTCCGGGGCAAAGGGCCTCGTTCATGCCGAGTTGCCCTTGATCGGGGAAGGGCAAAAGGCGGAGACTTATACGGTGCGGCTTTCCTTCGCTGCTCCCGAGGGCGATGTGGCTGGACAGCGTATCTTTGACATCAAGCTTCAGGATAAGACGGTGGCTAAAGGGGTGGATATCGTTGCTATCGCGGGCGGAGTGAAGAAGGCGCACGTCGAGGAGTTCCAAAACATCGCCGTTTCGGGCGCGTTGCTGTTGGAACTGGTGCCTGCCAATCCGAATCCGACGGAGAAGAATCAGCCGATCATCTGCGGTATCGAAGTGCTACGAAAGGACGCGAAGGAAATCACAGGAGGGATCACCGCCGCGCGGTAAATTGGCCGAATGCTGTTGAGGGGAGCGGCCTAGAAGGCGCCCAGCCATATACTGGCTGGAAGTCGGCGCTCCTGCGCGTTGAGAACGGGGGGCGTGGCATGGTCTTGGATCGTTGTAGCTGGCCACTGTGAGGCCGGTGGTGATTGAGAGGCGAAGGGGGACAACTCTGGCGGCTCGGCATTAGCGGTTCAGGCGCTCCGGGCTCACAGAGCCCAGCCACAGCGGACGCTGGAAGCGAGCGGCAGGGTCCCAGTGAGCGCTGGGAGTTGGAGGATCGTGCTCTGGCGAGCACGCCTATGGGGGGATGGCTGTTTGTTGTTCCTACTTTCTGGTCCAATCCATAGATGTTAGACAATCTGGGGCAGATCATGATTTGATCTGAAAAAGAGTGCGCCAAAATCGGCGGCGGTGGCGTTTTTGACGAAAAGAGGGAGGGCCTACGCGGGTCGAGCGGACATTTTGTTCCGACTTGGCGCGGGTTCTGATGCGGTCTCTCAGCGGTGGGTTTGATTGTCAGTGTTCGTCAGAACGGAGTCTGAATCATGATCGCACGATTGAATGAAGAAGAATCCTGTCCCTTGCCTTGTCTTTGGAATGGGACGCAGATGTGCGTTTTGAACCTGCTGAGTCGCGAGTGCCTTGGTGCCCACCATGTGAATTGCGGTCTGGCCTGCGGCCTACGCCACCTCTATCACCCCCACGGACTGCCACCCTGCATCAGTGCCTCAGGGGAGATCCGCATTGAAGCAGACGATGAGCTTTTGAAATCACTACCTACGGCACGATCACTGGATCCCACGGCCAGAAGGGGGTGAGGGCCTGGGTATCGACCCACCCGCGCAGGATATCTGCGCCTTCGCTGGTGCGGGGGATCTCCACGTAGTTCCATGAGCCACGGGTATCGAGAATACGGACTTGGCTGCCTGGAGGGAGTTCAATCACCTCGCTGGCGGTGTGGGCGGCGGCGCTGTAGGCGCGGGTGTCTTTGACCGTCACGATGGAGACGTCTTTGACGCGGTCGCTGCCCGATGGGCGCACCAGCGCCATGCCGGCAGATGCGATCATCAACGTGATCCCAAGAGCGACCATGATGCCGCCGGGGCTGCCCATTTGGCCCTTCCAAATCTTCAAGATGATGGCGACCAGGATGAGCCAGAAGCCGATGATGCCGATCATGATCCATTCGTTGTGGCTCAGGTTCAGGCTGAATTGTTCGAGGGGTGATTGGGGCGTGAAAAGGAGGAAGCGTGTCTTCTCGTCCAATAAGCGCAAGTTTTGCTTCAGCTCTGCTTCGCGAGGGGAAAAAAGTGCGGCGCGTTCATACCAAAGTGCGGCGCGACCGAGATCGTCTTTCTTGAATCGAGCATGGCCGATGAGTTGGAAAAGCTCCGAACTGAGTTGCGGCGGTTGGCGGCGGGTGAGGGCTTCCGCGATGTATTGCGCGCGGGTGAAGTCCTCGTTTTTCAGGGCCTCGACGGCTTGTTGGTAAAGTTCGTCCGGCGTGGGTTCGGCGGCCTGGGTGGAGTCAGGGCTGAGGGCGAGCGCGCCGAGCATCATCGCTGCGACGCCGGGCGTGAGACGTCTGTGGGCGGGCTGTGGTTTTTGGCTGAGCTGCTCTAGCGTTTGGGTGCGAAGTTGGTCGAGGGCGCTGAGGATCTCGCCACGTTCGGCGCTGGTGAGGGGGGAGGATGCGCTGCGATCTTGGCTGAAGTTTTGATTCAGATAGCGCTTCAGGGCGGTGTCCACGGCGGCGGCGCGGGTGGCGTCGTCGCGGTCGGCGTGCACGGTGTGGATGAATTGTGCGGCGCGTTGAAGGAAGGTTTCGTCGTTGAGTGAGGCGGCGTTGAGATCACGCCAGGCACGTCGGACGTCGCCTGCGGGTCCCTTTTCTGCTTCTAACAACCGACGGCGCATGACCTTAAAAATGCCTGCGATGAGCACGGCAATGGCAGGCAGCAGCGTGGCAATCCAAAAGATAGGACGGCGTGTCAGGATGACAGCGCTGGGGCTGATCCAGTGCGCCATCGCTGGGGTGTGGACGAGGATATCGGAAAGTGTCGCCTGCGGTGGGGCGAGGCCTCCCGCCTGTGGGGGCGAGTCAGTGGTGCTGGTCGCTCCAGCGGTATTGGAGGTTGTCGCTGCGGCGACGTTCCGGTCTGCGTGAATGACTACGGCGACTTCATCGGTCTTGAGGGTCACGTACTTCTTTGCCTCTGGGCTGAAGTAGCTGATCTCAAAGGGTGGGATGACGGTGTGTTCCTTCTCCGGCACGATGACGGAGGAGAACCCCAGGCGACGCTCCAGCGTGGGCGTTAGGTTGGGATCGACGCCGTTGGAATCCACATTGTAGCGACGCGCAGGATACGTGCGCCAGCCGTCGGGAAGAGAGAGAGCTGGCGGTGTGAGCGCGTCAAAATTGCCCGTGCCCGAGACCGTGAGTTCTACGGAGATGGGGTCGCCGACCTTCACATCTGTCGGGGTCGCGGCGAGGTTTAGGGTGAATTCGCCGACGGCACCGGAGAAGCTAGCCGGGCGGCCTTCTTTGGGGAGTGGCAGTACTTTGACGGGTACCTCTTGGCTCTTTAGTGTGAGACGGCGCGGTTCGGTGGGAACGCCAAAGAAGGGGTTGCGGGAGAAGTTCCCCTGGATGGGGACTTCCACAATGATGTCCATGGTGGCCGGGCCAGCCTTGAGATCGCCTTCTTTGAGGGCAGAGATCGTGCTGCGAAACGTCTGAACGATGTAGCCAGTGCCATTGATGACGGTCATGCCTTGCTCGCTCTGCAACGGGAAGCGTTGAATGGCGAAGTCGTTCTTATCGATCTCGATGAGACCAGTGCGGCGCAGCCCGACTTCCCTCGGGTAATAAAGCGTGGCAGTGATCGGCACGACCTCCCCGCGATAGATCTCGGTCTTGCCGACTTCGATCTGGAGAATGGGCATATTGGGATCGTTGTCGGCACCCGGCCCAGGGGCATCCCCACCACTGACGACGGAGAATTTGACCTCGTTGGTCTTGACGATTTGGCCGCCGACGGAGACATCCTGGGGTGCGATGACAAAATCGCCCGGTTCCTGCGCGGCGAGGCCCCAGGTGATGCTGATCTGCGCGGAAGAGACGCCATTGATGACGGCGTAGTTTTGTTGCACCGAGGGGGCGGATGCCTGGCCAATTTGGAGCGGAAGTTGCAGATTGGGCACTGCATCTGGCCGACCATCCTTGATGACGATGGTATAGGCGACGACTTGGTTGGGCCGGGCTTTGGCGGGGTTAATGGTGGCGGTGATTTCCGCTGCATCGGCCAGCGGAACTAGGGCTAGCCCGAGAGCGCAGGCCGCCATCATCTGTAGCGCCCTGCGCCAGTTGCTCCCTGTGTTTGATCGTATCTGCATCCGTTCCGTCATGAGATGATTACCAGTCCTTTCCGCGCGCGGGTTCTTGACGTTGCTGGCGGAGTTTGGCTGACTTTTGGTCGTCCGCAAAGGTGCGCAGGAAGTTGCGGGCTTCATTGGGACTGAAGCCTGTCGCGTCGGAGCGCTCGTCCTCCTCGTCGCCGTCTTTTTGTCCTGCCTGGGCCTGTTGTTGATCGCCCTGTTGCTGGCCGGGTTTACCAGCCTGGATGTTGCCCTCTGGCACTGCGTCCTTTTGGCCTTGTTGATCTTTGTCGGGATCTCCACCACTCCCGTCCTCAGACATTTCATCGCCGCCCTTGCCGCCTGGTGTCTGGTCGCCGTCTTCGCCTTCCTCTCCGCCGGGTTGCTGGCCGTCTTGGCCTTGCTGCCCATTCTGGCCCTGTTGGCCTTGATCGCCTTCTTTGCCCTTTTTCCCCTTCTTGCCTTTTTTTCCTTTCTGACCTTGTTGCTGCTGCTGCTTTTGGCGCTGCTCCTCCATCTTCTTTTCAAGTTCATCGAGGAGCTTGCGGACAAAATCGCGGTTCTCTTTGAGGGCGGCGTTGTCGGGGTCGAGCTTCAGAGCGGCTTCAAAATGATGCAGGGAGTCGCGCCATGCTTTGACGGTGATCTGCGGCTGCTTGGGCAGGATCTTCACGCCTTGTTCGTAGAGCGTGTTGCCGAGGCTGGAGTGGGAGCGCGTCTGGAGGTCTGGATCAGCGGATTCTAGGGCCTCGCTAAACGAGGTGACGGCGCGGTCAAAGTCCTTCAGCTGATAGGCCGCAAAGCCGCGTGCAAAGGCCAGCGGGCGGCGCTGGGCGGCAGGAGGGCTTTGTTGGAGGAGTTCGTCGTATTTTTCAGCGGCGGCTTTGTAGTCCTTCGCCTCCAAGGCCTCGCGAGCCTCCTTTTCCAAATTCTTGCCGGAAGGTAGGGAGAAAAACTTCGCTATCAGCGCATCGCTGGCTGAGGATGAACTGGGCGCAGCAAATAGCAGCGCTGCGGTCATGGCGGCGAGCCCGCCGATGCGAGGGGCGGGTTTGGCGGCGGGACGGATAAGCCAGGCAATCATGAGGAGGAGCATAGCCGCAGACAGCGGCCAGTAAAAGCGCTCAATCGGCTGCACGGCGTCCTCTGCGGTGGCCTCCTGCTGCTCCAGGCTGGAGAGGAGACCTTGGACGAAATTGCGGGAGACGGTTGTCGCCCCTAGCTTGAAGTAGCGGCCATGCGTGGTCCGGGCTAATTCCTGGAGGAGTGCACTTTCTAGCTTTGTCTTCACGACGTTGCCTTCCGTATCCCGCACCCAATCGCCCGTGCGCTCGGGATCCGGGTCTGGAATGAAGGAACCGCCCTCGGTGCCGACGCCGACGGTGAGGACGATGACGTGTTTTTCAGCCGCCAATTTTGCCATCGCGGCGAGGTCAGGATCGGGGTCGCCGCCATCGCTAAAGACGATCAGGCCGTGGTTGCGGGCTGGGCTTTTGGCGAAGGTATCGACAGCGAGTTTGACTGCTTTGTGCAGTTCGGAACCGCCGCGAGGGATGGAGGTGACGTCCAGGGTCTGAATGGCTTCGATGACCGCATCGTGATCCGTGGTGAGAGGTGCCTGGAGGTAGGCGTTCCCTGCAAAGGCGATCAGCCCGACGCGATCTCCAGGGAGGAGCGATAGCAAGTCCTGCGCGGCGAGGCGGCAGCGCGTCAGCCGGTCCGGCAGCACATCATTGGCCAGCATGGAGCGAGAGGTATCGACCGCGATGATGACATTGCGACCACTTTCGCGGCGTTCCCGTGGCTCCGTGCCCCAGCGTGGGCCGCAGAAGGCCAGGATGAAGCCTGCCAGTGCCAGCATCTGGAGAATGAAGGTGGTCCAAGATCTCCAAGCGCTAACTCCCACCAGCAGCACGTCACGGAGCCGTGGTGCCGTGAAGCCGGTCACAGCCTTGCGTGCGCTGATATTCCCCCACACCCGAGCGATAAGGAGCACGGGTAGAGCCAGCAACAGCCAGAGCCATTCGGGACGAGAAAAGGTCATGCGAGGATGGGTTGAGGTTGGATACGAGGGGTGGACATCACGTAGATGCGGGCGTTGGGGCTGTGCGCAGGATCGTCTGGTGCAGCAGCATGGAAAGAAGAAGCAGCCCCACGGCTACAGCCGTCGGCCAGTGGAAGAGCTCGGAGATCTCGATGTAGGTCTTGCGCTTGATTTCCACCTTCTCCAGTTGGTCAATGGTTTTGAAGATCTTTTCAAGAGCGCCAAGATCCTGCGCCATGTAGAATTGGCCACTGCCCAGATCGGCCACTTCCCGCAGCGTCTTTTCGTCAAATTCTTGCCGTCCACTGGTGATGATCCGCCCGTCCTCAAGGGGGATCATGTGCACCCCTGGTGTGCCGATCGCGATGGTATAAATCTTGATACCCAAAGTGACCGCAAGCCTTGCCGCGTCTTGGGGGCTGAGTTTGCCTGAATTGTTGGCACCATCGGTTAGCAGGATGATCACCTTACTGGGCACCTTTTGATCGTCCAAACGTCGCGCCGCCGCCGCCAGCCCCGAGCCAATGGCAGTGCCGTCTTCCATGACGCCCGTCTGCACGCGCTCGATATTGGTTTGCAGCCAGTCATGATCCAGCGTCAGCGGGCAGGGGATGTAGGGTGCACCGGCGAATGCAGCGATGCCGATTCGATCATTGGTGCGGCCCGCGATGAAGTCCTGCATGACGCGTTTCGCCGCAGTGAGCCGATTGACCGGGATGCCACTAATGTAAAAGTCCTGAATCCGCATCGAAAGAGACACGTCCACCGTCAACATGATGGCGATCCCCTCCGTCTTTTCTTCATCAAAACTAACCTGGCGCTGCGGGCGTGCCAGAGCCAAAATGGCGAAGGCCATGCTCGCCAGAACGAGTCCGAAAAAGAAACTGCCCCAGGTGGAGCGAGCCGGTGATCCGAGGCCGTGAAGCAGTGATGCGCCAGAGAACTTCACGGCTGGCGTCCGTCCGTGTTTGCTACGCCAGATTGCCAGCAGTGGCAGCAGGAGCAAGGCCAGCAACCACTCGGGCCGGGCCAGGACGTATTCGGATGGGAGGAACGGGAGATGCATCAGCGGTCCTGCTCCAAGCGGTTGATGGCAGCGTCGATCAAGCTCAGTGATTGCTCGACGGTGGTAGGTTTTGGCATGAAAGAAATCTCATCGCACCACTGCACGACGGAGACAAACTCTGGCGATACCGCTGTGGATGCCTTTGACCCAGCTTCGAAAATTTCCTGCGTGGTGCGGGTCGGTCCGGGGAGGCCAAAACGATCATACAAGTAGGTGCGCAAAATTTGCGAGACGTGACTGCTGACCTCTGGCGGAGGCAGCGTTTCAGCCTCGCTACGCAAGGTTTTGAGGCGGCCTAGTGCCTTGCGTCGCGCCTCCGGCGCTGGCGGTGTAGGCGGCAGCTTGGGTAGGGAAAATAGCAGCCAAATGATCAGTCCCGCCAGTGCCGCGATCAGGAGCCCGGCGGAGATGAGCATCACCCAGGGCGTGGCTTCTGGCACGGCAGGAATGTCTGGCAGGTCCGGGTGGGGGAGTGGCGGCGGGCGTTGCGGTTCGCCCGCTGGCTCAGCGGCCTGCTGGGCATGCAGGATGGTGCCGAAGATGATCGGGCAGACCATCAGCGTGAGGCATATCTTCGTTGCAATCCGCGAACACCGTCCCCCCATTAACGCTTCCTCCTCTTTCTGGATCGAAAATAGGCCCGCAATGCAGGGGCATAGTCCTGATCCGTCTGCACATCGATTTGTTCGACCCCATTCTTGCGAAGCATCGCCTCAAGGTCCTGGCTGAGTTTCACCACGCGTTGATGGTAGATCCTGCGCACAGTGCTGTCTGAGGTATCGACGACTTCTTGGAGTCCGGTCTCTGGATCCTCCACCACGATGCGGCCTGCATCGGGAAGGTGGCGCTCCGCCGGGTCAGTGATTCGTGCGGCCACCACATCGTGTTTGGCGGAGACCCCGCGCAGACTCTTTTCCCAACTGAAATCCGGCGTCATGAAGTCGGAGATCACAATGACCAGCGCCCGATGATTGATGCGCTGGAGCGCCAAATCCAGAGGCGGGCGCAGATCTGTGCGCGGGCTCTCTGCGGTGAGGTTCAGAATATCGCGGAGGATACGCAGTGCGTGTGCGGTGCCTTTGCGGGCGGGCAAATAGTGCTCGATCTTGTCAGAGAAGAGGATCAGCCCCACCTTGTCCTGATTTTGGCAGGCGCTGAAGGCGAACACACCTGCGATCTCCGCCGCTCGCTCGCGTTTGGAGTCCTCCTTGCTACCGAATTCCCCTGATCCACTGATGTCCACGGCCAGCATCACGGTCAGTTCGCGTTCCTCTACGTACTTGCGGACGAAGGGTTCGTTCATTCGCGCGGTGACGTTCCAGTCCAAGAAGCGTACGTCATCACCAGGTTGGTATTCGCGGAAGTCATCGAACTCGATGCCTTGGCCCTTGAATCGGCTATGGTAGGCACCGCCGAGCGTTTCCTTCACCATGCCACGCGTGATCAATTCAATGCGCCGCACCCGCTTTAAGATGCGGGCGAGACGTTCGTCACTGTCCTGGGCGGCGGTCGGCATGGAATCCGTACTAACGACCGGAGCAGGGAATCTTCAATCTGTAAAATGCGCAGAAACGGCGACGCGACAGCAACTCCTCTGAAGTGTGGGTGGTGAAGGGCAGGGGATCGCGACATCGATCCACGGCATTTTGGCAGAAAAAACTTTCCCACACGCTTTCCTCTTGCGCTCTACACAAATGATGGCACTATCACGCCCCACCGATTTCGGGGCGTAGCTCAGCCTGGTAGAGCGCTTGCTTTGGGAGCAAGAAGTCGTGAGTTCGAATCTCGCCGCCCCGACCATTCAGGATGCTAATCATCGCATTTGAATTTTCGTTCGACTCTTGTGTCCGCCTTATACGCCGCAGCGCTTACCGCTTTCAAGAACATGGGCTGGCATTACCGAGAGGTCGCAGGCCTGGAGGTGATCGAATCCGAGTTTGAGGCCCACCATACTAAAGTGCCGCTGCACATGCAGGTCTATGGGGATGCCTCCATCGCGAGTGTCGTCGCCCAGCTCACGCTCATTTGCCCGGCGACTCATCGCACTAAGGCAGCAGAGCTGCTGATGCGCGTGAATAAGGAGCTGAATCTTGGCAACTTCGAATTGGACTGGGATGCGGGCATCACCTTCTTCCGTCTGACGAATATCTTTCCGCCCAATCGATATGACGAGCGCATTCTCGCCAGCCTCGTGCACACTGCCGTGGCGGAGGTGGATCGGCTCGCGCCGTTCCTTGGGGAGATCTGCCAGACACCCAAGGGCGAGCTTCTCCTGCTTAATGTGCCGGATCTGCTAAAGCGCGCAGAGTTATTGCCGCCCGCGCCCGATCCAGAGGCCTGACTTTGCGTCTCGTGGTTGCACTTGACGAAGGCCTGGAATCTCTGCATTGAATGCGGACGCTTGACTGTCTGGCGGCGTTTAGCTTTTTTAGAAGCCTCCCATGGCCGCACTTTATAGCATCAATGATCATCCTGAGTTCAGCGAGCCGCTGTCCAAGGAAGATCTTTGGCTGTTGTCAGAGCGCGGGGTCATTGCCAGGGGCGAGTTCTGTACGGATCTCGACAATGGCCAGACCCACACCATCGGGGAACTGATCCGTGGTATGCGCCCGCCGAGTCCACTCGCCGCAGAGTCGCGCGTGGAGCGCCCCGCTTTTCAGGAGATCCGGGCCGACCATGATGGCATTGATGACGACGACGAGTGGGAAGACGAAGAGGAGGGCGATGACGAAGGCTTTGTCTTCACCTCCAGCGGGGAGCGCATCATGCACCACGCGCACCCCTCTTGGCTCTCCTACACCAAGGCGCTCGTTTTGGCGGCCTTGCTGTGCATTGCGGCAGGGCTGGGATTTCAGTTTGGGACGCGGTATTTCCTGCTGGGAATGGCCTGCGCCTCCGCGACGGTGACGTGCATCGCGATTGCTCGATTTTCCAAGGATTACCTGATCACGGAGGACCGTGTCGAGGTGCTGTGGGGGATCATCGGGAGGAGTTCCAAAGAAGTGCGAATCCGGGATATCCGCTCCATTGATGTGTCCGAGCGGTGGATCACGGGGCTGCTGGGGATCGGGAGTTTGGACTTTTCATCCGCAGCCAACGCTGGGGTGGAGGTGGCCTTCAAAAACGTCCGCAGTGCCCACAAAATCAAGGAGTTGGTGCGGCAGTTGCAGAAGTTGCAGGATGGCGACGATGACTGATCTGCGCTGCGGCTGAGCAGGGGCAAGATTCGTATCATATTTCGCAAGGTGGCACGGCGGTTGCGTGTCAAGGTGCAGGCGTAGCCCGAAACGCAATTATCGAAATGACCCCTCCTAAACACCCCGCTCTTCTCTCCTGGATTCAAGAAATTCAAACCCTGTGTGCACCGGATCAGGTAAAGTGGTGCGATGGATCCGAGGCAGAGTCCCATGAGCTTTCCGAACTGCTGGTCGCCAGCGGCACCTTTAGAAAGCTAAACCCCGAAAAGCGCCCCAACAGCTACCTCGCCTGGTCAGATCCCAATGACGTGGCTCGTGTCGAAGATCGCACCTTCATCTGTAGCCAGCGCAAGGTCGATGCAGGCCCGACGAACAACTGGATGCCGCCAGCAGAAATGAAGACGAAGCTCAACGGCCTGTTCGCAGGCTGCATGAAGGGGCGCACCATGTATGTGGTTCCCTTTTGCATGGGGCCTCTGGGCTCTCCCTTTTCGGTCATCGGTGTGGAGGTGACGGACTCTCCCTACGTCGTCGTCAACATGCGCATCATGACTCGCATGGGCGCTGCAGTGCTGGATCAACTGGGCGCAGATGGCTACTTTGTGCCCTGTGTGCACAGCGTGGGCATGCCTCTGGCCCCTGGTGATAAAGACGTGCCGTGGCCTTGTAGTGAAACGAAGTACATCGTGCATTTTCCAGAGGAACGCAGCATTTGGTCCTTTGGATCGGGCTACGGCGGCAACGCCTTGTTGGGCAAAAAGTGCCTCGCCCTGCGCATCGCAAGCGTGATGGGCCGCGACGAGGGTTGGCTGGCGGAGCACATGCTCATCTCCGGCGTGGAATCGCCTGATGGCCGCAAAACCTACGTGGCAGCAGCCTTTCCGAGTGCTTGCGGGAAGACCAATTTTGCCATGCTGGTGCCGCCGGAAGAGTACTTGGACAAGGGCTGGAAGGTCACAATCGTGGGCGACGATATCGCTTGGCTGCGCCCCGGCCCCGATGGTCGGCTGTGGGCCACAAATCCAGAGGCGGGCTACTTCGGCGTCGCTCCCGGGACCTCGTGGGTTTCGAACCCCAACGCGATGTCGTCCATCCAGCAGAACACGATTTTTACCAATGTGGCGCTGACTGACGATGGGGATGTGTGGTGGGAGGGAATGACCTCTGAGCCACCCGCACACCTCACCGACTGGCGGGGCGAGTCTTGGACACCGGACTGTGGTCGCGTCTCGTCCCACCCGAATTCGCGGTTCACCGCGCCCTCCCAGCAGTGCCCGACGATTGATGAGGATTGGGAAAATCCGAATGGCGTTCCGATTGATGCGATGATCTTCGGTGGCCGCCGCGCCACGACGTTTCCGCTGGTGTTCCAGGCGTTCAATTGGGTGCACGGTGTCTTTCTCGGTGCGAACATGGGCAGCGAGACGACGGCTGCGGCGGTGGGTGCCGTCGGTAAAGTGCGCCGCGATCCCATGGCCATGCTGCCTTTCTGCGGATACAACATGGGCGATTATTTTGGCCACTGGCTGCACATGCGCCGCTTGATCAATGAGCCGCCTCGGATCTTCCACGTGAACTGGTTCCGCAAGGATGCCAACGGGAAGTTCCTGTGGCCTGGGTTTGGTGACAACATGCGCGTTCTCGAATGGATCGTGAAGCGCTGCCGTGGGGAGGGCCGCGGCCACGAGACAGAACTCGGCTGGATGCCGCGCTATTCAGAGATCAACTGGGCGGGGCTGCCTGATTTTACCCGCGAGAAGTGGGATGAACTCATGCAATTCAACGGACGCGAATTCCGCAACGAGTTGCTGTCCACCGAGGAATTGTACCTCGACTTACATGATGACATGCCCAAGGAGCTGTATTACCAGCGCGAGTTGCTGGCGGGTAGGCTCTAGCCTGATCGAAAAGGTTCACTCCTTAGCCGACTGCTTCATGCACTCTTTTGCGGATTGCCTGAAGCGGCGGATTTGAGTGTCCGCAGTCCTTCGGCGGTGCACTTTACAACCCCGTGTTCGGTGATGAGTCCGGCGACGAGATCTGCTGGCGTAACGTCAAAGGCGTCGTTGCGTGCGGGTGTGTTTTCGGGGCAGATGAGCACCTCCTCATGGAGTCCGGTGCTGTTGCGTCCGGGGATGTGGGTGATTTCTCGTCCAGAGCGTTGCTCAATGGGGATCTCCCGAATTCCGTCGGAGAGGGTCCAGTCGATGGTGCTGACGGGGACGGCGACGTAGAAGGGGACGTTGTTGGCCTTCGCGGCGAGGGCTTTGAGATAGGTGCCGATCTTGTTTGCGACATCGCCAGAGGCAGTGACGCGGTCGGCACCGGTGATGCAGACGTCCACCAGGCCGTGCTGCATGAGGTGCCCAGCGGCATTGTCGGAGATTAAAGTGTGTGGGACCCCGTGTTGGCTGAGTTCAAACGCAGTCAACGCCGCGCCCTGATTGCGTGGGCGTGTCTCGCTGACCCAAACATGAACGGGCATACCCGCATCATGCGCCTGATAGACGGGGGAGAGAGACATGCCCCAATCCACCGCGGCGAGCCAGCCTGCGTTGCAGTGGGTCATGACGTTGAGTGGTCCTGCGGTGGAGGCCTTTCGATCAAAAAGGTCCCGGAAGAGGCCATGCCCATGTTTGCCAATTCGTTCGTTGGTCTGAACGTCCTCATCCGCCATTCGGACGGCCTCTGACCATGCGGCGCTGGCGCGTGCTGTGGGCGGCAATGGGGCGAGCACTTGTTGCATCCGATCCAGTGCCCACCGCAGATTTACTGCTGTTGGGCGGGTGGCAAAGAGGCTGCTGCAGGCAACCTCAAGAGTGGTGTCGGCGGCATCGTTTCGCATGGCCAGTGCGACTCCAAAAGCGGCGGTGACGCCAATGAGGGGGGCACCGCGCACCTGCATGAGCGAAATCGCCTTTGCTGTGTCCTGCCAAGTGACCAGCGGACGCCAGACGACTTCGTGTGGGAGGAGGGTTTGATCGAGAATGCGGACGTTGGCGGTGGCGTCGGTCTCGATGGTGCGATGGGGATTGCCGTGGATCTTCATGGAGGTGCGAAGAGTTGGTTTAGCCGCCGATGTGTGACATCTCCACTTTGCGGCCTTGGGTCTGGCTGTGTTGGCTGCGGATTTCGCTGTAGCGATCATCCCGGCTGCCCCAGATATGACGGAGGGCGTTGGCGATTTTGTCATCGCTGAGGCCCGACCTCAGCAAGGCACGGACGTCGTGGCCGCTGGTCGCAAAGAGGCAGGTATACAGTTGTCCCTCGGCGGAAACGCGTGCGCGTGTGCATTGGGCACAGAACGGCTGAGTGACGGAACTGATAAATCCGATTTCAAGGCTTCCATCGTCGAGCTTGAATCTGCGAGCCACCTCGCCCGAGGCGTTTGCAGGGAGGGGGGACAACGCATACTTCGTCCGGATGAGATCTTTTATTTGGCTGGTGGGGATGACGTCGTCCATGCGCCAACCATTGGTCGATCCGACGTCCATGAACTCGATGAAGCGCAGGACAAAGGGACCCCTTCGGAAGTGATCGATCATGGGCAGGATCTGATCTTCGTTGACGCCTCGCTTGACGACCATGTTGAGCTTGACGCTGCCAAAGCCTGCCTCGACTGCGGCGTCTAGGCCGGTCAAAACCCGATGAACGGGGAAGTCCACGTCGTTCATCCTGCGGAAGATGTTATCGTCTAAGGCATCGAGACTGACCGTGAGGCGATTGAGACCTGCCGTGTGCAATGGGCGCGCCAATTGAACCAGCGCTGATCCATTCGTGGTCAGGGCGAGGTCTTGGAGCCCGGGTATCCCGGCGAGCATGGCGACGAGTGTGGGGAGATCTCGACGGAGAAGTGGCTCCCCCCCGGTGAGGCGAATTTTTTGGACGCCGATGCCGACGCAGATAGAGGCAAGACGATGCAGTTCCTCAAAGCTCAGGATGGCACTCTTGGGGAGGAAGGCGTGATCTTCGCCAAACAACTCCTTGGGCATGCAATACGTGCACCTGAAGTTGCATCGATCCGTCACCGATAGCCGCAAATCACGGGGGACCCGGCCGAGCAGGTCGCGCGGGGGTTCGGTGGGGATGGAGTGGGGCAGGATCATGGACCAAAAAAGGAGCAGGAAAACCGAAGTCTTCCTGCTCTCAAATCTGGCACTGTGCAACCGCGTAGGTTGCGAGTGAGGGCTACTTCGCCGCCAGAGCGGCCTCGATGGCGGCGATGACTTTGGTGTCGTCTGGCTTGGTTTTTGGCTCGATGCGCATGATGGGCGTCCCATCGCGGCCGATGAGGAATTTGCCGAAATTCCACTTCACATCGCCAGGGAAGGGGCCGTCTTTGCCCGTCAGTGCGGCGTAGAGTGGGTGCTGGTCTGGGCCTTTGACATGCAGTTTGTCAAACATGGGGAAGGTCACCGCATACTTTTTGGTGCAGAACTCCAGGATCTCCGCATTGGAGCCGGGTTCTTGTGCGCCAAAGTCGTTGCAGGGAAAGCCCAACACGACAAGGCCCTGGTCCTTGTACTTGGCATACACTTCTTCCATCTGCTTATACTGGGGCGTATTGCCGCAGCGTGAGGCGACGTTGACCATCAGAATGACTTTGCCAGCGTAGGCTGCTAGATTGGTGGGTTTTCCATCGATGTCCTTGAGTGGGATCGTGGTGATGGAGTCGGCGGCGGTCGCAGCTGAGGCCGCGATCATGAGAGAGAGCAGGAGTTTTTTCATGGTCAGAAATAGACGGTCCAGTGTGGCGTGAGTTTTCACCGACTTTGGGCAGTTCCCCGAATGCGCCCGGAATGTGGCTGACTAGGTGTGCGGCGGTGGTAGTTCGATATGATCGGGTAGGGTGAGGTTATGCCGCAGTTCTTCAGCGCTGATTTCCCCCTCCCAGCGGCTGATGGCGACGGTGGCAACGCCGTTGCCGATGAAGTTGGTGATCGCGCGGCACTCGCTCATGAATCGATCAATGCCGACGAGCAATGCGAGGGATGACAAAGGAATGCCGGGGACCGCCTGGAGCGTGGCGGCCAGCGTGATGAACCCTGCGCCCGTGACGCCGCTGGCTCCCTTTGAAGTCAGCATGGCAACGAGTAGGAGCGTGATTTGCTGGGTCAGGGTCATTGGCGTGTTGGTGGCCTGTGCAAGAAAGATGGCGGCCATGGTCATGTAGATATTGGTGCCATCCAGATTGAAGCTGTAGCCTGTCGGGACCACGAGCCCGACGGTAGATCGGGAACACCCGAGCCGTTGCATGCGTTGAATGAGACCGGGCAGGGCGGTCTCCGACGAACTTGTGCCAAGCACCAGGAGAAGTTCGTTTCTGATGAATCCGAGATACCGAAAAATGGAGAATCCACACCAGCGTGCAATGCCGCCAAGGACAACGATCACGAAGACGGCGGAGGTGAGGTAAAAGGCCGCCATCAGCCAAGCCAGCCGACCCAATGCCCCCATGCCATAGTTGGCGATGGCAAAGGCCATGGCTCCGAAGGCACCCAGAGGGGCGAGCTTGACCAGCATGCCCATGATGCGGAAAAAGATGTCGGCTGCACCATCGATGCCATGCAGAACGGGCTTGGCTCGCTCCCCCATGGCGGACAGGGCTAGCGCCGTGAGGATGGAGACAAAGAGGACTTGGAGGAGATTCCCGGAGACAAAGGCACCCATAAAGGTGTCGGGAATTATGTGAAGCAAGAAGTCGGCAAAGCTGAGGTGCTGCGCCTTTTCTCCATAGGACGAGGTAGCCGCAGCGGGGGTGGTAGCGTGAAAGGTTTCGCCAACTGGAGTGAACCCGACCCCTGGCTGGAGGAGATTAATGACGATAAGGCCAATGACCAGGGCGATGGTGGAGACAACCTCGAAGTAAAGCAGTGTCTTCAAACCCACTCGCCCCAGTTTTTTAAGGTCCCCCATTGAAGCGATGCCGTGCACGATGGTGCAGAAGATGATGGGCGCGATCATCATCTTGACGAGGTTGATGAAGCCTTTGGCAAGAGGCTCAAGCTTCTTCCCGAATTCAGGATCCACGCGGCCCACCAAAATGCCCAGTGCGACGGCTATGAGCACTTGAATGTAAAGAACGCGATACCAGGGCTTGCGAGCGGGTGGATTATCCATGGAAGCGTCAGTTGTAGCGAGATGGTCGGCAAGTGGCAAGCTTTCCGAGACTTAGGCAATCGGAATGCTGGCCCATTCCGCTACGGCAAGGGGGCGGTGCGGACGCGGATGAATTTCTTTGCGGCTACAGTGATTGCGGGAAGCAGGCGGACGGTAACCGTTTCGGTGAGGCCATCTCCGGTGGGTGTGATTGAGATTTCCTCGGCTTCTTCTCCGGCGGGATGCCAGTCTTGGAGGGTGGTGCTGACTTCGAGGATCGATTGCTGGCCGGTTGAGGGAAGCAAACGACGGTAGGAGAAGACGAGATAGCTCAGACCATCTTCGGTTTTCACTGCGGTGGCTGCATGCGGTTCGTCATCGGTAACGGTCAGGGTTTCATTCACTGTCAGGGAGGCGTGCGTGGCGGTGATGGTCGCGATCACATCGCCGTCTGCAATGCGGTTGTCGATCGGGGCTAGGCTAAATGGAGCGCTGCTTTGGCCCGGCGGAATGGTGACGGTCGATGAAACGTTGAGCCGCGACGGGATGGATGACGTGAGATTTAGGGTGATCGCATTGGCCGTTTCGATTCCAATAGACGCTATGCCGGAGCCTGTGGCGGGGCCAGTCACCTCGCTGAGTGCGATGGGCAGCGTCAATCCAAGCGTTAGGTTATCGTTGTCCTGGATGGTGATCGTCTTGGTGGAACTGACAAAGGTGGAGGCGTTGGCTGTCACTATGACGGTCTGGGTCCCATCAAAGATTGCATCATCCACAGTCGTGAGGGGGAAGTAGGGAGTCGTGGATGATCCAGCATTGATCGTTACGGACGTGGGCACCTCAAGTTCAGAGATATCGTTGGAGCTCAAAGTGATGACGACGGGAGTGGGAGTTGACCCTGAAAGGGAGACGTAACCCCCTGAAGGGACCGGCGCTGAACCTTCAACCAGTGTGGTGTAGAACAGCACCAAATTTAGATTGCGGTTCTCGTTGTCAATGACCTGCACAGTCGTTGTTCCAGGGCTGGAACCGGCGAGTGAGGCGGTCACTGTGGCGGTGTGGTTGCCATCCACCTGATTGTTGTCTGGCGTGACGAGAGTGAACGTGGTGCTGCTCTGACCCGCAGGTATGATGACGGTGGCAGGGACGGTGAGCCGAGACGGGGTGGAACTCGAGAGCGCGACGACCAAATCGGCGGCACTACTTTGACCCAGTGATACAATGCCGGTGGCGGAAGTAGCCCCCTCCAAGATCGAAGATAAGGCAGAGACGGTGACGGATGTTGTTTCGTCATCCGCAATCTGGGTGATGGCGGTGGTGGTTGGATGTCCGGCAGCGGAGGCTCGGCACTGGGCATGGCGATCCCCATCTAGCATGGCGTTATCGACGACGGTGATGTCAAAAGTGGCGGAAGTTTGCCCGGCTGGAATAGTGACGGAAGGCGGCAGGGCAAGTTGGCCGTTGGGAAGGCTATCAAGACTGACCGTCAGATCCGTGAGTGCCGGTGTGCCGACTGAGACCGTGCCAACGGCTGTGAGGAGGCCTGCGCCTTCAGTCACGGTGCCTGGGGTGGTCAAAGTGAGCGAACCTGTGCTGGTAAGGGTAAAGGCATTGCTCACGCCCGTCTTACCATCCGCTGTCTGCGCCGTGAGCCGAACCGATCCCAGGTCGCCGACCGTCACAGGGCCAGTCCAAATGCCATTGGTAAAGGCCCCGGTAACGGCGGGGGATGACGGTACGGTGATGCCGCTGCGGTTGAAGCGAAGGCTTGGGAGCAAAGAACTGGGCGTCCCGGCCGGCGTTGTGCCTGACCATGTCAAGGGATCGCCACTAGCAGCCCCCGCCAGCAATACTCGAGATGGGGTCACGGTGGTGCAGCGAACTGTTGTCGAGAAAGTGGATGTCGCATTCACGAAGCTGACATCGACCAGCAGGTTGCGTGTCCCATCGTAGTCAAAGGAGGTGCTGAAGGGGATTTGATTCCAGCCCAGCGTGGTGGTGATCGGACCTGCAAATACTGTCTGCCAATCGGCGGTTTCCCATTGGCTGCCAGTGCTGAAGCTGGAGCGAATGGAGTGCTTTAAACGGATGACGAGATTGATCACGGACGGATTGCCAAGCGAGGAGACATCCATGCCCATGGCCGAGAGTCTGCCTGCTCCACCGAGTTCTGCGGGAGTGTAGAGACACTCCGTGCGGTGGGCGCGGTAGCTGGTGTCGAGGAGTTGAAAAGTCTGTCCAGACCCTGCGCCTGTGGTTACCTCGCCGGAGGACGATTCGTCAAAGGCCTTGATTTCCGCCGTGCCATCAAAGCCGGCTACCACCGCTCCCGTGTCATCTTTGGCTCTGAGTGTTGCCACGAAAGGTTCATTGACGGATTGAGGGGATGCGATGCTGTCCCACTCAAGATGATGGACAGGGCGCGTCACGTTCAGCGTCAGTGGCAACGGGATCGCAGGGTCGCGTGCATCATTTGAGGTGAGTTCGATTTCCCCATCATAGGTGCCTGGATCCAATCCGATCCCGCTAAACGAAAGCGTGACTTCTTGGGTGCCACTGACCGGGATGATCCCCGAACTCGGGCTGGCGGTAGCCCAGTCGAGGGGGCTGATGATTTCAATGAACTTCTGAAAAATGGCCTGGGTTTGGGGATCGGTGATCTGCCCCCCATTGGCGGATGCAAAGAGGAGGTAGTAGATTCGGGAGGTGGTGCCGAGTCCGGAAACACGGTGGTAATCGTTATCCGTGCTGGTGCTGAATTCATGGCTGAGTCCGGGTGTCTGACGCATCACGATCAGGTGATTGACCGATGGATCTGTGGCACCATAGACGCGCTTGACCATCCCATTGTACGTGATGCCGTTGAGGGTGTTGGAGAGGACGCTGCCATTGACGCTGCCACCCCCATCCGCCCCTAGGTTACCGTTGATATTGAACTGGGAGACGCCGCCGACATCTGCAGCGAAGACAAACAACTTGGGTTGTTTACGCGTGAAGTAGGTGCCGCCGGAGCCAAGTGCGGGCGAGCTTTGGATAACGTTGTCTGAATAACTGAGGTAGGTCCCTGGGCCGTTTAGGTTGGTGCTGAGGAAGTTACCGTTGTCGTACATGTCTTCTCCGCCATCCAAGATATTGGTGCCCGTGACGCCATCGGTGAAAGCATAAGCGCTGGGGATGAGGGCGGTGATGTCTGCGTGCTTGGCATTGATCAGGGTGAGCACTTCGGATAGAGGGCGCTCAGGCAAAGCGGCTGCGACCCCTGGGCCGCCCGTCACCATTGCCATGTGATGCACTTCATCGTCTATCGTCGGCTTGGGGCCAGAGAGTTTATCCTTGGTCGCCTCTCCGCCGGACGTGCCCGGAAAGACGGGGCTGGTGCTGAGAATATTGGTGTAACTGGAGGTCAGGTTCCAGGTGAGTGGTTCAGCGCCTTCGTTGCCGAGCGTCAAGGTGCGGGTCTTTACCGTCTGTGAAGGTAGGGTGACGTCAAAGGATCCCGGTGTGTAAGTGAGGCGGGGCCCCATCGTGACATCGAAAAGATTACTGGATGCCTGTGCCGTCGGCGATGTCACTTCGAGATGCACGTCCAGCGCGTCTTCCAGAATACGCACGAGCCCTGTCCATGATCCATTGCTGATGGTGATCGTGTTCGGAGTCATGGGCAGCGCAGCGCTATCGGCGATGGCTGACAAGGAGATTGGGCCGCCGACGGGAATCAGAATCGGTTCCCCGTTAAAATCATGGGGTGTGATTGTGACCGAAAAACCGACGCCCTCCTTCTGTGGATCGGGAATGGTACTGATGTCAAAGCTAGCGGCGTCATTGTCCTGAACATTGATCGCGCTGGGTGCCTGGCTGCTCCCAAACGCAATCAGGCTGATCGTCACACTTTGGGTGCCGTCAAAGGCGGCATCATCAATGACCATTAGCGGCACAGTGACGGAGGACTGCCCAATCGGGACGGTCACAGTTGGCGGTACGGTCAGTTCGGTCTCATCACTGGATGCCAGACCGATGGAAACTTCGCTGACGGCGATGCCGCCAAGCTGCACAGTCAAGCCGACCGGCAAGATGCCTTGGCCTTCGTAAACCGACGTTGGAGCCACGATGTGTGCGGTTTCTTCCTCATCATCGGTGACGTTGGTGCTGGAAGTGCCACTGGTCCAATTGATGACAGAGGCCGTGAAGTTGACGGGCTGAGTTCCGTCCAGCAAATCGTCCTGAACGATGGTGAGGTCAAATGTCGCGCTGGATTGGCCTGCCAAGAGGGTTGTGTAGGCGGGCAAAATGACTTCACCGGGGTCGCTGCTAGCGAGTGCCACTCGCACATCGGCACCCACAGGACTTGGCACAGTGACGGTGCCTTGACCGAATAAGATGCCGTCACCTTCATTGGCTGTCACTGGCACATTGAGCGTTAAGGTGGTGGTCTCGTTGTCATGCACGTCGATGGTGGCCATCATGGGCGCGTAGCCGATCGCGCTTGCATCGAGGGTGACCTGCTGCGTGCCATCAAGATCAAGGTCATCGACGAGTGTCAGACTACCGGTGGCGCTGGTCTGGCCCGCTGGGATGAGCAAGACAACGGGGGCGATCTCCGAGTTGTCACTGCTGCTGACGGTGATGGTGATATCTTCTGCAGATGGTGCTGGGATGGAGACGCTGACGGCGTCGACGATCGTGCCGGCGTTTTCGACGTAGCTTGGCGCGGCCACTGTGAGAGATAGCGCACCAGCGCTCTCTACACTGAAAGCGCCGCTGTGGCCCCTGTTACCTTCAGCATCGGTCAAACGAGCACGAATGCCCGCAAGCGCCTGTCTTACGTTGAAGGTGGCGGTCCATATTCCGCTAGAAAACTCGAGGGTGCCAGGCTCTGCGGCGGAGGCAAATTCTTCGCCCCAGAAAGGAATGATCATCGACGGATCAAGGGCACCGATGGCGGGAGTCGTTTCCATCCAGTCACCAGCTGTGTTTTGATCTGCTGAACCAACGCGGCTGTAGTCATTGGCGGTATTTAGGGGAGACGCGATGGGTGGGCCAGTCCACTGCGCTGGTGGAATGACGGCTGGGGAGGAGATCAAGGCTGGGTTTGCGTACGTTGCGCAGACGAAGTCGATCATGGTGCCATCCGGTTTCGAGATCAGAACAGCGACTGGACTCAGTGGATCTGCCAGCCAGTTGATATTCCCACCAGTGTGGAAGTGCGGATAGGCACCGGGTGCGACTCCTGCCTCCTCGAGATCGAAAGATTCGCCGACAGCGCAGATGGTTCCATTGGGGATGGTGAAGGTTTTTCGCCCAGGCCAAACGTCGCCGTCATAGATGCTGATCACCCAGCCCGAGAGGTCGATGGCTGAATCGCTTACGTTGGTGAATTCGATGGCATCCGGTGTGTTGGGGTTCACCTCGGAGATGACGATGGTATCGCGCGGTTGCACCACGGTGAGGTCTGCCGTTTCGTTGAAGTCAGTGCTCACATTGTCAAAGGCATCATAGGCGGTGACCGTAGCGCTGATGGGTTGGCTGACCAGCACCTGGGTCGGGAGGGGGCTCCACTCAAACCGCACAGGGGGGCCGACTGGGGGAACGTCGAAATGCCAAACCGGACCAGGATTGGTGGCTGTGCCCTTGCGGGCGATGATTCGCCAAAAGTATTGCGTGCCGGGCGTCAGGCGGGGCAACGGCCAACTTGGGCTGGCGGTGCTGCCAAGTAGTTCCGGTTCCCCGAGGCTGGCGGTGGTGCCAAAATAGACATCGTAACTGTCTGGGGTGCCGCCAGTGCCGGGCAGATCTGCCCATGCCAGATCAGTATCGGGATGGATCTGGGTGGCCGAGTTGAAGGGTTGAGGATTGCCGGGTAGGGCAGCGGATTCGTCGTCGTGGACGATCAGCGCGGTGGTGCCATTGGAGAACAACGGCGCCGTGGCGGTAACCGTGACCGATTGATCTCCATCGACTTCTGCGTCATCAATCACGGTCAAGGGAAACGTCACGCTGGAGCCGCCAGCGGGGCACGTTACGCTGGCGGGGACGGTGACTTCTCCCAAGTCGCTACTCTCCAACTCGATGGTCAACGGCACCGGGGTAATGCCTGCGAGGCTGATGGTGCCGTGATTCGTTGTGGGTTGACCTTCAAGCAACGAATTGGGGAGACTCACCGTGAGCGTTCGGGCTTCGTTGTCGAGGATGTCGATGCTGGTGCTGCCATCGGTCCAGCCTTCTTGGCTGGCCGTAATGTGGACTGTTTGGGTGCCATCAATGAGGAGATCTTCCCCCACTATGAGGTCAAAATTTGCCGCACTCATGCCGCTTGGGATCAGCACCCAAGCTGGAACTGTTAGTTCCCCAGGATCATCCGAGGTCAGCGTGATCAAGACATCGGTGTCCGCAGGTGAATCGAGGGAAATAGATGCCAGGCCAGAGATCGTGCCATCGCCTTCGTCCGCGCTGGTTGGCAGGGTGACGGTGATGACGCGCACTTCATTGTCGTGCACCTGCGTAGAAAGGGTCGCCCCTTCGTGATCAAGCACGCTGGCGCTGATCGCTACCGATTGGGTTCCATCCGCCAAAAGGTCATCGACTGGGGTGACAAGGAATTCTGCCGAGGTCTGACCTGCCAAAACGGTCACTTCTCCGGGCAAGCTTGCTTGGGAGGGCTGGGATGAACTGAGGGCGATGACCAAGTCATCGATAGGAGCGGGCGTCACTGCGACGGTGTAGGTCTTTGCGGCATCGCCTTCGGCCATCGACAGCGGGCCGGTCAGTGTCAATCGATTCGACTGCGTCCCGAGGATCTTGATGTCATCGATATTCCAGCCTGACAGATCCCACACATCTGCAATGTCTTTGACATCGTAAGCCCAGCGGATCCAGACAGCGGATTGGCCATCCGCCGTGGAGGAGATGTCATAGCGCAGAGTGGTCCAGGCTGCATCGGCGACGCCCCCGATGTTGGTCCAAAGCCGGTCCCAGGTGACGCCATCGTGGGACACGTCCACCCAGGCTCCCACCCAGTCGCCAGCATCGGTGTTGAGCCAACGTTCGAACTGCAATTGAGTATGATCTCGTCCACTCAGATCGAATGGACCTGCCGTGACATAAAACGGACCGCCTGGAGTCAGGGAGTAATCCCCAGATAGATTCACGCCGATGACGTTGATGCCGGTGGCACCGCTAGTGGGATCAGGGAAACCATGATTGATCGCCCCGTCGCCAGTGGGTTGTCCAAAAGCCCACTCCCCATCCATGGGCCAACCGGGATGGGTGTCCAGGTTTTCTGAGATGAGAACAGGTGGAACGATCTCAATGCTGACGCTGCGGGTCTCCGATCTTCCAGACGTGACGTTGGTGATGGTCAGCAAGGCCGAATGGACGCCGGGTTGCAGCGCTTGTACTGCTGAAGTGAATGTGACGACGATTGGCGTGGATTCACCTGGCACCAGCGTTCCGCTTGTCAGCGACAATCCTACCCACGGTTCACTAGCTGTCGCAGTCCATGATGCAGGTGTGGTGGCGCGATTGCGCAGTGTGTAAGTCTTTGTGGAGGGACTGGGGGCACCACCAATCGAGAGGGTGGCGATGAGGGGAGTCTCTGGTATGGTGGTGATCTCCTCGCTCTGCACCAGTGCCTGATGAACATTGAGGCGACCGCCAGTGGCGCAAAATCCGACGAGGGCCGGGACTGGATCAACGGAGCGGAGGATGATCGATTTGATCTCCAAATGAGTCAGCGCCGGATACCATGCCTTCAACAAAGCGCAGGCACCAGAGACATGCGGAGTGGCCATCGATGTGCCGTTGAAGTAGGCGTAGCTGCCGTTGGGGATGGTGCTGTTGATCGACTGACCTGGCGCGGCCAAATCGACTTGGGTCGCCGCGTAGTTGGAAAAACTCGCCAGCGTGTCGGAGTCAGTCGTGGCGGCCACAGCGATAACGTTTGGCACTTCGTAACCCGACGGATAATTCGGCGAAGATTCGACATTAGCGCCATCATTCCCGGAGGCCGCGACGAAGAGAATGCCGGCCGCGTCAGCGTCCTCCAGCGCATCCTGCATTGCTTGTGAATAGCCGCCGCCGCCCCATGAGTTTGACGTTAAGGTGACGCCGAGGCCCGTGGCGTAGGCGGTGGCTTCGGTGGCGTCGGAGATGAGGCCATTGCCCGAGGCATCAAGGAACTTCAGTCCGACGAGAGATACCTGCCAATTGACGCCGACGACGCCGCTGCCGTTATCGCCCACGCCTCCGATAGTGCCGGAACAGTGGGTGCCGTGATTGTTGTCATCCATCGAGTTGTTGTCATCGTTGGCAAAATCCCAGCCGCGGACGTCATCGATGTAACCGTTGCTATCGTCGTCGATACCATTTCCAGCAATTTCGCTGGGATTGGTCCACATATTTGCGGCGAGATCTGGGTGATTGTAGTCGATGCCACTATCGATCACGCCAACGAGGACACTTCGGCTGCCAGTGGTCAGGTCCCAGGCCTCTGTAGCATCAATGTCTGCATCGACAACGCCGCCACTCTGTCCAGTATTGTTCATGCCCCACAGCGTCGAGAAGTTGCTGTCATTGGGAACGAGTTGCGCATGGACGACCCAATCGACCTCCGCCACCTTTGCTAAGTCCCCCATCTTTCGGATCTCGCGGAGTGCGCTTGGGACGGTGTCTAGCGTCACGTTTGCAAAGCTGATCAGCCAGATGCCAGAGGCCGGCATCTTTTTGCGAACGGCGGCACCGAGAGGTTTGAGCCGTTCCAAGATCTGGGGTTCAGTGAGGCCGTCTTTTGGTTTGAATACGAGGTGATCTGCCACGTAAGCCTGCTGTGAGACGATGCGCCGGGCACCGTTGGATTCGATGGCGATTTCTTCTTCGATTCTGAGCAGCGGATGCTTGAAGTCAGGTTTCTCGATCAAGCGAAGTCGGCGAAACGAGCGGTCGCCCACCCTGGGGGCTCCCCGCCACTCGAGGACCCGAAGCCCTGAATAAGTGTCTCCGTCGATCGCTTCGAGGAGAGGTCCTGACCCTGCCTCCGACTTGAGTGCAGCCTGAATGGCGTTGGGTCGCGCCGTTTCGGGCTCGCCGAAGTTGCGATGTGGGGGCTCATGCAGCCACCAAGCCCCACCAAGGCAGGCAAGCAAAACGAGAATGAAGGGCGCGATTCGCCGAACAGGGCTGGGCATTTGGGCAGACAATATCAAATATGCGCCGTTGCTACAAGTGGCATCGTGGTCGCCAAAAGGATGAAATTCAGGGGAAGTCGATTAGGATTGACGCATGAAAGTTCACATTCTCAGTGATCTCCACCTTGAGTTTGCGCCCTTTGTCCCGCAGGAGACAGAGGCGGAGGTGGTCATCCTCGCTGGCGACACAGGCACCGGCCATTCTGGGGTCCGCTGGGCTCAGCAGGCCTTTCCTGATAAGCAGGTGCTCTATCTGATGGGGAATCATGAATTTTATGGGCACGACATTCCAAAGCTGACGCACAAACTTGAGACTGAGACCCAGGGATCCCATGTGCATGTGTTGGAGAATGGGGTGAGGGTGATCGGGGATGTGGTCTTCCTCGGATGCTCGTTGTGGACAGATTTTGCGCTGAACGGAGATGCACCTGTCGGGGCGCTGGTGGCTGAGGGGATGATGAATGACTTCAAACGCATCCGGTTTTACCCTGGCTATGGGCGGCTGCGCGCTGGACATTTGCGGCGGATACATGCTGACTCGGTGTTGTGGTTGCGGCAGCAGTTTGAAGTTCATTCCGGACGCAAAATGGTGGTATTGACCCATCACGCACCATCGCCCCGGTCAATCCCTGAGAAGTGGCGAGATCAGCCGATTAATTGTGCGTTTGCTTCGGATCTTGAAAGCTTGGTAGTCGATTCGAAGGCTGCCCTCTGGGTGCATGGGCACATTCACGGTCAGTCAGACTATGTGCTGGGGGAGACACGCGTCATTGCGAATCCGCGCGGCTATCCTGGGGAGGACGTAGGTGTCTTCCGTCCCGACCTTGTGGTGGATATTTGATCTGCGCCAGATCGACAAAGATTCTGCCAAATGTTGGGTCGCGAACCTTGGGTTGCGGCGATAGGGTGGGCAAATGGACCCGAAGCATCTTGCGAATCAGCCCTGGCATGCCTTGGAGCTTGAGGCTGTGTCTCAATTACTGCAGACGAATCTGAGTGGCGGATTGAGCAGTGCTGAGGCCTCACGTCGTCTCCAATTGTTCGGACCCAATGAACTGCCGGAGGCACCGCCCAAACCTATCTGGCGTGTTTTTGTGGCTCAGTTCGCCAGTCCGTTGATCTACATTCTTTTCGTGGCTGCCATCATCTCCTATGGCATGGGACATCCCAGTGATGCGGTGGTGATTTTGGTGGTGGTGTTGTTGAATGCCATCATCGGGGCCGTTCAAGAGGGCAGGGCAGAGCACTCCATGTCTGCGCTCCGCAAGCTATCGACCCTCAAGGTGCGGGTGCTGCGGGATGGACGGGAGGCACAGATCGAGGCCAAAGAATTGGTGCCGGGCGATGTGCTCCTTTTTGCCGCAGGTGATGCTGTGGGTGCGGATGCCCGGTTGGTCGATGTAGCTGCCTTAGAGGCGAGCGAGGCCGCATTGACAGGGGAGTCCCTGCCGGTTGGCAAGACAACCGCGACGGCGGTCACGGATTCTTCCCTGGGAGATCGTCACGGCATGGTTTACGCTGGCACGCACCTCAGTGCGGGGCGTGGACTGGCGATTGTGGTCGCGACGGGTTGGCAGACGGAGGTCGGAAAAATCGCGCACCTCACGACGACCGCGACGGATCACCGCACGCCACTGGAGCAAAGGTTGCAGCAATTTGGGCAGTGGTTGGTAGCCGCCTCCATGATCTTATTTGCGCTGATTCTGGCCTTTGGGCTGCTGCGTGGCATTCCCTTTGGCTCTATCTTCAGGGTGGCGATCAGTCAGATGGTATCGATGGTGCCAGAGGGTTTGCCGGTGGCGATGACGATCGCACTCGCGGTCGGAATGCGCCGTATGGCAAGGCGGGGGGCCATCGTGCGACGGCTTGGGGCGGTGGAGACGCTGGGCTCAACGACCATCATCTGCACTGACAAAACGGGCACGCTGACGAAGAATGAGATGACCGTGACGGCGGTGATCCTGCCTGATGGAAATCGGGTGAGTGTGACTGGCGCGGGTTATGCCCCAATTGGGAAATTGAACCGAGGCGACATGGAATTGACCTCCGATACCGATCCGGCATTGAAGGCGCTGCTGGAGGCGGTGGTGCTGTGCAACGATGCCAATCTAGTGCCCCCAAAGAAGGCGGGGGATGGCTGGGCGGCTCTGGGCGATCCCACAGAGGCGGCGCTTCTGTCCTTGGCATTGAAGGGCGGTGTGGATGTTGATTCGCTGCGCCAAAAGCTGCCGCGAACGGCGGAGATTCCGTTTGATTCCGCCAGCAAGATGATGGCGACCCAGCACGGCGATTTTATCGTCTTCAAAGGAGCGCCCGAGAGCTTGCTGGGCCTATGCGATGGGGGCTCCTGTGGGAAGGCTGACTTTGCAGAAATCGCTGCGACTCTTGCTGGGGAGGCGCTGAGGGTGCTCGCTGTGGCAACGGTTCATGGAGGGAGAATCGAGGCAGGGAGCAGTTGCGCGGATTTCAGGGGTAGAATGCATTTTCTCGGGCTTGTGGCACAGATGGATCCACCGCGTGACGAGGTGAGAAGCGCGGTGGAGGAGTGCCAAGCCGCAGGGATCCGACCGGTGATGGTGACGGGTGATCATAAAGCAACGGGGCTGGCAATTGCCCGGAATCTGGGCATTGCAGACGAAAATGACTTTGGGGTAGATGGCCAAGAACTGGAGGAAATGCCAGAGCAAGATCTGCGGGCGCGCATCGGAGACATCGTTGTTTTTGCGAGGGTGCATCCCGCACAGAAGTTGCGCATTGTGGAGGCCTTTCAGTCCCAGGGACACGTCGTGGCCATGACGGGCGATGGCGTCAATGACGCTCCAGCATTGGCTGCGGCGAATGTTGGTGTGGCGATGGGGATCACTGGCACGGAGGTGGCAAAGGGAGCGGCGAAGATCGTGGTCACCGATGACAATTTCGCAACGATCGTGAAGGCTGTCGAGGAGGGGCGTTTAGTTTACCAGAACCTCAAGAAGGTTGTGTTGTTCCTTTTTGCCACATCCGTCGATGAGGTAATGGTGCTCCTCTTGGCCTTGCTCTGCGGCTATCCATTGCCGTTGGCGGCCGTTCAGATCCTCTGGATCAATATTGTGACGGAGGGCACAGTGACGGTGAACCTGATCATGGAGGGCCTGGAGGGGGATGAAATGCAGCGAGCACCCACTCCGCCGACGGAGCCGCTCATCACCCGGTTGATGCTCACCCGGTTGCTTTTGATGGTGTCATCCTCAGTGATCGCGATCTTTGGCTTCTTTGTTTGGCGGCAATCGACAGGGGTGCCGTTTGAATTGGTTCAGACGGAGACCTTCACTTTGGTGGCGGTGTGCCAGTGGTTCAACGTGCTGAACTGTCGCAGCGCGACGCACAGTTCGTTGAGTCTAGATTTCTTCAAGAATCGCTGGCTCGTGGGTGGGCTGGCGCTTGGCAATGCGCTGCACTTCTTGGTGGTTTACACGGAACCCATGAACCGCATCTTCCATACGGTGCCGATCCCAATGGCTGACTTTTTTCTGCTGGGGCTGATCGGTAGCAGCGTCCTTTGGGCAGAAGAGATCCGCAAGGCATTTTCACGCCGCAGACTCAGTCGCAGCGCTGCTGCCGAGCTTGAAAAGCACCCATCCAAGCAGGGTTGATTGCATCAGGCCAAGAACGACCCACTTGATGCATAAGAGTCCCGGCCAAGGCGCGATGGCGTAGTAGATCGGCACAAAGCCCAACCCGTGGAGGCCCATAACGAACCCGAACATCAGCGCACAGCGAAGAGAGCGTTTTTGCGCAAACCCGTGCGCGTAAATGAGGGTCATCATCGCTGCCATGATAAACTGGCCAACGAACATCCATGGCATGTATCGGGGCATCACCTCCTCCGGGCGCCACAGCTCCTGCGTGTTGGTGTAAGCTGTCCTGAGAATGACGCCATGGATCACGAAGTCAGTGATCCAAAGGACCAGAAATGTCACAAGAATGCAGAGCCAGAGGCGCTTGGGTGGCATTGGTGTGGAGGCTTTTTCCTGAGATCAGTGAGGAATGAGCATGCACGCTCCGGCCAAAATATCTGTGGTTGTGGCAGGGTCTGCGGGGGTGGCGGGTAACTTTGCCATGGTGAAAAAGCCACAGCCTCTCTGGCTAGCTCCATCTCGATAGATCATACCGCTGTAAGTGACGGTTCTTGTGATCTTCTTCAATGGTGAGAGGGAGATCGTGTTCACGAGGGTGAAACGTCCTGTAAAAGCACCAGTGCTGCGGTTTACGGAGAATGTGACTTTGTCGGGATTGTTCCCGCTGGCGAACGTTGGCATGAGCCCAGTTGCGCCGGTGCTGATCTGGAAGACAACGTCAGGGCTCTGAGGTGCGCTGGAGATACCCCCCTCCACGAAGAGGAGTTCAGCATTGTCTGGGCCGGCCGTTAGCCCCATCGCAGGATCGGTGCGGTTGGGGGCGGTGTAGATGCCACCACGAACCAAGAGTGGGAGTGTGGTGAAGCCTGCCTTGTAATTGCGTTCGCGCGGGTTCAATTGCATGGCTTTGTGCCAGTCCAGCGAGCCGCCAACGGTCTGTTCCGCATTGGCAGCGATGCCCAAGGTTCCTTGGAGGCTGCCAGTATTCCGATACAGCATTTGCTGGAGCAAGATCTGCCCGGTGGGGCCGAGAAGTCCGCTGAATGAGATGGGTGAACCATCGCCAGCTTTGCCAACGACCGTGCTGGTGCCAGACGTGGCGACTTTGATACTCGCGTATCCACATCCTTGTGGGATGGCTTCAATGCCGTCATCGCCTGGCGCGATGTCCATGATAAAGGTGTGGTACCCCAGGAAGTCCACAACCGGATTGCCCCGTGAACTCCAAATGTTGGACCACCCATTGATGGCGGCAGAGTCTAGGCCGCCAGTGATCGTCAAGGCACCGTCAAGAAGGTGACTGCCTGGGTGCAATGTAAGATTGAGCACGAAAGACGGCCGCCCTCCGCTGCGCTTCAGGTTAATCTCCGCAGTGGGGTCGCCCCCTGCCGCGCTGGTGTCGAGCACACCCCGGAAAGCGAGGGATTCGGCACCGGCGAGGAGTCGCCCCGAAAGCGCTCCCGTCGAGGTGACGGACATCGTAAGTCGCCCTCCGAGACCTGCATTCACGACCGGGTCTTTGTCAACGAGCCCAATGTAAGACCCCGAGGTCCCCGGGGGCAGTGGCAGCACTTGCAAGACTGCGTCAAACGTCGTTCCTTTGCCTTTGAGATTTGAGGGGGTAATTTTAATCTTATCGAAGGTTCCGGAGACCAGAGCGCGGCCAGAGATCTGTCCGGTGGCGCGGTTATAAGTGAGGCCACGTGGCAGACCCGTGATCACAAAGCTGGTTGGTGTCTTGAGTGGATCAGGGTCTATGGGCTGGATGAAGTTGTAATTCTCACTGACCATCGTTGTGGTCAGTATGAGTGGCGAGATTCCTGTCAGCGCCGGAGCAGAATCGTAAACGATGAGCGTGTTGGTTCCGCCAGAGAGCATGCCTGGGCTAGCGGTGACCTCGCAGTGGTAGTCTCCCGCGTCGGCCGTGGCTAGGCCTTTGATGGTAAGGCGTGACGTGGTTGCGCCGAGTATTCGTGCGTCGTTGGCCAACGGTGTGATACCCTTGAACCATTGGAAGGTTTCCACTTCTGGACTGGCCGCTTTTACCGACATGACGACTGAACCTGTTGTGGGCGCAGCAAAGGTGAAATCGGTCTGGTCCACCACGGTGAGGTTGGCGTTTGCACTGATGTCGGTGACATTTGCGCCGATGGCTTTCATTGCGTACGCCCCTGCGTCGGTCAGTTTGGCTGAAGGAATGTTGTGTGTTGTGGCTGTTGCGCTGCGGATGCTGGAGCGATTCTTGGTCCACTGGAACGTGGGCGCAGGCGTGCCCGTTGCGGCGGAGGTAAAGCTTACGGGAGCTCCCACTGGGACGATCTGACTCGACGGATCAACCGTGATAACGGGTGGCGTATCATCACTCTGGATGGTGAGGGTAAATACCTTTGCCGCTCCCAGCGCCACGGCAGGATCGGACGGGGTTCCGAGGGTGATTGTCAGCGTTTCATCGTTTTCAACCAAGCCATCATCGAGCAGATTAATGACGATGTCTTTCGAGACCTCCCCCGCCGCGAAAGTGAGGGGCGAGACCAGTTTCGTATAATCTTTCCCAGCGGTTGCAGTGCCTGTGGCTACGGTGAACGGCAGGGTGTATTTAGCACTAATCGCTGCCGGCATTGTTATGGTTATGGTTTGGGTGCCTGCAGTCTCGGACAGTGTGGCAGATGAGGAGGTGAACTCCGCTGATGTTACTGGCGTTGTATCTACCAACCGAGCGATGTAGGTCCGTATGGAACCGTTAACGCTTCTGAAGTCCCCCACCAAGACTAGCCGACCATCGGGCTGCACCAAGGCCTCTGACACGGCCCCTTGAACCCGAGGGTCAAAGGTGCCGTCCACATTGCCGCTGGCATCAATCTTGCCAAGGTTGACCGATACGGCACCGCTGCTTGGGATGAAAATGGCATCTCCGGCGGCGTAAATTTCGCCCGAAGGCAGAAGAACTAAGTCGTAAATGGATCCATTTATGATCTCCGGTTGGAGATTGAATGACGAGTCGATGCTTCCATCAGGATCGAGCCGGGCTAGCTTGGGGCGGGGGTTGGTGTCAACCGTGCCAAAATCCCCTCCGATCAGTATTCGACCATCTGGATGCAGCGCCATCGTGTAAACTGTCCCATTGACTCTTGGGTCAAAGGTTGCGGAATCAACATTGCCAGTCGCTGTGATTCGCGCCACGTTTAGCTGTTGATGGGATCCGAGAATTGTGAAACTGCCGGAAGCAAGGATTTTTGTGTCTGGTTGAAGTGCGATGTCATGGACCGTCGATGTTCCTCCACCGGGAACGAGTCTGTTGAAGGACGGGTCTGAACTGCCATTTACTTCGAGGCGTTCGAGGTAGCCTTCCCCGCCGACAACGATCTTGCTGTCGCCTGGTTGGACTGCAATTGCAAAACACCGCCCAGGAAGTTGTGCGCTGAAACTGGTGTCCACGGAGCCGTCTTCGTTGATGCGGGCAATTCGTGCTGTCGTGAACCCGGAAACGGCTACGAATGATCCGCCGATGAGGATTTTTCCATCGGCTTGTAGCACTATTCGGTTTACCACCCCACTTGGTGCTGGGTTGAAGGAGGTGTCCAAACTCCCGTCCACGTTGAGCCTTGCGAGGAACAATCTGCCAACTCGGTTGACTGTTCCAAAAGACCCACCGATGAGGAGTTTACCGTCAGTTTGCCGAGCTACGGCTGTGATGGATGTATTGACATCCACTTTCAAACTATCCGGTACGGGATCGACCGATGTTGCGCTGTGGCCTTGAATTGCAATTGATGCGACCGCCAAGAGGGAGACGCTTATGAGTTGCTTCAACGGGAAAAGATGTACGGAGGGCATGGCCAAGGAATCGTGTTTGGGGTTGACGCCTTTTTGGGAGAAGGCGGCAGAGCTGTCTCGGAGGTTGGACAAGTGTGCCCGAAAAGCGTTCGGCTGACAATCATAACTGAGCCGAAAGTTTTGTCATTGGAGGCTAGGCGGATGGAATGGGCCATTTAGGGCTGGTGCTTGACGGTTTCCAATTGTGGGGGAGTTTGGGGGTTGGCGAAGCGATGGTCGCTCTAGTAACCTTGATTTCCTTACCTCCATGAGAATCGAAAAACCTCATCAACTCGGCTCGCAGGCCGCGATTCAGAAGATTGATACTTTTTTGGAGAGCCTGATGCAGCGTCCGCCGACAGGTGGGGTTGTGATCAAAGATCCTTCGAAAAACTGGGCAGGGAATGTCATGGATTTCTCGTTCAAGGCCAAGAAGGGTTTTCTTGGGGCGACGATTTCGGGAAAGGTTTATGTGAATGATGCCTCTGTCGTGATGGATGCAGATTTGCCGGCTCTGATCCGGACCTTTGTCTCTGAAGATAAGATCCGCGATGCCATCGGTGGGCAATTGGACCGCATTTTCTTGGCGTAAAATCGAATCAGGCGGTCTGGTTCGTTGGCGAGAGTCTGGTTTGGTCCGGACTGAAAGGGGATGGTGTATTTTTGGATCCTGGTATTTTAGGGATTATTAATGATTAATTCACTTGTAATAATAATGAGAAAAACCATAATAGATGGGTTGCGATGAGGCCGCTTTATATCTATACTGTTAAACCTTTTCGGTTTTCTAATGATGTCGTGGTTCAATCGCCAGGAAGTGGCTGCTTCAGCCATGGTTCACTGCGGTTTTGCGCGCTGGTCTCGCGGCCGACGTGCAGGGCAGGCTGCGGTGTTGACATTTCATGGCGTCCGAGCGGATGGCGAAACTGAGGAAGTTCTCGATACAGGGCTGCATCTTCCCCAAGGGGCGCTGCGGGCCATCTGCCAGCACTTGGCACGCCACTATGAGGTGGTGCCTGCGTCACAAGTGGCAGCGGCGGCGCAGGGATTGACGGATCTTCCCCCGCGTGCGGTGGCTTTGACCTTCGACGACGGGTATGCCTCGAATTATGAGTTGGCTCTTCCCATTTTGATGGATCTAAAGCTGCCGGCGACCGTCTTTCTGGCCAGTGCTTACTTGGAGGGGGCATTGCTGTGGTTTCAAAGGGTCGATTGGGCGCTGAATTCGACGCGGCGGATGGAGGTCCCTCTGCCAATGCGGGACGGCATGCGGCGTTTTTCGCTCGCCGGGCGTCAGGATCGAATTCGGACGATGGGGGCGCTGCTCCACGACCTGAAGCAATCCCCTTGGGGGGAACTGAAGCAGCGGGTGTCATCCATGGAGTCGATCCTTGAGGTGTCACCACCCTGTGACGTGCAGGAGACGCCGATGTGTCTGCGGTCTCTGACATGGGAGCAGGCGACCGAGATGGCCTCCACGGGGTTGATCGAATTGGGCGGGCACACTCACGAGCATCCGATCCTTTCCAATTGCACGCCTGAGGAGATTCGCGATGAAATCAGGATTGGGCGTGAATTGATCGCGCTACGCACGGGTCGTGCGCCAGTATTGTTTGCCTATCCCAATGGTGGTGCGGCGGACATTAATGTGACAGCCCAAACGGCCACTGCGGATGCTGGTTACACTGCTGGTTTTTCGATGATCAATGGGTTTGTGGCAGGGGGGCAAAACCTTTTCTCTCTCCCTCGATATGGGGCACCGGAATCGCTCCGGCAAATGGAGGCGACAGTTTCTGGAGCGTTCGAGACTCTGAAACAGTGGCGAACCCGAACCGTGAGAAAGGCGGCGACAGTAGGATGATTGTTGCGCGGAACATGACAGAGATCGTGCCTCCTCCGGAGATTTTGGGAGGGGCTACTTGTGCCTCATCCGAATTGGTGATCGGGGGGGCGGGGAGAACCGTGCTTCATTTTATCGGCAATCTAGGGGGAGGCGGCGCTGAGATGATGATGCGCAACTTAGTGATGAAGTCTGCAAACCATGGCTGGCGGCAGGTAGTGGTGGCGATGCAGGCGGAACGATGGCCGAAGGAGTTGCAAGAATTGCGCGACTGCGGTGCGGTCGTGTACGGCCTAGAGCAGGACGGGCTTCTGCGCTGGGGGACGCTATCCGCGCTGGTCAGAGTTTTGAAGGCGGAGCGCCCAGCGGTGGTGCAGACGTGGATGCACCATGCGGATCTCGTGGGAGGCATATGCGCTTGGCTGGCGGGCGTGCCAAAAATTGTTTGGGGTATCCATTGCCGAGAAATTGTAAGTAACCCTGGGGATAGTCGTCTGAGGATGGCCGCTTTTGCGTGGCTGCTGCGGGTGTGCTCGCGGCACCTGCCAGCAAATATCGTGACATGTTCGGCCGTCGCATTGGAGGACCATGTACGGAGGGGCTATCCGAGGGAAAAGATGCGGTGGATCCCCAACGGCATCGATTCCCAACGATTCCTGCCCGATGCTGCGGCGCGGGCAGAGATGCGTGTAGATTGGGGGATTCCTGATGGGGCCTCAGTCGTTGGTTTTGTGGGGCGTTTTCATGAAATGAAGCAGGTGGGCGTCTTCTTGAGGGCTGCGGAACTGCTGCTGGCAGCGATTCCGTCTGCGCATGTGGTGCTTTGTGGCGGGACTGCGGATGATCTCGCTGCGGAGGATCGTTTCATTTTGGGGCGACTGGATCTCAGGCGCGTTCATTTTGTGCTATTTCGGTCCGATCCAGAACGGCTCTACCCCGCTCTCGATGTCTTTTGTCTGTCGTCCCGCACGGAGGCGTTTCCGATGACCGTCCTTGAGGCTATGTCCTGTGGCGTTCCTTGTGTGACGACGGATGTCGGGGATTGTGCCAGGATCATCGGCGATACGGGGCGAACGGTGCCGATCGGGAATGCGGAGGTGTTGGCGGCCGCTTGGCGGGAGCTTCTGGCGGAATCTGCGGACGCTAAAAGGACGCGTAGCGCAAAGTCGCGGGAGCGCATCGTGGCGGAGTTTTCCATCGAACGTGCGGCTGCGGCCTACCAGCAACTTTACGAGGAGGTGGTGAGGGCAAAATGAAACTGCTTCTTTCATGGGCAGCGGTTTCGCTGCTGCTTGCTGGTTCTTCAGAGGCAGCCTCCTCGGGAGGTGTGGCGTTTTGGAGTATGGACGCGATGCACCGTGTTGGCAGGTCTGATCTGCCAGCGGACGATGATGCCCCTCATGTGGAGGCCGCCCGCGGGGAGTGGGAGTCTTTCCAGGTCATAGCCACGGGATCGCCCACGGCCTTGGTTGGAGCGCAGGTAACGGCGGGGGGCGCGGAGTCTTTAGGTTCTGGCAAGGCGCTGCCGGTACCTGTGGTTTTGCGGGAGGAGTATGTCCGCGTGACAACTTCGACGCCGCGCAGTCCGTTGCCACCAGGGGACTACGCAGATGCGCTGGTACCGCAGTCCTTTCCCGCAGGGCCATTGCCCTCCGATGAGCGGGTGAATGTGCCATTTTGGGTCGATGTCTTTGTGCCGTATGGCAGTGAGCCGGGCGAGTATCGAGGGACGGTCGAACTGCGCCTCGTCCGCGGGGAAGTGCTAGCAATGGAATACCGTGTCACTGTGTGGGGGGTGGATCTTCCAGTTGTGCCGTCCTTGCGGACTTCGATTGCCTTGTCCTGGCGGCGAGTGGCGGAGTTGCACGGATTTGATCGCGACGCGGACTATCCGACGGAGAACCTCCAAGCGTTGCTAAACGCCTACACCGATCTGCTGGCACAGCATCGGCTTTCGGTAAACGAATTGCGTGGCACCTACCCCGACGCGAAGACGGGCATCTTAGACGTTGAGAAGGCTGAAAAGGAACTCCGCAGGCATCTCCTGCATCAGCACGCCTCGACGATCTCTCTCCCTTTGGGGCCGGACTGGCCGTTTGCAGATCCTCTCGGGCGGGATCGGCGCGCAGCGCAGCGTTATGCGGCGGAATGGATGAAATTGCTGGATCGTTTTCGTTGTGCCGGTCGCGGATACGTCATCATGATGAATCTTGACGAGCCAAATGACGCTGAAGCCTACGGTGTGGTGCGTGAGTGGGGGGCGTTCTTCAACGAGGTGGAGAAGCAATATGGCGTGCGAATGCCGTTGCTCGTTACCGAGCAACCGACGCCGGATGATCCGAGTTGGGGTAAGCTTGACGGTGCAGCAGACATCTGGGTGCCGCATTTCAGTTCCGTGTACGAAGACATGGAGGCTAGTTCTGGACGTCGCGATATCGCGCGGCGCATCGCCGCAGGTGATGAGGTTTGGGCCTATGCGGCCCTGGTGCAGATGTCCGAGGCCTGGGAGGCTACCAATCAGCGCCCCAAGATTTTGAAGGAGGCGCATCCTCCTGTGTGGTGCACTGACTATCCGCCGATGAATTTCCGCATCGTGCCTTGGTTGCTGATGCGCCATGGTATCACCGGACTTGCATATTGGGATGTGGTGCACTTCGAGAGAGGCAACGACCCATGGCTGGATGCGGGCAGCTTCCGTGGGGTCGATGGCTCCACCTTTAATGGCGATGGTTTTTTCATCTATCCGGCAACCAAGTACCGACAGGGGGCCAACCAACCGGTCGCCTCAATCCGGCTGAAGTGGCTGCGGGATTCGATGGAGGACTATGACTACCTGACCCTTTTGGCGGATGCCAAAGGCAGGGCGGCGGCCTTGGCCGTCTCCGCAGGATTTGCGGATGGCTTTGGCTCTTGGTCGGACAATCCGACCGCTCTCTACGCCGCACGCCGGGAAATCGCGACGCTGCTCTCTGAACCGAAGGAGCAGATCCTCCCTGCGGTAAGAACAGAAACTCCTAAACCTTCTCAAGCACCTTGACCGCTGCCCCTCTAGTTCATCAATTAGCTCCCGTCGCGACCGGCTCTCTCTCACCAAAGGGCGGGGGAGAATTGCATCTAGATTTGGTTGAGAGCACGGCTGGCTTTCATGCTCTGGAGGCGGATTGGCGCCGATTGGCGGAGCGTTGCGTCACGCAGACTCCCTTCATGAAATGGGAGTGGGCCGCCCTGTGGTGGGACATGTTCCAAGATGATTTCCGGCTCGCCATCGGAGTCGTTAGAGACTCTAAAACCGACGTTGTGCGTGGAATTGCTCCCTTGGCAATCGGGCAGCTTACCTGTGGCGCGCGCAGACATCTGAGGCAGATCGCCTTTTTAGGAGGCCTCGCAGATGTTGTCAGTGAGGGCATGGATTTTCTCGTCGCAAGGGGTGACGAGGCTCAAATTACCCCGGTGTTGGCTCGGACGTTTGGGTTGATGGAGGCTCACTGGGATGCGGTTCATTTGCAGATGATGCATGCGGAATCACCGAACGTGCACATCCTCGTAGAGGCGTTGAAAGCGTACGGGCATGGGGCGGCCATCTTGGACATTGCCCTGACTCGTTTCATTGAAACTCCCAGAAGCTGGGAGGAGTATGAAAACTCAAGATCTGCCCAGTGGCGGTCCCGGGAACGGCGAAAAATGAAAAAATTCTTGTCTGGGCATCAGGGAAGAGTGTTGCTCGCAGGCCGCGACATTGATTACGACGTTGCGTTCGATGAAGTGCTGCGCTGTCATGGGCTCCAGTGGAGCGAAGGAGTGAGCCACTTCCTGCGTCCATCTGCCATTCGCTTTCACCGTCGGTTGGTTCATCGACTCGCTGCCGAAGGTCGCATCTTGATCCTTTTGCTGGAGATGGATGGGCGGATCGGAGGTGCGAGTTACTGCTTTGTTTCGGATCATCGGCTGTGGTACTACCAGACGGGTTGGGACCCCGAATTCGCTGCCATTTCTGCTGGGCAACTTGTGCTGGCGGAAACATTGCGGTGGGCCATCGACCATCAATTGGAATCGGTGGAGTTGCTGCCTGGGGAGTGCGACTACAAGCTGAGGTGGGGCAAGAGAAGCCGACAATTGATTGACATTGAGTGCTTCAATCCACGCAGTGCGCGAGCCGTTGCATTCCGCTCCGTGCGCGGGTTGAAGCGCCTCTTCACGGGATGGAATAAACCAACTCTCCAAATGGAAGTGGATGCTATATGAAAGTCATCGTTCTCACCGCAGATGCCAATACGCTGATCTACCACCGCGGAGATCTGATCCGTGATATAGCGGGGGCCGGGTGCGAGGTTGTTACTTCCGCCGCAGAGGACTACGAGCATGTGCGCACCTTTGTGGAGAGCCTCGGGGGACGCCATCGGCCCATCCGAATGGTGCGTAGCCGAGTAAACCTCATTAGAGATCGTGAGACATGGATGGACATGTGGCGAATGTTTCGCGAGGAGCGTCCTGATGCCCTCTTTGCCTACACGATCAAGTCGGTCGTTTACGGCTGCGTAGTGGCACGGTTGGCGGGGGTGCCCAAAATATATGCCCTGCTTCCTGGTCTCGGGTTTACGTTTGTGAAACCGACGACGCTGAAGGGCCGGTTGGTCAGTTGGGTGTCCAAGGCGCTGCATCGATTCGCTCTCCGCAGGGCAGACGTCATCTTTATGCAGAATCACGATGATCTGGCTCTCTTCACCGAGTTAAAACTGCTGCCCAAAGGGGTGCCTGTGCATGTGACGGCGGGCTCTGGGGTGAATGTGGATGAATTTGGTCAGCGTGACTGGCTTCATGACTCAGGTCTTGCGGAGGGCCGCATCCGCTTTGCCTTGGTTAGCCGCCTGCTCATCAGTAAGGGCGTGCAAGTATTTGCCGAGGCTGCCAGAGAGATCAAAAAACGGCATCCAAAGGTGGAGTTCCATCTCATTGGCCCTTTTGATCCGAATCCCAATCGCGTGTCTGAAGAAGAGGTGGCTACCTGGGAAAAGGAAGGCGTTCTCACGCATCACGGTATGGTGCGGGACGTGGCCGCCCTGATCCAGACGATGCATGTCTTTGTGCTACCCACTTGGTACCGCGAGGGTGTACCCCATGCGACTTTGGAGGCGCTTTCTACGGGGCTGCCAATCATTACAACCGATTCTGTGGGAGCCCGTGAATGTGTGCAATTGACGGCCACCGGGCAGGAGCAAAAGACCCGTGGCGAGTCCCTCATGCAGGGCGAAAACGGGTATCTCGTGCAACCGCAAAACGTCGCAGCCGTAATCGCCGCGATGGAGTCTCTGATCAGTGATGCATCGAAAATCGAGGAGCTGGGGCGGGAAAGCCGCAGGCTTGCCGAAGAAGTTTTCGACGTGCGGATCGTCAATCAAATCATCCTCAACGCCATGAACCTATGTCAGGCCAAGCCCACCCCGTCTCTGAACAGAACGCAGCCAGTGGCGGTCTGAATATCCCCCAAATACCCTCCATGTCCTCTCCCTTCGCATTGCAAACCGTCAACCAGCCCTCCCATGCTCTGACGGTGTCGCGTGGTCAGGCCCCGAGCACAGAGTTGGCGCTGCCACAGACCTTCCAAGCCCCATTCATACAGGCCCCACAGCCTGCGCCAGCAGCGGTTCCGCCGGGGCCACCGGAGACGGTGATCAGCCTCGCTGATCTCATTGGCTATATTCGTCGGCGGTGGAAGCTGGGAGCGCTCGCCGCATTTCCCGTCGCTGCGCTGGCTTTCATCATGCTAGGCACCGGCACCAAGGTCTATGAGGCGGAGTCCCAACTCCTCCTGCGGATTCAGGATAACAACGTCTTCAATTTCAATGAGTTGTCGCGCTCAGGCGTGGGTGAATTGAGTGCTCCCATGCTGGTAAACAACCATCGGACGGAGATGAAATCCCGGCGCTTTGCGGAGTATTTTTGCGATCAATTGCCCCAGGATTACCGGGAGGGGTATCTGCTCCCAGACCTGCAAAAGACCTCCCTGATGACTCGGATCAAGGAGGCGATTGGACTTGGCGAAGAGAAAAAGGCACCCGATCTCCGGGAAGTCTTCATCAAGGTGATCGCAGGGGCTGTTCGCGTGGAGCCGCTTAAAGACTCCCACATTTTGCGCGTGCAAGTCCGTGGCAGCAATCCTGCGCTGACGGCGGATCTTGCGAATAAGTTTTCCGCCAGTTACATCAACTACGTCGCCGAACAGGAACTGAGCACGCCACGCCAGACTTCGGAGTTCCTCAAAGTTCAGAGTGATGAACAGGCGAAGAGGTTGCAGGAGGCGGAAGAACGCCTCGTCGCTTATCGGCAGCAGGCCAGCGTCATGAAGGAGAATCCCACCTCTGATCCGGGCGACTCCCAGGTCCGCTTGCTCACCGCTGCACTGTCTGAGGCCCAGGTGCGCCTGACGAAGGCCCGGCATGATCTTGAAACCATTGAGCAAACTCGGGGGGGCGGGCGTGATCTGATGGAAGTCCGCGTGATTGCTGAAAATGGGGACGTGGCTGCCACTCGCAAGGCTTTGAATGATAGGCGTGCAGAACTAACCATTTTGCAGGAGACCTGCGGACCGAGACACCCTAGAATTGTCGCGCTCAATAACGAGATCGTGGAGCAGCAAAAAAAGCTCCAAGCCTTTGTGGTGGCCGTTGCTGCGATGATCGGCCAGGAGGTGGAGACCCAGACGCGCCAAGTGGAAGATTTTCAAAAGCAGGTCAATCAGGCGCGCACAGATGTCATTTCCCTTGGCGATAAGCAGATCCAAGAAAACATGCTGGAAGGGCAGGTGAAGATGGCGCGGGAAATCTACCAGGAGACCGTGACACGCATGAATCAGGCCGCCCTCACTGGCAGCTTCAAAGACACGGGGACACTGCGTCTTTCGGACAGCGCCATTCCGCCTGAAAAGGCCCTCAAACCAAACAAAATGGTGGCGCTGATTGCCTCCATGATGAGCTTTGGCCTCTTCTTCCTGGGGGTTCCTTTGAGCTTAGGATTGTACGCAGACCACGTCGCCCCACTGCTTGCAGGTTCAACCGCTCGTGAGGACCCTGTCGTGCCAGCAGTGCAGCCGCTGCCGCAGATGCCGCAACGTCCGCCGATCAATCCCTTTGGCCCACAAACGGTGCAGAGTCCGTTCAATTTGGCTCCTCCGCAGATCGCGCAACCGCCGCCCCAGGCTCAGGCACCAGCGGCGCAGGTTCCTCCGCCGATGACGCTGATGAACAATGGTCGCCCGACAGTGCTAGCGCAATTTCCGATGGTTCACTGGGCACCGCAGTCAGATGCAGTGCTGGCGGGCGTCTTGCGGGCAGAGCCTGCCGGTGCCGCTGCGGCACTTCAGCAATTGACGGTGACCCTGGAAAAGCAGGCGCTCACACGAAGCGGGCTGGGCGGCGTCATTGCAGTGACCAGCGCTGAGTCTGGGGAGGGCAAGAGCCTCGCTGCGGCAGCGCTTGCGGCGACTTTTTGCCATCATGGGCGGAGTGTTTTGGTGATCGATTGCCATGCGGCGCATCCGGGACTTCATCACTACTTCCCCCATGCGGCGGCGCTCAGTGCGGCGGCAGAGCGGTTGGAATCCCTGCGTTATGGTCAGTCCAGTCTCTTTCTCCTGCCAGCGCTCGACATGTCTGGGCATGAGACCAATGAGCTTTTGGATGGTTACCGGGCCTGGATTGATCGCGCCCGGTATGAGATCGATTGGATCATCCTCGATTGCCCTCCGGTGCTCAAGAACTTTGCCGATATGGCACCGCTGGCTCCTTTGGCTTCCGATATGATCCTCGTTCACGATCCCTTGCGGGCGACCCCGGCGAAACTGCGTGCGGCATTGACGCTGTTGCAGCCGATGATGTCCACCAGCGCCTTGCGTGGCGTGGTGGTAAATCGTACAGGGGATCAAACGCCTGCGTGAGAATTCAGGCAAAGATGTCCATCGCCGCTTTGCCTTTACCGTCAATGGTGGCGTAAAAGGGCCGTTTTTCGATGTCAAAGGCCGTCTTTGGGCTGATCCCCATTGCAGTGAAGATCGTCGCATGGAGGTCCTCGATCGAAACCGGGTTTTCCACCGCGACCAAGGGTCGTTCGTCGGCGGTGCGGCCGTAAAGGTGCCCGCCTTTTACGCCTCCGCCAAACATGACGACAGAGGTTCCTCCCGTGAAATGGCGGTGTAGGCCGTAGTGCTTCATCTCTGTTAGGGTATCCGCTTTGGCCCGGCTCTGATCCCGGGCACTGCTGCCGGGAACGCCCTCGATCATCATGTCGCGGCTGAACTCACTGGCCACGACGACTAGGGTGCGATCCAGCATCCCGCGCTCTTCAAGGTCGAGGATGAGTTGGGCAATCGGCTGGTCCACCTCGCGCTTCATGCGCTCCATGGTGGTATGGCCGTTTTCATGGGTGTCCCAGTGGAGGAAGGGGACGTACTCCGTCGTCACCTCGACAAAGCGCGCGCCAGACTCGACAAGGCGACGCGCCAGGAGGCAGCCGCGCCCGAAATGGCTGATGTTGTAACGGTCGAAGCTTTCTTTTTTCTCCTGGGTCAGGTCAAAGGCCGCCTTGTCCTTGGATTCCAAGAGGCGGTGGGCGTTGTCCAGGGAGCGCAGGAGGGACTGCTGCTGATAATCGCTCATGTAATCGCGCTGTGGACTGGCATCGACGAGTTTTTTGAAGGCCTTGTAGCGGTTGGAGAACCGACCTGCATCCATCCCTTCTGGAGGGCGGACAGATTGAGCAGCTTGTTCGGGGAAGGGGATGTTCAAGGGGCCGAATTCGCTGCCGAAAAAGCCGCCAGTGGTGAAGGCTTTGAGCTCCTCGCTTTCGCCCACGCCTTCGAGGCGCTGCCCGATGTTGATGAAGGCAGGGATCACTGGATTTCTGGGGCCCAAGACCTTGGCCATCCAGGCACCGATGTGCGGTGCGGCGACCGTTTGTGGTGGGACGTAACCGGTGTGCCAATGGTATTGGTGGCGGCTGTGGAGGATGGTGCCGAGATCCGGTTGAACGGCGCTGCGGATGATCGTGGCCCGATCCATGACCTTGGCGCAGTTTTCCAAGCCTTGGGTGATTTTGATGTGATCGACAGCGGTATCGATCGCGGGGAAGGTGGAGAGAATCTTATCCACGGCTAGGCCCTTTTCAAAGGGTAGGTAGCGCTTTGGATCCCAGGTGTCGGGTGCCGCCATGCCGCCGCCCATCCAGATTAGAATGCAGGCGTCTGCCTTTGCTGGCGGGTGGGTGATGGACTCAGCCGCGCTGACAAATCGCGGCCCCCCGGTCATCCAGGCGGCAGTAGAGGCTGCCGCCAGTTTTTTGAGGAAGTCGCGCCGAGCTAGGGTCTCGCAGTTTGACTCATCGCATTGCATTGTCATGCAGTAGAAACAGCGACAGCGGCTAGGTTCTTGCGGATCGCTGTCTGGGGGGCGAGGGGGCGGTGGCAAAAAAATCCCCCCGTAGGGGGACCCTGGGCGTAGAATTCTCACAGTTGACACACCCCTATAGAGTGTGCGTTTGGTTCGCTGGAATCCTACCCCCCTCCAATCACCCATGCCGAAGGCCCTGATCATTGCAGAAAAACCGAGCGTCGCCGCAGACCTAGCCCGTGCCCTTGCCAAGGCCCCGGGCATGACGCCGTTTGAGAAGGCAAAGGACCATTTTGAGAACGAGACGCACATTATTTCCTCCGCCATCGGCCACTTGCTGGAACTGAAAATGCCTGAGATTGATGGGAAGAAAATCGGTTGGGGGTTCAATAATCTGCCCATCATCCCGCCAATCTTTCAGCTCCAGCCCAAGGAGGAATCAGAGGATCGCTTCAAGTTTTTGCAAAAGCTGATGAAGCGCAAGGACGTGGATCGCCTGATCAATGCCTGCGATGCCGGGCGTGAGGGGGAACTGATTTTCCGTTATCTCGTCGATGCCGTCGGTGTCGATAAGCCGATCCAGCGTCTTTGGATGCAGTCGATGACGCAGGGCGCGATTCTGGAGGCCTTCAAGAACCTCCGCTCTGATGCCGCGATGCAGCCCCTGGCTGCGGCTGCGAAGTGCCGCTCCGAATCCGACTGGTTGGTCGGTATCAATGGGACCCGGGCACTGACGGCGCTGAATTCACGCTATGGCGGCTTCCGCAAGACCCCCGTCGGCCGCGTGCAGACGCCGACCTTGTCCATTCTGGCGAAGCGCGAAAGCGAGATCCAGTCCTTCGTGCCGCGCACCTACTTTGAGGTCATTGGGCTTTTTGGGGTCGAGGCCGGACGCTACAACGCCCGCTGGATTGATGAATCCTTCAAGAAAGACGAAACCGACGAGCACAAAAAGGCAGAGCGTCTCTGGGATCTGGAAAAAGCCCAGGCCATCGTGGATCGCTGCATCGGCAAACCTGGGAAGGTGGAGCAGGTCACCAAACCCGCCCGCCAAGTCGCGCCGCTGCTTTACGATCTGACCAGTCTCCAGCGCGAAGCTAGCAACCGTTTCGGTTTCTCCGCCCGGCGCACCCTTCAGATTGCCCAGGCGCTTTATGAAAAGTTCAAAGTCTTGACCTACCCTCGTACGGATTCCCGCTATCTGCCGGAGGATTACATCGGCAATGTGGCAGACACGATGAAGGGTTTTGCGACTCACAAGCCAAAGGGGGACGCGCTCCCATCCGACCTGATTCCCCATGCCGGGACGGTCGTTCGCAATCAGTGGGTGAAGGCCAACCGACGCATTTTTGACAACAGCAAGGTCAGTGACCACTTTGCCATCATCCCGACGGGTCTGATTCCGCCGAAGGAACTGCCAGAGGCGGAGCAGAAGCTCTTTGATATGGTGACGCGCCGCTTCATTGCGGTCTTCTTCCCAGCGGCGGAGTTTGAAGTCACCACACGCATCACTCGGGTCGGCCAGGACGCCTTCAAGGCAGAGGGCAAGGTCCTGCGCGAGCCAGGTTGGCTGGCGGTCTATGGCAAGGCTGCGGCTGAAGAGGCTGCGGCAGGGGATGACAATAAGGAGGGCGCTGCTACGGCTAAGTTGCTCGTCGCCGCCAATCATGGGGACACGGCCAATACCCTGGATGTAGAGGCCAAGGAACAACAAACGAAGCCGCCTGCCCGCTTTAACGAAGCGACGCTCCTCGGCACCATGGAGAAGGCCGGGAAGTTTGTCGAAGACGAAGAACTGGCAGAGGCCATGAGTGATCGGGGGCTTGGGACTCCCGCAACACGCGCCTCCATCATCGAAGGTTTGATCTTTGAGAGTTACATCGAACGTATCGACCGCAACATCCACGTGACCGCCAAGGGCATGGCCCTCATTGATCAGATTTCGCAAATCGGGATTGAGGCGCTCAGTTCCCCAGAGATGACCGGTCAGTGGGAATATAAGCTGCGCCAAATGGAGCATAATGAGCTGGATCGCGCGACCTTCATGAAGGACATCCGCGCGCTGACCACTCAGGTCGTGGAAAAGACCAAAGCTTACGCCAAAGAGGCGAAGGAGCGCGTTTACCCCGATTTTATCGCGACCTGTTCTGTTTGTGGCGGCACCGCCTTCAAACAGACGGATGACTTTTATTCCTGCAAAACGACGGGCTGCAAAGTCCGCGTGTATAAGGTCATCGCCAATCGCACCCTGTCCGAGGATGAATTACGCGCCCTTCTGGAAAAAGGCATGGTCGGACCGCTGGATGGCTTCCGCAGCAAGAAGGGCGCGGACTTTAGCGCTGCCCTCAAAATTGGCGAAGATCAGAAGGCTACCTTTGTCTTCCCAGACGGCAATGGCGATCCTGACAGCTTTGATTGGGCGGAGTGCCCAGTTCTTTGCGAGTGCCCGGTGTGTGCGAAGAAGGGTAAAAAGTCCTTCATCCACGACACCCCAGACGGCTATCTATGCCGCACCGGAGCTGCAGATAAGGCAGCGTGCAATGCCCGCCTCCCCAAGGAACTTTGCAAAAAGGAAATCACTCCAGAGAACGCCCTGAAGTTCTTCACCGAAGGCAAGACCGGGCTCATCGAAGGCATGATCTCCAAGCGGGGGCGTCCCTTCAAGGCCTTCCTCGCCTGCAACATCGGTGAAAAGCGCCTGCTCAGTTGGGAATTCCCACCGCGTGAGGCCAAACCCAAAGCGGCGAAGAAGAACGCGAAGACTGAAGAGTAAAGGTTGCCTGGAATCCGTCGTCAGTGATCAGGGGTGCGCGCTCAGAACGTGCTGCCGTTTTATTGCTTTCGATGGTTTACTGTACCTGGATTTCGGACGACTGTCTCGCCCCCCTTATGCCGCTCGCCCCCAATTACTGGTCCACCCTCCCTCTACGCAAAGGCGTCCGCATCCTCAACCGTGATGCGCGGGGGTTGGCTGCCCTTGAGAAGCCTGTCGGAACTCTGTCCCATCCCAACAAGCCAGGGGAAGAGCCTCGCGCTCTGCTAACCTGCCCCTACGACGAAAAGCGGGAGTGCTTTCACTGGCCGCGCGAGACCGCACCTGATGGCACGGTCATCCGGGAGGCGGGGGAGCTTTTTCTGATGAACCGCCTCGATTCAGCGACTTCGGGTGTTTTGCTGGTGGCGGCGGATGCGGAGTTGGCTCGGTTGATTCGTGGGCAATTTGCGAAGCGTGGCGTCTCCAAAACCTACGCGGCTATGGTGTTCGGCGTTCCGCGCACGCGGCGGGATGTCTGGGAAGATCGGCTTTCCGTCAAGAAAAAGGGGGGGCAGATTCGTGGGGATACGCATGGACACATCGAATCGAAGAGTGAAATGCGCCACCTAGGCACTCGGGCCGGCCAACCAGCGGTCAGTCTGATCGAGCTCCAACCAAGTACGGGCCGCAGCCACCAATTGCGGCTGCATTGCCAGCGCCACAGCCTTCCCATCGTCGGAGACGCGACCTATGGCGACTTCCCCCGCAACAAGGCGTATGCCAAGGTCACCGGCGTGAAGCGCCTGCTCCTGCACTCTTTTCATACCAGCGTTCGCTACAACTGGGAAGGCCGTGATTGGGAATTCGAGGCCACTAGCCCACTCCCGCCCGAGTTCAGCATTGTCTAGGGAGCCAGCGGGTGCCGCCCCAACCTGCGAGAACGCAAATTTGCATCCAGGGGAATCTTGCGGCAGGGTGCCGTTTCCATTTTTTGTATCATCTCCATTATGTCTAGCAGTCTCGGCGTCCTTTTCCGCATCAGCACCTGGGGTGAATCACACGGCCCTGGGGTCGGTGTCGTGATCGATGGCTGCCCGCCTCGGGTTCCGATCACGGTGGAGGACATCCAGCGTCATCTCGATCGCCGTCGCCCTGGGCAGAGTAAAATTGTGACGCCACGTAAGGAGGCGGATAGGGCAGAGATCCTCTCTGGCATCCAGGACGGGCAGACGCTGGGCACGTCCATCGGCATTTTTGTGCGCAATGAAGACCAGCGCCCATCGGCTTATGCCGAGATGCAGGTCGCCTACCGGCCCTCCCACGCTGACTACACCTACGATGCCAAGTACGGCGTCCGGGCTGCCTCTGGCGGCGGCCGCGCCTCCGCCCGTGAAACGATCGGAAGAGTCGCTGCGGGTGCCATCGCGGAAAAGGTACTGCAAAAGCAGTTACCAGGCTACGAATGCATCGCCTACGTCAAGTCCATCCAAAATCTGGAAGCCAAGGTTGACCCCTCCACGGTTACCTTTGACCAAGTCGAATCAAACATTGTGCGAACTGGGGACGCAGCCATGGTCCAGCCAATGATCGACCTCATTACCGCGATGCGGTCCGAGGGCAACTCCGTCGGCGGAGTCATCGAGTGCGTCATCCGCGGTGTCCCCCCAGGGCTTGGGGAACCTGTCTTTGACAAGCTGGAGGCAGATCTCGCCAAAGGCATGATGAGCCTCCCTGCGACCAAGGGGTTTGAGATCGGCTCTGGCTTCGCTGGGGTCAAACTAACGGGCGCGGAGCACAACGACGCCTTTTACATGGAAGGTGACCGCATCCGCACCCGCACCAATCGCAGTGGCGGGGTGCAGGGCGGCATCAGCAACGGAGAGGACATCGTCTTCCGCGTCGCCTTTAAACCCACGGCAACCATTTTGCAGCCGCAGGCAACCGTCAGTGACGATGGCAAGGACACGACCTTGGCTGCCAAGGGGCGTCACGATCCCTGCGTTCTGCCCCGCGCGGTGCCGCTGGTCGAGGCGATGGCGAATTTGATCGTCGTCGATCATTTCCTTCGTCAGCGTGGCCAGAACGGGTAGCGGCGTGGTGGCGGCTCGGTTTTGGTGGCCTGCATTCCAACACTTCGGCTGGTGCCGGGTCTAATCCCCCATGAACTTCCTGCGTCGAATCTTGACCAACGCCTGCCAAAGAGGTAAAACTAAGCCCATGACTCAACCCTTTGGCCCTATCGCGCGCCGCCTCGTCTTCCATGTGCTTGCAGCAATCGCGTTGCTATCAGCTCTGCCTGCCTCGGCCCAGGTGATCATTTATCGGTTTGAGCTGGAGACAGATCGGGATTTTAATCGCGACAGCTACGACGGCGGGTACCTCGTCGCCCCCTTTAATGGAGGGGCGGCATCTCTAATTTTCACGAATGACGGTGCCAAGACCTACAGCGAGACGGCGGCAACGGGGAATTTTTCGACGGCGGTAACCGATAAAAAGGAAGTCCAGTGGGTGATCACTGCCACGTCTGGCGGCACTACCACCACCAACGAGGATGGCAGTGCTGGCACGACGACGGGGGTGGACACCTACCTCGCCTTTGGGCCAGCGGATTCGACCGAGACCTTCCACACTTTGACCGCAGACATCTCGACCCGCATTGCCAAAAAGATGAAGGGCCGAGTGGTGGGGGCTTCGAGCGCAGTTAGCACCAATCACCCTGGACGTATCGGTTCCGCTGCCATTTTGGATTGGAAACTGACGTTTGATTCGTCCCTCACCCGCAGCAGCAACAAATCCTCCACCAGCGTCGCGGATAGCGTCCAGGACGTAAAGGACGCCCTTTTCGGACGCGGGTATCTTCCTGAAGGCGTGTCCAATCTCACCGTGGTCACCAGCACGCTGGCGGGGGGAGGAGTGGGGACGGCCTACAGTGCGACATTGACCTCAAGCGGTGGTACTGGGTCCGTGACTTGGGCCCTTGCTTCAGGAACTCTGCCGGATGGATTGAGCATCTCTGGATCGAGCATTACCGGGACGCCGACGAAATCGGGTAATTTCGATTTTACGGTGCGCGCAACGGACAGTGGTTCGCCTTCGCAGACGGCGACGCGGGTCCTCTCGATTGTCATTAGTCCGATGTCGATTCATCCAAATACTGGAACGCTCGAAGCCGCTACCAATGGAGTTCCTTATTCAAAAACATTGACCGTCACGAACGGACTCCCTCCGATCACGTGGCGCCTCGTGTCTGGTCCCTTACCTCTGGGACTCACGCTCAACGAAAGCACAGGCGTGATCTCTGGAACTCCAACGGGGGCGAACTCTACTCCCGGTGTCGAACGATTCTCGATTGAAGCCAAGGATAGCGCAGGTCAGACAGTTAAAAATGATTACACCATGGCAGTCACGCTCGTCATTCTGAACACCACCATGCCAGTCGGTACAGTGGGCACTCCTTACACCCAAGCGCTCACTGCATCTGGCGGCAAGCTCCCTCTGACCTGGAGTCTCAAGGGCAACAACGCCCTTCCTTCCGGCCTCACGATCTCAGGTTCCACGATCACGGGAACTCCCGATACTGCTGGAACGACCAACTTTACGCTCGTTGTTACTGATGCCGCAGGCGTCGCGGTTGAGAAGCCCTTCGATCTCACCATCAACTAACCCGTCTCATTGGCCTAATGGCGCAATTCAGCGTGGATGAAGCCCCCTAGTGCGAAGGTAGGGCTGCTGGTCCCCCAGCAGCCAGTGCATGAGGAGTCGAAAGTGGCCGAGCAAGAATCGAGCGCATTGCCCCGCACCTTGCACCTCTCTTTCGCAGCCCAAGCGCGGCGCTCAAGAGACTGAGCGCCCTACCTTGCGCGTTGGTCGGACATGCCTGCGTGTTTAGGTGTGGCGGGTAGGGCTGCTGGTCCCCCAGCAGCCAGTGCTTGAGGAGTCAAAAGGGGCCGAGGAAGAATCGAGCGCATTGCCCTGCACCTTGCACCTCTCTTTCGCCATCCAAGCGCGGCGCTCAAGAGACTGAGCGCGCTGCCTTGCGGCTCTCCCGCCATGGCTGAGGCTAGGCCGATAGAACTGTGGCGGCGATCTCGTCCCAGAGCGCCTCGATTTGGGCGGGTTTGCGGGAGGGTTTCTTGGCCTTGCTGAACCAGTAGTCTGCGTTCCACTGGTCACCTTCGATCACATGGAGCAGCGCATGGATCCAAGAGCCCATCGGGGTATGGATGTCTTGCGCGATGTTGTGCGCCGTCTCCCAGTGGCCTTTCTTTGCGTGCCAGAGGGCCGCTGCCTCGGGGGAAAGCGCTGGGGGAGGAGATGCCTCCCCCTGCGCGGATAGTTTTAGCTCTGCAGCGGTCATTCTCGATCAATCCTCAGGCATTTCGCGGCCTTTGGTTTCAGGCATCAACAAAATGACGACGATTCCGAGCAGGAAGATCACGCTCATGTAAGTGGCCGCCATTCGGAAGGCGTCAATTTTGGCATCCGCAGTCGTGGCACCTTTCTTCAGGGCTGCTTGGAGGCTTCCCAGAGTGAAGGGACCGGTGGCCGCCACAAAACGTCCGACGTTGTAGCAGAAACTCGTGCCCGTGCTCCGCAACCGGGTGGGGAAAAGCTCAGGCAGATAGATGGCAAAACCAGCGAAGAGGCCCAATTGGCAGGCACCCATCACGCCGCTCATCCAAATATCAGCACGGCTATTGAAAAGCTGGAAGTAACCTACCGTGGAAATCAACGCCAGCACGAAGAACAGCACAAAGGTGGATCGACGCCCCATTTTTTGGGCTAACCGCGTGAAAGCCAGCATTCCGAAGAAGGCACCCGTGTTTTGGACGATCGAGTTGATACCGACCCACCAGCTCTTCTCAGCAGCGATTTTTTCCGCTGACACACCGGCTTTGACCAGCGACCGCTCGATCACATCGCCGACGAGTTCAGGGGAGAAGAACCCAATGCCCCAGAGCCCGATCACGCCAGAGACGCAAAGCAGCATGCCCAAGAGCGCAGGCTTGCGCCATGGTCCTGCCCCCAGCAAAGAGGAGTATGAGCCAAACTTAGCGCCTGTCAGTTTGCCAGCTTCACGGGCCTTGACCCATTTTTCAGGCTCCTTCACACGAACCGCGATGAAGACGCAGAGGAATGCTGGCAAGGCACCGATGAGAAACATGTACTTCCAGGCGTTCCCTGCCTGAATGGTGCCGTTGCTCGTTAAGTAGCCCATCAGCATGCTGATCAGCCCGGCAGTAATGTTGCCGATGGCGGAGAGTGCCTGAAGGGTTCCCAGCGCCCCAGTGCGGGAACGGTCGGGGAGCGTATCTGCGATCAGTGCTACGGCGAGGCCGAACACGCCGCCGACACCAAGCCCGGTGAGGAAGCGATAGATCGCAAAGTCGATCCAGCCCGTGGAGAAGGCCGAAAGACCCGTGCAGACGGAGTAGATGAGCACCGTCAGAGTTAGCGTCTTCGCCCGTCCGATGCGGTCGCCGACCGATCCAAAGATCAGGCCGCCAGTAGCCCATCCTGCGACGAAGATCGAAGTCGCGTAGCCGCCATACATCTTGGCGTCCATGCCTTTGGGCAGCAGGCTTTCCATCGCAGAATTCCGAGCAAGGAGGAAGAGTTGCTGATCAAGGCAGTCAAACAACCACGCGAGGGAGGCAATCAAAAAAACAAACCAATGGTAAGGAGTAAGGTCCTTGTGCCACGGACCTGCGGCGGTGGGAGAGAGTGTATTCTGGCTCATGGGCGACCAGAGTGAATGAATCCGCCCCCCCTGACAACGTCAAAGTAAACAAAAAGCCCGCAGGAGGTGAATCCTACGGGCTTCTGAAATGGTTGCGGGGACAGGATTTGAACCTGTGATCCCGCAGGGCGGGATTATGGGCCTTCTCGCCTCGGAATACTGGTGATTCGGTAAAATCCCTGACCACCCTTCTGACGTTTCAAAAGATTCTCGAGTTTTCGAGCTTCGCTGAGACTCATCTCGTCGCTGGTCCATACCAAGTGCCAGGGTCCTTTCCCTGCGGTCCACTTCGATTCGCCAGCGTTGTGCTGTTCCAGTCGTGTCTCAACACACTCGGACAATCCGATATAGTGACGGTCGAGTGCGTTTTGGATGACATAAACCTGATACATAGGTCACAAAAGAGCCCGCAGGAGGCAAATCCTACGGGCATCATGAAATGGTTGCGGGGACAGGATTTGAACCTGTGATCCCGCTCAGCGGGATTATAGGCCTTCTCGCCCCTCACACCCAAAAATACTAAGCCCAAAAAAGCCCGCAGGAGGCAAATCCTACGGGCTTCATGAAATGGTTGCGGGGACAGGATTTGAACCTGTGACCTTCAGGTTATGAGCCTGACGAGCTACCGGGCTGCTCCACCCCGCGACTGACACGTCGTCCATGAGATTGGATTCGCAAGCACTTTCTGCTTTTTCATTGCCCGGTCCCGTGCAATTACCTTTCCCCACTCAACGTTTGCAGCCACTCATGAAATTCCTTCGTTCACTTCCGTTCATCGCTCTCGCGATCCAAGTCCACGCCGCTGATGCGGATAAACCTTCCCCAATCGGCTACTCTGATACTCCGATCATTCCGGGCACGCAGTGGAAGGTGCATGACATCGATCGTCCGCGGCCGGAGCCCGTTGCCCCTGGCGCTAAAGTTGGCGATGCGCCCGCAGATGCCATCGTACTCTTTGATGGCAAGAACACCGATGCTTTTTACAGCAAGAAGAAGGACACCAATGAAGTGATCCCTTGCCCTTGGAAAATTGAAGATGGCGAGCTCCTCGTCTCCGGCGGTGACTGCTGGACGAAGGAAGAATTTGCCTCATGCCAATACCACATTGAATGGAAGAGCACCCCCGACACCAAGGGGAACTCCCAAAAGAAGGGCAACGGCGGCACCTTCTTCATGGATCGATATGAGACGCAGATGCTGGACTGCCACAACAACCCCACTTACGCTGACGGCATGACCGGGGCTGTTTATGGGCAGACGCCGCCTCTGGTCAATGCCGTGCGCCCGGCTGGGGAATGGCAGGTTTACGATATCATCTTTACCGCGCCCAAACTGGAAGGCGGCAAGGTTGTGGAGCCCGCCTACATCACCACCTTTGTGAATGGTGTCTGCGTCCAGGTGCACACCAAAATTATGGGGCCGACCAAGCACAAGCAGGTCACTGATTACAGTGGAGAGTTCCCCGCGAAGGCTCCGTTGCGCCTCCAGGATCACAAAAACGATCCTCCGATTCGTATCCGCAACATCTGGATTCGCCCCTTGAACTAGGCGATCTCAAGCTGTGCATCCATCGCTCACTTCAATGTAGCGGTGGATGATGCGCTCTTGAATTCTATTCCGCAATCTACTGACCCCTCACCACTGATTCCTGACCCCATGGCCTTCATCAACGAAAACTACCTCAAGCTCAAAGCCGGATACCTCTTCCCTGAAATCGCACGACGCGTCAAAGCCTTTACGGATGCCAATCCTGAGGGTGCAAAGCGGTTGATTCGCTGCGGTATTGGCGATGTGACAGAGGCGCTGCCAGAAGCCTGTCGCTATGCCATGCACACCGCCGTGGACGAACTGGCGGAGCGCGCCAGCTTTCGCGGATACGGCCCAGAGCAAGGCTACGATTTCTTGCGAAATGCCATCGCGGACAACGATTACAAAGCCCGTGGGATCAACGTGGATGCTGACGAAATCTTCGTTTCCGATGGATCCAAGTGCGATACTGGGAACATTCTGGACATCCTTGGCAGCCAAAACAAAATCGCCATCACCGATCCAGTCTATCCGGTCTATGTGGATACCAATGTGATGGCTGGAAACACTGGCGATGCCAATGAGGCGGGTGCCTATGCAGGGCTGGTCTATCTCAAGTGCACCGCAGAAAACGGCTTCGTCGCGGAAGTGCCGACGGAAAAGGTGGACGTCATCTACCTCTGTTACCCCAACAATCCGACCGGTGCCGTAGCGACGCGCAGCCAGCTTGAGGCGTGGGTCGCTTATGCCAAGGCCAATAAATCACTGCTCCTCTACGATGCAGCTTATGAAGCATTCATCCAGGATGATGATGTTCCACGGTCTATCTTTGAGATCGAAGGTGCGCGTGACTGCGCCATTGAGTTCCGCAGCTTCTCCAAGAACGGTGGCTTTACGGGCGTTCGTTGTGCTTTTGTCGTCATTCCAAAGGGCTTGATGGGCTACAAGGCAGATGGCACGGAGCAGGCTCTGCACCCACTTTGGAGTCGCCGCCACAGCACCAAGTTTAATGGGGCGAGCTACATCGTCCAGCGTGGGGCCGAGGCTGTGTATTCGGCTGAAGGCAAGAGTCAGGTTCAGGAGCTCATCACCCACTACATGGGCAACGCGGCACTGCTGGTGAACGCCTGCAAGGATGCGGGACTGCAAGTGTTTGGCGGCACCAATGCACCCTACGTTTGGGTAGGCTGCCCCGGTGGCCTAACCAGTTGGCAGATGTTTGATAAGATGCTGACTGAGGCCAATGTCGTGATCACCCCTGGCTCAGGGTTTGGCTCTGCTGGTGAAGGCTACTTCCGAATTAGCGCCTTTAATAGCCGCGCAAATGTCGAAGAAGTTTGCCGTCGCATCGCCGCTCTCGTTTAAGGTCCCGAATGATGATGTTACGCATTCTCACTGTCGCCGCGCTTGCATCGACAGCGATCCCATCGCGTGCCCAGATCCCTGCGCCACCTGAGCCGCTGCGTGAAATGCGCGCGGCGTGGGTGGCCAGCGTTTACAACATTGATTGGCCATCGCGGGCAGGTGCGGAACCCGATGATCAAAAGGCGGAGTTGATCAAGCTGCTGGATTTTGCCTCCAGCATTGGCCTCAATGCAGTGATCCTTCAGGTGCGGCCTGCGGGGGATGCCCTTTATCCATCTGACATTGAGCCATGGTCTGGTTTTTTGACCGGACGCACTGGACTGGCCCCGACGCCGCTGTGGGATCCGCTGGAGTTTGCGGTCAAAGAGGCGCATTCGCGTGGGTTGGAGCTGCATGCCTGGTTCAATCCGTTCCGTGCGCGTGCGGGTGCGTATGAGCCAGCGGGCAACCACATTGCGGTGCAACATCCCGATTGGGTCGTGAAGTATGGCAAAGAATTGTGGATGAACCCCGCTATCCCTGGCGTCAGGGCTCGTGCCATTGAGGTAATCACGGATGTCACTCGGCGCTACGATGTCGATGGCGTCCATATTGATGACTATTTTTATCCTTACCCGACCAAAAACGGGGCAGGGGAAAAGGTACCGTTTCCCGACGCAGAAGACTACGCCGCCTATCAAGCGCAGGGTGGCGCATTGGAGCTCTTCGATTGGCGTCGCGCGAACATCAATGACTTCATTCACCATCTTTACGAGAGCGTGAAAGCGGCGAAGCGTTGGGTCAAGGTGGGGGTAAGCCCCTTTGGAACCTGGCGTCCAGGCGTGCCAAGTTCCATCGGTGGGGAACTGGATGCCTACCAGGATCTCGCCGCCGATGCGCCGGTATGGATGCAGAAGGGCTGGCTCGATTATTCGGCACCGCAACTGTACTGGCCGATTAGTCCGCCTGAGCTTAGCTATACCACACTGCTGGATTGGTGGATGGAGCAGAACACCGCTGGGCGTCACCTGTGGCCAGGGCTAGCCTGTGATCGAATTGGGAAGGATCGGCAGGCGTCGGAGATTCAAAATCAGATTGGCGAGTCTCGCTTGCGAAACTCGCGCGCGCCTGCTGGCCAGATGCTCTGGGGCTTTGGGTCCCTTCGCAAGGACAACGGCGGGATCGCTGAGGCCCTGCGGGGTTCGACGTATCGAGAGACGGCTTTGCCGCCTGCAAGCCCTTGGTTGGGCAATGAGAAGCTGCCTGCCCCCAAAGTCAGCATCACCCGGGTCAATGGCAAGGCGGTCGTGAGCTGGGGGCTGGCAGACCCGCTCCAGGCGCGATCTATCCGGTGGTGGGTCGTGCAGGTCTATCGCGATGGGCAGTGGCAGACCTACAGGCCCCTTCCTGCTTCCACCCAATCGACCGCTTGGCCTGTGGGCGCTGGCGCGATCGCTATCCGTGGTGCCGGCCAGAGCTGGGTACTGGGCGCTGCCATGCCGATGCTGGCCCCCTAGCGAGGGCAGACCGCCGATAACGGTGCACAAAGAGAGTGATCGCCTTCGTTTTAGTCCCCTGAAATCATGGATCCTCTAGCCAAAGCCCAACTCCACCTGACCCGCCGCGCTTTGTTTGGAAAGAGCGCCATGGGGCTTGGTTCTGCGGCGCTTGGTTCACTCATTGTCGGGGATGGCATGGCCGCGCAGCGCCCAGATCCAGCCGCACCCGCGTTGCCCCACTTTGCACCGAAGGCCAAACGCGTCATTTATCTCCTGCAAAATGGGGCACCGTCTCACGTTGATCTTTTTGACTGGAAACCCGCGCTGAAAAAGTGGCACGGCACTCAGATCCCTGACAGCATCGCGGGTGGGAAGCGCTTTAGCACCATGACGGGCGGGCAAACGGATCGCCCCGTGCTCAGTGAGATCTCAAACTTCTCCAGGCACGGGAATAGCGGGGCGACGGTCAGCGATTTTTTACCGCACACCGCAGCCATCGCGGATGAGCTTTGCTTCATCAAGTCGATGCACACCACCCAGGTGAACCACGCGCCCGCCATCACGTTTTGCATGACGGGCAGCGAGCAAGCAGGTCGGCCTGCGATTGGGGCCTGGCTCAGTTATGGGCTTGGGAGTGACGCTGAGGACATGCCTGCCTTTGTGGTGATGACGTCACGCGACAAGGAGGCTTCCTGCGGCCAGATCTTCTATGATTTTTACTGGGGCAGCGGCTTTCTCCCATCGAAGTATCAGGGCGTCAAGTTCCGTGGGAGTGGAGATCCCGTGCTCTACCTCAGCAATCCCGAAGGCATGAGCCGTGACGTGCGACGCACCATCCTGGACGGACTGGCTGCGCTGAACGAGACCAAACTAAGGGACTACGGCGATCCAGAAATCGCTACCCGCATTGCTCAATACGAGATGGCGTATCGCATGCAAAGTAGCGTGCCGGAGCTCACCGATTTTTCGGACGAGCCTCAACATATCCTGGACATGTATGGCCCAGACGTGATGCGGCAGGGCAGCTATGCCTACAATTGCCTGATGGCACGACGTTTAGCGGAGCGCGGGGTGCGTTTTGTGCAACTGATGCACGCGGGCTGGGATCAGCACCGCAATCTGAACACCCAACTCAAGATTCAATGTGCTGATACCGACGCGCCAAGTGCGGCCCTGATCAAGGACCTCAAGCAGCGCGGTTTGCTTGAAGACACACTCGTCATCTGGGGCGGGGAGTTTGGCAGAACTCCATTCTTGCAGGGGAAGATCGCCGAAACAAAACAGTGGGGCCGTGACCACCACCCCTATGCGTTCACGACCTGGATGGCTGGGGGCGGAGTGAAGCCTGGGATGACTTATGGAGAGAGTGATGAATTCGGCTTTAACGTCGCCCGCGATGGCGTCCATGTTCACGACTTCCAGGCCACCATCATGCATCTGCTCGGCATCGACCATGAGCGATTTACGTTCCGCTTCCAGGGGCGCCAGTTCCGCCTCACTGATGTGCACGGGGAGTTGATTCGTCCCATCCTGGCGTAGGGGCGTTAGTTTCCTGCAGCGAGGGGGAACTTTTTCTCGAGCTTTTCGAGTGAATCGCGCACTTCAGCATCGGCGGGGTTGAGATCGAGGGCTCGTCGCAGGTGGCGAATGGCGGCACGGTAGTCGTGAGTCAGGGTATAGACGGAACCAAGCGCGCGATGGGCGAGGGGGTCATCTGGATTGATCTCCAGGAGTTGTTCAAACATCGCCCGTGCTTCACCAAATCGGTGCAGTTGAAGGAAGCTGAGTCCCAGGGTGTAAACAAAGGGGGCCTTGCCTGCTGCCTCTTCGCTTTGCTGGATGGCATCCAAGGTGATGTCGAGTGCCTCCTGAGGGCGTTCCATGCGCAGGAGTGAATTGGATAGATTGAGAATCCCGTTTTGAAATCTGGGCTCTAGCTCGATTGCTTTCCGGAAAAGGGGTTCTGCGGCGGCATCATTGCCCTCTTGGGAAATGACTGCCCCGAGGTTCCCCCACACACGGAATTTATTGGGGCTCTTCTCGGCGGCATCAGACCAAAGTCCGTCTCTCGCTCGCCAAACATTGTTGCGCAGGCAAGTCGCCACGGCCAGCGCTAGGCAGCTGATTGCCACAGAGGCGGGGATCATCTTTCGCAGGATCGATAGCTTCATTGGAATGAAGGTGCGCAATGCATCGGCCGCAGTGGCGATGAGGATCATGATGCCGACGGAGGGCAGATAGGTGCGATGCTCTGCCACCATATCGGGCAGGGGAACTAGACCCGAAGAGATTGAGATGGTGGCAAAGAACCACCACAGGGAGCACCAGGCAATTGCACTGCGGGCGTCACGCCGCCGCCAACGAAAGAAGACCCATACGATGGCAACGAGTGCGGTGAGAACGCCAAAACTCCTCAACACCGGTCCTTGCCAAAAGGATTCATAGGTGGGCCAATCGGGATCAATGTTGAGGCCCGTTGGCCAAACGAAGAGGCGCAAATAGTGGGCGATCACGGTCAACTGCGTCACCAGATAATGCCAATGATCGAGAGGGGCATCCCTCGAATTGACGATATGAAGACTCTGACCAAGATCTACGCCCTGCCCGTGCTGGATGGCGGAGGTAGCAACGACGAGCAAGGGAATCAGGGGCATGCAAAGCAGCAAGGGCAGCGCGCGCTTTGCGGCCAGTTTGAGACTCGCGCCGCACACTTGCCAATCGAAGAGCAGAAGTAGGGCGGGGACAGGAAAAGAGGATTCCTTCGTCTGCATCGCCAACAGCATGAAGACGACCGATCCCGCTCGAAGCCAGCGTCGCCCCGGCACGTTCACGGTTCCATTTGCCAAGAAGTGCAGCCAGGCGGAAGCCAGACAGAATGTGACTACCATGGAAGTGAAGCGTTGCACGATGTAGGTCACCGACTCGATGGCTAAGGGGTGGGCAGCAAAGAGTGTGGCAGCCGTTATGGCGATGAACTGCGCGGATGTCTGAGAGACTGATCGACCTTCTGGCAGTCGCCGAAAAAGCGTAATCAACAGCGCATAGATCAGCGCTGCGTTTGCCGTGTGGAGGGCAATGTTGCCTACGCGGTACCAGCGCGGATTGAATCCATCAAGGTAATGGTTCAACAAGAAGCTGGCATAGGCAACCGGGCGGAGGATGAAATTGACCGCAAAATCTGGATCCGTCCCCAGGCGCTGTGGGGCCAAGGCGAACTCCTTGAAGTCGAATACGTACGATAGGCTGTCTTGGTGGAAGAATGGATTGGTCTTCAGGTAGGTGTCATCATCAAAGACCATTGGGAAGTCGATGGTCCAACCATAGAGACCTGCGCAAAGGAGCGCCAAACACACAAGGATGATCGAGTGGGAGCCGATGACTCTTTCCCAAACGGATCTACGTGAGTCCTGAACAACGGGCGCAGCCACTGCCTCCTCAGTTAGGGGGATGGGTAGTCTCGTAACAGTCTTGCGGGCGGGGCGGCGGCGTTTTGACATGATCTTTCGAGTTGGCGTGTGAATGCCGGATTGCAGATGAGTCCAATCTTCCCCCGAATTGAATGGCTGGGCAAAAGACATCCCTTGTGGTGGTATCCGCCTCAATGCATCGGCTCTTCGTCGGCAGCGGTGCACGGCAATGCCTGCGCCATCCGCTTCGTTGCCTGACTTGTACCTTTCCTTCGCCCATTCGGTTGGCGAAGAATTCGAGTTTGAATCAAGCGCTGCGCTTGAACAGGGAGATCAGTTGCCTGCTGCTAAGGGATACTTCTGTTCCAACTTCTCAAGCGAGCTCCGCACTTCAGCATCCGATGGATTCAATTCCAAGGCTCTGCGTTTGTGGCGAATCGCGGCACGGAAATCACGCGTTAGTGCATAGACCGTTCCGATCGCCCGATGTGCCAAAGGATCATTGGGATTTGCCGCTAGTAGTTGCTCGAACATCGTGCGGGCTTCTGCAAAGCGCCTTAGTTTTAGGAAACACAAGCCGAGGGTGTAGTTCAACGGTGCCTTGCCGGCGGCTTGCTCACTATTGCGGATCGCGTCCAAGGTGAGGTCAAGAGCCTCCTGGGGACGTTCTAGGCGCAGGAGAGAGTTGGAAAGGTTGAGGACCGCATTCTGAAATCGCGGCTCCAACTCAATTGCCTTGCGAAAGTGAGGCTCTGCTGCGGCATCATTTCCTTCTTGGGAGATGACGGCCCCCAAGTTTCCCCAAACTCTGAATTTGTTTGGGCTCTTCTCCGCCGCATCAGACCATAGGCTTTCGCGTGTGCTCCAGACGTCATTGCGGAGGCAGGTTGCGGTTCCGAGGGCTAAACTCCAGACCGCAACTGTCGCAGGCAGGATGGGCTTCGATGTCAACTGGGCCATCAAGCGCGACGAGCGGAGCCCATCAAGCGCGGTGGCAATCAGAACCATGAGGCCAACTGAAGGCAGATAGGTTCTGTGTTCGGCAACCATGTCTGGTAGTGGCACTAAGGCTGACGAGACTGAAATGATCGCAAAAAACCAGCCCAGAAATGAAAGAGCAAGCGCAGTGCGGGGATCTTGACGGTGGCGACGGAAGGATACCCACACTGCGGTTACAAGTGCCGAGAGGATGCAAAAGCTGGTGAGGACTGGGCCACTCCAGAATGACTCATAGATCGGCCAGTCTGGATCGATATTAAGTCCTGTGGGCCAGATGAAGAGGCGCAAATAGTGCACCAGGACCGTCATTTGGGTCATCAAGTAATGCCAATGCGGGAGGGGATTGTCTCGCGAGTTGACGATTTGCAGACTTTCCCCGATGGCAATGCCTTGTCCGTTTTGGACTGAGGAGATGGCGATCACCAATAGAGGGATTAGCGGCATGCAGAGCAATAGCGGCAGGCTGCGCTTTAGGGCCTGTTTAAATAGGGTTCCGCACACGAGCCAATCGATCATTACCAGCAGGGCAGGCACTGGAAAGCTCGATTCCTTGGTCTGCATTGCCAACAGCATTGATACAACGGAGCCGATGCGTAACCATAAAGTACGTTTTGCCGTGAGCGCATCATTGGCCATGAAGTGAAGACAAGCAGCTGCCAAACTGAACATGGTTACCATTGAGGTAAAACGCTGCACGACATACGTCACAGATTCGATTGCCATCGGATGCATAGCAAAGAGTACCGCAGCGGTGATCGGGATGAATTGCGCTGACGCCTGGGGGAGCGCGCGATCTCTGGGGAGGCGTCGCAATAGGAGGGTGATCAGCGTGTATAGGAGGGCGGCATTGGCCGCGTGGATCGCCATGTTAGTTACCCGATACCAGCGTGGGTTAAACCCATCGAAGTCGAAATTTAGCAAAAAGCTGAAGTAGGCGACAGGGCGCAGCATGAAGTTTACTGCGAAATCTGGATCGTTGCCCGCGATGATTGGGGCGAGTGCGAACTCTTTGAAATGGGCAAAGTACTTGAAGCTGTCCCAACGGAAGAGTGAATTCGTCTGAAGGTACGTCTCGTCGTCAAAAACCATCGGGAAATCAATGGTCCATGCGTACAGACCTATCGAAATGAGGACAAGAAGGGTGACGACTGCGCCATGGGAAGCCGCCAAGTTGGCCAAAATCGAACGATTGGCTGCTCCTACACTTTGTGGCGCTGCGGATGCTTGGGCCAAGTTCCGCTGTGGTGAGGGTGTGGTGGGCGCATTCGTTGCTCGATGGCGTTTTGGCATGGGGTTTTGGGGAGCTTGAGCCTTTTCAAAATATGTCGGAGTCGAGCGCTTAGGGCAAAAGACATCGATTGTGGCGGAATCCGCTACTGGCTTGGCATCGCGGCGTTCACGTCACATGCCCTGATCTCGAACCCATTGGCCTGCCCGGAGGTACAGTTCTGCGGCGCTTCGTAGATTCAGTTTGTCCTTTATCCGCGCCCGATAGGTCTCAACGGTAGATTCTCCCAAATTAAGAGCGTCTGCAATCTCCCGGGTGCTCTTGCCGCAACCGAGTAATTGAAAAACCTCTAACTCTCGGTCGGCCAGGGTGTCCAGCGCAGCAATCTCAACTGGTGTGCGATTTTGCGTCATGCGGTTTAATAATCTGGCCGTCATTCTCTTGCTGGCATAGACCTCGTCATTCATCACGCAGCGGATGGCTTTGACGACCTCGGTTGAAGCTTCGTTCTTCGTCACGTAGCCGCGTGCTCCTGCACGGAGGGCACGTTCGGCGAAGAGGTCTTCGTCATGCATGGATAAGACCAGCGCATTGAGGTTCAGGCCTTGTGCCCGGACATCCTTCAGCAGCTCCAGCCCGCTGGAGCCCTTGAGGGTGATATCAATGATGGCAATGTCTGGTTGGGTCTCATGGATCAGACGCATGGCGTCACGGATGTTGTCTGCTTCACCACAAACTGTCATTCCTAACTCTCGGTTAATCAGTTCGCCGAGATGCTCCCGGAACATGGGGTGGTCTTCAACGAGCAGAACTTTGTATGGAGTGTCGCGGTCGGTGTCTTTCATGTCGATGGCGATGTTGTTGAATCGGGCGGAAGCGGTAAGGAACAACAAAGACGTGTCCCGTTGGATGGGCGCGGGGCCAGTGTTAGGGTGGCACCGATAGCATCAGCTCGATAGCTCATCGTGCGCAATCCCATACCGCTGGTGTGTAGCGGGGTGGCAATGCCGGTGCCATCATCCTCCACAAACAGTTCCAGGAGATCACTGGATGCCCGAAGGGTGATGATGATTTCGGTCGCCCGGCCGTGTTTGATCGCGTTTGCTACCGCCTCTTGGACGATGCGGTAGAGGTGCATTGCGATATTGGGCTGATCCAGTTGCGCCTCCCCGTGCTCCATGGTCTGGATGCGGACCCCAGTAAGCCTTGATGTTGTTTTGGCTAGATCATTGAGTGCGGTGACGAGTCCTTGCCGATCAACATGGACCGGGAAGATGCCGCGTGCGAGATTGCGAGCCTCCAGGACGGCACTGCGTATGGAGGTCTCAATGAGTTCAGCGTCGTGAACCGCCGGCGGATGGTGCGTTTGGAGATCATCGGCGAGCGCATGCACAGCGCAGCCGATGGCCGCCAGTTGCTGACAGAGTCCATCATGCAGGTCCTGTCCAATACGTTGCTGTTCTTGTTCTACGACCTTTACGATGTCCTGCTCGAGGAGCCGCCGCTCCTCCAGGATACTGATTCGGGCTGCATCTGCGTCTTGTTTATTTCGGACGGCGGCAACCGCAAAGGCCAGTACATTGAAGTAAAAGACACGATTGAGCAGCGCCCAGAAGTAAGCTAGCTCGGATTCATAAGGATTGATGTTGTGATTGGCAAGCCACCAGATGAAGCCGGAACCGCTCGCCAGGAAGAGCCCTGCTGAGGCTCCGCCCCACCATACTCCGGCGATGATCGGTAACGCGTAAAAGATGAAGAGGCTGACCTCCCAGCCTGTAAGATGGTCCAACCAGCCAACCGCCAGACAGCCGAGCGTCGGTAGAGCAATCGCCAGAGGAAGCGGGCCATCCCGCATCTTTTGGGTAAAGGTCGGGTTGGGCGGTCTGCGAAGGCTTCGGTCTGTGCCTACCAGCATACTGGGAGAACTCCGCTTCATGGTGTATCAACAGGGGATTCGAGGACTTGCAGGAACTGGGAGTACTCTCGAATGTAGTCCCCTGGATCATAGGCGTGCGAAGCCAAAACCAAAAGCACGGAATCTGCGGTGTGCTCGTATTCTGCTGCCCATACCATGGGAGGCACTAGGACGCCTATTGTTGGGCGATCCAATCTAAAATCTGTTTGATGCCGACCATCATCCACGCTGAGTCGGCAACTTCCATGCACGCAGACGAGGAACTGACTGCACTCACGGTGGGCATGCTGTCCGCGTGTCTGCTCAGTCGGGATCGACCAGGTTACGAACCAACGTTGCGGTTTGAAGGGGAGTTCTTCCGCTAGATTCGCGACCGCCAAATGCCCGCGCAGAGGGTCCAAGACGTGGTGCAGATCATAACGCTGAACGCCGTTCACGACACAGGAGGTGATGGTTGCGCCGACGGTCATTTTTGAGTGGGCGGGTGGGCGTTTTGCACCCGACGGACGTAGGACTGTGGTTTTCCCGAGACGGTGAGGAATGCCCTCCCGACGTACTCGCCGATGATGCCTAGCATTAGCAATTGGGCTCCGCTGAAGACAGCCAGTGCCCCCATGAGGGAGGCCCAGCCCATTTGTCTGGTTCCGTATAGGACCGTTTCTATGACCACTTCTCCCAAGATCAGTGCCCCGAGGAAGCACAGCACGACTCCCAGCAGACTGGCCAATCGCAACGGCATCACGCTGAAGTCGAAAAGAAGGCTGAGCCCAAGCCGGATGAGGCGGCGCCACGTGTATCCGCTCCGCCCAGAAGGGCGTTCTTCGTGCGTCACCTGAAGCCGTTCGATGCGGTTCGTGGCAGAAAGAATCAGGCCGTCAATGTAAGGGAATGGACCCTGATGTTGGGTGATGCGCCCCACCAAATCCCGGTGGAGCGCCCGGAAGCTACAAAGGTAAAGGTCTCCGGGCTTTTCCAGCAATGAGGTAGCAAAGAAGTTTGCGATTCGGCTCAGCGCATTGCGCCAGCGCGGGTGCTGCTTTTTGTCGTAGTAGGCGTACACGACATCCGCATTCTTTTCCCTGAGATGGCGCAGAAGTCGCACGGCTTCTGGCACTGGATTCTGTAGATCGTCGTCCAAGTTCACGACCCACTGCCCGCGTGTGTGGCGATAGGCCTGTAGGACCGCTGCATGCTCCCCATAATTGCGTGCCAGCTCGACTAGGGTGACCTGTGCCGGAAAGTTCTCCGTTAAGTCGAGCGCTCGCAGGTAAGTCCCGTCCGCGCTGCCGTCATCCACCAGGACCAGTTCCCAACTTTCCGGTAGTTCGAGGCGGCGAAACTCCGACAACAGCGCATCAAGCCGCTCGCCCGTATTATACATTGGGATGACGAATGAAAAGTCAGGCGGGTGAGGCTCGGGCACGGCCGCCATTATGGGGTAGATGGGAGATGCTGCACTTGACATTGCCTGTAGCGCTAGCCGCTACATGCTAAAGCAAAGACCGAAGAACCAAACGGCAGTCGCAGGGTCCGGCAGAGGCGGGCATCCATTCGGCCCATTGATGCAAGTGCCGCATTCAACCAGTCCGGCAACATCGTCAAATCCGAAGGGGGATTTGGCACTGCGACCGTGCGGGACCACCGCCGCCATATCCATAATGGAACAAAGGACCAGGCGTTCCAATAGTGCATCTGAACTACCTTAAAACCCTGTTCGTGGAGCAGGTGGGTAAGCCCACTGGCCCGATAGCGGCGCGCGCCGGAGACTGCGATGTCATGGGCTCCCCGCAGGCTATCAAAAGCTGGGAGGTTCAGGATGAGGTGCCCACAGGGCTTCAGGACCCGCCGTATCTCTGTCAATGCCGTCATTGGGTCCACTTGATTGTGATACAATACATCCAAACAAAGCACCGCATCAAAGTGGTGATTTGGAAAGGGTAGTTGCTCAATGTTGGCCACTTGCACATTGAGCGGTCCGCGCTGGCGGCAGATGCGGACTGCGGTCTCGGACAGATCGATCCCGAACGAGACATGGTCGTGAATGATATCTAGCATTCCGCCAGTACCACAGCCCGCGTCGAGTACCCGCTGACCCTTTGGTGTGGTTTTCGTTAGGGCGTCGGAGGCGAGCCACCGCAGTACCTGGTACCACCAGTGGTGGTCTTCGACGGTTCGCATGCGTTCGTATTCGCCCGGGCTCATTGGCGGAATTTCTCCAGGGTCGAGCACACGGCGTCCAATGCGTCGGTGGTCAAATAGGGGTGGATCGGTAGAGAGAGCACCTGAGCGGCGGCTGATTCGGAGTTGGGCAACTGCTGCTTCGTTTCGTACGCAGGCTGTTGGTGGAGCGGGGCGGGATAGTGAATGGCAGCAGGAATGCCATGCTGCTGTAAAAAGCTCAGAAGGGCTTGCTGCCAAGGGCTGCGAATGACGAATTGGTGAAAGGCGTGACAACTCCCGTGGGACTCAATGGGAAGGGTAACCGAGTCGAGTTTGGCCAATTTTGAGGAGTAGTACCTGGCAAGGTCGCGCCGCTTTTTAACCGAGTCCGTAAGGCTAGGCAGTTTCACCCTCAGGATGGCGGCTTGGAGTTCATCCATCCTACTATTGATGCCGTCCCGCATGCTGACATAGCGCCGGCACCAGCCGTATTCGCGTAGTGCACGTATCCGATCCGCTAGAGCGCTGTCGTGCGTGGCCAATGCGCCTGCATCACCCATCGCGCCGAGATTTTTGGTGGGGTAGAAACTGAAGGCTGCTGCCGCGCCCAAGCCGCCAACCTTTCGTCCCCAACACTCCGCGCCGTGTGCCTGGGCGGCATCTTCAAGCAGGATGAGACCGAACTTTGTCGCGACCTTCTGGAGTGCCTCCCACGCCACCGGGTGCCCATAGAGATGGACGGCCACCACAGCCCGTGCCCGGCTGCTAGTCGGCAACGCCAACAATGATGCCAGCGAATCTGGGCAGAGAGTCATCGTTACTGGATCGACGTCTGCCAGCAGTAGGTCCGCACCACTTCTTCTGACTGCAGACGCGATGGCGGAGGGGGCGTGGGAGGGGAGCACCACCTGATCACCAATCCCAAGATCATGCGCCCGCAACATCAATTCCACGGCATCGGTTCCAGACGCCAAAGCAATGACGTGCGGAACTCCGAGATACTGTGCGAATTCTTCCTCGAAGGCGGCCACTTCCTCCCCGAGGATGTAACGTCCACTATCGAGTGTGCGGCGCACGGCGATATCAATCTGCCGCCGATGGTGTGCAAGGTCTGCCGTTGGGAAGGCGGGGAAGAGATCGTTCATGCCTAGCCCGTAAGCTCCAGAGCCCAAGCAACTGACGCAACCGACACTGAATGTGGCGGGATCCGCTACAATTGGCCTGGAATCTTGTCCAATCTGCGGAGCCCACGCCGCTACGTCCTAGAGCTCGATGTTGTCGATGAGTCGGGCTTTGTCAAAAATGACAGCGATCGCGGCTAGGCCGTGATCTTGAACGACAGACACGGGTTCCAAGGTCCGTGCATCGGCCAATTCAACGTAATCGATCCGGCCTAGAGGGGCGTGTGTGGCGAGGTGTTCTCGGATGAGTTCTGCGAGTCTTTGGGCTCCCGTGACGCCTTGTCGGCGGGCTTCGTGGGCGGCGAGGAGGGCTAGGCGCAGGGCAGGGGCCTGGCGTCGTTCTTCCGGGCTGAGGTAGCGATTGCGGGAACTCATGGCGAGCCCGTCATCCTCCCGAACGGTTTCGATGCCGTGCAATGTCACGGGCATGTCCAGATCGCGAACGAGTCGACGAATGATGGCGAGTTGCTGAAAGTCCTTCTTCCCAAACACAGCATCGTCGGGCTGGAAGAGATTGAATAGCTTTGCCACGACGGTGCAGACGCCGTCGAAATGACCTGGACGACTGGCTCCGCAGAGCTTTGTGGAGAGGCTCGTTTCGATGATCTTGATGCTGCGATCTGCGTGATACACCTCCTTTACTGCGGGGGCGAAGACGATGTCTGCCCCGGCTTCGCGACACTTTTCCAGGTCGTCATTGAGGTCGCGAGGGTAGCGCTCAAAGTCTTCGTTGGGCCCGAATTGAAGGGGGTTGACGAAGATGCTGACGGCGACTTGCCCGTGGTTTCCGGCCATCTGACGGGCAGCGCGGATTAGAGTGGTGTGGCCCTCATGCAGGGCTCCCATGGTTGGGACAAGGATTACGCGATGGTTACCTGCTTTGCGTCGCCACTGGCGGAGGTCGTGAACGGTTTCAATCAATGTCATGACTTTAAGTCTCGGGAATCAAATACAACGACACCCGCTAAAAAGAGCGAGGTGTTCACACCGACGAGTGCGGTGAAGCTGCGCAGAATAACCGCCCATTGGGGATCGACTGCGAGGGTCTTTGCCCAACTGGCCATGTGGTGCGTGAGCAGTAGTTGGCGGCCCTCCTCCACCAAGTCGGCATGGGATGTCAGCTCCACTGCCGACCATGTGGTGCCGGAGTCCAGCGCCTTTTCCCAGTTGGCACCTTGCCCAGCCCAGGTTTGGGTCGCTGCTTTCCGTATGCTGGCCTCCCTGGCCGCACGTAGTGCCGCCTCATACGCGTCCGCATCGCGTAGGACAGAGGCCGCCGTGCGCCCCTTCCATGAAAAGGCCGCCTGATTGCGCCTTTGATACTCTGTCTGAAGGTGCCGGCTCCATTGGAAAATGTCGTGTAGCCTCTCCTCAGGCAGTTGATCCTGGTGACGCACCAGCCACTCTAGGGTGCTCAGATAAAAGGTGCGCCCCTTGGGAAGATCGATCTCGGCACCGTAGTGGCCCTGATCGTCTTGCAGTGGGGCCGTGGGATCGTGTAGAAAGGGCATATACTCTACGAGTTGCATGGCCGTTTGGGGCGAGGCCCCACGGCGCCGAGCATCCGCCCATTGGCAGGCATACTCAGGATAGTTGGCCACTCGGAACCATGGTGCTTCAAAAAGATGCTCGATGAGTTTTGAATGGCTCCACCAGCCGAACCGTTCACCAGCTCGCCGCACGCTCAGACCACGCCCCATCAGCAGCACCCAGATCTGCCACTTCCAGTGCCAGCTCCTCTTGGGACTCCAAAGGGGCGACATCGGATTCTTGAGCATCCGTGAACACCGCAGAAAGGGGCAGCGGTTGCCTTCCCAAGAGCATCACTCGCAGTTTTTCGTCAAAGCCATAGTTAAAGTTACAACACTGACATGGAGCCCGCCAGGGCCATTCCTCCGGTTCCAGATCGCGATCTTGCTCCCGGCCCCTGCTCAGCAACGCATCATCCGAGTGCTTGAGTTCGCGATACCGCCTCCTGCCCCGACTCGGTCTGTGACGGTTGCCGTGGTGAATTGGATTGGATTTCATGTGAATAGCAGTCGGATCAGATGATGACTTGTACTTGGTACCGCAGTGAATTTCGCTCCACTAGTGCCCTGAGCGTGCTGATAGTGAGCGAATCGTTTGCCGAAAAGCTATCTGTTGGCGGGCGAAAGTTGAACACGCTGAAACGCAAGCCCACGAGGCTTGGCGGAGTGGATTTGAGCTTTGGCTCTTGGAGTTGCGGAGTGCTGGCCCATCGCCGGAATGATGTAAGTCAGAGAGAGTCTGGCAAGAGTTTGTTGTGTTGAGTCCAGCAGTGGTCCCAGCGTGAGGGAGTCAGGTAGAGGGCAAGCAGAGTGATGCGCACATCGTTCCTGGCGATGGTCCAACGCATTCCAATCTGATAGCGCCGGTGCATGATGACGGTCTTGCACGCGACCTCTGTGACGCCTCTGCCGATGGGTAACTGCCGCGCCCGACACACCACTACTTTGAGCCTTCGCGCCTCTTTTTTCCCTTTGATCGCAGCCGCCCGCGCGGCAGGCGCAACGCCTTCAGGGTTCCGCCACTTTCATCTCGCAACACCAAGTCGTTGTGAGCAGCTTAGGCGCGGATTTCGGTCGCATTGGTCATGCCATCTGGCGTAATTTTTTTGACTCAGTTCACCCCCACGCGGAGTGCTAACCCCGCCCTATCGAAGGAAAGCTCCGTTCTCTAACTACATGCTTTAACTTCATTTGCCTCAAGAACCGTTAGCTAAATTTCGCTCTTGCCACCAATCATGGAAAGGTCTAACCGATGCCTCGGTTCCCTCCCCCCTATGAGATACGCTCTTCTTGCCCTTGCGGCAGCCCTACCCTTAGCGAGTTCCGCCGATGACTTTGCCAACTACGATTTGGCTCTCCGTTTTCCCACAGCAATCTCGCACCTTTCTCCGTTTGGGGAAGTGGCGGCCAAGTCAGGTGCTGCGGCAGCAAGCGTGTGGGGCAGCTCTCCCAACCCAGCCGGCTTGAGTTGGGGCTTCCAGGGCAATCCCTGCGCCTACCCCAACTATAAGGACCCTAACCACGCCCTCAGCGCCCAATACTCAAACCTTATCTTTGATCAAGGCCAGGAGTTGCAGTTCTTCACCCAAGCTTTCACGCTGGATCTAGACGATGCCGGAACCTTTCGCTTTGGCTTTGGCATGGCCAACAGCAATGAGCGCCTCATCCGCGGCTTTCCAGTCGCCTTTGGCTATGAATCGACAGGCGGTCGCGTGGATTGGGGTTATCAGATCAATGAGGACTTTCGGATCGGCGTAGGAGCTGGTTATTCCGAGGCCCAAACCGTGTTTAAAACGTCGTCCTTCGATGCCATCCGCACCGACCGCGAAACTTGGGGCCTGCGCGCAGGCCTAAACACCAGTTTGAATGAGAAGGACACCCTGACGTTCGGTTTGTATGGTGACTACGGGCAAGGCCGGAATGACAGTTTCACCCTGTTGCCATCTCCTTCTGGAACCCTGGTGGCAGGCCGGGGAAAAGAAACGGTGGATCAGTTCATCTTGCGGACCGGGTTTGCCAAGGCATTGGATGCCTACAAAACCTCTTGGCTGAATCTGGACTATGAGTGGTCGCATTACGCCATCCCCTCCCAGACGCTGAACAACCACCGCGTGTTGCTGGGCGCAGACTACCTCGTCAAAATCGTCCACATCAGGGCGGGCACCTTCATCGACGGACGAGGAAATCCTGGTTGGTCGGCTGGTTTGGGCATCCACCTCCCCAAGCACACCCACATCGACCTTGCCTATCAGGCAAACGCCTTCCCAGAACTGCGGCAAGAGTTTGGCATATCCCAAACGATCAACGTATCTTTATCCTTGGTCTGGTAACGCCTCCAATCAACACAGCTTCCTGTGAAGTTGGGTAGCCATGACTGACTTATGCCGACGAAAACGAATACGGACGCCCGTTCTAGTCAAAAGTGTATTTTAACATCCTCCAAGGTGGATTCTGTCGTGATGGGGTGTCGGCGTTTGTGGCACTTCTTCTGGGCGGTGGGAGGCTGCATGGCGCTCGTGCTTGTTCCCGCAACCGCTGCTGAAAACACACCCATTGAGCTATCGGTTTTCAGGGATGCCAGTACGGAGATGACGCTGGAGCAGGTGCTGGCCCTGGAGCCGGTTGCCTTTGTTCCTTATGGACCGGATTTTCCATCTCTTGGTTACACGAAAGATGCCATTTGGCTACGAGCTCGGCTGGCGACTGGATCCGGTATCGGTGCCAACTTTGTTGCGGAGCTTGGGATCGCCCGTTTGAGTGAGGTGGGATGGCATGTGTTTGCAGAGGGCAGTGATGGGCTGCGACCGCTTGCGCGGACAGAGCTTGGAATGCGCCATCCAGGGGTGGCTTTTGAAGTGCCCAAGCAGACCGTGGTTTGGATTTATGTAAAAGTGAAATCAGACACCACGATTCATTTGCCACTGAGGGTGATGCCCTTGACTGACTATCCGGTTTTTATTAAGCGCCGGGATTTGGCTGAGTTTGCAGTGGTTGCGCTCGGAGTGGCGGTGATGTTTGGCACTTTTGTGTTGGGTGCGTTTACGCTGTCGCGGCAATTCTTCTTGTTGTGCCTGCACATGCTTACATACCTGCTCTACCAGTTTGCATTTGATGGCTACCTATCCTGGTTGTGGCCCTCGGTGCCTCGTTGGATGGAGCGGAATATGCTGTTGGTTTTGACCTTTGTCGGACCAGGCATTCACTTGCTGCTTGTCAGTCTTTATCAAAAGGAAAGTGGGGGCGCTCGTCGGCTCTCTACGGTTTTGTGGTGGGCTGGGCAAATTTCGATTGGGCTTGGCTTGATCAGTGCGGTGTTGCCTTTCCCAACTGCCGTATGGGTCAACGCCAGAGGCCACCTGCCTTTTTTCTGCATTGGCTTCATCGGCTCGCTCATTCACATGTTGCGTTGTCGAACCGCATCCAGTTTTTTGATGACGCTGGGGTGGTTCATGGCACTCGCACCGGGAGTGCTCATCCATTTGAGATTGTATGGATTATCACAGCATCCCTGGTTGCATGAAATCATTGTTCTCTTGAGATGGTTCTCACCCACGGTCTTTTTGCTCTCCCTGGGCTCAGTGGCGGTCCAGATCAGCCGCAATCAGAGTGAGCGGGAGCGGCGGCTGCGGGCAGAGCAGGCCACTACCTTGGCGCAACTGCAGGCGTTGAGGTATCAGATCAATCCGCACTTTTTATACAACACCCTTAACTCCATTGATGCGCTGGCTTATGAGTCGCCCGCCCGTCTATCCCTGCTAGTGCGCAAACTGGCGGCCTTTTTGCGGATGCGCCTAGTGCCCAGTGCGAACCAGTTGACCAGTCTGAGGGTGGAAATGGAGTCGGTGCACGCCTATTTGGCCATTGAAAAAGTGCGCTTTGGAGAGCGCTTGCAAGTGATCGAGAACATTGACCCGCTGGCGCTGTCCTGTGAGGTTCCAGATTTGTTGTTGCAGTCCCTGGTGGAGAATGCCGTCAAACATTCGCACTCCGAAGACGGGATCTGTCGGGTGAAGGTGGATGTCAGGCTGGAGGGGGACAGGCTGATTGTGACGGTTGAAAATAGTGGATCTCTGAACAGATCAGCCGATCACGCCATGCCTAACACCAGTATTGGCCAATCCAATTTGCGGGAGCGTCTAAACTTGCATTATCAAGGACAAGGTTCCTTTTCAATCGTAGAGCAACAGGGCCAAGTCCTTGCTACCGTTGATATTCCCGCAAAACCAAAGCCATGAAAAACAAACGCTGTCTGATCGTCGATGACGAACTCCATGCCAGAGCCAGCTTGAAGCGTCTGCTCGCTGGCCAGCACGGGATCGAGGTGGTGGGGGAGGCGCACAGTGTGGCCAGCGCACGGGCAGCCTGTCTTGCGCAACGTCCCGATTTGATGCTGCTGGACATCAAGCTGGGTGATGGCAGTGGCTTTGATCTTCTGGCTGCGCTTGAAGACCCACCTGAAGTGATTTTCACGACGGCCCATGACGAACATGCGGTCCGGGCTTTTGACGTCAACGCCTTGGATTATCTATTGAAACCGGTGGAGGAGGAGAGGTTGAAGGATGCACTGGAGCGGGCAGACCAGAGATCACGGCACCGTGCGGCCTCCAGCAGACAAGTCGCCGATAATAAGCTGATCGAGTTGGGCGGCACGGGGCGCTTTGTGCCACCGCAAAGCATTTCATTTATCCAGGCGGAGGACAAGTACACTCGGGTTCACCTGGGAGATGGGAGCGCACTCCTGACGAACACCAGCCTAACAGACTGGCAGCGCCGCCTTGAATGCGCGGATTTTGTGCGTTTGGACAGGCAGTGGCTCGTGCGTCCAGCTGCTGTTCATAGTGTTGAGTTTTTGGGGCGGGAAGCCAGGGTGGACATTCGTCCGCCCAACGTGAAGATCACCGTGGGGCGCACTGGCTCCGCGCGGCTACGCCAGATGCTAAGGGACCGTGTCAGTTAACCATAAAGTTTGGAGGTTTGGCTGTTTCACTCCGCATTTTGGCCAGTTCGTCAGGAGAGGATTGAAAGCTGTTGCCTAGGCCGCTACGAGAGGCGCGCTCCCCGCAAACTTGTTTGCATGGGACAAGCTCTGTCTGCGAATGCGCCCTAAGTTCAGTATGCCACATCCAAAATCATACATTTCCCTGCTTGTTGAGTCCCTGTGCGGCTCGGACAAAGTTCGCCGCAGCCATTCCTCAGCTGGGCTTTCATTGAGCAGGTGCGCCCGCGCTATCATGCTGCTAACGGCGGTTGGGGGGGCTCCCGTGCAAGGTCAAGTGGAGTCTCCGGCTGTGGGGTTCAACATTTTGTCCTTGGCTCCCGGCAGTGGAGAGAACTCCCAGCTTACATTCGGAGCTCCCCAGTATGGCTGCGCCGTTATGCACCAAGCTGTGAGCACGGCGCTGGGGGCGACAACGCTGGTAGACGCGGCCGCGTCGTGGGCGGACGATCTTTACAATGGTGACAATGGACCTCACTACATCGAGATCACTCAAGTGGGGGGCTCCGCCACTGCTCCTGCCGTTGGCGTTCGCCGGGAGATTGTGGATACCATTGAGAGCAATGGTGTTCTTGTGGTGGATAAGCCTTGGCCGACCGGGCTTACTTCGCCGGTTCATTACCGCATCATCAAGCATTGGACTATCCGGGAATTATTTGGTGCTACGAAGGGGCTCGGCATCGCAAGCGAGGTCTCAGGGACGACGCTGGTGGATGCCTCTGCCAATTGGTCGGTAGATGAGTTCAACGGGGAGAACGGTGCTCATTTCGTTGAGGTTGTCAGGGTATCCGACGATCCGACCGATCCCAATGTGGGCACGCGACGAGAGATCGTGGGAACAGCTCTCCGGACTCTTGCCGTCAATGAACCGTGGCCTGTGATCGATGGCATCGTCTCCTACCGGATCGTGCGCCACATGGCGGTGCGTTCGAACACCTCCGGAAACCTGCGCGGTGGAACATCATTGAGCGCAGATTCCTTCCAGCTCTGGGACGGAGAGCGCTATGAAACTTACTACTACCAGAGTGGTGGCATCGGTGGCATCGGCTGGAGGAAGGCGGGTGATCAGTTTTCCGATGCGGGTGGTACGATCATTCATCCGGGGCAGGCGATCATCTTCAGGCGCGGCGAGACCGTGCCGCTACATTTGGTGGTGCGCGGCTTTGTGAAGGACGGCATCACTCCGCTGGAAGTTCAGCCGGGCTTCAACTTCTTGGCGAATCCTTATGCCAGTTCAATGACTCTGGCATCCGCTGCTCTCTATACCGGCAGTCCTGCGAATGGGGTTGCCTCCGGCAGTCTTCTGACCGCTGATCAAGTCATGGTTTGGACCGGTGCCCTTTACGATACCTATTACTATCAGGCATCTGGCCTTGGTGGGGTCGGCTGGCGTAAAGTGGGCGACTTAGCAGCCGACGCTAGCGCTGAGGTCATACCTGCTGGTGCCAGTATCATAATCCGCCGTCAGCACAACAACCCCTTCACCTGGCGTATTCCGGCGCATCCGGTCCAATAACGGCCCGTTGGCAAATTTAAGCCCCGTCCCACACTGGTGAAACCGTGCCTATTACCGACCAAGAATCTCACTCCTCAAAACTAATGACAACAGCCATAACAAAAATCTATTGTATCATCGTTCTGGTCCTTGGGACCCTTGCAGGAAACGCTGCAACAGTGAATTGGTCCGCAGGCATTGACCACGGATTCAGCCTTGTCGGTGGTGCCCAGGTGTCAGCGGGGAGCTTGGTGCGCCTCGGTCACTTCAGGGATCCAGACACTGGTGCGCAGCTCAGCGACACTCAGATTCAAGCGTTGGCGGGTAACCCAGCGTTGTTGGATCTCCGATTTGTCGAAGCGGCTACCAGCACCGTTGGCACAGGCGTCTCTGGCATGGATGCGCATTTCACCGCAGCCAGCGCGGTGGATACTGCCGCTTTGAATCTGGTGGGCAAGCAAATGTACCTCTGGGTGTTGAACGCACCCAGCCTTGGAGAAGCGACCCAGCAGGCAATCCTCTATTGGGACATTAGCGATGATACAAACCCTGACGCCACACCCACTCGGCCATCCCTACGTTGGGCCTTCCCAGCAGAGCTTCCGGTGCCTGGCACCACGGGTGTGGATGTCACCGACCTCACCGCCGCCACCACCACACTGGGCACTGGAGCGCGTTTGGTGATTGGTTCGTTCCCTACCGGAACATCCTCCAACACCACCGCCCCGAACTTTGGCTTGGCCATTATCAGCAATGTCCTAAACATCAACACTGCGGCGCTGCCCACAGGTGTACGTAACACTCCTTATAGCCAGACCTTTGTCGCCACCGGAAGTACAGATCCGCTCATGTGGTCGGTGAGCGCTGGAGCGCTGCCTGATGGCCTATCCCTCGACGCACAGACCGGTCAACTCTCTGGCACGCCTACGACCGTTGGAGTATCTACTTTCACCGTCCAGGTCAATGCGGGTGCCTTGATCACCTCCAAGCAGTTCAGTCTTCAGATCACCAACTCGGCTCTTGCCATTCTAACCACAAGCTTGGCTGACGCCCTTGTGGACCAAAACTACAGCATCACCCTCAGTGCGGATGGTGGCATCGCGCCTTATGTGTGGATTCGCACCACTGGAAGCCTCCCTCCCGGCCTGATCCTCGGTGAAGATGGCATCATCTCCGGCACGTCGACGGCACCGGGAACCCACACTTTCTCCGTCTCCGTCACCGACCAGTCCGATCAGGTGGTCGAGCGTGCCTTCACGCTGGTCACCACCTATACCCCTGTCATTGAGGGGGATAGCACCCTGGTCCCAGGCGTCCGCAGAATTCCCTATTCGCGTCAATTCGTGATTCCCGATGGTCGCAGTTACGGGTGGTCCGTAACCAACGGTGCACTGCCACCCGGCATGAGGCTCAGCACCTCAGGTCGCCTCACCGGAATCAGCCCAACCGCCGGCACCTACACCTTTACGATCACGGCTACTGGCCCTGACGACATCGTCACCTCACGGCAGTTTAGCCTCACAATCCTCAATGCGAATTTGGCTCCTACCTTACAGACGCCAGAGTTCCCAGACACCGTGGTCGGGAGCAATGGATATCGTTACCAAGTCGTTGCCTCGCCCTATCCCTCTCGGATCTCCATCGTCGGTCTGCCCCCAGGCCTAAGGGTTGATCCTGCCACGGGTTGGGTAACGGGGAACGCCACCACGCCAGGGACATTCGTTGCCGCTGTGCGCGCTACCAACGCCGCTGGCTCCAGTGCCATGCAGTATGCTTCCATTGTGGTCAAAGGGCTCCCGACAGGTTCAGTCGGCACCTTTAACGCCATTGTGGCACCTGTGCAGGAGGTCAACGGGCTCCTCGGTGGTAGCATCCAGCTCACTACGACCATTACCGGAGGCTACTCACTCACACTTACTCAGGGCGCCTCTGTCTTTCGGAGCAAAGGCACTTTGAGCACACAAATTGGCAGTCTGAGTCCCCGCGTGATCGCAAGCGTTGGTCGCCTGCGGTTCAATCTAATCATCGACTCCCTCAATGATAACCTCGTCGGTACGGTCTCCGCGGTGGCCGCAGACGGCAGCCTTACGCCTGCTGCTGTGAACGGGTGGCGTCAAACCTGGGACGCGACCAATACGACCCACCACCTCTCCGGTCGCTACTCCGCTGGCATCGATTTGACCTCTCACTTTGATATTGAAACCGTTCCCCAAGGCGCGGGATGGATCGTCGTTAATGCCGACACGAAGGGCCGGGCCACGGTGACTGGGCGCACGGCGGCAGGCGATGTCATCACTGGCAATTCGATCGTGTCCCGCGACAATCGTCTGCTCGTATACAGCCGTTTGAACAAAAACCTCGGAGCGATCCAAGGCGTGCTACAGGTAAACTCTTCCCCGGCGGGTGTGGAGTCCAACGCGCTCATCGGCAGTTTAGTCTGGAGGAAATCCACCAGCCCAACGACGGTTTATCCGACGGCATTTGGTCCTCTAACGGTCGCAGTTTCTGGAGGATACCTCAATAGCCTCTACAATGCCTCCGTAGCCTGGGGTCACGTGCTCGGCCTGCCAGCGGCTGGGGACCAGAGCAGCCTGATCTTCACGAAGGGAGGCTTGGCAGGGGCTTCGATCAATCCAAACGTCGATCCGTTCACCTTTAGCCGGAGTTTGCTGAAAGGTGTGCATGTCCTCACCTCCAACCTTCCAGCACCAGGAACCGTCTTCAATCTTGGCCGGACAACGCTCACCGTCACTCCGCGTTCAGGCTTGGTAGCAGGTGGCTTCACTCTCCGGGACGGCACCAGAGTACGCCGAGCCACCTTCTCCGGCGTCGTGGTGCGCACCCCAGATGATACGCTGAAAGCTCAGGGCTACTTCCTCCTGCCCAAGTTGCCGCAGTTTGGTGAGACAGGTCGGCCACAGGTGCTCTCTGGCAAGTTCACCATCACCCAGCCCTAAGCCTTCCGCCCAACGCATCCCCGCTTAGCCTCCTTGTCAACATGAGTGCTCCACCCCGTCTCCTCGCTGCTGTCTTTTTGGTGTTCTTTACAATGGTGCCGGGTCTTCGTGCCCAATGGGTCACCGAGACCTACACGCTAAAGCCCGGATGGAATGCCATTTGGTTGCCCCTCAACGTCAGCCACACCACCATGGAGCAGATTCTACCGGCGGAGGTCACTCGCGTCCACATGTGGACGAACAGCAAGGCGGGGATGCTTACGCCCAACCCGTTTGCCGATCCCGTTCCTGTTTCCCTTCAGTGGGAAAAATGGAGCAGGGACCCGTCTGAAAAGACCACCTTCTCCGAAATGCTGCCTAACGTCGCCTACCTGGTTGAGCTAGGAGGCACGGAGAACATCACCTGGAGTGTGACTGGCAAGCCCGAGCCCCCCGACTATTCTTGGAGCAGCGATGGCACCAACCTTATCGGTTTCCCCTTGCGGACCGACGGCCCCATTGCCAGCCGACGGGTGAATCGGGTGTTTGAGCTAGACAGCGTGCTGCTAGATGCTGGCACCACACCCGCCTTCTATTACAACGGCGGCCCAATGCTCAACGAGGATGGGACCGTCAATAACCCGATCCAAATCCCCGCTACGGGTACCTTCCCACTCAACCGGTTCCAGGCCTACTGGATCAAGGCCAGCAACTATACCAACTACTATGGCCCCATTAACGTGAACCTCGGCGTGGGTGCAGGTGGTCTAGCCTATGGCGAGTCCTCGTCCAGCATCGCTCTACGGGTGAAAAGTGCCGTCAGAACAGGAAACATCACCATTACACTCTCCCCGCTCAATTCAGTGGCTCCCCCTGCCGGACAACCCGCAATTACTGGCCCTGTGCCACTGCGCGTGCGCGGCGCGGTAAACCTCACCACGGGTCTCTATGAGATGACTCCGGTGACCGCAGTCAACCCCGTGACTGTCAACCTCACCCCCGGCGAAGAGAAAGAAATCATCTTCGCCCTGGATCGCTCCGCACTGACTGGACCCTTCTACGCCAGCACATTGCGCATTACCGATTCCCTCGGCGTTTCCGATATCCGCATCCCTGTCTCTGCCAGGCCCACACCCAAGCAAGGCCTCTGGGTGGGCAATGCGGTCATCAACCGCGTGGACCAAATCGAGCCCATCGCCTTCCAGGGCACCATCTCCGACACCGCTAATCCCGCTGTTGGTGCCATTACCCAGCCCGGTGATATTCTTACCGTCACTAAAATGGAGCGGGGGGGATTGATCTTGGACACGCCCATCTCCGGCCAAAATGTTCAGGATGGGACACGAATCCTCAGCCAGCTGACTCAGGCACCGGGTAAAGATCCCGGCAAAGAAGGAACCTACCAAGTCAGTGTGGCGCAGAAGGTGAGCAACCCGCTGAACCGCACCAACATGGTGATGTATCATGTGACCAACCAAGGCAGTCCGGATCCCTTTACCCAAAAGATCATTCTTCACAGCTCCAATGACGGCACCGTGCGCCTCCTTCAGCGGGCGGTCGGCGGTAATCTCAACGGACAGTCAGCCGTTAGCGTCGACGAAACTGTCTTTACCACGACAGCCAACAGTGCCCCGGCTTTCCGCACTTCTTCCGCCAATTTTCCCTCTAAGCTAGCCCAGGCGGGAACTGGCTCCCTGCCTGCCGGCCCTCTAAGTTTTGCGGTGGTGCTTGGGTATGATGATGACTCCAACCCGCTCGTCCACCGCTATCATCCAGACCACGACAATTTTGACGAGCGATTCGAACAAAAGCAGCTACCCACCATCAGGACGGTGGAAAGCCAGCAGGTGTATGTCGGACGGGAGAGTAACCGCATCTCCCGGTCCATCGTCTTCACCTTCGTGCCGACCAACCCCACCGGATTCGACCCTGAATGGGGCGGTACGCGCCTCGGGGGCACCTATCGGGAGACGGTCGTTGGACTGCGCTCGATTCCCATCGTGTGTGAAGGTGCCTTTATCATCAACCGGGTAGCGGACGCCGAGCAATTTTCGGCTCCTCCTACACCCTAACCGTTTCATTCACGCATGGCTGCATCCACACCCTCTCGCATGAGACACCACTTCTTACTCGCTGCGCTTCTCTTCAATCTTGCCCTAATTCCGGCCGCTTTTGCAATTGAAGGCGCGCCGCCGTTCATCGATTACCAAGGCAGCGTCTTGGACGATCAGGGCAATCCCTTGGCATCCAGCACCCCTGCGCTCTACAAGATGGAGTTCCGCATCTGGGACCAAATTGGTGGGGGCAAACTCATCTGGTCTGAGCAGCAAACCGTCACCGTCTTCCGGGGCCAGTTTTCCGTTCGTTTGGGTGAAGGCAGTGCCGCAACCGACACCATCCCACCCCTGGTGCCGCAGGACGAGCTGCCACTTGCATTCGAAGGCTCCAATCGGTTCCTTGGCGTCACCATCGTGACTAACCCCGCGGCTAAAGTGGAGATCACACCCCGCCTCGCGTTTCTCACCACACCTTATGCCCATGTCGCCAACACGGCTTCCATGGTCGTGCAGCAGCCTGGCACTTCAAGTAGCCTCCTTGTCAGTGGCATCGGCTACGCGACCCGTAAGGAAGAGTCAGGCGCCGCCTCCGTCAATCTAACCATTGACCAGCGCACCAACCTAATCGCAGCGGGCGCAACTGGCACTACAGCGAACCTCCCGGTCAATGGAGACAATCACGAATTGCTCATCAGCAAAACGGATGATAGCACTCAGTTCGTAACCATCGCACCGCCAGCAGGCGGGCAAATCAACGGCTCCACGAACAGCATACGCCTCAAGGTCAAGGGCGAGAGTGTGACTCTCCAACACTCTGACGCCAACAAATGGTGGGTGGTGGATGACACCCGCGATAATACACCTGTTGGGACGATCATTTCTTATGGCTCTGCGGCCCCACCACCAGGCTACCTTCCCTGCGATGGCAAGGGTTATCTACGTGCTGAGCATGAAGACTTGTTTGCCCGTATCGGTACCACCTGGGGAAGCCCGAGCCCGACTGAGTTCCGTCTTCCAGACCTGACGGGTCGCTTCCTGCGCGGCTCTGGCAGTGGTCTGACGGTCGGCACCGTGCAGTCTGACACGATGAAGACTCACACTCACGCCATCAAGGACAAGTCTCACGGCCATGGAGTCGGGGGCGGCACGCTTAACATGAGCTTAACCACGTCGCTTTTCCGAGATGATGGAGCCAATCACCTTCTTGGTCCTGGGGGAGATGGTACAGCGATAGATGTGACACCCACTCCCTCCCTGAGCATTTCCTCCACAACTACGGGCATAACCGTCGATGCCTTCGGCGGAACAGAGACCCGCGCCGACAACGCCGGCGTCCGCTATTGCATCAAGTATTAATCCTCTCTGCAGCCTCTCAACATGAAACTATTTTTGAGTTTGATAGTCGGTTTGGCAACCGCCACCCTCCCCCAAATGCGGGCTGCGGAAGGTGCACCCGAGTTCATTGAGTATCAGGGATCGGTCCTCGATAATACGGGCGCTCCACTTGCCTCCGGCACATCCCGGCTTTACAAGATGGAGTTCCGACTCTGGGGTGCGCTCGAGGGCGGCACGCTGATCTGGTCGGAGCAGCAGTATGTTAACGTTGTCAATGGCCAGTTCACCGTGCGTTTGGGGGAAGGACAAACTGCCGATGATGCGGTGGCTCCCCAGTTTGCGCAAAATGAGATTGCCTCCGCCTTCGCAACAAGGGATCGGTTTCTCGGCATCACTGTCATTAATCCTCCTGCGCCTAAATCAGAGATCACTCCACGTCTCGCGATGCTCTCTGCGCCTTACGCCGTGGTTGCCAATGAAGCCACCAGCGTTGTTCAAATGCCTGGTACCTTCAGTACCGTGGTGGTTGGTTCTATGGCGTATTCGACTCAGACGGTCACCAGCTCCACCTCGATAACATTAAGCTTGGACAAGAGGGTGAACCTCGTCGCGGCTGCAGGTTCCGGCACCACGGCTACTCTTCCGGTTGGCGGAGAAATGACTGAACTTGTTGTCATCAAGACGGACAGTGCCGACAAGTTTGTCACGGTTACAGCTCCCGCAGGCGGCACCATTAACGCCATCAGCAGCAGCATTAAGCTCAAGGTACAGGGCGACAGTGTCACTCTCCAGCACGTAGGTGGCAACGACTGGTGGATTGTTAAGGACAGCCGAGACTCCACCCCAGTAGGAACCATTATCGCCTATGGCAGTCCCACGGCGCCGTTAGGTTATCTGCCTTGCGACGGCTCCTCGTATGAGCGTGTAAGTTATCCAGACTTGTTTGCGGTTATCGGTACCACCTGGGGTTCGTCGCAAGCTGGCGCGCTGCCAGCCATACCTCCGGCGGCTCCTTCTCCGGCGGATAGTGCTCAATTCAACGTGCCCAATCTGAGCGGGCGCTTTCTCCGGGGGTTGAACCCGGGCAGCGGTGGTGAAGATGAGGACGCGGGGGCTCGTTTCGCGATGTATGGGGGAGGCAGCAACGCGGTGGGTTCTTATCAACAGGACTCCATCCGCAGGCACCTTCACACCATTACCGACCCTGGGCACGTCCACACTGGCACAATCGGTGGCACTGGCGCATCTGCGCCGCGAGGCTGGTCAGTCGCTCCGAACAACCTCCCAAAAGGTATCAGCGCCATCACCGGTTCTGGCGGTGGGACTTCCTATTCCATGTCAGTGCAAACATCAGCGGCTGATTCAAACACCAACATCAGTGGCACTGCCAGTGTCACCGAAGCTACCCTCGGCGCTGGTACGCGTGTCGCCTCCGAAACCCGTCCAGACAGTGCCGTCGTCCGCTACTGCATCAAGTATTAGCTTTTCTTATTTCCTATTAGACCCAAGCATGAAACATTTCATCCTAGCTGTGGCATTGGTTGTTTCTGTGAGCACTCACCAAGTGTTTGCAGTCGAGGGCTCACCCAATTTCATTCATTATCAGGGTAAGATCCTGGACAACTTGGGGCAGCCGTTGGCTCCAACAACACCTGAGATCCATAAACTAGCGTTTCGTCTCTGGGACCAGGCCACTGGTGGCACCCTGATCTGGTCCGAGGAGCAGTTGGTTACGGTTACGAACGGACTTTTCTCCGTTAACCTGGGACAAGGTGCCCCGATTGGGGTCGAGCCAAACAACCTTACGAGCGCTTTCAACGGGAAGAATCGCTTCTTGGGCATCACGCTCGGTAGCTCGGCCACTGAGATTGCCCCGCGGCTGGCCTTTCTGTCCGCTCCGTTCGCTTTTGTGGCCAATACGGTCACCAGGGTCAGTCAGCAGCCTGGCACCTTTAGTAACCTCCGGTTAAACTCCATTGGATATGACACCCGCAAAGAGGAGGACGGAGCGGTGCTAGTTGCCCTGACGACGGATAAGCGTACCAACCTTGTCGCGGCAGGGCCCCGCGGCACTGTGGCCCAGATGCCCGTCGCTGGCGGACAACAGGAGATCTTAGTTGCAAAAACTGACTCATCTGACCGAGTGGTGGCCGTTGCGCCCCCTGTCGGTGGCACCATCAACGGTGCCGAGGGCATGATCCGCCTCAAAGCGCGCGGAGAAAGTGTGACGCTTCAGAACATTGGCGGCAATGATTGGTGGATCGTCAAGGACACTCGGGACAATACACCGATCGGGAGCATCATTGCCCATGGTACCGCAGAGCCACCACCGGGCTATCTCGCCTGCGCGGGACAATCGCTGAGCCGCGATGATTACCCTGACTTGTTCGCTGCCATTGGCACCTCATGGGGCTCATCCTCAGAAGCCGACGGCGCTCAAGAAGACGGCACACGCTTCAACCTGCCTGATCTTTCCGGACGTTTCCTGCGGGGCCTAGATCCCGAATCTGACGGAATGGATGACGATGCTGGCTTCCGCTCCGCCTTGTTTGCGGGCGGTAATGAAGGCAGAAACGTTGGCACTTACCAGGCGGAACAGCTGTTCAAACACAAACACAGCGTCAATGATCTCGGACACACCCATGTCGGTAGTGCAACTGTCAGTCAAAAGTGGAGTATCTACGGCAACAGCAGAGGCGGCAACGCGGATGGCGGAGATGCTAGTGCTGACATTCCTGTCTTTACGAGTGGCGGGGAAGACTCCCCGACAAATGGTAACCAGGCACTTTCGGTGTCTGGAAGTTCAGCCTCGGTAAGCAGAGCTTTCACCGGAATTACTCAAACGGAGGAAGATGGCGGGGGCAACGAGACCCGACCGATCAACGCTGCTGTCCGCTACTGCATCAAGTACTAGTCCAATTTTCCCTCACCCCATGAAGCTCACATTTGTCACAAGCGCGGTATGTCTTTTACTGTCTGGAGCCATCGCTCCAAGGCTCGCGGCCCAGGATCTCGTTGGACGCTTGAACAATGACGTCCGTAACACCTTCAGCCAACAGTCGGCTGGAACGGGTGCTGCCGCCACCACCCCTGCGGAGTATCCCCCCCAGGCGGACTACAGTTCCACCACAGATCGTGCCACTGGCCACCAGTTCCGCTCGACGGGTGCGGTGGGTGGCTGGATCGGCCATCGCATCTTGAACTCAGGCGGCACGCAGCTTGCCGGGCCCACAACCGCTGTCGAGGGACCCACGACACTTCAGCTACCTGCCGACTCCAATGGACTCAAACTCCAGGGAGCCAGCATGGGCAGGGGCCTCATCGGACGCAATCCGGACGCGTATTTTGGCGACGTTCTTCCCCGCCCTAACGTCGACGACCAGGGCAACCCCGTCGTCGGCATCGACGCTTACCACTCCAAACCCCACAACAACGGCGACTTCTATTATAGCGCCGCCAGCCAGAAGGTCTTCGCCTCTCAGGCAGGAACCATCTATGTAGAATGGCGTCTGAAGACCGCAGATCCCGACGAAGTCAGAATCGTTCCCGTGCAGTATGTGGTCGCAGCGAGTACCAACCCGGCCAAGCCGGAGGCTAACAGGTTGTTCTGGACGCAGAATGGCTACAAGGGCATTCCGGTGACGGTTCCAGCCTCGGTAAAGCTAAGCATCGTCTACAACCGGGAGGTGCCTGAGTTTGTCGCGAGTGAGTTCAAATCCCCCTACGACAACCAGACCAACCGTGCACCAGCACAAATTGTGTACCGCACTTTCTGGCAGCAGGACAGCGTGCTTCATGCTTACAATCTCGAGGGACTCGTATTGATAGAGCTCTTGGACCCAGACGGTCAGTTTCTTGGTACACAAGTCGTGCAACTCATCCGCGAGCCCGTGCCTGTTCTAGTGGAAGCAGACATAGGATCAAGATTGTATTCTTCCCCCCTTGATCCGACCCTCCGGCCCAATATTGAAACCGGGCTTCCATTCTTTGCGGACTTGCACGCCATTGCCGCGAGAAACGAGTTCCACGTCTATGCGACCCGTACCACAAGTCCGATTCCACCGGATGCCTTCGGAAATCCGCGAGCCTCGGGTGAGTTGACCATTTTCTGGATGCAAAAGGCTCTTGGGGAGTTGGAGTGGCCCAAGGTCCTGAATGGCTACATTATCACCTGGCCAGACACCTCGGTAGCCGGTGCTTACACGACATTTCTTCGTCAGGACAGTGGTGATACCGACAGCTCGGCCACCGCAGTAGCGCTGAATCCGGCCAATAACCCGCAAATGCTCTTTCAGGACGACCCGTTCGGTACTCGCGCAGTATTCGAGGATGATGGGCGACTCCACTTCGTGCTCAACGATCTGGACAGTCAGGGATTGGCTTTGGTTCGGCATCAAATTGGCGAAGAAGTTTGGTACGAGCGTGTTCAAGCCGTGCTGGCTACCAACCGTCCCGAATATGGCGCGCTTCTATACGCAGATGTGGGCAAGCGCATTCTTCCGCCACCTGGCCTCGGACTGGAAGCAACGGTGGGTTATGTTCGCCTTCATCCAACCGATTTAGACAAGCGAAGGTACCGTAGCGCGTTTGACCCATCCGCCTATATTGATCCCTTCACCCAGGGTTTTGAGGCTGCCAAGAGTGGAGCCATCATTGCCGTCAACGCTCGCTCCGTCGTCGAGGGTGGCGAAGCTCATCAAGATGAACTTGAGGTCTGGTGGTACAAAGAAAGCAAGCCACCATTAGGTTCAGTCAACCTCATCTCAAACTACTACCCGGTCTATGTATCTGTGTATCAGTGCCAGTGGCCTACTGATGCAGAATCAATTGTCTTGGCTAGCAACAAAGGCTCAGGTCCATTGCCGACTTCGCAGGCGTCGGGTAGGGTGTATTATCAAAATGATGACAGCAAAGTGGGCTTCAACCCAAATGATGAACACGCCACCATCATTGGCGGCAGTGCTTGGGCGATGAGGGATGATCTTGCCACCCGCGACACCTCCAAGCCCTTTGTGCTACTCCGCTACACCTCACCGGAAGATTCCCGTCCTACCATGCGCGTGTTCAAGGTCTTGCGTGAGGACTACACCGCCAATCCGCCCGTTGTATTCAGTTATCCAGTGGAAGCTGGAAAGGTGCTACAGCCCCCCATGCCGATGCCTCTGATGGGTGTCGTTTACAATGGCAGCACCCCCGCCAATTTCGAAGAACCTGCGGTGGCCTATCCCTCGCCGGCCAATGAAGGGTCTCCAGATCGCTATAACCGTTTCACTTATACGGACCGCAAGGGGACTCTTTGGGTCTATCGGGGACCCCACACCCAGGATGAAGAGGGCCAGTCCTTCACCATGAAGTACTTCTATTATTCTCAGCCTGGTTTCTACTTGCCAGGACGGGGCTTTGCAGATCAGCCTCCCGCAGGCACTCCCATGCCTTACCTGCGCCCTCTCCCTGCCGGAGCCACCGATGAAGAATTGGAGGATTTCGCCAAGGCTGCTGACAACAGCGGCGTGAAGCAGCAGTCAGTAGGCATCAGCTACCAGCCCAAGTGGCCGGCTTATGCTCCAACGATGCGTATGGGTGAGACCTTGACCAATCCCCGCTACGGTTTGCCCGCAATTCGAGGACAAACGAGCGCAGAAGTGATTTATGAGCAGGCCAGCGCCAATGATGACAGTGGTGAAAAATCCAGTGTCACATTGATGGACCCCACTGTTGCAAAGAAAGTGGACCTCGCAGAGGGCTTGAGCCAGTTGCCGGCTTCCGTGAACTCCAACCTCTACCAGGGTAAGATTTATTTCCCCAATCTACCACCCCATTTGGTTGAGCGTTTTTACTTCGACCCCAACGAAGGGGCGAATGGCAAGCTAGTGCTGAAAGGCACCTTCGTTGACGAGGTGCTCGGTGCGGACTATCTGCACCTCAACTTGCTGACCGTCAAAGATATGAGAGATGTCAAAGCTCTCTGTATCGATGAGGATGAAGACAAAGCTGCCTGGGATGAGATGATCGATGGCCTTGCGGTGGAAGCCACCCGCTTCGTGCCCAACACCGCCAAGCCCGGCACCTTTGTTGCTGTGCCAGAGACGCCTGAAGATGAGTTCGAAGATAAGGTGGATGCCGTCTGGGCCTTTCTGGAGGGAATTCAGTGGCGCACTCGCACTCGTGCGCTCACCCAAAAGCAGATCGCCGATGGCAGTGGTGTCAGCGCCGCTGACAACAATCTCGACCTCGCCACTGCCTGGGTTGCGGAAAACTTTGCTGCCTTGGTAATTGCTGACCAAAAGCGCAGTGGTTCCGTCACCGACCCGGAAGGGGTCTCCCTGCGTGACCGCGCCATTACTGCGCTTGTCCCCAAACTGCCTGACATGGCCCGAGCAGCCAATCAAACTCTTTCCGGCACCAACTATCAGTGGATGAGCTGCGGTTGGACCGCTGAGCGCTGGGCGCAGTACGAAAGTGAGAGAAATGCCGCCATCGCCTTGGTGAATTGGATCATGTCACAGGCCTGGTCTACAGCGACCATTGACCCTGCCGATCTTGACGCGGTGACAGCAACTACATGGTCTGTTGATGTGCAGGTGAGCAGCGGGCAAAGTGTCTATTTTGACCTTGTCGAGAGCGCTGCACCCGTTGCCGTGCCGACGGCGCTTGCCACTCTCGCTAAGAGCTTCGTAGAAGCCAACGAGTCGCAGTTGGTTCAGTGGCATGCGGGGCAGGCTGCTCCCACACCGCCGGAGTACGCTTTCGCAGTTCTGGAGCAGGACTACCGAGCCGCAGAGGGAGTTGGACACGCTACTTCGGATGTGACTAGCCTCGTGGAGATCAACCACGGAGATGTGGCAGTTGATTCGTATGCTCTTTCTGCCGATGGTGGCGAGGGCTGGGTCACTGTCATCGTCGGTAATGGGAACGTCTTTACCCCGAAAGTGGAGCCAGTTTCAATGTATGTGTTTCGAGTTGAGAAACCACTCGCCGCAGGGGAGATCAAGGTGGTGCAATCTTCCAATCCACTTGCTGAGAAGCTAACGATGCAGAGTAGCAACGACTTTGCAGGGAAGCCGGAGCAGTACGAGTTCCAATGGAAAACCCTGCCGCCAGTAGATGGCCTCCCGCCCCCTGTCTATTCCTTCAGCCGCCAATTGGCAATGGGAGACGGGCCCTGGGTTCCAACATTCGAAGGGGGGGACGCAACGGACCCCACAATCATGTCTCTTCCCTCCAACGTAAGTATTGCTGGCGCTCTGGACCAGAGTGGGGCCGTAGAGGCCAAGCCACTTACGGCCTTGTCACGTCAGTTCAGTCTGGCGGCACTCCCCTATAGATCATTCATCAGTTTCACCCTCGGTGCGGCTGACGGTGTGTCTATAAGCATCAATGGCACGGTGGTGGCAGTGAAGAACTATCCCGACTCCACTGACAGCTTCACCGCCGCAAAGCCTTTAAGCACCTTTGATCCACTCCAGTATCTGGTTGAAGTGCCAGTGTCAATTCTCAACATCGGTAACAACGTGGTCACCATGGATTTGGTAACCTCCGCTCCGAGTGGCACCACCAGCCTCCTTAACTGTCGCTTCGAGACCATGATCACTACCGACCTCACGGACTCTTGGAGCACCGTCTCTCCTTCGCCTCAGGAGGCTGCAGATGGGGATGTCACTGTCAACGGCGTATTGGCCAAGAATCGACTGACCATTGAAGGACAAAGCCTATTCACTCTCACGGACAACTATTTCATTTACCGCTATCGTGCAGTGAATGATTCCCATGATGCCTATGAGGACATGCCTGGTGGGGGCTGGTCCAATTGGACGGAACCTCAGTTGGCCGAAGGCTGGATCAAGCGTGCTCTGGGAGGTATTAATCCTTTCGAACAGCGCATGAAGGATCTGTACAGCAACTCAGTGAACACTGATGTCTCGTTGGTCACTCAAGCCGGTAAGCGCTGGGAGGGCGATGTCGCACTCAACCTGCAGAACATCAATAACTACGGGCTCATCGAAATCTATGAGACCATCCTTCGCCGGGGCAAGAACCTCAGCATTGAGGGCAATCCCGGTATCAACTACGGCCCAGCCAACGACGCCCTGCTACTTGCTGCTGGCTATTTGAACGACCTCTACATGATCCTGGGTAACGAGGCCTACGCAGACGCGCAGAACTCAACCATCGCCTACGGCACGGACAGTGGCCAGCTAGGTGACACCGCCTCAGCGCAGTTTGCCTTTAAGGGACAGCTCGCCTCAGTGCTTGATGAGGAGCTCACCTTGCTGCGTGGTAGGGACGATTTCCTTGCACCTGGCACACGTGTCACGCCTGTTTTCAACCGCCTGATTTGGAACTACACCCGCGGCATCAACAGTGGTGAAGTCGTTTACGCTCTCAACTACAACATCAAGGACCTCAATGGTGATGGCACGGTCAACGCCGCCGACGCCGCCGAGGCCTTTCCTCAGGGGCATGGGGATGCTTATGGTCATTACTTGATGGCTCTCAAAAACTATTACAGTCTGCTTTGGAATCCGAACTTCAGTTGGATTCCACGTATTGAGGCTGTTCTTGTTCTGGGAAAACCAGTATCAGTGGACTACCTTGATGAGCGGAAGTTCTCTGGTGCAGCGGCGGCCTGGACCCGCGCAACAGCGCAGATAGTGGACCTTACGTATCGGCAATCTTACGACCCAGGGTCGAGGGGAACTGTGGCTGATGAAGGTTCTTCTGCTGCGCCAGTGCCTCCCACATGGGCACACCTCGGCAATGTCCGCACCAATAACGGTACCTCTGTCACCCGCACATGGGGCGTGGATGACTGGGCTGTGCGTGGCGGTCAAGGAGCTTTCTTTCATTGGCTTTCCGCCAGTGCAATGGTGCCAGAGACTGACCCAGACCCCACCCATGAAGGCATTCAGAAGATCGACCGCAATACCGTGATCGAAATCGCAGAGATTGCGGATCAGTCCGAGACCATTCAGCGTCTGCTGGATAATGCTGATCAGCATCTGAATCCCCTTGGCTTAAGCGATGGTGCCATTCCGTTTGATATTGGATCTGCCGAGGGTGGCCCACAGTATCACTACGAGCAGATCTATCAGCGCGCGCTTGACGCTCTATCCAATGCCAATGCAGCGTTTGATCGGGCTAAAGGGGCTACGGCACTTCTGCGGGCGCAGGACGAAAGCCTTGATGGGCAGAGGGATGCCATCTATTCCCAGGAGCGCGCTTTTGAAGCCCAGCTCATCGATATTTACGGCACCCCGTACGCCGACGACATTGGTCCAGGCAAGACCTTCCCCCAGGATTATTCTGGTCCTGATCTCCTCCACTACATGTATGTGGACATGCCTGAGCTATACAAGAATGTAGGTGAGGCTGACGAGTCGTCACAGGAGTTCATTCTGCCGACTAACCTCAATTTCGCCATGGCTCTCGACAACATCGATAAATGGTTGGTTGTTGAGCCGCAGACCTCCGAGTTACGCAGGATTGCAGATGATCTCCTGAAGACCATCAATTACCCGAAAAAGGTCTATGAGATCGGGCAGGAGTTTGTTCAAATTTTGGGCTCCCAAGTTGGGCTTGCAGAGCGTCGCGACGTCATCACTCTGGTCGAGTTGGATGAGGACCCGGAAGTTCCAGAAGGTGCGGGGGTCGAAACGATCAGCTACAACCTAGATAGTAATGGCCAGTACCGGAAGCCCTCAAGCTGGACCGGGCGCCGCAGACAGACGGGGGCTCTACAGGCGGCGATTTCTGAGCTCATGATGGCAAGGCTATCCCTCAACAGTGTGTTGGAAGACCATGCAGGCTTTGCGGGTGTGTTTGCTACAGCGCTTCGTAACTATCAGACGGCTTACGACGCACACTACACAGGGCGAGCTGATTTGATCGTGTCCGCATCCACCGAGTTTATCCTTGCGAAGCAGACTGAGTTCTTGGACAGTTGGGTGACAAGCCTTGGAGAGGAGGCCGCACAAATCAGGGCCGATGCTCTGGCTGAAGTAGAAGGCACCAAAAAAGTGGCTGGCACATCAAATGACCTACTTGATGCCATTCGTAAGGTCAGGATTGAGTTAGCGGGAGCAGCGGCAGTCCCTCTGGAGGTCAAGAAGGGGCGAATAGAGAACATTCGGGGAGCTCTTGCCCTTATTGATCAATATTTTGGCTATGCTGAGCAGCTGCAGGGGTTAGACAGCGCTTGGAAGTCCGCCCACCTCCAGAGTGTTCAGGAGGTTAAGGAGGCATTTGGTGCGCTCGATGTCGCCAGCCGGGGCGTTGACCTAGCCTTGCGTGCATACAATGATAAGCTAGAAGCTGTGCGGCGGTTGGTCGCACAAGGTGATGGCATTCAGAGTGAGCGTGAGTTCTTCCGTCGTCGTTCATCGGCCATCATTCACGGCTACCGCACCAAGGACCTTGGGTTCCGCATCTTCCGTGACGAGGCGCTGGAGTCCTACCGATCATTGTTTGACTTGGCTTCTCGCTACACCTACCTCGCAGCGCGAGCCTACGACTATGAAACGGCGCTTCTGGATCCAGCCCGATCAAGCCAAGCCAAGACTTTCCTTCAGGATATCGTGAGGGCGCGGGCTGTGGGGGTATTCACAGATGGCGTTCCTCAGGCCACCTCCACGACGGTGGGGGATCCAGGCCTAGCCGGTGCTCTCGCCCGCATGAATGCAGATTGGGGCGTCGCCAAACATCGTCTCGGTCTCAACAACCCTGCTCGGAATCAAACCGTCTTCTCCCTCCGTCGTGAAATGAAGCGGATTGATCCCGGCGAGGAAGGCGATGTGCCTTGGCGTGACTACTTGGCCACCTGCCGTCGGGCCAACCTGCTGTTGGATTCTGATGTGAAGCGCCACTGCCTCAACCTCAATCCTCGCAACCTCCTCACAGTGCCAGGCTACGTCATTGAATTCAGCACCACCATCGAGGAAGGTCTCAACTTTTTCGGGCAACCGCTGATGGGTGGAGATCAGACCTACAGCCCCAGTGCGTTTGCCAACAAGATCCACGCGGCGGGCATCGCCTTTAAAGGTTACATCGGCATGGCTTCCCCAACGAGTATCGGCGGCAGCATCGAGTCTCCCAATGATCCAGGTACTGGCTTTTCCGATCCGAACGCGATGAGTGCCACTCCTTATGTTTATCTCATCCCATCTGGAGTCGATGCGATGCGCGCCCCATCCAATACAGATGTGAACATCATCCGGTCTTGGATGGTGGAGGATCAGGCCGTGCCGCTACCTTTCGACATCGGTGGGGCGTTCTCCAGTAGCAGTGCCGTTACTGGCTTCGCGACCCTGCAAGAACAGTTCACGCTGCGCAAGCATGGTGCGTTCCGCGCTGTGCCAGGAGACACCGTCTTTAACAGCGCTACCAGCTTCACCAGCACCCGCCTCATCAGTCGCTCGGTCTGGAACAGCAAGTGGAAGCTGGTCATCCCCGGCGGCACTCTTCTGGCTGAACCGATCAATGGCATGGCCAAGTTCCTCCAGCAGGTGAAGGACATCCAGCTTTACTTCGATTCCTACTCTGTCTCTGGCAACTAATCCCCAACCGCTTTTCCCATGAGACCTCATCTTCTCTTCTTCTGTCTGCTCGCCGTCCTCACTGGAACGGTCCAGGCCTATCCTCCCGCGCCTGCCCATCGCATCTACGGCATGGTTCGCACGGATCAGGGCGCACCCCTGATCGCACTCCAAGGTGTCGTCATCCTCTCCCGAGGTGCCCAAGAGGTCGCCCGAGGCTTCACAGATCCGAGCCTGGGTGCGGGCATTAATTATGAGCTGAATGTCCCCATGGATGCAGGTCTCTTTGGTAATCTCTACCAGCCAGACTCCATCGTAGCTGGCACGGCCTTTACCATCCGTGTGGTGATCAGCGGGGTTGACTTCGTGCCTATCCAAATGAGCGCGACAACCCACAACATCGGACAACCAGGCGAAAGCACCCGGTTGGATCTCAGCCTTGGCATTGACAGTGATGGAGATGGTCTGTCGGACGCCTGGGAAAGGGCGCTCATCGACTCAGACACGACGGGCAGACTGGGGACTCTGGCCGATGTTACGCCGGGCGGAGACATAGACGGAGACGGGTTGACGAATCTCCAAGAGCAGCTGCTCGGCTCATCCCCCAACAATGCTGGCGATGGCCTTAAACTGGAGGTTCTAGAGGTCATCGACGGTCAGGCGCACATCACCTTCATCTCCGTCCGCGGTCGCACCTACGGCATCAAGGCCAGCACCGACCTTAAGGTCTGGAACAATGTCCAGTTCTCACTGGAACAAGGAGGCTCAACCGGTTTGAGCTTCCTCGCTACCGACACAGTAGTCAGCCATGCCTACATACCTCTCAATGGTGCAACCAGCATGAATCTGAAGCTCAGTGTCGAGTAAACTTTCCCCAACCGTTGCCACACGCTTCAGGAGGATGATCGTTCTCCTGTCGATCATCGTCTTGGGGGCAGTCGTTTGGTTCTCCTTCTCTCCAGAAGTTCAAAAAATCGATAAAAGCCTGCTAGAACGCCGCAAGGGCATCTGGTGCGTCAAGGATTCCGGTCTCCCGTTCACGGGAATGATGCAAGAGTTCCAGCTGGATGACCCGAAGCAGCTCCTCAGCGAAATACCGCTGGAGAAAGGTCTGGCACACGGCTTCGCTCGTGCATGGTACCCGAGCGGCCAGCTAGAAATGGAGGAACCCTTCGTTAACGGTAAGTCCCATGGCACCCGCACCCGATACCATGAAAATGGGAAGGTCCGGAGTGTCGCCACGATAGTTCAGGGTGTGCTGCACGGTCCATTTAGCGAGTATTATGACAATGGCCAACTGGCTGTGGAGATGACGCTTCAGAACGGGATCGGACAGGGGGAAAGCCGGGCTTGGCACCGTAGCGGTAAACTGAAGGCAGTCGTCACCTTGAAGGATGGCGAGGCCGTGGTATCTGAGTATTTCGAGGACCGATAGCAGCCTCCCTCCGTCAAAAGTAGGCAGACAAGGAGGGTGGCGACTTTGGAACTTTGCTACGTGGGCTTACACCCATCGCGGGCGGGGGTTGTGAGCGCTGGAGGGTAGTGCCTTGGGGTTGTGGACGTTCATCCTTCTTGCTAAAGCTCGATGTTGTCGATGAGGCGGGCTTTGTTGAAGAACACGGCGATGGCTGCGAGGCCATGGGCTTGCACGACAGAAAGGGGTTCCAAGGTTCGTGCATCTGCGATCTCAATGTAGTCGATCCTTCCGAGTGGGGCGTGTTTCGCGAGATGGTCTTGGATCAGCTCCACCATGCGCTCGGCACCAGTGACGCCCTGGCGATGGGCTTCGTGGGCGGCGAGGAGGGCTTGGCGCAGGGCAGGGGCCTGGCGTCGTTCTTCCGGGCTGAGGTAGCGATTGCGGGAACTCATGGCGAGCCCGTCATCCTCCCGCACGGTTTCGATCCCATGCAATGTCACGGGCATGTCCAGATCGCGAACGAGGCGACGAATGATGGCGAGTTGCTGAAAGTCCTTCTTCCCAAACACAGCATCGTCGGG